>Ga0222660_1000318_pt1 | contig 24135 bp, 27 predicted proteins | sample AntAcemetagen549_FD_179832 | JGI IMG/M metagenome (GOLD analysis project Ga0222660, IMG submission 179832) | Saline water microbial communities from Ace Lake, Antarctica - #549 | ecosystem: Environmental > Aquatic > Non-marine Saline and Alkaline > Saline | place: Antarctica: Ace Lake...
GACCACCTGTTTCGGAACAGGCGGAGAATCGGTCACGTTGCTACCGAAATGAGCGGTCACGCGTTAGCGAAATGAGCGGTCACGATCAACCGAAACGGCCGGTCACGGTGCTCCGAAATCCGCAGTTGTTCTATGCGAGCATCTTTCGCAGCCGCCTGTTCACTGGCCAGCAGCAGTAAATGCTTGAGCAGGATTGGGTCGTCAGGAAGGGGGGCGGGTACGGCGATCATGGCCGTGGATTATACCGGCTCAGGTCACGAAACGCGGCGTCAGTATCTGGTGCGGACGGTTGCGCCACAGGTCGATGCCGTCGAGCAGCCAGTTCAACTCATCGACCGTCAGCTCGATGGCCTCGTCGCCGGCATCGGGCTTGGTCTTGAAGCGTTCGGCTTCCAAACGCTTGAGCCACAGGCAGAAGCCATTGCGCTCCCAGTAGAGGATCTTGACCTGACTGCGGGTGCGGTTGAGGAACACGAACAGCACGGGGTTGAACACTTCCACCTTGATGTCCAGCTCGACCAGAGCGGCCAGGCCGTTGATGGATTTGCGGAAATCGACGGGCTTTGGGTAGAGGTAGACTTTTTGCACCTTGGCGTCGGGACGCATCATGACGGAGCTCCACGGGAAAAAATGGGGAGCCCAGCATCCGGGAACGGACAGGTCAGTTGAAGGTGGGGTTTATGGAGCGGTTACACACATGCTCGCCATGAGCAACGTCGCATACACGGAGCTTGGTTAAGTCGCAGGCTCGAAGCTTGCTGTCGATGGCCAGATCGAACAAAGCCAGATCCCGGGTTCGTTCTGCAAGCTGAAGCCTTACTCGGATGGCCCAGATATCTCTCAGCCGGAGCGGGGTTTTCTGTCCAACCAACTTTCCTTTGTTCCAGGGCCGGCGGGTGCAGGTAGCAGTGATGTTCATGGCAAGTCCTCCACATGTGGGAGGACAAGCATGGCTAGCCAGAGAAGTGGTCGCTAACCGGCCGATTCTGTTGAAAAAGGCGGTCTTTGCTGGAGCCGCTTTCAATCGTTCAAAAAACGCACGGTTTTGGCGTTGCTACGCGAATTCTGAAGCAGACTCGGTGCGGAGCTGCTTCAGATTTCAACGTCAGCGGCCTACTTTCGCACGCAGAAATCGTAGAGGGACTTTTTCAACAGAATCGGCCAGAAGCGGACATTCACAGTGACTGAGGAATGAGGGGCGGGTCACTTTTGCTCGGATAACCTAACGTTGGAATTCAGCGGCTGCCGTAGGCAGTCCGCTGGAATGACTTGTTAGGCAACAACTCCACTGCCTATGGGTTTATAGCGGATTTACTTAGGTTGGTACTCCAATGATGAATGGTGAAGGTTAATGCGCAAATTTCCCGCATCGTCTTTAACGTAACCCCACGTTTTGTCAACGGTAGTCACTTTCCCATTTTTATCTGTGAAGTGAACTTTCCCCATAGTAATTGCGCTATTGCCATCAAGAAAAATAGCAGAAGTGACAGGCTCACATTTTTTCCAGCCTTTTAGAGCAAAACCTGTGTCGGCAGGGAAGGATGGGTCACCGCCAACGAAATAAGATAGCGCACCGGCACGTGTGGGGCGAAATGTTTGAGGGTTCACCGTGAGCGTAGGCTTAAAGAGTACTGCGCCCATTTGGTAGGCGTAAGCGGAATCTATGACTTTCTCGGCCAATGCTCTCGCTGCTACTTTTCCATCCTTTTCGTATGCGGCGTTGATATCAAGAAGAGCAGCACACCATGCTTGCTGAGCTGTTAATGCTTCCTTCTCTGTTACTGCCTGATTTACAACGATGGGCTCGTTTGCGTTCGCAATATTTGAGGTAAGTGCGACTAATGCTGTTAATGCTACAAGTTTGACTTTCATAGTTGGGAGACCTCTGGGTTGAAAGAATTGGATTGTTGCGTGTTTGACTGTGCCTAACGTTCAAATTGAGGGGCTGGCCGCCACGAAACGTGAACGGAGCCCCGAAAGTTCAAGAAACCGCAGGCCGTAAAAGAACGCTTATCGGCCAGTCCCTCTCGAATGTAGGGTTAGGCCGGAGAATGGGCGCACAGGCGAAACAGCGACCAACCCCAGCGCCACTTTACACCGCGAAACGTGAAGCCGCCACGGACAAAAAACCACCGAAGCCGCCCCGCCTGGCCGTCACCGCCGCCCGGAAAAACAGCGGCGGTTACGAAAGGCAGGGCCAGGTTTCGCCATCTTCTGAGGATGTGATTTTATATCCGTTTCGCTCTAGCACTAGCAAGGCAGGAATGAGAGTATTTGCTGCAGCTGAAATCTTCATGTGTTTGCCTAACGCCGCAATCACCCGCTTGTCGGGTGCATTGCTTTGTTATGCGCTTTCTCTGCAAGTGCGTTGATCGCACATTCATCTAACCGGGCACGCCGTACCTCTTCGAATATCCGAGCGCCCGAGCGCTCGTAGAAGCTCCTTCCTCGATCATTGTCGGTAGCCACGATCCAGTCAATACGCCCGCAGCCAGTATTCTGAGCGAGGATACACAGCTCTGAGAGTAGAGCTTCGCCCACACCGTTTCCCCGGAACTGCGGATAGACAAACAGATCATCTAGCCAGATGCCAGGCTTGGCAATGAACGTGGAATAGATACTGTAGTACGTCGCGATACCCACGGCCTCGCCTGACTTCATGGCCAAGAGCGCAAACGCCTTGGGTTGTTCGGAGAAGAAAGCTTCCTCAATGTCAGCTTCCGTAGATTGAAGCGAATTCAAACACCCATCGAATTCCGCTTTTCCTCGAACAAGGTCGAGTATCGCAGGAACGTCCGCTTTTTCTGCCTTCCTGATTTCAATAATAAGAGTACCCTCTCTATGGATGCGCATAACGCCGCCAACACGCGCAGCTTTGTAGTGAAGGCGAAGCCGCAACCGAAATGGTGTCGCTATGCTTGGATTGGTTAGTGGCAGACGCCCGTGACGTTGGCTCTTGCCCAAAGCAGGCTCCCATGAAGCGTTGGCCGCCTACATTCTCTGCGGAGTGGTTGCCTCTCTAGTTCAGGCAACCAGCAGGTGACGTCTAACCGCGTGCTGTGCATCAGTCTTTCATATTCTTCCACGCGAATACCGAGGCCAAAATAATGATACCGATGGCAGCACCAAAGTATAACGTAGCGATCGTAGCGCCAATCTCTACCGCCTGCTCAAGGAACAGAACCACCAGTATCACAACAGCCACTTGGCTTACTGTTATCTTCAAATCATGGAAGCTCTTAATGTCCAGAGGGTTTTGGGATTCTCTGTCATCATCAGACACCGGACGGATGAACAGACGATACAGGTTAACCGCCATGATCTGAAAAGTAATAGCGATCAGCAGGAGATCCAACAGCTTCAGGAGGCGAACCGCGAGGCTCTTGCCGTCGTCAGCAGAGACAGGTATATCACGTACTACATCCAGTGCGGTATTCCAGATTATGTTAACCGAGGCACCATACAAGAGCAAAGATGACACCGCACAGATAACGACTGCCACCCACACCATAAACCGACTACTTCTGAAAACTCTCTCGATCATAATTTCTCCGGGCCGCGTCACAACGTCAGTTACAGACTCACAATTTTCTCTTAGTCGGTTTCACCGGACCATCTACTATCTCGTTAATCAACCTCTAGATTGTGCTTTCTACGGCGTTAGCCGAACACTGGAGCTGTCGGATTACTGCTGGATTACTTCAAACGTTCGTGACCCTGACATGACCTGGAGAAAAGCCACTAACAGTGATTAGACCGAACGCTCGACTAATACGCAGCCTAACATTTCGCTAACAATGTTGACTTTTCTCTTGCGGATCAGTGTTTTATGCATCTTTCACTCCCTTCTGCTGCGACGTTATATCGAACGCGGTATAAGCCAGTTATAGCCGAATGCGGCATAAGCCCGCGCTTCACAGCATGTCGCCAAAGCTAGCAGGAATGAATGCTTGTGTGAGATAAGCAAGGCATTCATGCCGCCGAAGATGGGACTGCGCGTGAGCAGTTGTTTCCATAATGCTTTTTCTGCTGTTGATTGCCAAGAAATTAGTGGCCGCTTCTGGCCGGTTAGCGACCATTGCTCCGGCCAACCATCCTTGTCCTCCCACACCAGGAGGACTTGCCATGAACACCATTGCTACCTACAGCCATCAGCCCTGGAACAAAGGAAAATTAGTCGGACAGAAGGCCCCGCTCCGCCTGAGAGATATCTGGGCAATCCGGGTGAGGCTGCAAATCGCCGAGAGAAGTCGAGATCTAGCGCTCTTCGATTTAGCCATCGACAGCAAGCTGCGAGCCTGCGATTTAACCAAGCTCCGTGTGCGCGACGTTGCCCATGGCGAAAACCTGTCATCACGAGCCATGGTGATGCAGCAGAAAACGCAGCGGCCAGTGCAGTTCGAGATCACTGAGCAAACACGGTCTGCTCTCGCGGCCTGGATACATCAAGCCCAGCTCCGCAGCGAGGACTGCCTTTTTCCGAGCCGGCTGCATACCTCTGACCATCTCTCCACTCGTCAATACGCCCGTATCGTCAAAGGCTGGGTGAAAGCCATTGGCCTTGATCCAGCCATGTATGGCACTCACACAATGAGACGTACGAAGGCATCACTGATCTATCGCAGGACGAAGAACCTGCGTGCGGTTCAATTGCTGCTCGGCCATACGAAGCTTGAGAGCACTGTCCGATACCTCGGGATTGAGGTCGATGACGCCTTGGAAATGGCGGAGCAGACCGAGGTTTGACCATGTATAGCGACGGTCGAAGTCAGACCGTCGCTAACCGGCCAAAAGCGGCCTGTCGCGAAGGGCAGGTTTCAGCTAAAAGTAGATAAGGGCGCGTTAGCGGAGCTCGTTTTTTTGTCCTGACGAAGTGGTAGATGGGCGAATCGGCGAGACCGAAACTCATATCGCAGGGTATGAGCGCCAAGCCCCGCCCATCAGATACCGAGGGTTTGGTGGTTTGAACGATCTATCCGGATAGCTCCGGTTTGGCACCAGGTTTTTGCTCGTCGGAGTTTTGCGCGCTGGAAGACGCCTCGATAGACGATGGGTTTTCCTCATCCAGCTGGCAAATCGTGCAGTTCTGGCTATCTGGATGATTAGTTTCGACATAGCGAACGCGGCGGCTTCCCGATTGCCGGTTTGCGCTCACGCGGAAACGGGGTCGATCAGGGGTCTTCATATTCAATCCCTCACGTAGCGAAATGGATGCTTGGTAACGTCGCCTGGAGGCTGCGAACGGTGATGGATTCCCCGGGCCTCAAGGGGGCTGGCATGACGTGCTCAACCCTCAGGACTGTGCTCAACCTGTTCGCAATAGCGACGGAAATTATCCGTCAGGTCGGGTGGGCATACGCCGCACTGGCGATTCCCCGGCACGGCGTGATCGATGAACGCGGGATAGGGCAAGTTCAGTTCCGCCATGATGTCGCGGAAGCGCTCCAACGTTATCGCTTCACCGAGTCGGGGATTGCGCTGCTTTTCCTGGGCGATGGTCGAGACTCGTCGACCGCTGTAGTCATGGCTGGGATAGACCAGGGTGTCGTCTGGCAGCGTGAACAGCTTGTTTCTAACGCTGTGAAACAGGTCGTCGGCGCTGCCGTTCTGAAAGTCAGTCCTACCGCAGCCGTCGATGAGCAATGCATCACCGCTGAACAGGCGATCAGCGAGGAGATAGGCAAAGTGCCCGTCTGTGTGCCCGGGGGTATGCAAGGGTGTGAACTGCAGGCTGCCGACGATGAAAGGGACACCTTCTTCGATGCCCACATCCGTGCAGGGCAACTTGTCGATAGCCGGCCCCGCGATACGGCAGCCGGTCTGCTTCTTCAGCTCCAGCGCGGCGGTGATGTGGTCGGCATGTATGTGGGTATCCAAGGTGAACGCCAGCTGCAGGTCCAGCCTGGCCAGCTCGGCCAGGTCGCGGTCCGTTGCGGAAATGACCGGGTCGATGAGCACGGCCTGGCCGGTGTCCTCGCACCCGAGTACGTAGGTATAAGTGGACGACACGGGCTCGAACAGCTGGCGAAATATCATGATGGTCTCGGCTAGTGGTGAGTGTTCAGCGGTGCCTGTTCCAGCGCACTGAGCAGTGCATACTTTTCCTGATCGATCTCGCCCCGCGTGCGGATACCCAGCCGGCGCAAGATCGCCAGCGGCGGGCACCAGCCCTGCAAGCCGTGTTGCAGAAGAAACGGCAGCACGACGCCAGGCAGCAGAAACCACTTTCGGTTTGCTGTCAGGCCAAGTAGCAAGCCAGACAGCGCGAGCGAGGAGGCATTGACCTCAAGCACGCGCTCCACGTCCCACTCGCGATCCAGGGCGTCGATACGCTGAAGGATTGCGCTTCGTCCCATCCCGCTGAATCGACGAATGTTCTCGTCCGTTTGCCGATCGATTTCCTGATTCACAGGTTGGGACGTCGAGCGGCGAACCCGGTCCGCCTGGTCATGATTGGTACTGTTTTGCTGTATCGATGACATGTTGATCTCCTGGTTCGCGCCGGCGGGGTGGGCGCGGCGAGGTGAAAAGTCACAGCGATGCCGCATATTTTTAGGACGAGTGCGGGACGTCGAGTTCCGACCGGGCGTCCGCTGTAGCGTCTATACGATCTATTGAAATATATATTGATAAATCGTATTGTCAAATCCACCTGACCCACCTGAACAAAATGGCCCACATGGCAGATCTCGATATCGAAACGCTTCGTCGCAGTGCTGCGGACGCCTGCGGCTTGCTGAAAGTGCTCGGCAACCCTGACCGCCTGCTGTTGCTCTGCCAGCTGACCCAGGGTGAGCACTGCGTGGGTGACCTCGCCAATGCGACGGGCATTGTGCAGCCGACCCTGTCGCAGCAGCTCACGGTGCTGCGCCATAACGGCTTGGTCAGCACCCGACGCGAGGGCAAGCAAGTGCATTACAGCATCGCCAGCCAACAAGCGATGGAGGTTATGCAGGTGCTCTACCGGCTTTACTGTCAGCATCCCGAACGCGAGGAACCCTCGACATGACGATTGACTGGGTACATTTCACACCGTGGTCCTCGCTCGCCGGGGGCGCGCTGATCGGTCTTGCTGCGACCTTGTTTATTCTGTTGAGCGGAAGAATCGCGGGCATTAGCGGCGTGATCGGCGGCTTGATGCGGCCAGGCAAAGGCGATGTGCTCTGGCGTGTTGCCTTCATTACCGGGCTGGTGATCGCGCCGGTGCTGTTTCAGGCCGCGTTCGAGCAACCAGACATCGACGTAGAGGCGAGCACCTTGACGCTAATCGCGGCTGGTGTGTTGGTCGGGATCGGCACGCGGTATGGCTCCGGTTGTACGAGCGGGCATGGCGTCTGCGGGTTGTCGCGACGGTCGCCGCGCTCGCTGGTCGCGACGGCCGCCTTCATGGCCAGCGGCTTTCTGACCGTGTTCGTCATCCGCCACCTGCTGGGCTGAGGAGTTGCCATGAAATTGCTGAGCGCCTTTGTAGCGGGGCTGATTTTCGGCCTCGGCCTGATCCTGTCAGGGATGGCCAATCCGTCCAAAGTGATCGCCTTTCTCGATCTGGCCGGTCCGTGGGACCCCTCGCTCGCGTTCGTTATGGGCGGTGCGATTGCGGTCGGCAGTGTCGGGTTCTATTTCGCCTCCAAACGGTCCCGGGCGGTGCTGGGAGATGTCATGCGAATGCCCACCGCCACCCGGATCGATCGCCCTCTTGTGCTGGGCAGCCTGGCATTCGGAGCGGGATGGGGGCTGGCCGGCTACTGTCCGGGTCCGGCGGTCGCGACGCTTTTGAGTGGTCGGAGCGAACCGCTGATCTTTGTCCTCGCCATGTTGGCGGGTATGGCGCTCTACGAGATGCAGACACGCTTTTCAGGGAAGCCGCAGTGAAAGGTTGCGGTCGCTGTAAATCGAAAGATCTAAGGCTTCCGGAGCGCAACGATGGTTGAGGTCGGGCTCGGGCTATTGGTCGGCCTCGTCCTGGCGCTGACCGGTGCCGGCGGCGGCATTCTCACCGTACCGTTGCTGATCTTCGTGGTCGGGCTCGAGCTGCATCAGGCCGCGCCCATCGGGTTGATGGCGGTCGGGCTCGCGGCCTGGGTCGGGGCGGTGATTGGTTTGAGGGACGGCATTGTCCGGTACAAGGCGGCGGCCCTGATGGCCTGCTGCGGTGTGCTGCTCGCGCCCGTCGGCGTCTGGCTGGCCGCGCGGGTAGAGCACGATGTGCTTGCCGTGGTGTTTGCGCTGGTGATGTTCTGGGTTGCCTTCAGGGCATTCAGGCGCCCGCCGAACGATGACTCGAACCCGAGAGCCGTGCCCTGTCGGCTGAACCCGCAGACGGGCCGTTTTCACTGGACCTCACGCTGTGCAGCGACCGTCGCCGCGTCCGGTACCCTGGCGGGTTTTCTCTCCGGCTTGCTGGGGGGCGGCGGCGGGTTCGTGCTGGTTCCGGCGCTCAGTCGCTTCAGTGATCTGCCGATGCGTTCGATTGCCGCCACGTCGTTAGCGGTCATCGGCCTGGTGTCGGTCAGCGGCGTGTTGTCCGCCGCGCTGACGGGTGGCATTCAGTGGGCAGTGGCGCTGCCGTTTTCGGCCGGTGCGGTGCTGGGGATGTTTGCCGGCCGCACGGTTTCATCTCGCCTGGACGGGCGCGTGCTGCAGCGAGGCTTCGGGTTGGTAGCGGCTGTTGCCGCGTCGGCTTTGTTGCTTCAAGTCGCCTTCTGATCGCGCGCCCGCAGGTAGCAAGCCAGACACCTGCGCCGCGCGACCGGATAAGACGTTAGCCTTCCTGGACCGGCAGGTTTGCCGCCTTCCAGGCCATCCAGGAGCCCGGAACATTGGCCACATCACGAAAGCCGGCCTTCTTGAGGATGCTGGCGGCGATGGAGGCGCGATAGCCGGAGCCGCAGTAGGTGGCGGTGGTCTTGTCCGGATCCAGCTCGTTGAGCCGGTCAGCAAGGTGCGCGACGAAGATGTGCCTAGCGCCAGGCACCCGGCCCGCCGCGACCTCTTGAGGGCTGCGTACATCCAGCACCTGCACATCGGGCGCTTCACGACGTGCATTCAGTTCATGAACCGTCCATTCCTGAAGCCTGTTCAGCGGTAGCGCCGCGTTCTGCCAGTCCGTCATGCCGTTGCGTAGATAGCCGCGAATATCGTCAAGGCCTATCCGGTAGAGCTGGGTGACAGCCTGGTGAACATCGTCGGCCGATTCGCCCACCAGCAGGATCGGGCGAGCGTCGTCGAGCATCCAGCCAGCCCAGTTCACGAACTCGTTGCGCAGGGCAATGTTGATCGCCCCGGGCACGTGCCCGCCGCCAAACGCGAGGATCGAGCGGACGTCCACGACCTGCATGCCGCGCGCCGCCAGTGTCTCGAACTCGGACGGCGCGAGTGGCGGTGGTAGGGAAGCGCCCTCCATCTGTACGGCCGAACGCACGTTCAGCTGTTTCAGGCGCGCGTAGTGACGGGGTGGTTCCGGCATGTCCGCCAGTAGCCAATCGATAAACTCGTCCTCGCTCCGCTGCTCGCGCAACGCGGGGTTGAAGAGACGCTCGCTGCCGAGCGTGGAGTGGCGTCGGTCGCCGATGGATTTGCCGCAGGCCGAGCCGGCGCCGTGGCAGGGGTAGATTTCGATCCGGTCGCCAAGGGGCAGGTAGTGATCGAAAAGTGTGTGGTACAGCGCGCCGGCGAGTTTTCGTTCACTGCCTTCGCCCAGCAGGTCGGGGCGCCCGACGTCCAGGTTGAACAGGGTGTCGCCGGTAAACAGCGCGATCGGCTGGTCGCCCTGCTGGGCGTCGAACAGCTGCAGGGAGATGTGTTCTGGCGTATGCCCGGGCGTGTGCATGACTTGCAACGTGGCCTGCCCGAGCTCTATGGTCTCGCCACCGCTGACCTGGCGAAGCTCGAACTCGTAGTTATCCGCGCGACCGCCGATGATCTGTGCCCCGGTGCGCTTCGCCAGCGCCTGGGCGCCGGACACGAAGTCGGCATGGATATGTGTTTCGATGGCGTAGGCGATTCGCAGGCCTCGCGCCTTGGCCATTTGCAGGTAGATATCGATGTCGCGGCGGGGGTCGATGACCGCGGCTACCGCGGCCTTGCTGTCGCCGATCAGATAGGAAATCTGCGCCAGGCCGTCTGTATAAAAAGGTTCGAAAACAAGCATTGCCACCTCCGACGATGGTTAACGGATTGCTCAGTCAACTATTCGGACGGTGTGCGTGGCTGGACGTTCAGGCTATCGAGATGCCGTCATCAGGGAGCGGGAGCCTGCAGGCTGACCACCAGCTCGACGACGAGACCATCCGCCTGCGGTACGAAACGCAGATCGCAGGCACAGCGCTCGGCGATCGCCTTGACAATGGACAGGCCCAGACCACTGCCTTCACCTTCGCCGCTGCGCCAGAAGCGCTCCGTCAGACGCTCGAGCATTTCCGGCGGGATGGCCGAGCCGTGATCCTGCACGCTGAAGCGAACCCGGCTTTCATCCAGCTGGGAGATCGTCAAGCGGATGGTCGTGCCGTCCTGGGTATGGCGGCGGGCATTGTCGAGCAGGTTGCGCAATGCCGCGACCGCCAGGGTGGGCGGCATCGCCAGTGGGCGAAGGGAGACCTCTTGCGCCCCGCACAGCTCGATGTGCGGCCCAGGCTGCTGGCTGGCGTCAGCGATCGCCAGTTGCGCGACTTCGAGCGCCGTGCAACTGAGCCCGTCATCAAAGGACACGCGGCCTTCCACTCGCGCCAGCATGAGCAGCTGTTCGAGGATCCGGTGCAGACGATCCGTGCCGACCTCGGCCTGGGCCAATGCCCGTTTCGCGGTATCGCCCTCGGTCATGGCCGCCACCTGCAGGTGGGTCTTGATGGCGGTCAGCGGGCTGCGCAGTTCATGGGCGGCGTCATCGGTCAGCCGGCGTTCGCGTTCGAGCATGTGCGCGATCCGCGCGAACAGCTGGTTCTGGGTTTCGACCAGGGGCGTCAGCTCTCGCGGCAGCCGTTCGATGTGCAACGGCTCCACTGAATCGGCGCTGCGTTGCGCCAGGGCCATGCGTATTCGTCTGAGCGGCGCAAGGCCGTTGCCGATTCCGATCCACAACACGATCAGGCTGCCCAGCAACGCGACGAAAACCGGCAGCGCCGCGGCCAGGAGCACCGAACGCTGGAGTGCGCTGCGCTCGTCAAGGCGATCGGCCGTGGTGATGCGCATGCCGTTCTGGATGAAGGTGAAGCTACGCCAGGCGGTATCGCCGATCATCTGGTCGTGAAATCCGGTGCGCTGAGCGTCGAGGGCACTGTCTGGCGTCGCATGGCTGCGCGCCAGGATTTCACCCCGTAGAGAGCTGATCTGGCAGGCCAGGCCGTTCTCGATGCCCAGTTGTTCGGCGCTCAGACGGGTGCCTTCGCCCAGTTGCGGTTGCGGCAATTGCACCAGCAGACCCGCGACCATCCGCGCCGACGCAGCAAGGCGCTGATCGAGGGACTGCATCAACTGATTGCGAACATCGAAGAGCATCCAGGTCGCGGCCAGCGCCCAGAGCAGCACGAAGGCCGAGCCAAGGGTGAGGGTCAGGCGCAGGCGCAAGCTCATGGGTTGGGTGCCTCGGTGGGAGCCGACGCATGGCCGGCAGGGCCCAGGCGATAACCGATCCCCCTGACGGTTTCGACGATGCCGTTACCCAGCTTGCGCCTGAGATGGTGGATATGGACATTCAGGGCGTTGCTTTCAACGTCATCGCCCAGTCCGTACACGGCGTCCTTGAGCTGCTCGGCCGATAGCACGCGGCCGGGATTCTGCAGTAGCGCCTGGAGCAGCGCCTGTTCACGGCGCGACAGGTCCACGGGTTCGCCTGCCATGAACGCCGCACAGGCGGCGGGATCGTAGCTCAGCGGGCCGTGTTCGATCATCTGTGTCGCCCGACCGGCAGCGCGGCGCAGCAGGGCATGCAGGCGGGCGGCGAGCTCACGCAGGTCGAAGGGTTTGACGAGGTAGTCGTCAGCGCCCGCCTGAAGCCCGGAGACCCGCTCGGTTACCGCATCCCGGGCGGTCAGGATCAGCACAGGCAGCTCGAGGCCGCGGCGGCGCAGGCGCTGCAGAAAGCGCAGGCCGTCTTCGTCAGGCAGACCCAGATCGAGAATCATCAGGTCGAAGCTGGCTGTGCGCAGCAGCGAGTCGGCCTGCCCGGCCGTAGCGGCATGGGCCACGCTGAAGCCCTGGGCTTCGAGCCCGGCGACGATGCCACTGGCGATCAGTGCGTTGTCTTCTGTCAGCAGTACGTGCATGTGGGAATCGCTTGATAGGTAGCAGTCAGTATCGTCCGCCTGGATTAACGGCGCGTTAGCAGATGGTACGCCGAGTTGCTCGCGCCTCAACGTCGCTCGGCCTTACAGGTTGTGTCCGGGCAGCCTCGTTAATCGCCTCTTAATCCCGAGTCGGCAAGCTCGCCGTCGAATCGGGTAATCGGGTGTTGTGCATGCGAGCGCTTTTTATCTTTCTGGCCTGCTGCCTATGGTCCGTGCAGCTGGCGAACGCTTCGCCGTTCACCTTCGGTCAGAAGCAGCAGGACTTTCTGCCCGTGGACGAAGCGTTCACGCTGCACGTCGAGCAGCCTGACGCTGGCGGAGTCGTGCTGCGCTGGGACATTGCGCCCGGCTATTACCTCTACCAGGAGCGCCTACGATTCGCAGGGCTGGCACCGGGGACCGAGCCCCAGTTGCCGCCTGGCGAGCCCTACCATGACGAGTATTTTGGTGATTCGCGAATCTATCGCGACAGCCTGGAAGTGCAGCTCCCCGATGCGAATATCGCGTCGCTTGAACTCGGCTGGCAAGGCTGCGCCGATGCCGGCCTGTGCTATCCGCCGCAAACCCGCACGGTAGACCTGGGCGGCAGCAGCACGCCTCCGTCCACGCCGGTTCAGGCCGACGACCAGGCCTTGGCCAGCGGGCTACAGCAGCAGTCGCTGGGCTGGAGCCTGCTGATCTTCTTCGGACTCGGCCTGCTGCTTGCCTTTGCGCCCTGTTCGCTGCCGATGCTGCCTATCCTGGCCGGCATCGTGGTGGGTAGCCAGGCCGGGCCTCGCCGCGGCATGGCCCTGGCTGGCGCCTATGTATTCAGCATGGCGCTGGTCTACGCCGCCCTTGGGGTGGTGGCGGCGCTACTGGGTGCGAATCTGCAGGGATGGCTGATGCAGCCGTGGCTGATCGCAAGCTTCGCTGGCCTGTTCGTGCTCCTGTCGCTGCCCATGTTCGGCTTCTTCGAGCTGCAACTGCCGGCCGGCCTGCGTGATCGGCTGGAGCAGGCCGGCCGCCAGCGCCGGGGCGGCAGCCTCGCCGGGGCCAGCGCGTTGGGTGTGTTGTCCGGGCTGCTGGTGGGCCCTTGCATGACCGCACCGCTGGCCGCGGCGCTGCTGTACATCGCCCAAAGCGGCGACGCCCTGAACGGTGGCCTGGTGTTGTTCGCGCTGGGCCTGGGGATCGGTACGCCGTTGGTGCTGCTGGTGACAGTGGGCAATCGCTTCCTGCCCAAGCCTGGGCCGTGGATGGATCGCGTCAAGGTGTCCTTCGGTTTCCTGTTTCTGGTCGCCGCCCTCTACGTGCTGCGTCCGCTGTTGTCCGACCCACTCTGGGTAGGGCTGTGGGGCGCGCTTCTGGTCGTGGGCGCCAGCGGGCTGTTGCACCTGTCGCGGGAACTGGTGCGGCATCAGGCGCTCAGCCGCGCGGTGGCGTCGCTGGCTGGTATATGGGGCGTAGCGTTGCTGCTCGGAGCGGCTGGCGGCGCACAGGACGTCTTGCGGCCGCTCGGTGTATTCACGGGCAGCGTTGCGTCCTCGCAAGGTGCAGAGCCTGCACACGTATTTGTCGGCTTCAGCGAGCCGGCCGACCTTGATCGTGAGCTGGCTGCCGCCAGGGCCGCGGGCCAGTGGGTGCTGGTGGACTACTACGCCGACTGGTGCGTGTCCTGCAAGGTCATGGAAAAGGAGGTGTTCGGCGACGCGCAGGTGCAGGCGGCGCTAACTGGCGTGCGGATTCTGCGGCCGGACGTGACGCAGACCGATCCCGCCAGTCGTGAGCTGCTGAACCGCTATCAGGTCATGGGGCCGCCGACGCTGCTCTTCATCGGCCCGGACGGGGAAGAGCGACGTACCCAGCGCATCACTGGCGAGGTCGATGCGAATCAATTTCTGAACAGATGGAACCAGACTATGGAGCGTGGCTGATGCTGACGATCAACCTGGGGCCACTGGCACTTGCCGTCCCACATGTGCTGATGCTGGTGAGCCTGTTTATAGCGATGCTGACCGGCTGGTGGGTTGGGCGGCGCAGCGAGCGGAATCCGGAACAACAGCTCTTCAGGCTGCTGCTGGTGGCGCTACTGGTCGCGCGGCTGGCCTTCGTGCTGGTGTACGTCGAGCATTTCCGAGATGAGCCCTGGCGCGTGATCGACATACGTGACGGCGGTTTCATTGCCTGGCCGGGCTTGGTGGTGGCCGTTCTGTTGGGTTCCTTGCTGGCCTGGCGCGACAGCGGGCTGCGCCGACCGCTGGGCGCAGCGGTGCTGGTGGGTGTGCTCAGCTGGGGGTTCGGGACCTTTGCGTTGCACGCGTTCGAGCAGGGCACGCGACTGCCTGAGATGGGCCTGCGGGACAACCAGGGTAAACCCGTCGCCTTGCAGGATTACGTTGGCAAGCCCCTAGTAGTCAACCTGTGGGCCACCTGGTGCCCTCCTTGCAGACGAGAAATGCCAGTCCTTGCGCAGGCGCAACAAGACAACACCGACGTGACCTTTCTGTTCGTCAACCAGGGCGAGGGCGAGCGATTGATTGCCGACTTCCTCGACGGCGAAGGGCTCGGCCTGGAAAACGTCCTGCTCGATACCGGCGGTCGTCTGGGCCAGCACGTAGGGTCTGCGTCGCTGCCCACCACGCTTTTTTATGACGCCGAGGGACGCCAGGTTGGCAGCCACCTCGGCGAGCTGTCCCGTGCCAGCCTGGCGCGCGCCCTTGAGCAACTAGAGGTTAAAACCCAGCCATGAAACCGGTACGTTCACTTTCGTTTTTTATCTCAACGCTCGCCTTACTGCCGACGCCCTGGGCGCTGGCCGAAGCGCTGCCTCCCGCGGTTCAGGCCATTGAAGCGCGCGGAGCCAAAGTGGTCGGCAGTTTCGACGCGCCGGGCGGATTAAAGGGCTACGCGGCGCGTTACAACGGACAAGGCATTGCGCTGTATCTGACACCGGACGGTGATCATGTCGTGATCGGCAGTTTGCTGGACGCCGCTGGCGAAGACCTGACCAAGGCACCGCTGGAAAAGCTGGTGTATGAGCCGATGAGCAGCGAGATGTGGCAGCGGCTCGAAAGCAGCACCTGGATTGCTGACGGCGCGGCTGAGGCGCCACGGGTGATCTACATGTTTTCCGACCCGAACTGCCCGTTCTGCAACATGTTCTGGAAACAGGCACGGCCCTGGGTCGAAGCAGGCGACGTTCAGCTCCGTCACGTCATGGTCGGCATGTTGCGCCCGGACAGCGCAGGCAAATCCGCTGCGCTGTTGGCCGCGAAAGACCCTGAAGCGGCTCTCAATGAGCACGAGGCCGCGGGCAAGGCCAGCGCGCTCAAACCCATCGAGCGTATCGCGCCCGAGTTGAATGAACAGCTTGAGGCGAACCTCATCCTGATGGGCGAAATGGGCGCCTCGGCGACCCCGGCTATCTATTACCTGGATGAGCAAGGGCGTCTGCAGCAGCATCAGGGCGCGCCTCGTCCCGAGGCGTTGAATGGCATCATGGGGCCGTTGTCAAAACGCTAGCAACACCACACGGTCAGTCAGCACCGGCACCTATAACAAGAACGATCTGGAGGCTACATGAACGTCCCCCTCTGGCCCTTGGCCGGGCTCTTCCTTGCGATCTCCGTGTCCGCGCACGCCGCGGATGCCGCTGCGGTGTACAGCAAAGGCGGGACCAACCCCGCCGCGATGGCGTGCGCTACCTGCCACGGCGCCGAGGGTGAAGGCATGGCTGCTGCAGGATTCCCCCGTCTTGCCGGCTTGTCGGCGAATTACATGCGCAAGCAACTGGCTGATTTCGCATCCGGTGCACGGGCGAATCCAATCATGCAGCCGATTGCCGCGGCCTTGAGCCGTGAGGAAGCCGACGCCGTCTCGACGATGCTGGCTGACAAGCCGCAACCGCAGGTCGAGCGAATCGACCGCACCGCGTTGGTCGACGGGCCTGGCGAAACCCTTGCGCTGCGCGGCGCCTGGGATCGCAACATCCCCGAGTGCGTCGCCTGCCACGGCCCCAGCGGAACGGGAGTAGGCGACGCCTTCCCACCGCTGGCCGGGCAGTCGGCACAGTACCTGTCGTCTCAGTTGACCGCCTGGCGTCAGGGCACCCGCAAGAACGACCCCAACGACTTGATGGGCCACATCGCACGTAGCTTGACCGAAGACGAGGTAACGGCGGTCTCGACGTACTTCGCAGGCCTGACTGACAAAGGAGCAGCCAAATGAAGACCCATACAACCGCGCTGCTGTTGATGTCATTGGCCTTCCCGGTGCTCGCGGACGACATCGCGATGGAAGATCAGTCGCAGATCCTGACCGGGGCCGGTGATCCCGCCAGCAGTAAGTACTTCCAACCGCCCAAGGAAAGCGAACTGCCTGACAACGCCTACGGACAGTTGGTACAGCAAGGGCGCGCCATATTCGTCGATACCAAGATGCATGCGCCCGACTATGTCGGCAACGGCCTGGCCTGTGCGAACTGCCACCTCGAACAAGGCCGGAAAGCCAACTCTGCACCGCTCTGGGCTGCCTACACCATGTACCCGGCGTACCGGAAGAAAAACGACAAGGTGAACAGCTATGCCGAGCGCCTTCAGGGCTGTTTCCAGTTCAGCATGAACGGCAAGGCACCCGAGGCGGACGGCCCCGTTATCGCCGCGCTTTCAGCCTATTCCTACTGGCTTGCAACCGGAGCACCCACAGGTCAAGAGCTGCCAGGTAGGGCCTATCCGGACGTGCCACAACCCGAAGGCGGATACGACCTGGCGAAGGGAGAACAGGTCTACGACGCACAGTGCGCCGTCTGTCATGGGCCAAACGGGGAAGGGCAGAAGTCTGGTGACCTTTATGTATTCCCGCCACTCTGGGGGGCGGACTCGTTCAACTGGGGTGCAGGCATGCATCGGATCAACACGGCCGCGGCGTTCATCAAGGAAAACATGCCACTTGGCAAAGGCGGCACCCTGTCAGATGAAGACGCCTGGAACGTGGCGGCCTTCATGAACAGTCACGAGCGACCGCAAGACCCACGCTTGATTGATGGCTCAGTCGAGAAAACCCGAGATAAGTACCACGCCAATGACGGCGTGAACCTTTACGGGGAAATCGTAAACGGCAAGATGCTAGGGAAGGGGATCTGAGAAGCAGGCAGCCGCTAGTTTCCTCACATTGCGTTGACAGTCCGCTTGTGGCCGGTTGCTGCCTATTGCTACCGGCAGCAATGGGGCGGTCTCTGCCTCCGCGTCTCTGCCGCCCGCTGTTCAAGTCGAATGCAAGCGGGTGGTCAGCATCAATGCAATTGCCTGGTCAGATGAGTGCAATTTCGCAATCGAGCGGTACACGGTGATCCAGCGCTGCCGCAACGGGTATCCGGTACGCCTGATGTGCCGTTGCCTAAAGGTTTCCGCCAGTGGCTACTATGCCTGGCAGGATCGCGAGCCAAGCTCACGCGCACAAGAGAATGCGCGCCTGGTGAGGCGCATTCGGGAGATTCACGAAGACAGCCGTGGTGTGATCGGAGCGCCACGCATGCACGAGGATCTCTTCGACTACATCGAGCGGTTTCATAACCCACGAATGCGTCGTAGAGTCGCCCGGCAAGATCTGAAGTTTTCAACCCTTTTCAAACCGTCCGTGGAAATGGGGTAGAACCCCGTTTCCAATAGACACTCCACACATAGCGAGAAAATTGTTGAGTACAAATCTCATCACAAAGCAAGGGTATGAAGCTTTGAAAGAGGAGCTGGACCATCTGTGGAGGGTTTACCGACCAGAGATAACACAGAAGGTCGCCTGGGCTGCGTCTCTTGGTGATCGCAGTGAAAACGCTGACTACCAGTACAACAAGAAGCTGCTGCGCGAGATTGATCGCCGTGTTCGCTACCTGCGCAAGCGCTTGGAAGACATGCGGGTTGTGGAGTACGCACCTTCGCAGGAGGGACGAGTCTTCTTCGGTGCTTGGGTTGAAATTGAGAACGAAGCTGGGGATCTAAAGCGGTTCAGAATCGTAGGGTACGACGAGATCTATGGTCGTAAGGACTACATATCAATCGACTCACCGATGGCGAGGGCTCTTCTCAAGAAGGAGGTTGGCGACGAGGCGATCGTGCATACTCCTCAAGGCGAGGCGTGTTGGTGGGTCAATGTCATCGAATACGAGAAATAGTATGGCTTATCTAGTATGCGTACTATTTTTATCTGTATGAATTACAAAGGATTTTTTAGACTTAGTATGGTGCTTGGGGCGATAAGCCCGATTCGGCGTTCTCCGAGCGATCGCCCTGGGCCGCCGCTTCGCTGACCGATTGCGTCACTTGTGGCCTGCGTACATGCCACAGCTCGTGAAGCTCGGCGCGCAGGCGCGCTTCGCCTTCGGGAGTGATCAGTGGCGTACCGGCAGGGCGAGGGGGGCGATAGCGGCTCATGGTGTCTCGGGTAGGAAGAGGGGCGCCAAGTCTAGCAAACCCCTCTCACGGTTCTCAGCCTTCGCGTAGCACGCTCAACGGGCTGGCATTCAGTGCGCGGCGGGTGCCGAGCACGCCGGCCAGACCGATCAGCAGCGCGCCGATCAGTGGCAGCAGAAGCAGCCAGGGGTGCGGTTGCCAGCTCATGTCGAATGCATAGCGATAGAGCAGAAAGCTCACCAGCTCGCAGCCCAGCGCGGCCAGCAGGCCAGCGGCAGCGCCGAGCAGGCCGAACTCGGCGCGGCGAGCGCTGATCAGCAGCTTGCGTTCGGCACCCAGTGCGCGCAGCAGCGCGCCCTGGCGGATGCGTTCGTCCAGTGTCGCCTGCAGCCCGGCGAGCAGCACGGTGATGCCGGCGGCGAGCACGAACAGCAGTACATACTCGATGGCCAGGGTGACCTGCGCGAGGATGCTGCGCAGTTGCGCCAGCAGGGCGTCGACCTGCAGCAGCGTCACGCTGGGGAAGGCGCGGCTGAGGGCTACCAGCTCCGCGTCCTGGCCGGGCGGCAGGTAGAAGCTGGTCAGATAGGTGGCAGGCAGGTCCTGCAGGGTCTGCGGCTCGAAGATCATGTAGAAGTTGGGCTGGAAACTGTCCCAATCCACCTGGCGCAGGCTGGTGACCTGCGCGTCGCGTTCGATACCGCCGACATTGAAACGCAACTGGTCGCCGAGCTTCAGTTGCAGGCTTTCGGCCAACTCGGATTCGACGGAAACGCCGGGCAGCTCGCTGGCGTGCGCAGCGCCCCACCAATTGCCAGCGGTGATCAGGTTGTCGGATGGCAGATCCTCGGCCCAGGTCAGGCTCAGGTCGCGCTGGATGGCGCGCTCGCCGCGACTTTCCTTGGTTACCAGTTGGCGTACCGGCTCACCGTTGATCATGATCAGTCGGCCCGGCACCACGGGGTACAGCGGGGCTGGATGCGGCGATAGCTCGGCCAGGCGTGCGGCGAACGCATCGCGCTCGGCCGGCAGCACATTGAGGGCGAAATGATTGGGTGCGTCCTCCGGCAACTGGTCCTGCCAGGTATCGAGCAACTCGCCGCGCAGCAGGGCGATCAGCGCCATGGCCAGCAGGATCAGACCGAACGCCAGCGATTGTCCGGCTGCAGCCAGCGGATGGCGCAGCAACTGGCCCAGGCCCAGGCGCCAGGGCAGGGCGGCGCGCTGCAGCAGGCGGCGTAGGCTTTGCAAACCGAGCAGTAGCAGACCGCCGAGCAGTAAGGCGGCGAGTAGTCCGCCACCCAGCAGTGCCAGCGTCAGGCGCAGATCCAGGCTCAGGCGCCACATGATCAAACCCAGTGCGATCAGCGCTGCGCCGTAGACCAGCCAGGAGCTGGCCGGTATCGGCAGCATATCGCGGCGCAAGACGCGTAGCGGTGGCACGCGGCCGAGCGCGGCCAGCGGCGGCAGGGCGAAACCGGCCAGCGCCACCAGGCCGGTGGCCATGCCGGCCAATGCGGGCCACAGGTCGGCTGGCGGCAGATCATCCGGGATCAGCCCGCGCAGCAAATAGAAGAGCACGTGTTGGCCGGCCCAGCCCAGCAGCGCGCCGATCAGGCAGGCGATCAGCCCGAGCAACGCCAACTGCAGGCCGAACAGGGCCAACGCTTCACGCCGTGACAGCCCGAGGCAGCGCAGCAGCGCACTGGCATCGAAGCGCCTCGCCGCGAAGCGAGCGGCCGAGAGTGCTACCGCGACACCAGCGAGCAACACGGCTGCCAGGCTGGCCAGATTCAGATAACGTTCGGCGCGGCCGAGGGCACCGCCGACCTGGCGATTGCCATCGCGAGCGTCGTCCAGGCGCTGGTTGGGTTCCAGGCCGGCTTCAACTGCCTGACGGTAGGCCGCCAGGGCATTGGCATCGCCGCGCCAGAGTTCACGAAAGCGCACACGGCTACCGGGTTGTACCACTTCAGTCGCAGCAAGGTCGTCCAGGTGCATCAGCACGCGCGGCGTCAGGCTGTAAAAGTCGCCAGCAGTGTCGGGGTCATAGGTCAGCACACGGCTCAGGCGCAGGGTTTGGGCGCCTATTTCCAGTTCATCGCCAATCTTCAGATTCAGCGCGACCATCAGGCGCGCTTCGGCCCAGACTTCTCCGGGGCGCGGGCCGGAACCCACTTCCTCTGGTGCGTAGGGTTCAGCAGCGCTCCTCAGTTCGCCGCGCAGCGGATAAAGGCTATTGGCTGCCTTGACGCTGGCCAGCTGAATGCCTTCCTGGGCCGCCACCACGCTGGAAAACTCCACCGCTTGTGCGTGATCGAGACCCAGCTTGAGCCCCGCGTCTATCTGTTGCTGGCTGGCCGGCGAGCTGCCGCTCAGGCGCAGGTCGGCGGCGAGAAACTCGCTGGCACGCAGCAGCATGGCGTCATTCAGGCGTGCGCTGAAATAACCGATGGCGCTGCTGGCCGCGACCGCGACCAGCAAGGCGAAGAACAGCACCCGCAACTCGCCGGCGCGGGCATCGCGCAGCAGTTGGCGGGCAGCGAGCGAAAACAGGCGAGTGACGGGCACGCGTTTCATCAGGGCTCCACGCGATCGATCAGGTGTCCGGCTTCCAGGCGAATCAGGCGCTGGCAGCGGTGCGCCAGGCGCTCGTCGTGGGTGACCAGCACCAGTGTGGTACCGCGTTCCTGGTTGAGCTGAAACAGCAGGTCGCTGATGCGTTCTCCGGTGTGGCTGTCGAGGTTGCCGGTGGGCTCATCGGCGAACAGCACGTCCGGCTCTGCAGCGAAGGCGCGGGCAATGGCCACGCGCTGTTGCTCGCCACCGGATAGCTGGCGCGGGTAGTGCGTCAGACGTTGACCCAGGCCGACGCGTTCGAGCAGCGCCCGGGCACGCTGGCGGGCATCGGCGTGGCCTTCCAGCTCCAGCGGCAGCATCACGTTCTCCAGCGTGTTGAGGCTGTCGAGCAACTGGAACGACTGGAAGACGAAACCCACATGCTCGGCGCGCAGGCGCGCGCGCTGGTCTTCATCGAGTTCGCTGAGGTTCTTGCCGGCCAGCAGTACCGCGCCGCCGCTGGGCAGGTCCAGACCGGCGAGCAATCCGAGCAGGGTGGATTTGCCAGAGCCTGAGGCCCCGACGATGGCCAGGCTGTCGCCTTTGCTCAGTTCGAGATCGAGGTCATGGAGGATGGTCAGCTCGCCTTCCGCGCTGCTGACCACTTTGCTAAGGTTCCGCGCAGCGAGAATGCTCGAAGTCATGGAGATTCCAAATGCGTGCATGGTGGTTGAGTGGTGCCTTGGCCCTGATGCTCTGGGCTCAGGGAGCGGTTGCAGGCACCCTGCTTGTGGTCGGCGATAGTATCAGCGCCGCTTTTGGCCTGGATAGCCGCCAGGGCTGGGTCGCCTTGCTGGAAAAGCGGCTGAGTGAAGAGGGTTTCGAGCACTCGGTGGTCAATGCCTCGATCAGCGGCGACACCAGCGCAGGCGGCGCTGCGCGGTTCTCTGCGCTGCTTGCAGAGCACAAGCCGGAGCTGGTCATCATCGAGTTGGGAGGCAACGATGGTCTGCGTGGCCAGCCCCCAGCGCAATTGCAACAGAATCTTGCGTCTATGGTTGAGAAGTCACAGCAGGCAGGGGCCAAGGTGCTCATTTTGGGTATGCGCTTACCGCCAAATTATGGGGCGCGCTACACAACAGCTTTCGCTGAAGTGTTCTCCAAAGTGGCCGAAGAGTCCGGCTCTGCCTTGGTGCCATTTGTGCTGGAGGGCATAGGCGGCGTGCCTTCCATGATGCAGCCTGATGGAATCCATCCGACCGCTGAAGCTCAGCCAGTGCTACTCGATAACGTCTGGCCGACACTCAAACCATTGCTCTGAAACAATCCTGAAGTAGGTCAGGAGGCGCCATCTTAATGGCTGCCTCACTGTGCCTGTCAATCAGAATTTCTAACAAGGTGATAACATTTTTTCTAACACTGAGACCCTCTGGGACGGTGGTTTCAGGGCAGGGCGCAGGGTGGGCATGGGGGGATTCTGGCGAGGCTCCTATATGAGATGGGGGCTCGAATTTTTGGCCCATTTTCTTAAGGCCCCTCTGCGTTCTTTGTTGACCTAAATAGTCGGATAATCGAAAGAAAAACCCCAAGACCTATAAGGGCTCGGGGGGGGGGGGAGGATTTACAAACGACGGCCTAAATCACTCTTAGGCACCAGCAGGTGTAGCTTGTTGTGCTGTACCCGAGCGCTGCGGGAAGGACACAATGCGGGCTCCTGAATCCTTAGCGAGATCACTCATGGCGGCCCGATATGAGCAGCGCGCAGTTTTATTTTTGGATGTCCTTGGATTCAAGAGCCTTATCAAGGACGGACGAGAGGACCTCATCGAGCAAGCGCTTGAGATCACAACGGCCCAGTGTCAGTCAAATATCACGACCTCTGCATTCTCGGACTGTATGGTCGTTTCTATGGCTTTTGTACGAGGCGTGGAGCTATCGGAGCTGATTGGGTTCGCCAGTTCCCTTGTCCTCCAACTTCTACATGTGGGTATTCTGTCTCGTGGCGGCATCGCAGTTGGAGAGCTACGCCATGAGGGCGGTATTGTCTACGGCCCAGCGTTAATCGAAGCCTATGAGCTTGAAAGCAAAGTGGCGTGCTATCCGCGTGTCGTTCTCGCGCGTGATGCCATAGCAAAGGCACTACGCATAGCGGGCCACATTGAAGGATATGACGAAGAGTGGATACGCGGTTTCCTTCGGACCGATGAAGATGGATGGGACCATGTGAATATCTTGGACCATAAGGCTTTGATGCCTTTCCACCCGATGCTTCCACGTGAGCAGCCTTATACCCTTCAGAGCTTGTTCGAGCCAAAAGCTGCGGCGGTCAGGCGGGCTCTCGAAAATAATCTGCCTGCTGATGACAGAAGCCGCTCCAAGCATGATTGGCTAAAGGCTTATGCGGCGTGGCATGAGCAGCGGTACATGGGCCGGTCATAGTTTTTGGAGCTTATCCCAATCCCGTCACTGTCAGCGAGCCATCAGCAAGGGATCGGTAGGCGTTTGGACACGGTAACTATCAGTAGGACGGCCCAAGGCTTTCCATGGGCTCATCCCTTTGCGTGACTTGTACTTATTCGGAGGCAGGCTTTCCGCTCGTTGCCTTCCGCTGCTGCTTCAAGTTGTAGCCCTGCATAGCGCCGCCCATGCCTGCCCCAACAACATCGAGAGCCTGTGCGAGCTTTGAGGTCCTGAACACAGGTGCGGATGACTTGAGCTGGGACTTGGTGTTCTCGACGTTGCTCACTTGGTTAGCGAAGAGGGCCTGATAGTCGCGCTGGTAGTTGGGCACTGTCCAATCGACCTGACTCGCAGCTCACGACGCGCGCGTTACGCGTGGCCTACGAGTCCCGAGGTTGCCCGCAACAGCTGATGTTTCACTCTGACCAGGGTTGCCACTACACCAGCAT
>Ga0222660_1000338_pt1 | contig 22810 bp, 25 predicted proteins | sample AntAcemetagen549_FD_179832 | JGI IMG/M metagenome (GOLD analysis project Ga0222660, IMG submission 179832) | Saline water microbial communities from Ace Lake, Antarctica - #549 | ecosystem: Environmental > Aquatic > Non-marine Saline and Alkaline > Saline | place: Antarctica: Ace Lake...
CCCCGAATTCCTTATAGAAGCCTTGTTATAAGGCATTAATGCTATACAATAGAATTAATACCCAACATAATGCCCCACATAAGATACCTATATGAGCACTAAAAGCCGAGAGGTTAGCGCCAAATACCAGGAAGGGTGGCTGTCTGAACTCGATAGTCGAACGAACATCGCCAAAGTGGTCCGAGAGAGATACCAGGCACTCACTGACGATCTTGGCGGACTACCTGCCCTCTCGTATCAGCAACGATCCCTGGCTGAACGCTCTATCTGGCTGGAGTACTGGTTATCTTCACAGGAGCGCGAGCTTGCAGATGGAAAAGACTTCGACGTTGGTAAGTGGGTGCAAGCGGCCAATGGCTTACAGGGAATCTACGCCAAGTTAGGACTAGCCCGCGTGTCCAGGGATGCAACTTCACTTGCAACCTTCCTCAAAAACAGAGACTCGAATGATACCTAATATCCGAGAGGTGATGACCGATACCGCTCTACTCGGGCACCAGTTCAGCGGTGACTCCTGGAAGAATTGGGTCACACTTTTATCTGCATTTTTAGGAGTGAAATTGTCCAGCCAGGAGATGAGGTTATTCTCGACTATGACAGGCCGAGAGACGCCGCCTAAGCAGCCATTTAAGGAACTATGGCTAGCAGTCGGGCGTCGTGGCGGTAAGAGTCAGGTAGCCGCCCTACTCGCTGTATTCGAGGCCGTGTTCAGTGACCACGAATCCAAACTGAGCGCTGGAGAAGTAGCGACGGTGCTCGTACTGGCAGCGGATCGCAAACAAGCCCGCTCCGTTTTCAGATACATCGCGGGATTACTCCACAGCAATCCCATGCTGGAACAGTTGATTATCAGAGAGGATAAAGAGTCGATCGAGTTATCAAACCGAACTGTAATCGAAATCGGGACCGCGTCATTCAGGTCCACACGTGGCTATACCTTACTCGCTGTCATAGCCGACGAAATAGCATTCTGGCGCACAGAAGAATCAGCCAACCCAGATGCCGAGATCATTGCAGCATTGCGCCCGGCACTCACCACCCTGGACGGTAAACTGATTGCTATATCTTCACCCTACGCGAAGCGCGGGGAACTGTACCGTCACAGCCAACGCTACTGGGGTAGCGATGACCCAGACATTCTGTTCGCTAGAGCACCCACCCGCGTAATGAACCCCTTGGTATCCGAACGGGTAATCCAGGCGGCGAAAGATAGGGACCTGGCATCGGCAATGGCTGAATACGAGGCAGAGTTTAGAAACGATATTGAGTCCTATATTGATGTCGAGTTCCTCGCACGCCTGACTCGAAGCGAGCCGCCAGAACTCCCACCTTTTAGTGGAACGAGATACCTGGCTTTTGTTGACCCCACAGGGGGCGGTGCCGACGGTTTTAGTCTGTGCATAGGCCACACTGAGAATGGCCTAGTGGTAATTGATCTGCTCACCGAGCGAACCTACACCGCGCCGGCAGCCGTTGTTCAAGAATACGCAATGATATTAAAGCGATACCAGATTAAAGAAGTGACAGGGGACCGCTACGCCGGACAATGGGTAAGCCAGGAGTTTGAGAAGCATTTCATCGACTACAAATTCAGCACCATGACCCGAACAGAGCTGTACCAGGACTTCCTATCAGTGGCTAATAGTGGACGGGTTGAGTTGCCCCCAACACCCAAAGACAAGTTACTGACCCAGTTCAGCAACCTGGAACGGCGCACCACCCGTAATGGTCGGGACATTATCGACCACTCGCCTGGAACGCACGACGATCTAGCCAACGCCGTGGCAGGTCTGGCCGCACACGCAATCAATCACCAAGTAGCACCAACACACTTAAAAGTCCGATGGGCAAGGTAAACCTATGAAAACTAAACACGAAGGCACCATTCAAAGCATTGCAGCACATATGTCCGAGAGTTTAGGCGATAAGCAGTATCGGCACCCTAGGCAGGTCCTGTACGAAGCGCATAAGCTGGCACAGGCCATAGGCGGACTAAATGCGATGAACGAACGACGCTCGCCCACAGAGACGGATGCGGCACACTTTAAGAAGATCTCAACACACGCCAAGAGTTTGGATATAGCGATCGCTCAAGCCGAGCACCGTATCCACAACCATCAACATGATTACTCTCAGGATCTGGAGGCCCGCACTAAACAGCGGCTAGGATTGACCGAGAATACCTACGCGGCAGAATTGCGCTCCACGTTGAGGGCTATGGGCGATAAGGACCGAGCGATTACGATAAATGACCTTATTGCGTCTGGTGATGGTGCAGCGATCGCCGCGATCACCAACGCGCCCGCAGTATTGACTGGCGTTACTCAGGAACTACAGGGTAAATACATCGAGCAGTTTACTAGCCAGCAAGCACCCGATCTTTTAGACGAGCAAGCCGCGCTACACGACTCAATGGCTAATGCAGCCTCAATCATAGGGGCAGCGAAGCGCGCAGCGAACGATTATTCAGATCCAGCCCGACTACAGGCAATTGAGGAAGCAGAGCGAAGCGCCTTAGAGGCCGAGGGACAATTTAAAGCGTCGTTTTCGGCTGACGCTTAACGGCACAACTCAGTGGTACAGGAGCTATCTTTCATACAAAATTTTAGCGCTGCAACAATTGATTTACCTAATTCACATGGCCGAGAACAGTTTAATTTGATTCGACTCATCTACCTGGACGACCACTACGCGTGCACTTGAAAAGTCACTTAGGCTCCACTTGGTGAGATTTGCAGTGTTAGCGATCACAAGAGAATCCAATGCAGTGTTTACGTTAGAGGTGGCAGCGGCAACGCCTAAAGCAGATGCGCCTAGAATCGTAAAAAAAGTCTGCCATCCACTGGTTCCCCACAAATTAATCCAAGAGTAGGTTTTGACGGTTTCCGGCTTGCCTGTTAGCGGATTCATATAACCCATAACCGATACTGGTTGTTTTGGTGGACCTAATATCATTAATGCAAATTCCATCGGCATCCCAACGGCGAGCGATCCTTCCCCAAGAGCTGCAAGGTGCTCAAGCGTATACCTATCCAAATAGCTTTCGGTATTTTCGAGACATTGAAGCAATGTGTTATATTGCTTGACGCTTGAGAGCGCTTCATTTTTTAAACTTATTTTTGGCCAAACTTTGTTGAGGTCTCGAAATTGCGTCTTCTTTTTGCCAACTTTTTGAGTGAGGGGTATGCAAGCTGGCAACTCAACCTGTTTCTTCGCCAAAGGTTCGCTGATAAATGTCAAATCTGACGCGTCAGCAATAGATGAAAGGCTTGAAGTGATTAAAATTAGGGTTGCTAGACTATTAATGACTATTTTCATAATGTTTTCGGATCGTCGATAGCTTTCAATTCAGTGTCGGATAGAACAAATCTATCGCTTAAAAACATTGCTGTAAACACCACATCTGTTAAGTCACGCACGAAGTTTGAGACCATCTGAATGACCAGGAAGCAAAAGCATTACTAAACAGCTCGGTCGTATAGGTAATTGATAGAAGCAACTTGAGTCGCCCCGGGGCTTTCGGGGCTCAGGCGCCTAACAAAACATTCAACTCACCGTTTTTTATGTTGGTTTTTAAGTTGGGTTTTTAGCTTAAATTCGCTACAGCCCTTTGTTTATGCAGTAATTGGCGGAGAGGGTGGGATTCGAACCCACGGATGGTATAACCCATCGTCAGTTTTCAAGACTGGTGCATTCGGCCACTCTGCCACCTCTCCGAAGCAGCGCAATATACGCGATTGACGACCCTTTGTTAAGCCGATTTAGGCAACTAAAGAAATTTTACTATCTCGACTTGTCAGGCTATGCGACCATCCCTACATGTCTGAATTGTTACTTGTAATCGCGGTTACCGCCGGTGGCCTATATTGGCTTGCGGCCATGCGCTGTAAGGAAATTGCCGTCGCCTCTGCAAGGCGCGAATGCAACCGTTGTGATGTTCAATTATTGGATCAAACCGTCCACCAACATCACATATCGCTGAGTCGTGATCAAACTGGTCAGTGGCGAGTCTGGCGACAATATCGATTTGAATACTCTGAAAATGGGGAAACCCGGCATATTGGTGCCATGACGATGCTGGGTCAAAGAATCACAAGAATCGCCCTTGAAACTCATAATCCCATTATTCATTAGCGCCTTATTCTTAAGCTCTGCGCCTGTGCAGGCCAAAGATCATGCAAATGACTGTCAGACCGCTCACTATCTGCCGACGCGCGTCGAGTCACTGCCAAATTTTGATCGGGTCAACGCTGCACCGAGGCGTAATCGGACCCGAGAAACCGAGATCGATACCTGGTGGCAGTCGAGTTGCCATGATTATCGAACCGAGCGTGTGCCGAAAGCACGTTCGAAGAACCTAATCTGTCGGATTCAAGGCCAGCAACCCGCTGTCAAACCGACTTATACACTCGAGTTTGTGGCTTTTGCCGCGGAAGAGCCTGGCATGCTGGGTTCAAAGTCGTATTTGGCTCAACAGTCGCTGCCGGTCATTGCCATGATCAATCTGGATACACTCGGCCTGCGGTCCATCATCATTGCAGGTGAGTCGGATAGGGCGCTCGCCTGCCAAAATCGCCAGTGCGGTGGAAATTCCTAACAGCATCCAATCCTCGCGTGACATCCCTGGACACTGCGAACCCTTTTTGAAGGCCAACATTCCTGCCGTAGGTTTGCATTCCGTCACCAAGAAAACCATTAAGCGAATTCATCACCATCGAGATGGTGCGGGGAATGTTGATCTTAAGCTGTTAGAAGATTCATACCAGGTTGCGCTGAATTTGATCACGCTGCCATTAAAAAGAGAGTAACAACACGGCTAACCAAACGTGGCGTTGAAAGCGATCCCCCATTTGTCGTAATCCGTGCTTGATTCTTCGTGCAACAAAACCCCCATAGAAAAAATATCTTCATTGGGTCGTACCCAGCGAATTTCTCCCAACAGTTCATACATAGAAAACGGATCACCAATGCCTATGGTGATCTTGACCAGCGAGCCCGGAATAAGTTCGCCGTTGGTTTTGAATTGCATGCCGTGGGTAGAGAAGTCGATGGCTTCACATTCTACCGAAACACCGACCATATCAGGGTCTTCATCGCATTCATGGACATGAACGAAAAACTTGATTTGATGGGCAACCCGGGGTTCGCCTCGTTTATCCATATTGACCCGATCTGTCTCTGGAGAGCCTTAATAATAGTAGCGATAACAGAGTGAAGCAACAACCGAGGTAACATTTAAGATCAACTGGGCTCTAGTAAGGTCCGATAAGTCTTCAGATGTTTCAGCGCTTCGGTGTGCTGTCCAACTAGTTCATAAAGTCGCGACAAATTGTAATGGGCATCAGCGAAAGAGTTAGCCTTTTTATAGGCTTCAATCGCATCATGAATGCGTCCGACATCCTCCAGAAGCGTGCCAAGATTAAACGCCGCCAGGACATTATCCGCTTCAACTTCTAATGCTTGATGATAATGATCCTCTGCGCCATCGTAGTCGCCAGCTTCCTGTAGCAACCGCCCAAGATTCACATGCGCATCGGAATGATTCGGATCCAGCTCCAGTGCTCTTTGGTAAGCTGCTGGGGCATCCTCAGGACTCACGGCTTCAAGATCGACCCCTAGATCAAACCAGTCATCGCTGGTGAGTTGCTCACTCGACTCTGCTTCCTTGGCAGCCTTGCGGGCAAGCGGCGCAACAACACCGGCTAGTTCTGATACGGCGAAATTAAAATGGATTTGTCCAGATTCCGGATTATAGACCTGGTCTTCATCGCGAATGACCACAGCGCCACCATCACCGCTAATTCGAAGTGCCGTCAGAGGGCGATTAGTGGGCAAGCGGGCTTGTAACTGAAAAAGACTTTTATTGATCTTACTGCGACGAACCCCAGCGTTAAGCAGTTCCTTGGCGGTGCGAAGTAGCACAATATCCTGAAAACTAAAGCGGTAGTGCTTTTTATCTTCACGATCAGCATCCAGCACGCCGCGCGCGATATCACGAATCGTTCGCTCAGATAGTTCGAGAAGTTCTGCAACTTCCCGGGTTGAGTATCCCTTCATTTGGTCAACATACTCCGATCCGCGCGGTGGCTACTTTTTCACAGCTTTTTATCGCGGAGCTTTTTTTGCCGAGTTTGAGGCTTATATTGTTGCCCTGAATCCTGTCTTGCCCTGCGCTTTCAAACGAGCTTGCAGGCTTTTATCATATCAACAATTTTGCCAACATATGCCAGCAATCGTTTAGCGGCTTGCGCGGCGTATCATATCTTTGGCGATCACCGTTCGCTGGATCTCTGATGTGCCTTCATATATCCGGAACAATCGCACATCTCGATAAAAACGCTCGATGCCATAGTCTTCAACATAGCCAGCACCGCCATGAATCTGAACCGCTCTATCGGCCACTCGACCAACCATTTCTGTGGCAAACAGTTTGCAGCTCGCCGCCAGCGCTGCCACATTTTCGCCGGCATCACGGCGACTGGCAGTGTCTCTTATCATGCACTTGGCCGCGTAGGTTTCCGTTTCACTGTCCGCTAACATGGCTTGAATCAATTGAAACTCTGCAATGGCTTGGCCGAACTGCTTTCGCTCTAATGCATAACGAAGGCTGTCCTCTATCAATCGCTCGGCAATACCAACACTGATCGCGCTGATGTGTAAGCGCCCCTTGTCGAGGACTTTCATCGCTGTTTTGAAGCCAACATTTTCTTTGCCGCCGACCAGGTTATCAGCCGGCACTGAGACGTCATCAAACATCACGTCACACACATAGGTGCCTTGCTGGCCCATCTTCCGGTACGGCTTACCCAATTGAATGCCATCAGAACTCGCATCCAGCAGAAAAGCCGATACGCCGCGAGCACCTTTTTCTGCTGGATCTGTGCGTGCAAATACTGTGAATAAGTCTGCTTTGGGTGCATTGGTGATATAGCGCTTTGTGCCATTGATAATGTAGCGGTCGCCATCTTTCTTGGCGGTTGTCTTTACTGAGGCCGCGTCAGAACCCGAATCGGGTTCCGTTAAGCAAAAAGAGCCAATAATTTCGCCTGTCGCCATGCCAGGCAAGTAGGTTTGCTTCTGCTCTTCGGTCCCATCGATAATCAGGGCTTGAGAGCCGATACCTACATTGGTACCAAACACAGAGCGGAATGCAGGAGATGTATGGCCAAATACCTGGGCGACCTCGACTTCTTCGCTCATGTTGAGTCCAAGCCGGCCATACTCTTCGGGGACCGTCAAGCCAAAAAGACCCATTGTTTTCATCTCTTCGATCACGTCATCTGGGATTGCATCTTCCAACCCGACTTGAGATTCCAATGGTCGCAATCGTTCAGTGACGAACTTCTCAACCGTATCGAGCAGTTGCCTAAGGGTCGCGTCATCTAGAGCCATAATTGATATCCGTTCGCTGTAATTATTTACCACATCTGCAATTTTAAACAGAAGGTGAAACACCCACTCGGTATTGATCGGCTAAGGCGGTATAATGCCGCCTCAGCTGGTTCCGCATTGTATGCGCCACCACTCGAAATCGCCAATTGCCAACACCTGCAGTTCGCGCGAAATTCAACAATAGCCATTAAAAGTTAAGGTACCTAACATGTCATTTAAGTGGGACGACCCGTTTTTCCTCGACGATCAGCTTAGTGAAGACGAGCGTCTAATTCGTGATACCGCAAGAGACTACGCTCAGGACAAGCTACAAACACGCGTCAAGCAAGCATTTCGCGACGAGATTTTTCATCGAGAGATCATGACGGAGATGGGCGAGCTTGGCTTGCTTGGGCCAACGCTTCCGGAGAAATACGGCTGCTCTAATGTTAACTACGTCTCCTATGGATTGGTTGCCAGAGAAGTCGAGCGAGTCGACAGTGGATATCGTTCCGCCATGAGCGTGCAGTCCTCGCTCGTCATGCATCCAATTTATGCCTATGGCAGCGAAGAGCAACGCGAGAAGTATCTGCCGAAACTCGCCACCGGGGAGTGGGTAGGTTGTTTCGGGTTGACCGAACCCGATTATGGCTCCGATCCCGGCAACATGATTACGAGAGCCGAGAAGACAGACGGTGGCTATTTACTGAACGGCGCCAAGATGTGGATTACCAATTCGCCGATTGCTGACATCGCAGTGGTGTGGGCCAAATTAGATGGCAAGATTCGTGGTTTTATCGTCGAGCGCGGTATGAAAGGCTTCGAGACACCAAAAATCGAAGGAAAATTTAGTCTACGGGCCAGCGTGACGGGTGAAATCGTGCTCGCGGATTGTGAAGTTCCAGAAGAAAACTTACTGCCCAATGTTAAGGGCCTGAGTGGACCATTTGGTTGTCTGAACAAGGCTCGGTTTGGTATTGCCTGGGGTGCTATGGGTGCTGCTGAGTTCTGTTGGCATGCGGCTCGAACTTATACCCTCGAGCGCAAACAGTTTGGACGACCACTGGCCGCAAACCAGCTGATTCAAAAGAAACTGGCGGACATGCAGACAGAAATTACGCTGGGACTTCAGGGTGCATTGCGGGTTGGCAGATTGATGGATGATGATAATTGTGCGGTCGAGAATATATCGCTTATGAAGCGCAACAACTGTGGCAAGGCACTGGATATTGCGCGCATGGCGAGAGATATGCATGGTGGCAATGGAATTTCTGACGAGTACCATGTCATCCGTCATATGATGAACCTCGAAACCGTCAACACCTACGAAGGTACACACGACGTTCACGCTTTAATTTTGGGCCGTGCTCAAACTGGTTTGCAGGCGTTTAGCGGCGCTTAAGTCAAATATCTGCAATGTTATTATGCCGTTGGCACGCTGCTATTAAGTAGCGTTGCTGGCGCGTTTATCCCCGCTTAAGAATTATCCACTCTGACTCAAATCGGCTGTCAGTCATCAAAGGCCTGAACAGCTTCGATCCTACAAATACTATCGAGATGTCGCCTCTATCAATCTGGTACTAAGCGGTTTAACTTTAGGGATGCAAATCGAAACCGACGAGCATTACAACGCCGCAACCAGAAGGAAATAACAACAAAAAACGGGGTGAACTATGATTCGAGTATTAGTGGTAGATGACCATAAGTTAGTTCGAACGGGTACCTGTCGATTACTCGCTGACGAGGAGGGAATCGAGATTATTGGTCAGGCTTCGAGCGGTGAAGAAGCGATTATGGCGGTCAGGGCACAACAGCCGGATGTGGTCTTGATGGATGTGAATATGCCAGGCATTGGGGGACTTGAAGCCACCAGGCGATGTCTCCGTGTCGATCCTGAACTCAAAGTGATTATTGTGACGATCTATGACCAGGAGCCTTATCCATCGCAGTTGATGAGCCTTGGTGCGGCGGGTTATCTAACCAAGTGCGCAGATGTTCAAGAAATGGTGCGCGCAATTCGCAAGGTCGTATCGGGTCAGCGTTATCTAACCGAGGCGATTGCGCAACAGTTAGCTTTGCGTCCCTTTAGTCCTAATGATGGCTGCCCATTCGAAATACTCTCGAGCCGCGAAATGCAGATCGCAATCATGGTGACCGGCGGCCAGGCTGTGCCGGATATCGCTGTCGCCTTGTCTCTCAGCCCAAAAACTGTCAATAGCTATCGCTATCGGATATTTGACAAGCTCGGAGTACGCAACGACGTGGCGTTAACGAAGCTTGCGATTAAGCATCGCATCATAGATTCTGGCATTGCAGCCTGACCCCAGACGATATGAGTGCCAAACCTAGATCAGCGCATTGCCGCCTGCCGGCATTGCCCACGAATGCGAGCTTACCAAAAGGAAAACCAAAGCCGTTTCCCCGACTATTGGAACCGGCCAGTCGCCGGGTCTGGCCCATTCGCAGCGCTGACGATTATTGGTCTGGCACCCGGGCTACATGGCGCCAATAAAACAGGTATCCCTTTTACCGGTGACGCTTCGGGGAAACTGTTATTTAAAGTCCTAGACCAACTCGGCATTGTCGATCAGGTGCGTATCACAAATGCCGTCAAATGCGCGCCGCCGCAGAATAAACCATTAACAAGCGAGCGAAGGAACTGCCAAAAATTCCTCAGTGCAGAACTGGCTGACATGCAAGCGCGTTCTGGACCGTCGGTTCTATTTTGTTTGGGTAGAATAGCGCACGAAGAAGTACTACGAAGTCTGGGCAGAAGTCTGAAGGATTATGTGTTTGTCCATGGTCGCGCGCATGAACTCAGCGAAGCGCTGTGGTTGGTCGACTCCTACCATTGTAGCCGATACAACATTCAAACCAATCGATTGTCAGAGTCTATGTTAAGAACTGCGGTACAATGCGCGGCGAAGCTTGCACAATTGAATCATGCAGACATTTGACGCCAAAACCTTTTTGAAGAACCTCACCACCCGACCCGGTGTGTATCGCATGTACGATACCGGGGGGGCGATACTCTATGTCGGTAAAGCCAAGAACCTAAAAAACCGAGTATCAAGCTATTTCCGAACGACCGCGTTAGAGGTCAAAACGATGGCGCTGGTGGCCAAGATTGATCGTATTGATGTGACGGTCACCAGCAGCGAAACCGAAGCCTTGTTATTAGAACAAAGCCTGATTAAGGAACTCGGCCCGCCCTACAATATCGACTTCAAAGATGACAAGTCTTACCCTTATATCTTCTTGTCGAGCAAAGATAAATTTCCCAGGCTCGCTTTTCATCGTGGTGCGCAGAAGAAAGAGGGCCGCTATTTTGGGCCTTTTCCGAGTGCCTATTCGGTGCGGGATAGCCTGAATATCTTGCAGAAGGTGTTTCGCGTTCGACAGTGCGAAGACTCGTTTTTCAAGAATCGCTCGCGTCCCTGTCTCCAGTACCAAATCAAGCGCTGTTCTGGCCCCTGTTGTGACCTCGTGAGTCCAGAAGAGTATGCAGAGGATGTTCGAGATGCGAGCCTATTTCTAGATGGCAAGAGTCGTAAACTAATCGACGAATATGCTGACAAGATGGACCATGCTTCCCAGGCCCTAGATTTCGAGCGCGCAGCTAAATATCGAGATCAAATCGCTCATCTCCAGCGCATTCAGGAACAACAGTATGTCACCCGTGGAGAGGGAGAGATCGACGTGCTGGCAGCCGTCTATAACCCGGGGGCTGTTTGTATCGTTCTGATGGTGATTCGTGGCGGTCGGATGCTTGGGAGTAAGACCTACTTCCCAAGGATCAAGGTCGAAACGAACGAGTCAGAGTTGTTGCAGGCTTTCATTCCGCAGTTCTATTTATCGGGCCGGGAAATTCCTAAAGAAATTATCGTCAACAGCAAGCTCGCAGAAAAATCCCTAATAGCAGAAACGCTATCTGCGAAAGGAGGAAAGAAGGTCGAGATTAGCGACAGTGTCAGAGGCTATCGAGAGCGATATCTAAGGCTCGCTGAAACGAATGCAGAACAGAGCCTGGGGTCGCATTTAGCCAATCGAAATAACTTGAATCAGCGTTTCGAGGCGCTTCAAGCAGGACTTGGGCTCCCGGAAATACCCCAGCGTCTAGAGTGCTTCGATATCAGCCATAGCTCGGGGGAAGCGACAGTCGCCTCTTGCGTGGTATTCGACCAGAATGGTCCCCTGAAATCGGACTACAGAAGGTTCAATATTGAAGGCATTACGCCGGGCGACGACTACGCCGCAATGGCACAGGCACTTACTCGGCGTTACACCCGCTTAAAAAAGGGCGAGGGCAAGCTACCAGATGTTCTGTTCATTGATGGTGGTAAAGGTCAGCTCAAACAAGCAGAAGAGATGATCGAGGAATTGCAGATTGAAGGCGTCATTCTGGTGGGCGTGGCGAAAGGTCCGACCCGGAAAGCCGGTATGGAAAGCTTGTTCCTATCGGGTCAGCCCGAAATAGTGCTTGCCCCGGACAACCCTGGTTTACACCTCATTCAGCACATCCGCGACGAAAGCCACCGCTTCGCTATTACAGCCCACCGGCAACGGCGAGGCAAAAAGCGCCAACAAAGTGTCTTGGAAGAGATTGAAGGCGTGGGACCGAAGCGTCGTCGCGCGCTACTTAGGCATTTCGGTGGCTCCAACCGGGTTGAGAGCGCCAGTGCGGAAGATATCGCTAGAGTTGAAGGTATCAGCAGGAAACTTGCCGATCATATTTATGCTACGCTGCATCAAACCTGACGTGACCCCCCTGTACGCCGCCGTGAACAAGTTAACCACAAGCCTACCCAATGTGATTACCAGCCTTAGAATCTTGCTGATTCCGGTCCTGGTAGCCGTCTTTTATTTTGCTCCGGTAGAGTGGCGATATCTTGCTTCTTCTCTCGTTTTCTCGCTCGCCAGCGCGACAGACTGGCTAGACGGCTACCTTGCTAGACGATTGAACGCTATGACACCATTTGGTGCTTTCTTAGATCCTGTTGCAGACAAGCTGATTGTTGCAGTGGCATTGATATTGTTGGTGGAAGTACACGCTAACGCCATTCTCGCGATCCCTGCGTTGGTGATCGTGGGCAGAGAGATTGTCGTTTCGGCACTACGTGAATGGATGGCGGAATATAGTGACCGGCGTAGTGTCGCTGTGTCATTTGTTGGCAAAGTCAAAACCGTTTTCCAGATGGGCGCGATTATTGTCCTATTGGCCAGTGGCCCAAATTTGGACAGTGTTTATGTCATTGCCGGCTATGTCTTGTTGTATCTAGCAGCGGCGCTGACGCTTTGGTCTATGTACCTCTATTTAAAAATCGCCTGGCCGGATTTGTCTTCAGGCATGGTTGCCAGTGATGAGTCAAACCGGAACGATAAAGACGAGTTATAGAAACAAGAGTTTTGCAAAGAAAAGTTTTAGACGAAGCGGAAACGCGCCTTGAACTTTCGACGCCGGATTAGCTTATACGCTGATTTACCGATGGCTGACTCCCGGAACTCAGACTGCACCCAAAGGCTTTCCAAACCAGACGCATTCATAAGTTCTGTGACGAATCCGGCCTCCAACGACTCAAGGTACTCTCGCTGACCGGTTTCCTGTGCGTGTTGCGCACCTAAATGATACGTATAGAATCGATTTCGTGACAAGGCAATGAAGTGTTTCCAGTCATGATCCGAGAGGGGATGACCCTGACAGCCATTTTTCCAAATTTGTTCGACCGAAAGTCTGGCGTCTTCGCTGTCTGGATTGGGGTTCTTATATTGCACAAGCTTACCTCGGTATAACGTAAATACGCTGAATACTACATGTTAGCTCAATTCACATTGAGCAATGCCTTCGACATCGCTAAACTAGCCGCCTTTCCCGTCCTGCCCGGATGGTGAAATTGGTAGACACGCAAGACTTAAAATCTTGTTGCAGCAATGCAGTGCCGGTTCGACCCCGGCTCCGGGCACCAAATAGATATTAGCAGTGAGTTTGCGCAATTATTCATGTAGAATCTGCGCCTTTGCGAAGACCCAATAGGTTTACGAATACTGCCTATTGCCCCAATGGCTGGGTGGCAGAGTGGTTATGCAGAGGACTGCAACTCCTTGTACGTCGGTTCGATTCCGGTCCCAGCCTCCAATTCTAGATTTATGTCATCCTAATCTATCGAAAAATGCGGCTGATCTCACGATTCATGAGAATCAGGCCGTTTTGGGAAAGCTCGGTACCAACTTAATACCAGCGATTTCAAACCCGTAAAACCTGATCGAACGAGAGGCGAGCAGAACGTAGACTCTGTCATTCGGCGAATAACCTGTAGCAGTTCAAACGATGCTCGATCTAGGGCATCATACGCCAGCATGGCCGGCCTGCTGGGCTGACACATGAAATCAGCCTTCGTTTCGGCAACCATGGGCTATATTTAAAGATATCCTGACCCCGCAGCTGTCTTCAATTAGAGATGTCAGCGGGGTCAACTCCCCAACACATTAGCAAGGAAGCTAACAGGTACCAGTGAAGACCAATTGTTCTATCTCAAGACCTAACTTGCAGCGCGGGCAAGTTCCCGTTTGGCAATTATTGTTGCTGACACTCGTGCTGTCAGTTGCCTGGCTGCTGTGGTCCGGCCTTTATAAGCCATTACTGATTGGGCTGGGAAGCTTATCGGTACTAGTCACCCTTATCTTTGCCGTCCGCATGAAGTTCTTCGAGCACACCGAAGGTCTAGCGCAGATGGCCAGCCGATTACCAGGCTATTGGCTCTGGTTGTTAGGCGAGATCCTTAAGTCGAGTGTCCAGGTCTCACGAATTGTATTGTCACCTTCACTGCCTATTCAACCGAGGCTGGTGAAGCTTGTCAGCCAGAGCGGAGACGAGTTACCCCAGGTTATTCTTGGTAATTCCATCACGCTTTCCCCGGGCACCATCACAATAGATATTGATGAAAATGAAGTGTTGGTCCATTGCATCAGTGAAGAAGGTGCTCAAGATATGGAAAGTGGTGAACTGCTCAGGCGTGTCGATCTGTTGAGGCCGTCCTAAAGTGTTTTACGCAGTTGTTTCTATCGCGATATTGATGACCATGGTCTTGGCGGTTGCTCGGGCAGTTAAGGGTCCCAGCATTTATGATCGAGTTCTTGCCGCCAATATGTTTGGGACAAAAACGGCACTATTGTTAGCGGTGGTTTCTTTTTTGTTTGGTCGAATGGATTTCCTTGACTTAGCTCTGGCCTACGCGCTGATTAATTTGGTTGGTGTATTGGCCGTTCTTGAGTTTGTTGAAGGCAGAATTGAGTCAGGTAAGGGCAAGTTAGATGATTGAAGTAGCAATCGAATGGCTGGGTAATGCACTGTTGATTGTTGGCGCTGCCTCGGTTTTGATTGGTGGCATTGGCGTCATTAGAATGCCTGATCTATATTCCCGCATGCATGCGTCGAGCCTGACCGATACGATGGCAACGCTCGCGCTTTTTTCAGGTTTGATGCTCCACAGTGGATTTACCCTTGCGACCATTAAGCTCATGGCGATTATGGCGTTTCTACTGCTCACGGGACCGACAGCAACCTATGCGCTAGCAAACGCAGCTTTCCGTTCAGGTATAGAACAGCCAAGGTCACTTAATACAGACGATCAAGAAAAGAGCGCGCCATGACGATTGTGTTTGCTTTGTTTCTTCTCACTCTGTTGGTCGTCACCGCGCTAGCGATTGTGCGAACCAAAAACCTGTTTATCGCAACGATGTTGCTATCGATTTTTAGTCTGTTGATGGCGGTCAACTTTTTTATTCTGGATGCCGCCGATGTTGCTTTGACCGAGGCAGCGGTTGGTGCTGGAGTCACCACGGTGATATTTCTGAGTGCACTCCGTCTAACATCCCAATATGAGCGTGGCTCTCTGGCATCGAGTCGCTGGATCGCGGTGATTGTTGTTGTCACCACCACCGTCCTGTTGATCAGTGGCACTATTAATACGCCAAACCTGGGCGACCCCAACGCTCCAGTTCACCAGCATGTGGCACCTTTTTATCTGGAGAACACAGAAGCGTTAATGGGTTTTCCTAATGTCGTGACCGCGGTGCTTAGTAGCTTTCGAGGCTATGACACGCTCGGTGAGGTGTTCGTGGTATTCATCGCTGCAGTGGGCGTCATGTTTATTCTTGACGCGAGGCAAGGTACTGGTCCCGAGTACGAACTACGGGTAGAGAAGGGTCTAAAACACCACTTGATTCCACGTGCGGTTGGCGGCCTTTTAATCCCCTTTATGCTGTTGTTTGGTCTGTATGTACAGTTCCATGGTGAATATGGCCCAGGTGGCGGATTTCAGGCCGGTGCGATCGTAGCAACGGCGTTTATCCTGCACGCGATCCTGGAAGGTGAGCGAACTGCACTAAAGGCATTTTCAAGAAATGCGCAAATGGCCTTAATTATCGGCGGTTCTACTCTGTACGGTGCCGTTGGTGTTGTCTGTATGTTGAAAGGCGGTACCTTCTTAGACTATTCCGTATTGATGGAGGACCCTGTCACGGCCAGGCAGGTAGGAATCATCATAATTGAACTTGGCGTTGGTATGGCGGTGTGCGGAGCATTACTGTCCATCTTTCACTCTTTTGCCGCCAGAAAACCAGTTGCGCAAGCCAAATGACTTTAGATGCGTTTCTGGGTCACTTCAACTATTGGGTTTTCGCGATTCTACTGATGATTGGCTTCTACGCGGTCATTGCGAAAGGCAACCTGATCAAGAAGTTGGTTGGATTGTCAATTTTCCAGTCTGCCGTATTTTTGATGTATATCTCTATGAGTAAAGTGGAGGGTGGCACCGCGCCAATTTTACAGGCAGGTGCGGTCGATCCGATTTACTCCAATCCCTTGCCGCAGGTGCTCATTCTGACGGCTATTGTGGTGGGTGTTGCGACTCTATCACTTGGTTTGGCCATCGTTGTTAGAATCAATGAACGCTACGGTTCGATCGAAGAACGCGAACTGTTGGATGCGGATTAACGACTATGGATATTGAGTCCCATCTGCCGATACTGCAGGTCATTATCCCGCTGCTGTTCTCACCGCTTGTGGTGCTGCTGCAACCCCGTGGGTTGGCTTGGGTAGCAACCACTGCGGTTTGCATACTTAGCTTTGCGATTGCTATTAACATGGCGATTTTGGTACTTGGCGGGCAAACACTTGAGTATGAGTTAGGCGGCTGGCAACCACCTTTTGGTATCGCGCTGCGTATTGACGCGATCTCATCTTTACTCCTGCTGATTGTAACGGGCGCCGCAACAGCAGCCGTTCTTGGCTGCCGCGAGAGTTTGAATCAACAAATCGAATCACACCGTCAACCGCTGTTCTTTGCCGCGTGGTTGCTGTTGCTGGCTGGACTGGTGGGTATGGTGGTCACGGCTGACGCCTTCAATATCTTTGTCTTTATGGAAATATCCTCACTTGCCGGTTACATCTTGATTGCTGGCGGACCAGATCGCCGCGCTTTATTGGCGGTCTTTAAATATCTCATCATGGGTACGATTGGCGCCACGTTCTATTTGATTGGTGTTGGTCTGGTTTACATGATGACCGGTACGCTAAACCTTGATGACATGGCCCGATTACTCCCTGGTGTAGCTGACCAGACGACCATTCCTTTTGCTGCCGCTTTCATCACGGTAGGTCTGGCGCTAAAGGCGGCGATGTTTCCGCTGCATGTCTGGCTCCCCAATGCCTATACTCATGCGCCGCATGCCGTGACTGTATTTATGGCGGCTTGCGGAACCAAAGTTGCTGTATACGTATTACTTCGATTTGATTTTGTGGTTTTTCAGTCGGCTGACTTGTACCACGGCTTGCAGTTCTCTCTTTTTCTAATGCCGTTTGCACTACTGGGCATTGTGGTTGCGTCAGCTGTGGCGATGTTCGAAGGTCAGATTAAGCGCATGCTGGCGTTTTCTTCAGTCGCTCAAGTTGGTTACATTCTGCTGGGCGCAAGCTTGCTGACTCAAGACGGGTTAACGGCAAGTTTTGCTCATATGTTTAACCATGCGCTGGCGAAAAGTACATTGTTTTTGAGTATCGCATGTTTGGGTATGCGCTTTATGGATTTGCGCATCGATCAGTTGTCAGGTGCAGCAAAATCGATGCCGTTCACTGCCGCGGCATTTTTGATTGGGGGTCTTTCGCTAATCGGTGTGCCAGGCACCGCTGGTTTTATTAGCAAGTGGCTACTAATTGAAGCGCTGATGGAGCAGGGCGAGCAAGGTCTGCTCATGGTGGGAATCGTGTTGCTGAGTTCTTTGATGGCAGTCGTTTATATCTGGAGAACCGTCGAAGTGCTTTATTTCAGAACCCCAGTACAGCAAGACACCACTCAACAAGGCAGCGAGGTGGTGCTCAGTGAAGCGCCCGCATTAATGGTTGGTGTGACGTTGCTGATGGCCGCGCTGAATATTGTGTTTGGTGTGATGCCAGATGTGCCACTGAGTCTGGCTGAAGCCGCAGCAGAAATATTATCGGGTGCCAGGCAATGAGCGGTACCAACGAGACTATGGTCATCGCCTGGATTCTAGCTGTGCCTTTCACCGCAGCATTTCTGATTATACTTGCCGCTCGAATTCACGAAAATTTACGTGAGGCGGTCACGCTTGTGACGGCGGTAACACTTGCCGTTTTGGTTTGGGGGTTAATCCCCGATCTTTTAGCAGGAGAACGGCCCCATCTATTTGCGTTCGGATTAATGGATGGTCTGGATATTAAATTCACGGTCGAGCCGCTCGGTATGATGTTTGCCGCTCTTGCCTCGGGCCTTTGGATCATTAACTCGATCTATTCGATCGGTTACATGCGTGGTAATAAAGAAAAAAACCAAACCCGCTTTTATGCATGTTTTGCACTGGCTTTGTCAGCCACCATGGGCATTGCCTTCGCCGGTAACTTACTAACACTTTTTCTATTTTATGAAATTCTAACGCTCTCCACCTATCCATTGGTTGCGCACAAAGGCGACGCAAAAACAGTTGCGTCTGCCAGGATCTACTTAGGCGTTTTGCTCACAACGTCGATTGGATTGTTTCTGCCCGCCATGATCTGGACCTATCAAACAGCGGGTACCTTAGATTTTACAGCGGGCGGCATCTTGGCTGGCAAGTTGGATGGTCCAGCAGTCGGTCTTCTGCTCGGGCTATTTGTCTTCGGTATTGGTAAGGCAGCAGTCATGCCGGTGCATAGATGGTTGCCCGCTGCGATGGTTGCGCCGACACCAGTCAGCGCATTACTGCACGCGGTGGCAGTGGTAAAAGCGGGTGTGTTTTCGATCACAAAAATCATCGTCTATATATTCGGCATTGATTTTCTATTCGAGACTCCGGAAAGTGGTTGGTTGCTCTATGCTGCGGCTTTCACAATTATCACAGCAAGTTTTGTTGCTCTAAGACAAACCAACATCAAACGTCTTTTGGCCTATTCAACAATCGCTCAGCTGTCTTACGTCATCATGGCAGCGGCTATCCTGAAACCGCTAGCAGAAATTGGCGCCGCAATTCATATGGTCGCCCACGCCTTCGGCAAGATCACACTCTTCTTTGCGGCGGGCGCCATCTATGTGGCTTCGAAAAAAACAGAGATCAATCAACTCTATGGAATCGGCCGGCGGATGCCCTGGACGATGACAGCATTCACTATTGGGGCGTTATCAATGATTGGTGTGCCGCCTACCGCAGGTTTCGTTTCCAAGTGGTTCATTCTCGGCGGTGCTTTTGAGGCCGGTAACTATGTCGCGATCGCGACGATCATTATTAGCACCGTACTCAATGCGGCGTACTTTCTACCCATCATATTCATGGCCTGGTTTGGTACTGAGTCCAAACAACTTAGTGCAAATGACCATGGCGAAGCGCCTCTGTTGGCCGTCGCTGCGCTGACTATCACGGCGTTCCTGACGATCGCGTTCTTTGCGTTTAATGGACCGCTGATTGAGCTTGAGCGCCAAGTTGTGACGGGGCTGGAGTAGGAGACGACATGAATCAACAGGACAATAATCACTGGCTCGTTCGGGCGTCTACCATTCGTCTCCTTTGGATTGGCGGCAGCATCGTACTCGGGTTAACAGTCGTGGCACAAATATTTATCCCCATTAAGGGTCATTTTGGCGCAGACGATTGGTTTGGCTTCGGCGCCGCTTACGGTTTCGTGGTCTGCTTGTTAATGGTGGTATTTGCCAAAGGTCTGGGCTTTGTTCTGAAAAGAAAAGAAGACTTCTATGATGCCGGAGAAGAGATTGATGGTTCTGTTAATGGTGCAGAAGACTCTGGTGATCACAGCGGAGATGACGCATGACCGAATTGTTGTCACCTGCACTATGGATGGTTTTGGGTGCGGTGCTTATTCCATTGACCCGAAGTCACCTGCGAACCGCTGTCATATTCAGCATGCCGCTTCTGACACTCTGGAGTATTTGGCAGATAGCTGACGGTGTCGCTGGCACAGTGAGCTTCCTTGAGTATCCGATTGAGCCGGTAGAAGGCAGCCCAGTCCGGCGTTTGTTCGCCACCGTGTTTACTTTGATGGCTTTTTTGGGCAGCCTCTATGCGTTTAAAACGGCAAAGTGGTATGAGCTGGCTGCAGCGTTTGCTTATGCGGCTGGTGCTATTGGCGTGTGTTTTGCGGGCGATCTGATTACGCTGTTCCTTTACTGGGAATTGATGGCGATCTTTTCTACAGTCATCGTTTGGTGCGGCGGGACACCGGGGGCGCGAGCTGCTGGTATTCGCTACGCCATCATGCATTTGTTGGGCGGTGTGATCCTGAAAGTTGGGATTGAAGGTGTTGTCATCTCAACTGGATCGATTCAAATACAGCCGATGCTAGCGCATGACTTTAGTACCTGGATGATCATGATTGGCATTTTGATCAACGCGGCGGCGCCACCTGTTTCGGCATGGTTATCTGATGCCTATCCAGAATCGAGCGCTACGGGTGCGGTCTTCCTTTCCGCTTTCACCACTAAAACAGCTGTACTGGCGCTAATTCTGTTGTTCCCGGGTGAGCCAATTTTAATTGGCGTTGGACTCTATATGATTGTTTACGGCATCATTTATGCACTTCTGGAAAATGATGCGCGGCGAATTTTGGCCTACTCGATTGTGAATCAAGTGGGTTTTATGGTTTGTGCTGTGGGTATTGGTACCGAAATGGCTTTAAACGGTGCAGCAGCTCATGCGTTTGCTCACATCATCTATAAAGCTTTGTTGTTCATGAGTGCTGGAGTGGTGTTATACCGAACCGGTAAATCTCGTTGTACAGATCTAGGTGGACTATTTCGAACCATGCCCTTCACAACGAGCATGGGTATTATCGGCGCTCTGTCGATTTCGAGTTTCCCTCTGACCTCAGGCTTTACGACAAAATCGATGATCTCCCAGGCGGCAGTCGATGAAAATCTATTCATCGTCTATATGCTATTAACGGCAGCGTCTGCTGGTGTGTTCTTGCACGCGGGCATCAAGTTCCCTTGGTTTGTATTCTTCCAAAAGGATTCAGGATTGCGCCCCAAAGATGCGCCATGGAATATGGGATTAGCCATGGGCGGATGCGCGTTCATTTGCATTCTGCTGGGAGTTGCACCGAATCTGATTTATGAGCTGCTACCTTATCCAGTTGATTATCAGCCTTACACCACCTACAAAGTCTTATTCTACTTACAACTACTGCTATTCTCCGGGCTGGCTTTTTTTGTCTTGCTGCCGTTGATGAAGCGGACTCAAACCATCAGTCTGGATACAGACTGGTTGTGGCGAAAACTTGCCGCGCGCTTACTGCTCGTCATGGAATCTGTGGCGGGAGTGGTGAAGCAACGGTTTGATCATTTGGGCGTCGCAAGTACGCGTGCTGGCAACTACCTGGTACTCCGCTATTTAGGGGATCCTCATGCAGAGGACAGCGAAGAAAAGAGTGTCTTTAGTCGCTCATGGACGATTGGCACCACTGCACTATGGATATCGGTACTGCTGTCTACATACGTACTGGCGAACTATCTATAAGGTAGGAAGGAAGTAGGTACGTAGCAGAGTGGGCAGGGTAGAGTGGTGACTAGAACATCACCGTCCAAATAAAGGCGAAAGTTACCGCGGCAACAGCTACCGTGCCAAGTACGTCTAGATATTGGTTGAAGTTTTTCATGCGAATAATAGTAGCGAGATGCGCTTTAAATCAAAAAGACTGTGTAACCCTATGCTTATAACAATACTTTGGACCTGTGGCGCAGCGTGACGAATACCACTAAAGCCTATTGTTATGCCGCTATCACGGTTGTGTTCTGGTCGACAGTCGCGACCGCCTTTAAACTCAGTCTCGAATACCTCGATGTCTTTCAGTTGCTGTTCTACGCCTCTTTAAGTGCGGCAATCATTCTGCTGATGCTCGTGATTCAGGGTGGGCATTTCACACTTATGCTGCGAGAACTAAGACGCTATCCCTGGCATAGCATGGGTTTCGCCATCCTTAATCCGCTGTTGTACTACCTTGTCTTATTTGCAGCTTATGACCGACTGCCAGCCCAAATAGCCCAGCCGGTCAATTACACCTGGGCGCTGGTAGTGGTCCTTTTTTCGATCATTTTCCTTGGCCAACGACCCACACGATTTGATTTGATCGCTGCCGCCATTAGCTATTCCGGGGTTGTCATTATCGCCCTGGGTAACGAGTCAGGATCGGTTGCATTTAGTCTGATTGGACTGGCACTGGCAATTCTGTCGACCGTCATCTGGGCCAGTTATTGGATTCTCAATATGAAAGATCCCCGGGATCAAAATGTATCGATGTGCCTCAATTTCGTCACGGTGCTGCCCATGTCATTGGTACTTTGTCTTATGTTTTCAGACCTTCAGGTGCCTGTAGAAGGGTGGCTCGGCGCGACTTACGTGGGCATCTTTGAGATGGGTCTGGCATTTCTATTCTGGTCCAGAGCACTGAAGCTCTCCGATAATACTAGCCGTATCAGTACGCTGGTCTTTCTATCGCCATTTGTATCACTGTGGTTAATCCATATCGTACTTGGCGAAGCCATCTATGCAACGACCTATGTGGGCCTCGCCGTCATCGTGATCGGCTTACTGGTACAGCGAGTGCCAGAGTTCTATTTGTCAAAGTCCAGAACCAAGCAAGCGTAAGCATCCAATAGATTTTTGGTAAATTTAACGTCTTAACCAAAAACCAATAAACACGTCACAGTAAAAAGAATGGCGATGAATATAAGACCGGGGTGAGAAACGGCGATTAACCCGCCGGATAAAGGCAATTTTTTCGGCCACAGTGGGTAAGCCAGGCGAGCATGTAAATAATGACTTAGAGCCTGGTAGAGACTTCTCAGTAATTGACCCGTCTGAGACAAAATTCGGTTCAAGTAGTTTGCAAACCACTCAAAAAGAACCACAAGGTCCCCAGCGGGTACAGGTTTTACACGCG
>Ga0222660_1000340_pt1 | contig 22646 bp, 35 predicted proteins | sample AntAcemetagen549_FD_179832 | JGI IMG/M metagenome (GOLD analysis project Ga0222660, IMG submission 179832) | Saline water microbial communities from Ace Lake, Antarctica - #549 | ecosystem: Environmental > Aquatic > Non-marine Saline and Alkaline > Saline | place: Antarctica: Ace Lake...
CTGGCGAGTAGTTTGTGGATTCCTTTTTTGTCTTCATGTGATGACACACCTCTTATGGTTTTAATCAAATTACTTGAATTTGTGTGTCCGTCAAAGTGTAGCCATTTCAGTTTGATACATGAAAACCAGACATAGTCATATTTCCGAGGTTGATATAGCGCGTGGTATTCCAAAGTCCGTAGAAAAACCGCTAAGACCAGAGAGGTTTGAAAAGATTCAGATAGGGTATTTGTCTAAAATGCTTGGCGTCACACAATTTGGCGTCAACCATATTGTCCTGCAGCGAGATGTCTTTACGTCATTGAGACACTGGCATGAAGGTGAAGATGAATTTGTATATGTACTTTCAGGCAACCCCACTCTCATTGATAATAATGGTGAAAGGGAACTGAAAAAGGGTTGTTTTGTTTCTTTCCTTGCAGGAGAACCAAACGCACATCATTTTACCAACTGTAATGATGAGGAAGCGGTCATTTTGGTGATTGGCTCGAGCAAGCCTGGACAAGACGTGTGCCACTATCCAGACGATCCATTGGGTCCAATTCAAAGATGAAGAGTATGAAACCTATCATGTTGTTTAAGTCATCTGCTTCGCTCATTCGGACGAATTGCTTTGGGGTTCGCCATTTAACGAGGCGTTATGCGCACCGTCAAAATTGTGCCGGAATTAGACAATGAAAACTCAGGTGTTTTTTGGGATTGTAGTAGCACTATTCTTTGCTAGTCAGGTATTTGCCGGAGAAGACAGTATGAAACGCGTGACGATTGGCGTTGCAGGCATGATGAAAAGTCAAAATGGCATTACTTGAATGAGCTGACCGAACTCGGTTGAGGTAGCTCTGTCAGAGTTGCAAGGTGTAGACAAAGTTATGGTGGATCTCTCTAGGGATCTGTTCACCGTTTCGTACGACGAAACCCACACCTCGTTGGAAGCTATGTTCGAGGCCATCAAATCTCTCGGATATGAACCAGGTCTTTCCGTCAGTGAGTTCGCATCTGCACCATCGATAAGTCAGGACAAGTTACCTGAAGAGATAATTTCGATGCTCGATGGGGGGAGGCCGATTTCCCTGTATTTTGGTGCAAAGTGGTGTGGGGCGTGCAAGATCATGGAACGCACGGCTCTGGCTGATGAGTCAGTGAAGCTATTGTTAGGCGATTTCAGATTTCTGAAGATCGACATTGAAAAGCAAGAGGAGCTTAGCGCAGCGTTTTCAATTCATGCTGTGCCAACAATTATTATAGTTGCGAGTGATGGCAATGAGGCATATCGGCATGTGGGGCCGCTAACTGCATCAGAAATTAAACTCGTCTTGGAGCAGTTTAGTGGAAAATAAATTGGCGCTGCATAACATGAAGTTGAAGTCATACCTCCGCCTTCGGCGCCGTCATTCGGACGTAGCAACCTGTCACGCAAATCGCGTTGCGATTTCAACGCCAGAACGTCTACGCCGCTTAACCGGGCGTTATATACTGGGGCCGGAGTAAATATGAGAGAGCCTAACTCAATCAATGTATTCCTTTATCGTATGAGTAAGGCAAAGAGAGAATACCTTCTATTTAAAAGAACGGCTCAACCTGAGCTGGCTTTACCAGCTTTTTGGCAAGGAATAACTGGTGGAATGGAGACTGGCGAAACACTTGAAGAAACGGCACAGCGTGAAGTGCATGAAGAGTCTGGGATTATAGTCTTGAATTTACTTTCATCTGAGTATTTCTATGAATATCCGATAAAAGATGAATGGAGAGCTAAGTACTCTAAAGATACATTATTTATTAAAGAGTATGTTTACTCGGCTCGAATAGAAAAAGATCCTGTGCTTTCAAGTGAGCATAATGAGTTTGGTTGGTTCGACTTAGAGAAAGCTATGGAGCTACTAAGCTTTGGAAATAATAAGGAAGCTTTGACTCAAGTAGAGGCATCTCTAAATGCATAGCAATGCCACGTATGGGATGCCCCGTAATGACGGGCATTAGGTAGTTCGTAATGAAGCAGGTAATCCCCGAGACTTTAGAAACCGAACGACTAATTCTTCGAAGACCGAGAATTGGAGATGGCCGCGATATCTTTGAGGTCTATGCAAATGACAAAGCTGTTGCGAAGTACATGTCCTGGCCGAGACATGAATCTCTGGAAACAACGGAGCAGGTTGTAGAGTCTTGGGTAGAGCAATGGCGAGGGAGTGAGGGCGGCGCCTTCCTGATAACTGATCGGCTATCGGGCTCGATTATCGGTAGTACAGGATTCGATCTCATGAACTCACTGGTTGCGTCGAGTGGTTTTGTATTAGCAAAAAAGCAATGGGGTAAGGGCTATGCTACTGAAGCTCTTGGCGCAGTTGTAAAACTCAGTAAGACTCTAAATATTCAAAGATTATTTGCTTATTGCCACCATGAGCACAGAAACTCGGCTAATGTTCTTGAGAAGTGCGAGTTTAAATTTGAAGGCAGGCTCCGAAACTATATGGAGTTTCCTAATTTGTCACCGGGAGAAGTCACGGATGTACTTATGTATGCATGGACACCGTCCGCTACCTAACATTCAGTTGAAGTCATGCGCTACGCCCAGTTGGACGGAGCACCCAACGACAAAATGTGAGTCACAATTTGTCATTCGGCGCCGGACCGCTTCGCCGTTTAACTGGGCGTTATGTGGCTTGTCGAACTCTGCAGTCGGACCAATGTAGCCTGCTTTTTCCTTCTATACCCAGAGAGTCATTGCAGATGACGATTACCGTTAGGAAGATAAAATTCCCGCTCCTCGATCCCAGGACGTTCAATCCTGTTTGGATCAAAGATGATCCAACGCTTTCATACTTCACACTTGGATTTTCACTATATAACCCGTATATCGAGCCATTCCTCGTCCAGACAATGCGAAGTGCTACGTCATTCATCACTGATCCCGTTCTTTTAGATGATATCGATGGATTCTGCAGGCAGGAAGCACAACATTATCAGCAGCATGAACGATTCAACGAGTTAATACGAAAGCCTGGCTATAGCGGCCTTGAAGACATTGAAGGTCGTTGCAAGAAGGAGCTTCAAGACTGGATGTCGAATGAATCGTTAGATTTCTGTATCGGAATAGCTTGTGGTTTTGAGCTATATACGTCCAAAGGCGCTGTTATGTTGCTCGATTCGGGTTTATTAGAAAGCAAAAACGTTGAGGAAAATTTTGCACGATTGTTTCAATGGCACCTGATAGAAGAACTGGAGCACCGAAACGTTGCTCTAGATGTCTGGGACCAGCTGAATAATTTATACCCCAGACCCATTTACTTTAACCACATTGGGCAACGCCACATGCTGGGATTTGCTTTGGAGTGCATGCGCCTAATGTCTCGTGTCGACGTTCTTGTCTACCTATCTTCCTTTCTATTCACCGAGCAGAATGAACTTAAGTCCGAAGGTGAAAAGACGATGCAGCCAAATCAATGAATTGTCTGGAATATAGTATGGTAGATGCGCGTGACTTCAGCTTTTGGCCCAATGCCAGCTCTTATTTCAACGCGCTATCATAGAGTAATGCACTTTCCGCCATATAATGGGTTGTTAGGTGGCGCAGTTATCCTATGCCTTACGCAATAAGCATTCGAAGTGACAATGAATCTGCAAACCAGATCAGGGAATTGTGGCGTGATGCAGGTAAGCTTGACCAAGAGCCAAGCATGGAATCTCTCAACTATCTTCCGCACTTAACGTTGGCAATTTACGACGAAATTGATAGTTCCCTGGTCATCGATGCGGTTGCGCACAGTTCATTGGCCACATCCATAGCTTTTGAACGGAAAACGGAGGCACTAGAATTCACTAATCGATCTATCGAACCCATAGATGTAGTATTCGATGTATCTGACTGTGCTTCATTCCTGCCTGTAGAGGTACTACATGAAATTGTCCTGGCAACCTGTCACTGATATTGCTTCGGAAGCTCAGCGCCAGAACGTCCACGCGGCTTTACTGGGTGTTAGGCGGAAGGATGTAGGCCAATAAAGATCAACACTCAGTCCAATAGGAACCTAGTAAAACAATGAATTTCATAATCAAAAACATCAAGTGGGTAATGTTGGTATCAGGGGTACTGACATTCACAATGTTCTACGGGGTTTACGCTCCACAAGCAGCGCTCGAATCAATGTTTGGCGCTTCATTCAACGGGACGCTTGAAAATATCGTTATCCGAAGTTGGTCTGCGTTGGTAGGACTCATGGGAGCAATTCTGATTTATGGTTTTTTTAGCCAAAAAAACCGTGTATTTTCAATCTCTGTAGCGGCATTTAGCAAAGTTGTATTTGTGTCACTAGTATTGTTATACGGACAAGAATTTCTAGGTAAAGCCGCACCCGCAATAGCAATGGATTGTGTTGTAATAATTCTGTCAGGGGTATACCTATTTGCAGTGCGTATGCAGCGATCATCTGCCTAACAAGATATTTAAGCAGGATGCGGCGAAGCTGCGCCGCTTAGCTTGGCATTAGACAGCTACACCATGAATATTGATGCTGAAATAATTGAAGTCCAAAAAGCTATTCGCAGCGAATGGTGTACAGAAACTTCCTGAGATCCAACGGACAGGTCAAGTTCAACCCGCTCACCATGGCTGCTCCCCTCTACTTCGCGCTGTTACAATATTGCACATGTACATGATCATCCCGCACTGTATCAAGCAATAAGCAAACCACTCGCGTCCTATAGGTTTTTATTTCGCTAGCCTCCCACGCCTGCATCGCGTAGTGTTTTTACAACAAATTTTGGCTTACGCATTCATGCAAAACCAGCACTCAGAGCATCCATTGCACCATCGCTCGAACTCGCCTAACCGAGTGCTCAATTAGCTCCCTACAGTCGCTGGGACGCTACGCGGTAAAGCTTGCGCCTATTAGTACGGTGTTAGCTACCGCTTGGAGATTTCTATGAACGTTCTCGGCTGGAAACCAACGCTCTTTCTTCTAACTGTTACCGCTTTATTGAACTCAGCATCTACACTCGCGACATCTTGTAGACCTGAAGATATGATTCTCGCCCAAGTAGACGCCGTGTTTTCAGTTATTCCCATGTAGGGGGAACTGCGCCTCTCTGAAGATGTGGCAGTTTTCGAGGTTGAGGCATACCGAGTGTGGAGAGGTTCTGTTAAGGCAGAGGAGACCATCATAGTCTCGTTGCCGAGAATGTTATTACTTGGTGACGAGTATGTGCTCGCAACTTCACGAAGCGACAAGGGTTTTTTCGAGATTACGAATTGCACGCCAGTTGTCTTCCCGCATCGGGATCCAGAGTGGGTAGAGATGCTAGGCGATCCTGTGCAACAGTATTCACCTTCAATTTTCAAGCCGTGATTTGACTGTTATGAGGAGCTGTGCCTAACATGCAGCTGAAGCCATTCGCTGCACTTATTCCGACGAGGTAACCTGTCCTCAAATTTGCATTCTCAAATTCGGCGCTAGAACTTCCGTGCGGCTTAAGTGGGCGTTAGCAGTCACAAAGGAGGTGATATTGAGCGTAAATCTAAACCTAGCAAGAAGGGTACGTAGTTCATCTAAATTGGAGGGATCTTTTACTTTGCGATCAGGAACAGTCTCCGACACCTATTTTGATAAATACCTCTTTGAGTCAGACCCTCTAATCTTGAAAGCAATCTGTGAAGAGATGGCCAAACTGGTACCCCCAGAAACTGAATATTTGGCAGGACTAGAAATGGGTGGGATTCCTGTCGTGACCATGCTGAGTCAAGTAACGGGAATTCCTTGTGCGTTCATTCGTAAAGAAGCCAAGTCATACGGTACATGCAAATATGCAGAAGGCCCCAATCTAACGGGTAAGCGTGTCACGATCATTGAAGACGTTGTCTCTACCGGTGGTGCTATTATTGATGCACTTGAAAAACTTAAAGCAGATCGTGTGATCGTTATATCTATAGTTTGCGTCATAGATCGCCAGACCGGCGCTTACGAAAACCTTGAGGCAGCGGGGCATGAACTCCTTTCAGCATTCACAATGTCGGATATCGAGCATGCCAGCTAATCAGGCAACCAATGCGCTGGCGACTATGCCTCGTCATGACGATAAGATCATTCAACTCCGACACGTTTACTTTCCGTGCAGCTTAGCCACTGAATATACGCCGGAGCAGATTGGCGCTAAGTTTGGATACAACGGCATTGATTGGGATCCCTCAGCGCAATTCATCTGGACTGAAGGTATCCGTGCCGCCAACACAACTTTGAGGCGATACTAAGTATTGCGGTGATGATCACCGAGCGTATAAAACAACTCATTGAGATGATCAAAGAAGGGTGTGAGATTACTGAGATCAAGGATCTACAAAGTCGAAAAACTGCGCAGCGAACCCTGGGCAATGACCATCAATAATTTTGCATTTTCAGATCAGTGTGCGCTATTGTCTTGAAGCGCTGCAGAGGCTTCAGATTTAGTTTTGCGGCAACAAATCACATCGGACGGCACAGGATTTTTTTTGATCTTCGCCTGACTTGTTATAACTGAGTAAGGGGAGCATCCGTGACCACTCCGACTGCTGGAACGTTGACCTGGCGTGTGCGACTTATGTTCGCTGTTGGGCAAATACCTGAAGGCGTGCAGTCTACGTCCTTCGGCTTCTTTCTGTTGTTCTTCTACAATCAGGTATTAGGCTTATCCGGGTTTCTCGCTAGTCTCGCGATTGTTATCGCACTATTGGTTGATGCGATCAGTGACCCTGTTATTGGTTCTTGGTCTGATAGCATTCGTCATCGCTGGGGACGACGACATCCGTTCATGTATGCGGCTGCGGCACCCTTTGCGATCTGTTTTTACCTGTTGTTTTCGCCACCCGCGGGCCTGGATGAAACGCAGGTGTTCCTCTGGCTGGTCATTTTCTCTGTGCTCACTCGAACGACACAATCCGTCTATTCGATTCCGCACACATCGCTCACGGCCGAACTTTCTAACGATTATCAGGAGCGGACATTATTATCGTCGCTGCGATCTATTCTGCAGTCTGTTGGTACATTGATGGTGTTCCTGATCGGTTTGCAGATATTTTTCGGGGCGACGCCTGAGTATCCCAATGGTCAATTAAATCCGGAAGCGTACCCAAGATTCGCCGCCATGTTCTCTGTCGTCATTTTCGTTGGCGTTCTATTGACCGCTTATGGAACACACAGTCATATTCCGTATTTGCCCCAGGGCAACCCAGATGGTCCTCGTTTTAGTTTTCGGCATGTCCTGCGTGAGGCGACGATGGCTTTCGGATTGCGATCGTTTAGAGCCGTTGTTCTGACAGCCGTACTTTTTGGCATGACCATGGGCATGGTTGCGGCATTATCAATTTACCTCGGCACGCTGTACTTTCAATTCAGTCTTGCGCTGATCGGCCTTAGCTTTCCAGCCTCTGTCATTGGCACTTTTCTAGGCGCAGGGCTGGCAACCCCAATGGGGCGCATTTTTCAGGAAAAGAAAACTTTGCTGATCGGCGGACTGATCTGGTTTGCGGTCTGGAACACACTGCCGATCATACTGAGTTTGTTGGGGCTCTTCCCAGAACCGGGCGACCCCTTATTGTTTTATCTGGTGATGACATGCAATGCAATAAGTAGCATGGGTATTGGCGTTTTGACTGTCATGATCGGTTCGATGATCGCTGACATTACCGATCAGCATGAGGAAAAACACGGCAGCAGAAGCGAAGGCATCTACTTTGCTGCGTCATCCTTTGCGGCCAAGGCTATTGGCGGGTTCGGCATCGTGATTTCCGGTGTGGTGGTAGATCTGGCGGGGATTCAGCTTAGTGCTACGGTGGAGACGATCGATCCAGAGGCTCTGCGGACCCTCGCTCTGGCGATGGGGCCAGGTGTTCTGTTCATGATTGGTGTCACGGTAATAGCGGCAAGTTTTTATGATCTTTCGCGCGCGGAACATAGTCGAGTTCGCGCAGCGATCTCGGCCGCGAATTGATCTGAATTGAACTGGATGGGTTTTCGTCCAAAGCAGGCCCCTGGTCGAGCAGCGGGTCTTGTTTGATTGTACTCCTTTCTCCATGTTTCGATGCGATGCTCCAGCCATTTCAAAACAGCGTGAGAAACAAACTCAGTACCATTGCCGCCAAAGCAGGTGCATCCTTCTTTGCCAGACGGGATTGATAAGCCAATGTGGATCGCGCCAAGGAGAACAACCTACAAGCCGTTCGTTGTGAAAGCCCGCACTTAAACGCGTATGCGACTTGTTGTCGCCGTGCTGGCGCCGCTACCACTTTTTTCGGCTGACCTCTTTCATTACCTCGATCCCAAGATCTCGTTCAGCCAACAACTTCTTTGGCCGATCGTTCTCTTGATCCAACTGTTTAAGATGGTGCACATCGTTCACCTTCCATCTCGCCAAACTTTTTACGCCATGTATAAATCGTCGCTTCGCTCACACCGTTCTTCTTCGCCACCTGAGCGACTGGCATCTGATCAGCCTCTCTGAGTATCCTGACGATCTGCTCGTCGGTGTATGTGCTCTTCTTCATGGTAACTCTCTCCTAGGAGCACCATACTCTCAAGTATCAAATGGTCCTGAAAATGGCAGGCAGGTCACAAGACTTGGCGCTTATTGCGATGTGTAATTCGGATAATATCAACCCCGACAGAAGGCCTGGTGATGTTAGGGGTTCATTTTTAGATGCCTTAGGTTTAACGTACAAGGCGGTGCTACGCGCTCATATTATTAAGGGCACGAGCATTCTAGGGGCCGCATGAAATATCCAATAATAATTTTAATTCTTATATGGCCGTTTGAATTGATCGCAGCGCCAATAGAAACAGTGCTGCTGCTGATCGACGAGAGAAGTGAGCAAAAGCTTGGTTCCTACTCTGCAGAGCGAGATGCCTTAGCCTCAGGCATTCTCAAGTTGGCGGAACTTGGTGCAAAAGAAGTCTTGCTGAAATTTTTCCTAGACCTGCCAAAAACAGAGGAGGCAAACCTCCTCCTAGTGTCAGCATTACCTAGCATCCCCGTTACGCTTCAAGCGCGAATAGATGACACAGAAGAACATGCGAATGTTCTACCGTCGAACCATTACCTGGCAAAGCAATATGAGACTATCGGAGCTGGAATGAAGGGTGATTCTGGTTGGATACCGATGAAAGGATTTAGCCAAAATGCGAATGCAGTAGGTTTCATAGATAGCATTGCGCCCGCATACTTGGTGGAATCCTATCAAAATCAGAGTGTGGGATCGTTATACTTTCATGCTTTGGAGTCCATATACGGAATAGGTTTTGTTGTGCAAGATCACACAGTGTATCTAGATGGCAAAGAGATACCACTTAATAGCCTATCTGAATTTGAATATAGATGGTTACCTCCCAAAACCTATACGCATCTATCATTAGTGGACCTCCTTAATGGAGATGTATCAGCAGATAGCGTTAAAGGGAAATATGTAGTTTTTGGTTACGACGGCAAAGATATTCACCAAATTGATACTCCTGGAGGGAAAATGAATGCGCATTTAGCGTTCTATCATTCCTTGGTATCTGTGATTGCTACAATCGAAAATATCCCAGCTAAGGATGCGATGTAAGTGTGTGACAACGCTAACAAAAGTATATTGTCGTATCCTCCCCAAACTCGGACGTAAGATGCCATCATGAGTTAGGGTTGCACAGGAGTCGTTGGTGAAATACCTGGGGTAATCTCAGCCTTCCCGTCATTGATTTGTCGGGTTATTTACGTCCGAATTTGAAGGATTATGTGCCGTAACTAATATAACTACAGAGCCCAAAGATGGTGAATTTATCGTATGAGTAGTGAGCAACCGGAAAATCCATTGCATGGTGTAACGCTTGAGAACATTGTGACGCGATTGATGGACCACTATGGCTGGGACGGATTGGCTGACAGAATCGAGATCAATTGCTTTAAGAGCGATCCATCTATTAAATCGTCACTCAAGTTTCTACGTAGAACCGAGTGGGCTAGAAAAAAAGTTGAGAGTCTATATATTTCAACTTTTGAAAGAAAATCCCCTTGGGGCAATTCTAAAAAGGGTTTATGAGATACTAATATCGATTTCGAAGAAGTTAATCAGGATCTATTGCATAACAAGTCTAGGCAGTAGCCGCTTAACTGGGAGCAAGATGCCGTTGTTTGAAACTGAAACAATTCACCTTTTGCCGGATGTCTCGATTGTAACCGTTGCCTTATCCGGTATTACCATGGTTATTGCCACTGCTCGTTCTCGGCTAACCTCGGCTCAAGCCGAGGAAATTACGGTTCAGCTGAGAATGGCAACTTTCGTTACTACTTTGTATCTTCTTCTATTAGTCGCAAGGCGATGGGGACTCGAAGACCGGAAAATTTGGCAGTTTAGCAAGGGTGCAAGATAGAGAATGACAATTGACGTGATAACCTCGTCCAGTGACGTAACATGCTCAACCTGCAAAGCAAATTGTTGTCGCTTGGAGGTAATGCTTATTTCAGATACAGGTGTCCCTGAAAAATTTATCGAGTTTGATCAGTGGGGTGGAATGACTATGTCCCGTTTGGATGATGGATGGTGTGCCGCCTTGGATCGAAATACGATGCTTTGTTCTATTTACGATAGGCGCCCATTGATCTGTCGTGATTTTGAAATGGGCGGTTATGAGTGTCTCTCTGAAAGAGATTAGGGCTATGCCTGGATCGTATATTGAGCAGTTCAAATACGTTCTGTTGCCACGCATCTAGCAGAACTACTAGGAAGGGTTGGGTTCGATCAAGGTGACGGGTGAAACTATTCACCGCTTCATGCCTTGCTGGAGAATGCTAAACGTATCCGGAACGGGCAGAGTTGAAGACTGGCATGAACAGAATAATCAGGGTGGTGACTAATGTGCAGTGCTATGTGGCTGAGGTCTTATCATGACATTCGAACAGCTGGGGGCAATCGAAGAACTTGTTGCACTCGTCATCCGCAATCTCTCCTAGAGTAAATAGCGATGTATCGAGATGGCACATAATTTTTCGTTAAGTGTTCATGCGACAGATGAAAGACCTGAAAGGATAGTTTTGAGTCATAGTTCCAGTGTCCTGTTTATCTACCAGCAACTTATTATAGATGAGTCCGAGGAGCCACTCAGAAATTCCCGCGACTGCGGCCCATGCGATCAAGCTGACGAATACGCTGGAAGCGCTCAGTGTCCAAGCAAAGCTCGAAAACTCAGCGTGAACCATATCGCCAAAAATACTCATCATTACACCGTTCATTCGTCGGTCGGGCGTGGCAGTCTATCTTCAATATATCTATGGTGATCCGTATGAATATTTTATGGGACGGTGGAGTCTTCTTGTTAGCCGTTCCTTTATCGAATGGCGATCCGCTTCGCCTGGAAAAAAATGGTTAGATGTAGGGTGTGGAACTGGAGTATTAAGTGAGACGGTACTCCGTACACAAAAATCTGCGGAACTGATAGCCATCGACCAGTCAAACGGCTTTGTCAATTCGGCACAACGAAGGTTAGGGGCGGCCGGGCATTGCCAGGTTGGGAATGCAATGGATCTATCATTTCAAGATTCGAAATTCGACTATGTGATTTCAGGTTGCGTGAAATGAAGCGGGTTGCTAGCGCCGGTGGTATTGTGGCGGTATATATATAGGACTATTCAGGGAAGATGGAATTCATGAAATACTTTTGGGATGCCGTCGTCGAGTTAGATCCCAGTGCCGCAGAATTGCATGAGAGCAACCGGTTCCCGAATTCGACTAGCAAAGGTTTACGAGGTTTGTTTGAAGACGCCGGGTTAGAAAATGTCACTGTAGAATCTTTAGAACTAGAAACAATCTTTAGAAATTTTGACGATTACAGGGCACGTGTTCTCGGCAGGCAAGGCCCGGCACCTACTTATGTGCTCTCGTTAAACGAGTCAGATCGAAAAGGGCTCAGAGACCGCCTCCATAAGCAGTTGCCTATTCATGAGGGTGGCTCCATCCGTTTGATCGCAAGAGTTTGGGCAGCTAAAAGTGATATCTAAAATATCGCGTGGTATACGCTGGTACTTTGCCGCTGATGCAAAGCGCTATGCATCCTAACGAAGTGCCGATTTTCGAACGAGCCGAGACCGTGCCATTCTCTTGGCCCAGTGACAGTCAGCCACCGAGAGCAGAGAATGTCGACACATACTCAGTCGAGATCGTAGTGGAGAGAGTTGCATTTGAGAAGGTGCAAGCATCGATTGGATGGCAGGTCACGGAATATCAGTGGCAACGGCTCTCGAACGAGATTGTTGAGAATTCAATGGTACTCATCACTCAATTCGGAGAACCCGTTGCAGTAGCTTGCGGACTATCAAGAGACAACAACTGGGTAGAGCTTGCTTGGGTTGCTGTTATGCCCGCTCACAGAGGGCGGGGTATTGGGAGACTGGTATGCGGGGCCGTCGTTAGGCAGTTGCTCGCTTTGGGCAAGTCAAAAATATTCGGCAGCACCCAAGATGAAAGACTGTCGGCGATTAAGATCTATTTAGATATTGGGTTTCACCCACTTTACCGTAAGGACAAGATCGACCGCTGGAATTCTATTTGTAATAAGTTAGAGAAGTCATTTACGCCATTACTCTGGGGGTGGCCGACTGATGCATAGCAAACAATTGATGCTGACGGCAGGAGCTACATTTTTTCCTGCCGCTTAACAAGGTGTTCAGGCTTAAAGAAACCCCCAAAACCACCCCCTCAGGTATACTGTTGGCGTTATTATTATGCTGATGAGGGCATCCAGAGCTTTTTAGTTGAGGCAGAACCGAAGATGCGCCAGGGTAAAAAGTCTAAAGGAGTACAGAGCAACGTCGGCCATAGTAAAGGGCTGAGACGGTTCTCGTTAAGATCTAAAGGCAAGATGCAGGGCCAACAGCAGATGTGTTGTTTGATCCTTAATATCGAGAAGCTAAATAACTATGGAAACATCGCGGCATAGTGGCAGAATGCAGAAAAGACACAGAAAGGGGACACACGCGTGATGTCGTTCGTTAATAAACAGACACGCCCCGTTTGGGTTTTCCTGCAGCTACGTTTTGTGGCTGGTGGGTTTCGTGAGTAAAGAAAATGTATAAAGCTATTTTTATAGACTTAGATGGCGTTATCCGTCATTGGGATAATCAAGCTGTCGACCTTATTGAAGCGGAGAACGGGCTACGTAAAGGTAGCTTTTTCGAACAGGCATTTGCAGAACAGGTGCTTATTCCCGCCATCACCGGCAAATATAGTCATCACGAGTGGTCCGAGCTAGTTCGTAAGAAGTTGAGTTCTCAAATGAATACTTCTGTTATTGAGCAACTAATTACTGCATGGTTGTCTGCGCCATGCTCAATGGACTACGAGTTAGTTGACGCGATAAAAAGTAGATTCCCCGAAACCAAGTTATTTCTGGTTACTAATGCAACCGACCGACTTACCAAGGATCTACAGTCTACCGATTTGAGAAAGCTACTTGATGTGGTCGTTAATTCTTCTGAGATTGGCTATGCGAAACCAGATAGTAAATTCTTCGATAGAGCGCTAGAAATATCGGGACTACAGCCCCAAGACATTTTGTTTATTGATGATTCGTTAGGCAATGTGCAAGCTGCGATCAGAATTGGAATTGCGGCATTCCATTTTAGTGATAGCAAACAAACTCTAGCTGAATTGGACAATCACATAACAAATAAATGTAGCGGGCCAGCTAACGCTGGCGCGCTGATTTAGGCGTTAGGGTCCAGCCATGCCTCAAACACTTAGAATCGCGAGGTTAGAAGACGCGGAAGGAATTGCAGTTGTACATGTAGAGACTTGGCAAGAATGCTACAAAGGAGTTGTTCCTGCTTCTTATCTAGAAAGTCTCAATGTTGAAGAGCGTAGTAAGGGATGGCGGTACATACTATCGCACACAGAGCAGTCTTGCTTCGTTGTAGAGTTGAACTCGAAAATTATAGGATGGGTTACCTGCGGACGTAATCGCGATGGGCGGCGCAGTGAGATCTACGAGATCTATGGCATCTATGTCTTGCCGCAATATTGGGGCACAAACGCCGGGTACTCATTGTTTGGTGCTGCTATTGAAACACTTGACGCACTTCATCCAACGCTTATCTCCTTATGGGTGTTGACGGAAAATGAACGCGCGCAGAGCTTCTATGAGAAACAGGGCTTCACAAGAGATGGAATCGTCAAACAAGTTGATATTGGTGGTAAAAAACTAGAAGAAATTCGATATGAACAACTCAGAACTTAACAAACTTATTATAGCGTGGCTTAGCGACATCACCCTTCGCACCACCAGGGCGAAAGGCTTTGCGATATCTTGCTAGTGTTGCAGGGTGGATTGGTATGATCACAATATGTGCATGTTCCACCTAAAGCAATGGAGATCGCAATACTGGAACGAGGTCACTATAGGCAGATGAAGTCATTCGCTATGCTAAGTCCGACGTGTCAGGTGGTTTGCTTACGCAACCCAAATGCCAGAATGTCCAAGCGGCTTAATTGGGCGTTATGTGCCTGACAGAGCATTCCGCAGGAGAAGTACGACTGATTCATTATATGAAAGGTTGGGCGGAACTGATAGATATTCATATTGCCAACCCTGCCATAGCTCCCCGATTCGCAAATTCTGACCCGGTTACGCTAAAGAAGGGCGCAGAGACCTTTTTTTTTATTACTGGAACAGGCGGACCATCGGTCTATGAAGGTAAAGACATGCTAGCGGCTCATAAAGGCATGAATATTTCCGCACATGAATTTATGGCTGTTCTTAATGATGCATTAGAAGCGCTTACCAGAAACGACATCGGTCAGCGAGAACAAGAAGAAGTGCTATTTGTGCTGTATAGCATGCGCTCCGATATTGTATTAGTTTGAGCAGTCTGATCGACATGCCCAGGCAATCGAGACGCTTGAGCATACTACTGAGCGCATCCAGAACTTTTTAGTTGAGGCAGAACCGAAGATGGGTCAGGGTAAAAGCCTAAAGAAGTACAGAGCAACATCACCGATAACGACAGTGCTAAAATGACCACCGGCAAGGCGACCAACCGATTGAACCTTGGACGAAAGTGGTTGATTCAGAGTCGATTCGAGATATGTGTGCTACTAAGACCTTAGGTATCCTCGGGTTTTGTATGGAATGGCTAGATAGTCAAATGCGAAGCGGCTTGTGACAGGCTGTTTAGCGGTTGGCAACTTAACTGGGTGTTGTGCTTGCTGAGGTAGTAGCGTGAGAATTCATCAAATCACAGATCTTCATGTACCAGACAATAATAACGATGAAAGGTTTGCGCACATTCGAAGCCATGTGTCCCGGCAGTTTGCGTTTGTTGGATCTGAGAAACCCGACCTTTTGGTGATATCCGGTGACCTCACAATGAGCGACGCGTCGGAGATTGGATGCCGCTGGATCTATGAAAATTTGCCCGAGGTTCCTGTCATCGTGATACCCGGGAATCACGATGACCCACGAATGATTGAAAGGATCTTTGGACAATGGCCGCAGCAGCAGGACAGCGCCGATTGTTCGCTCGTATTCCTTGATACTTCTTCTCATCACTTACCAGAAGACCAGCTGCAATTATTGAGTGAGCTAAAACCGAGGCAGCCTTGCTTGTTATTTCTGCATCATCCACCCCATCTAATTGGTTCTGGATTCATGTCGAAGAATCAGCCCCTTCTCAATTACGAAGAGGCTGCACAGGCCATTTCGGCAGCCGGAATAGCGCACGTGTTTTGCGGCCATTTCCATAATAGCGCGCGAGTCGAGTGTGATGGTTTTGAGCTTTACCTGGCGCCTTCACCGGCATACCAAATTCCCCTCGACTCGGAGGCGTTTCAGATGGAGGAGTGTCAGCCCGCAGTAAGGACCATCAACGTAGAGTCAGGTCATGTCCACAGTGAACTCGTCTATGTATGACTGTGTTGGATTCAATCGTGCCCATTTCTTTGGCCTTGAGAGGCCGCACATACCATGAAGTCTAAGACCATCCGGCTCGATCGGTTTGTTAGCCAAAACAGCAATTTTTCGATTTCAGATACCCGTCTTTTACTCGCTCAAAAACGAATTCTGTTGGATGGTGATGTCGCACATTCCGTTCAACAAAAGGTGACAGAATTCACTCATGTCGTATTAGATGGTCAGTGCTTAAAAGATAAACACCCTGTTTATATCATGCTAAATAAACCCAAAGGGGTCGTGAGCGCGACTCGAGATGTTAAACACTCGACGGTGTTGGACCTTATTCAGCACGCGCAGAAGAACGAACTGCACATCGTTGGACGCCTGGACTTTAATACAACAGGGCTAGTGTTATTGAGCAATGATGGGGCATGGTCGCGCAAGATAAGTTTACCCGAGACGAAGCTCATCAAGACCTATGAGGTCACCTTATCTAAATCGTTGGATAGTGAGTATGTTGATGTTTTTCGAGCCGGTATCTATTTTGGTTATGAAAATATTACCACCCAACCTGCATGCTTAGAGATACTCTCCGAGTACACAGCGCGGCTCTCCTTGACTGAAGGTAAGTATCATCAAGTTAAGCGGATGTTTGGTTATTTTCAAAATGAAGTGCTGGCACTGCACCGAGTTTCTGTAGGGCAGATTTCCCTAGAGGGACTTGAGGCAGGTCAAAGTAGGCTGCTGACAATGGAGGAATCTGCGCTCATTGTTGAAACGTATCAGTTTCTCTAGTCTTTAAGATTCCCGGTATGTTGCAAGCAGAAGAATCTCGAATTATTGAAATGGCCTGGGAAGATCGAACGCCCTTTGAGGCGATAGAACAGCAATTTGGCTTAAGTGAGCGGCAAGTCATTACCTTTATGAGAAAAAGCCTAAAGCTAGGCAGCTTTAAACTCTGGCGCAAAAGAATGAACGGTCGTAAAACAAAACACCTCAGGATGCGGGATCCCTCTGTCTCAAGAGCGCACTGTCCGACTCAATACAAGCAACGCTAGCGCCAGCCTCAGACACTTTTGCACCCAGTGTGGCGGCCCCGTGCTGATCCGTCATCCAAAACTCAATCTAACCGATGTTCCCGCAGGAAATATCAAAGGCTTAAAGTTCGAGCCTTCGATTCACGTCAACTATGCAGAGCGGGTTCTTGACCTTCGAGGCAGTGCTTGCTCTTGGGTTGTAAGCTGAGATCCTTGTCCGGAGGATATCAGGGGAGCATGGCTGTTCTCGAATAAACGCCAAAATGACTGAACTAGCATATTCGATTAAACTCATCGCCCTCTCAAATTGGATAGAATTGGAATTACATGAATAGCACAAATGAACTGGATTTCACTGGGCAGGTTGCGTTGGTCACCGGAGCGGGGCGTGGTCTTGGGAGACAGCATGCGCTTCTTTTAGCCGCGCGGGGCTGCAAGGTCATCGTTAACGATTTGGGTTCGGCTTACGACGGCACGGGCAGTGCTGAAGGCAAGGTGGCCGACGAAGTCGTGGCCGAGATCAAAGCACTAGGCGGCGACGCCACAGCCAACTACGACTCCGTGGTACAAGGTGATCTTATTGTCGCGGCTGCGATGCAGGCCTATGGGCGCATCGACATCGTCGTCAATAATGCTGGTATCCTAACGCCAGAAAGCTGGCCTGAACTTACCCTTGAATCCTGGCAGCGCACCATCGATGTCAATCTCACCGGCGTATTCAGTGTCATGAAAGCGGTTTGGCCGATTTTCGTCGATCAAAAGTATGGCCGTTCTATCATGACGTCATCGCCTGCCATGTATGGTGCCGGTGTTGCCGCCTATGCAGCGAGCAAAGCCGGGCTGATTGGGCTGGCAAACTCGCTTCAGTTCGAGGCACGCAAACTCAAATTGGATATCAAATGCAATATCCTGATCCCCCAGGCGGATACCAGAATGACGCAAGATTTTGCTTCGTCTGTTAACGAGCGCCGTCTTGCACAAGGCAAGCCTGCATCTCGCAGTGCGCCTGCAGAAGTCAGGCAACGACTCTCCCCGGATAAAGTCTCGGCGATGGTCGTTTGGCTCGCTCACTCAAGTTGCCAGGCCGAAGCCAGTATCCATGAAGCCGGTGGTGGCTATTTCGCTCGACTCAACTGGGCTCGATCGGCACCGTTGTTTGCGACGGAAAAGGAAGGGCTTGAGCGCGCGCCTATCCCAGAAAACATCAGGGATGGCGAGGCCACTCTGGCAGATTTCGAAAATGGCGATAGGCCAATCTCTGGGGACGGCCGCATGGGTTCACCTTCGGCGTTAGAGCAGGTCTTTAAGCATCTCAAGTCGGAGGGATAGTTCACGGTATGGCGCGGATGCATATGGCTTAACATGATGACTCTAAAGAAGAAATTCCCATATTCGATGAGTTGGAGCAGACCACGTTTTGGTTGGAGGCGCATGACACATAACATGCAGCCCGGCTGAGCGCAGCGCAGCGTTGCCGAGATTCTGTGATAAAGAAGCATCCAGAGGTGCATTTTTATGGGTCCTACGGCGAAACTTGGGTTTGATGCTGAAGTCTACTTTTGGACAAGTCCGCCAGAGCAAATTTGAACTATAAACGAAGAAATTCTAAGGAAAACGGTTAAACGTTGGCTTGAGGGAGGCTGGCTATTTGGAGTAGCCGTGTTTCCAGCCTCAGATCTTTCAAGGGATGAGTGGCGAAACGTGGCTGAAAAAAAGCAATAGTGTCGTTTTTAGCCGCTAAGACCACGCTCTGCTAATTGACCGATAGCCGCTTTACATTCAATGCGGTACGATTGGGTTATGATATAGTGTGTTACACCACATGCAATTGAAGCCATTCCGTCGTCACAGGAGCGCCTGCGGCTCGAACGTGGCTATTCTTGGTTCGTTTGCGGTTTGCTTCGCCATTTTGTTGCAAGCGCCTTTCCGCAGTCACGCCGATTAACCGGTTGTTAACTTTCTAGGAACTATCTTTTTATGCAAGAAAAAGTCACCATGATACGAGAGTACCTCAACGAGGTTAAGACTCGCTGTACCTACAATGCAGCAGCTCAAGCGCTCGGTATTAAGCCGGCCGAGTTTAAAAAACTCATGGGTGAGCGTGGGCCGGAAAATTCTTGGTTCGTCAACACCGGCGCTGGAGAACCCGTAGGATACGCCGATGAGGAAAAGCATCCTGAGCTTTATCGGACAAATCGAATTATTAAATCGGCAGAGGTTCTAAAAAGAAACCTTGGTCTGTAGAAGAATTAATAAGCAAGTGCTCGAAAACCCCAGCAAGCTGGGGTCTGACTTCCCACATATACGTCTCATCGGCACTTTCCACCTGCACTAAAGTCTGTGTTTGAAGTGATAGGAGCCATTGCATGTCACAGGTACTAGATTTAAAAGTATTTGTCCCTTCTAAAAACTTTCAGCTTTCCAAAGATTTTTACTCCAACCTAGGTTTTCAGCTCAATTGGCAAAACGATCAATTGGCTGAATTTCAGGTGGGCGAGTTTCGTTTCATACTCCAAGACTTTTTTCAGGAGCAGCTTGCCGAAAATCTCATGTTGCAGCTGCTTGTAGCGGACACCTCAGTTTGGTGGGAGCGTATTTGTGATCGTGAGCTTGTCGAGCGCTTTGCAGGCGTGCGGGCGAAACCGCCGGAAATACAAGTCTGGGGACAGCGTGTTCTATACCTATGGGATACAAGCGGTGTTCTGTGGCATATCGCCGAGCCACTTGAAACCGAGGCCCAACACGCAATTGACGATTAACTGGAGGTTTTACGGAGCGTGAATGAAGGACTCATCAAGCTTAGTTGATCTTGTGCATGACGAGAAAGTGGTTCGTTCTACAAGACTGTGGGTTGAAACCCTGGTTGTGGGCATGAATCTCTGCCCATTCGCCAAGCGTGAGATGGTGAATGACAGAGTGCGCTTTGCCACCACGGCATCGACGACGGAAGAGCAGTTGTTGATGGCGCTACAAACCGAATTAGAATTGCTTAATGCTGATCCGTCAATTGAAACCACGCTGTTGATCCATTCAGCCGTATTGCAAGATTTTGATGGCTACAATGTGTTTCTGAATTATGCCGATAGCTTACTGGTCGAGATGGGTTTGGAAGGTGTCTATCAGATCGCCAGTTTTCATCCGAACTACCAGTTTGACGGCACAGAACCGGACGATGCCGAGAACTATACGAACCGCTCGCCCTATCCCATGTTGCATCTCATTCGAGAGGCGAGTCTTGAGCGAGTTATTGAAGATTATCCCGAAGTTGATCAAATTCCCGTTCGAAACGTGGCACTCATGAATGACATGGGCCAGGACAAGCTGCAGACATTGTTGAAATCATTTTTACACGCTATTGGCGGCTGATCGGCGTACTGTGTCGATACTTTTAAGGTTGCGCCAGAGAAGGCTCAAGTAGGCTCAATTCAACCTTCCGCTGTCATTGGGGTTGTTTTGGATATCAGTGAACGCAGATCACTTGGGCCCTTACATTTCCAATCCTGCCTTTGCTACTGCTTGCTTACGGTGTGTCTGAAGCAACCCTGTGGATGGTTGTCACAATACTTATCGCATTTGCGCAGCTGTTTACGATATTTTGGTCTGGACGGCGAATTACTCCGTTAAACAGCGAGGAGGTTCCGAATGTGATTCGATTTATCATGTTGTGTGTCAGCAAGGCTTTCAGTTCTTCTCTGATCGTGAAGCCTCAAGTCGGGAGATGTACCGTGTACTAAAGAGTGGAGGCTTAGATCATGCTATCAAAGCGGCCTATTCAACGCCCATTGGGCTGATGCTACGGGCACTGTCACAAGACACTCAGACGCAGTTTGTTGAGGACTTTAGCGCTAGAGTGAGCGACCTTGATGGAGATGAAACTACTATGGGTCATATGGCAGCGGATATACTCGTGGCGATAAAGTGATGAGTCCGCGTGACAACCCAAAGGCAGAATCGTTTATTGAAAGGATGCCTATTTTTTGAAGGGGAGAAACTACCTAACATGTTAAGCCAAGACTGGAGTGCACGATGAACTGGGATGCGCTCGGTGCTATTGCCGAATTGGCGGGGGCAATAGCCGTCGTCTCAACACTTATGTATCTTGCTCTGCAAGTTCGTCAAAGTAATATTGCGGCGAGCGTGTCGGCCCATCAGGAAATGACGCGCCAATATGCGGATTTTACCGATACGCTCCTTTCCGACACGAATCTCTACCGTATATACAGTCAGGGACAACGGGGGGAGAACTTCGAGGATGAATTAGAAGCGCAACAGTTTCGTACCCTATTGGGAAAAATGACCTGGTTTTTTTCATCCATGCACTTTCAGTATTTGAGTAACAAGCTAGGCGAAGGGGAGTGGCATCAGTCTAAATCACTGATCAAAGGGGGCTGCAATTGGCCCGGCTTTCGTCGCTGGTGGGTCACTTCAAGCGGTAGTTTTCCAGATAGATTTGTCGAGTTTATCGAAGCTGAAATACTCGATACAAAATCCAAAAAGGATAGCTGATGGCTATTCTGATTGAACAGTGGCTGCTCATCATCGGCGCGGGAATATTCGGTTTCCTTGGAACGATTCATCTGGTCTTCACCTTTTTCACCGACAAATTCGAAGCCTTCGATGATTCAGTTACTGAAGCGATGAAACGAACGGCACCTCGTATCTCTAAAGACACATCGATGTGGCGTGCCTGGATTGGTTTCAATGCTAGCCATAGCCTCGGCGCCATGATCTTTGCAGGGCTGTATATCCCTCTATCATTCAGTCACTTTGAGCTGATAAAAGAGTCTCTTTGGCTGTCGGTACTGCCGGTCATGGTCGGTGCGACCTATCTGGTTCTGGCCAAACTGTATTGGTTTAGCGTGCCATTCACAGGGCTATTAATAGCAACAGGCTGCTTTGCGGGGTCGTTCGTTATGCGTTTTATATGATATCCCTAAGATGACGATTTCGGTGTGTCAAGGTTCCGTTTCATCTTGAAATATGGCTTCTATCGACAACCCAAATAGTCTTGCAGCTTTGAATGCCAGCGGTAAGCTGGGATCGAACTTACCCTTCTCAATAGCATTGACGGTCTGCCGCGAAACCTGCAACTCGTCGGCCAATTGCGCCTGGGTCCAATCTCGTTCTGCGCGAAGTACCTTTAAACGATTTTTCATCGGTAGCGCCTATGACCCGCGATGGTCGTCGTAAGGAAAACCAGGCACATCAATATGATCAGATGAGGAATTTCTGGTTCATAAGAAATAAGTTTGATGTCTTCCAGCAATTCATAGCTGAGACCGCAGACGAGCCCAACCCCCAGAGTGACCGCGCAGGCGTCAAGAAAGATCTTTCGCTGCATTTCATCGAGACCTTGCAGGTACTGTTTGTTCGCGATGATCATGCCGAAGCCAACGCCGAGGTTCACGAGGACACCGAGGATGGTTGGCAAAGTCGCAAAGTCCCAGATGAATTTAGGACCAAAAGCGGCCAACGCGGAGGTCGCAACCCAGGCAAATGTCCAGTACCTGAGGCGCGTGGTGTTTCTGGCGGTGTTCGACGCCCACTTGTCGGACCTTGTTTTTGAATCGCTCATATGTCTGACTCCTTTGTCATAAAGTAAAGTTAACTTGACAATAAGGTCTGTCGGAGCACATGTCAAGTGTGCTTTACATGTGGGCGTCACAAATGCGCTGTGCAAATGTGCTGTAGAAGCGGTGGGGTGATTTTCAGGTCGCTCGACGCACAAGTT
>Ga0222660_1000352_pt1 | contig 22254 bp, 24 predicted proteins | sample AntAcemetagen549_FD_179832 | JGI IMG/M metagenome (GOLD analysis project Ga0222660, IMG submission 179832) | Saline water microbial communities from Ace Lake, Antarctica - #549 | ecosystem: Environmental > Aquatic > Non-marine Saline and Alkaline > Saline | place: Antarctica: Ace Lake...
ACAAGACAGGGGTACGCGAGTGTGGGGGTACCACCACGGCAGTTGATGTCAGGCTCGTCATGCTTCGGCGCTCCTGCCCTTGGGAGCAAAAATACCCTGCGGCCGTTTCTGGATAAACAAGATAATAAATACAAGAATGGCGATTTTGGCGATCACGGCACCTGACATGGGCTCAATCAGCTTATTAATGGTTCCCAGACTGAGCGCGGCAATCACGGTCCCGGCCAGTTGACCCACACCACCGAGCACGACCACCATGAAAGAGTCGACAATATAGGTTCTCCCTAGGTCAGGGCCAACATTGCCAAGCTGTGACAATGCCACACCGCCAAGACCTGCAATGCCGGCGCCTAGCCCAAAGGCAAACATATCGACCCGCTCGGTGGGAACCCCTACGCAATTGGCCATGCGTCGGTTTTGTGTGATGGCGCGCATGAACAAACCAATACGGGTGTGGTTAAGCGCCAACCACAACACAGCGACCACGAACAGCGCAAAAAAGAAGATATAGATGCGGTTGTAACTCACAACCAAGTCACCCATGACCTGCCATCCACCACTCATCCAGTTCGGATTGGCGACTTCAACGTTCTGTGCCCCAAAAATGCTACGCACCGCTTGAATCAGGATCAAGCTCACACCCCAAGTCGCCAGTAACGTCTCCAATGGTCGGCCATAGAGCCAGCGAATCACCGTCTTTTCTAGCACCATGCCCACACAGGCCGTGACCACAAACGCCACAGGAATCGCAAAAAGGATGTAGAAGTCAATGCCGGCAGGCCACCAAGCCTGCACCGCTGACTGCACCAAGTAGGTTGAGTAAGCGCCAATCATCAACAGCTCACCGTGCGCCATGTTGATGACCCCCATCAACCCAAAAATAATCGCCAGACCCAGCGCAGCAAGCAACAATACGCTGCCCATGCTTAACCCAAAAAACAGATTGCCTAACCATGTTTGAATGGTCTGTTGACGCTCGATTTTTTCCAGAGCGAGCGCCGTCGCATCACGCACCGAGGGCGGTTGGTCAAACGTGCCGTTGTCGCTTTGTGCGAGTAGCGCCTGCAATGCAACCTTGAATTGCCCACGCCCTGAATCACCGAGCTGTTCAATGGCATCTAACTTCATGGCCAAATCGTCAGACTGCAGCGAAGCAATAGCCATTGATACGGCGATGGCGTCACGTACCTCTGTGTTGCTTGATGCATCAAGTGCCCGCTGCAAGATAAACACGCGTGTTGCATCAGGACGCGATTGCAGCTGGCGCGCCGCCTGTATTTGGGTGTCTGGGCGCTCAGCAAACAACAGAGCGTAGGCGACTTCAGTCTGCAAGGCCCCTCGCAGGCGGTTGTTCAAACGAACCCGCTCGGCCGCCTCCGGTATCTGCGCGACCGGTTCACCCGTCAACACATCAATTGGTGGCTTGCTGTCTAGGAACACACGCCCTTGGGGCGTGACAAACACGTTCGCTAGTGTCAAGGCTTCGAGCACCTTAGCAGCCTGTGGCGAGCCCGACTGACCCATCGTCTCGATCGCGCCAAGGCGTTGGGAGATCTGGCTCGCTGTTAGTTGCTTGGCAAGCTCAGGATCGAGAGAAGTGGTGGCATGGGCAGAGGCCATCCAAACCCAGATGCATGCGCAAATCCAGCGCAACACACGACTACCCATGCCAGAGTTCTCCTAAATCCCAAACGCGTTTGTTGCCTGCACAGCTATTACATGCCCTGCTTGCCTTCGTTACCCTCAATAAAGGGGCTCCATGGCTGAGCACGGATAGGACCCTCTGTTTGCCACACCACGTCGAACTGGCCATTGGGCTGGATTTCACCAATGTAGACTGGCTTGTGCAAGTGATGATTGGTTTCATCCATTTTGACGGTGTACCCATCAGGTGCTTCAAAGGTTTGTCCGCCCATGGCATCGATGACTTTATCCACGTCAGTGGTACCAGCCTGTTCGACGGCTTGCTTCCACATATTGATACCGATGTAAGTCGCTTCCATCGGGTCATTGGTTACTGCCGTCTCATAGTTCGGGATGTTTTGTGCTTTGGCGTACGCCTTCCACTTAGCAACAAACTCTTTGTTGACGGGATTATCGAGCGACTCAAAATAGTTCCATGCGGCGAGGTGACCCAACAACGGATCAGTGTCAACCCCACGCAACTCCTCCTCGCCAACCGAGAAAGCAACCACCGGCACATCGGTTGCTTTCAGTCCTGCATTGCCAAGCTCTTTGTAGAAAGGCACGTTAGAGTCACCATTGATGGTGGACACCACCGCTGTTTTACCGCCTTGGGAGAATTTTTTGATGTTCGCCACAATCGTCTGATAGTCAGCATGGCCGAACGGTGTGTAGATCTCTTCGATGTTCTCGTCGGTAATGCCTTTTTGATTTAAGAAAGCACGCAAAATCTTGTTGGTCGTGCGTGGATACACGTAGTCGGTGCCTAACAAGACAAACCGCTTGGCGCCACCACCGTCTTCGCTCAACAGATACTCAACGGCTGGGATCGCTTGTTGATTAGGTGCTGCACCCGTGTAAAACACGTTCATTTCAAGCTCTTCACCCTCGTACTGCACGGGATAAAACAATAGGCCGTTAAGCTCCTCAAAAACGGGCAGTACCGACTTGCGCGACACCGACGTCCAGCAACCAAACACCACCGCTACTTTTTCCTTTGCCAACAATTCGCGCGCCTTCTCGGCGAATAGGGGCCAGTCAGAGGCTGGGTCTACGACAACGGGCTCAAGCATTTTGCCCAACACACCGCCATTGGCATTGATTTCATCGATGGTCATCAACGCCACGTCTTTCAGTGTTGTCTCTGATATGGCCATCGTGCCTGACAGTGAATGCAAAACACCCACCTTGATGGTGTCATCTGCGGCTACGGCTTGTGGCATCCAGCCTGAGATGGCCAAGGCAGTGGCTACCGTGAGTTGCTTGAGAATCATTCGACGCTTCATGAGTAAGGCTCCTGTTAGGTAATGATCAATTTAGGCCCTCACCACACCACCGTCAGGGCTTGCAAGTCATGAAGAAGCAAATTGCGTGCCAAGTATTTTGGAGTGCCTCATAAAGAATATTTGCCCATATTCAGTACATAGATATCCAATATGCACCTCAATAGCGCGTGGATGGCATCGAATTGGAGCCTTCGGCAATCACGTCGGGCGGTAAGACAACGAACGGGCGCTCTGGTGAGACCCAAGACTGATTGGGCTCAGTTGTGAGCACCAGCGAAGAGGCACTTTGATCGGATTGGTCGTGAGGTGATCGTGAATTGATCGTGAAGTGTTTGTAAAGTGCTTGTGAATTTCTCGAACCATCGACTGTCTGTCTCTGCGCAGCACCTCTTTTTAATCGCGCAGTTAAAAAACTGGATACAGCCTAGGCACAAAATAATTTACGAAACGTATCGTATTGCTACAATAGTATCAATACGACACAGGAGTAACTTATGAGCACGCCGGTGAGAATTGACGACCAACTCTATGCACAAGCCAAAGTACATGCCATCGCCGAGCGTCGAAGCATTGCTGGGCAAGTTGAGTTTTGGGCAATGGTGGGCAAAGCAGCCCTTGATAATCCTGATTTACCCATCGACTTCGTACGCGACCTGCTTGTGGCCAGAGCCGAAGGCCCTACCCTTGCAACAACCTTTGAGCCCCAAGGTCGAGAATAATGGCGGACATGGGTGCCATCCAGGTGTTTCAAAGCGCACATTTCGCCCGCACCTACAAGAAGTTACACACGCGTCAACAAATTGATGTTGATTCAGCGGTTGAAGTGATCGTAAGGACGCCCGACATTGGAGATGAAAAAAAAGGCGATCTCGCTGGTGTCTTTGTCTATAAATTCAAAAGCAACAATCAACTGCTGCTGCTGGCCTATGAGTTTGATCCAGCGACCCGGATGCTTTTGTTATTGGGTAGTCACGAAAACTTCTACAGAAATCTAAAGCGATGAACAAAGCTTCAAGACTTTGGTGTGTAGGCACGAGAAATATTGCACGGTGTTTGTATTCAAGCAACACAACAGCAATGGCCTGCTTTATGTTCGTCGTGTCATCGCTGCCACGTGGGTGGTGAAATACTCAATAACCACTGATTGATTCAACTTATAAGACATGTGCACTTTATAGGCGGACGATTTGCCGAGTAGCTCGGTGTTGACTCGGCAAGCCACTTTGAACAGTTCCAACGACAGGGTCAGCAGACCCAGTTGACAACGCACCACGATCCGGACAAAAATGTAGACACTGTCAACAGTGTGAGACTCGAATGCTTTTGCTTATCGATCGTTTGCGCCAAGAACGCTTATTGATGGGCTACACCGCGCTCATGTTGGCTTTTCTGCTGGCGGCTTGGTTTTTATGGTTCGCCGATGAACGCATGGTTCGCGATGTCAATGTGTGGGTCAAGCCCATGAAGTTCATGGCTTCAACAGCCGCCTTTGCGCTCACCACAGCGCTGTTTTTAAGCTTGTTACCCGCGCTGGTCCGTAAAAAACGCGCTTTACAAGTCATGGTTTGGGTGCTGGTGCTGACCTCAACATTTGAGGTGGTGTACATCACATGGCAAGGCGCGTTGGGCAATGGATCGCACTTCAACATGGCGAGCCCAGTGCTTGCTTTCATGTATGGCCTCATGGGCTTCGCCGCTTTGGCCTTGACGAGCACACAAGGGTACTTGGCGTGGGTGGTCATGAAGCACGGCCTGATCTTTGGTGGCAAGGTGTTCACACAATCGGTCGCATTGGGTCTTGGACTGACCTTTGTGCTGGCCACGATCGGCGGATTCATGTTGGGCAATCTACAGCCCCCAGCTGGACAAGGTATCCCTCTGGTGGGATGGCATCTGGCCGGTGGTGATTTAAGGCCAGCCCACTTTCTAGGCGTGCATGCCAATCAAATCATCCCGATCGCAGGCTTGATTCTCGTCACCTTACAGAAAAAAAGGATCAGTCAGTCAGCCGCCATGGGCATGCTCTATCTGGGTGCGCTCGCGTACGTGCTGATTTGGCTCTGGCTAAGCCTGCTGGGACTAAACATCGGCCAGTAAAAACCTTTGGTAAAACAAAAGCCACGGCAAGCCGCTTAGCTGGCGTTATTCAAACCCCGACCGATCAGGCTCATGACATGGCTGACGGCCTCTTGATGAACGGCGGGCGGGAGCGTGAGGTGATGGGTGTAGTTCGCGCCAAGTATGCTCGCCAAACCATGCATGGTGGACCAAACAAATAACGCATCAAGGTCGACCGCCGTGTTGGGCAACGAGACCCGGTGCACTTGGGCCAAGACGCCGAGAAGAATATCAAACGCGTGGTTGGCGTCGCGAATCAATTCAGGGTGCTCGGCGGTTTTAGGCCAGGGCGTATTGAACATGAGCTGATACTCAAGTGGTTTAGACAGCGCAAAACTCAAGTACTGCTCCCCCAGTGAATGCAACGCTTGGTGGGGGTCAGGGTGGTGATGGCGGGCATCAAGGTGATGAGAGAACTGCTCATAACAACGGCGCATCACTTCGGCCAACAAATGGTCACGGGTTGGGTAGTGACGATAAGGCGCCTGATGTGACACCCCGAGCCGACGCGCCACATCTCGCAGACTAAGGTTTTCTACGCCGTCCTGAGCAATGACCTCACGGGCCGCATCAACGCAAGCGTCACGCAAATTCATCGGGTTTGGCATATCAGCGAAATACGAGAAATCCAATCGTGCAACAACATACGATTTACCTCACAAAGAATAAGTCGCTTCTTTCAAGGGATGTAGATTAACGCAAAACCATTTGACATCCTCTGCGTGCCAGCACTGTCGCCCACGCTGTCGCCCACATTGCAGCCCACACAGCCGTCTTTCAATGGGAAAGCAGCTCAACGTAGGCCTGATAACTGTACTGACGGTTCTTTTTCTGCCCGGTGATCTCTGTGACGATACCGAGCTCTTGCAACACCTTGACTGCTGCCGTTGCGATGGGAAAGGTGGTCTCTAGTTGCTCGCGCGCAGCTTCAATGGTGAAGCGCGGCATCGTGGGTAGTTTCTCGAATGACCGGTAACTTAGCGGGCTGGCCTTGGCCGATAGCAAAAGGCGCTTGCGATCGGTGGCTGCTAGGCCAGCTAATTGAATATTGTTTTGTTCGGCAGCTTCGGCCGCGACGGCAATGCCTTCAAGAAAAAACTTCACCCAGGACTCCCAGTCGCCATCTGTGCAAATGGCCAAAAAACGACGGTAATACTCGGCCTGGTGTTGCTTCAGTTAAACAGATCGCTTGATAAAAACGATGCAAGCCTGACTTTGACCACCCTCGCGAGTGCTGCGGCGGCACTTGGCAAAAAAATCAACATGAAGCCATCCACTGCCCTGCAAGCCAACCGTGCAGCCATACGCGCAGTGGTTGAGCGCCATCACGCTTGCAATGCTCGTGTTTTTGGTTCTGTGCTTCATGGGGATGATCACGAAGCCAGCGATCTGGATATCTTGATCGATCCAACCTCTGAGACAACTTTGTTTGACGTTGGTGCAATCAGGCATGAGCTAATGCAACTTCTTGGCGTTGATGTTGATGTTTTGACGCCAAACGCTTTGCGCCACTCCAAAAGTTGCCTAATCGTCCGGAAAGTTACATCATCAAACTTTTGGTCAACAACACGAAACATCACACAATTAGATTTTGTTGTTATAAATCGTTGATTTTTAACGGTTTTTCTACGCCTTGGTTTTCTGTTGATTAGCAGTAAATGCCAGTTCTATTTTAAATAATATTGAAGCCAGCATATTGTTCCAAATATCATGCGGCATGAAAGCATAAAAGCATGATTGGAGGTTGACATGGCGAACCAAATTTCTGATGAGCCAATGGTCAAGTCCGTTGGCGCGAGCGGACAGATCTCACTTGGCAAAGCGTTCTCTGTAAAGCAAGTGCTTATCGAATCGCCAGCCAAAGGTGTATGGATCATCAGAACTGCAACAATCATCCCTGACTCAAGTAGACCGTTTTCGGGAGGACTTTGGCCTCGTTTAGTATCGGTTTCGCAGGCTATGTGATAGCTTGCCTGCCAATCGCCAGAATGCTCACTGCATTCATGAAGTTTTTAGTTTTCTTATCACCACTACCTTTATCTTATTAAACCCCCATTAATCTCATCAAAAATCTCATCACTAATCTTATCGCCATGATAATATTAGTGTTTATTCTAATCATGGATTTGACTCATGCGCCTAAATCTCGTCCGCTGCCAAGATAAACAAGGACCTCACATCCATGAGCACGACTAACCTCACAACCCTACAGGACAAAGTACTGCGTTTGGTCCTCGCTGCCGAGGCGACTGTTAAGGCCGGCACGCTAGAGAAGTCTCTCGATGCTTCTCGCCCTACCTTGAACCGGACATTGAGCGACCTAGTGTCAGCGGGTTTACTGATCAGACGAGGTGGCGGTCGCTCAACATGCTACGTTGCCACAGATACAGCCAAAGCGATGTTCGACACTGGGCCTACAGGTTTAGACCAAACACCAAGTCCCAACCAACTCACTTGGTCCCAGGCGACGCTATAGATAAGGCCTCATAAAGTCTGAACTTTGTTGAGTTTTTTGTATCGAAGGTTGATGGAAAAAGAAAGCGCAAGAAACCAAACACTCGAGCAACTCCACGAACGACGTAAACAGGTCGTGAGGTTGTACAAAAAAGGCATCAAAGTCATGCAAATTGTGGAGATGACAGGGCTGAGCTACCCGACGGTGCGAGCTGCCATCGACTTGTTTGAGGCAGGCGGCTGGAGCGCCATTCGTCCGTCTCTACGCGGGCGAGCCAGAGGCGATGGACGGGTGCTCAGTGCCGCACAAGAGGACACTATCCAGCGCATGATTATCGACAAACGCCCCGAGCAACTCAAGATGGACTTTCACCTGTGGAGCCGCGCCGCGGTGGGGCAACTCATCGAACAGGAGTTTGGCATCAAGTTGCAAGTGCGCAGCGTTGGCAAGTACCTCACCCGCTGGGGCTTCACGCCGCAAAAGCCCATCAAGCGAGCCTACGAACAAAGCCCTGCGGCGGTACAGGCCTGGCTGGAGGGCGAGTACCCCGCTATAGAGCAACGCGCAAGAAGCGAAGGCGCTGAAATTCACTGGGGCGATGAGACAGCATTGGTCAACACAGACGTGCGCGGCAGAAGCTTCGCGCCAGCAGGCAAAACCCCCGTGGCGATGGCGGTAGGCGGCACGCGTCAAAAGCTCTCCATGATTGCCACAGTGACCAACCAAGGCAAGGCGCGCTGGATGATCATTGACGAGGCATTTGATGCCGACAAACTGATTGAATTCTTGCAAGCTTTGATCAAGGATGCAGCCAAAAAAGTCTTCCTGATCTTGGACAACCTGCGAGTGCATCACAGCAAACTGGTGAAGGCTTGGGTGGCCGAACGGCAAGACCAAATTGAGCTGTTCTACCTGCCCAGCTACAGCCCGCAACTCAACCCCGAGGAGCGGCTCAACGCTGATTTGAAGCAGGAGATGGGCAAACGTGTGCCGATCAGAACTAAAGCCAGATTACGCGAGGCCGCGAACGAACACATGACGATGCTGGAGCAAAACCCTGAGCGCGTTATGAGCTACTTCCAGGATCGGCGGGTTCGTTATGCGGCTTAAGACTTCACAAGGCCGGAGCAATAGCGCTTATCAAATCACTGCGCGCACCGTTGGGCACACGCACGCCTGTGGGTTATGACGCCGGTTTTATGGACAACTACATACCGAACCATTCCAGCTTGCTGCCACCGCAGTTGGCCGCTGATTTGTTCAGCGCGGGCCGCAGCCAAGACCAGCAGCCCGCGGGAACCTATGCCCGCGAAATTCTTGAACAACTACTTATCGACCTATCCTGGTCGTCAGCGCACTTGGAGGGCAACCGTAAAACCTTGCTCGACACCAAGGCGCTCTTCGCGCTTGGCATCGAGCACACAGAGCCGTTAGACCAAGACACGCTGATGCTGCTCAATCACAAGGACGCTATCGAGTTCATGGTCGAGGTCATACCGACGGAGGGCATCAAGCTGCCTGCGATTGTCGATGTGCAGGCCAAACTCATGCGCGACCTGCTCAAGGATTCAAGAGACATCGGCAGTATTCGACGGCGCGTGGTCAACATCAATGGTTCAGTCTACTCACCTAGCAACATCCCGACGCTTTTAGAACAGTCACTCCAGTCGATCGTCGATAAAGTTCGCCAAACCCATAACCCAGTAGAAGCGGCATTCTTTCTGTGGGTCAACTTAGCCTACCTTCAACCGTTTGCCGATGGCAATAAGCGCACGAGCCGTCTTTGCGCCAACATGCCGCTGCTCCTATACAACTGCGCACCGTTGTCGTTTCTAGATGTCGAGCGCAGTGACTATGCAATAGCCATGCTCGGCGTCTACGAACAACGTAACGTCAGCGCAGCTGTAGAACTATTTGAATTTATCTATCGGCGCTCGATCCAAAAATACAGCGTCCTGCGCGCATCCATGGACATGCCCGATCCCATTCGAATCCGTTACCGCCAGGTACTAAACGAAATCATTCAACTCGTCGTCTTCTATGGCAAAAAGCTCAATGACGCGTTGACTGAGATATCCGTTACTGCGGCTGACCAGGCAGCGTTGCGCACGATCGCCGACACCGAGCTAGATCACCTCGAGCAATACAACTGCGCTCGTTACAACCTTGCGCGCGGCATCACGCAGAAATGGATTGATGCCGGGCGACCCAAGTAGACTCTTTCCAGTGACTGGACTTGAAGACACCTGACGTTCGATCAACAAAATGACCCGCACACCCTCTCCCAACACACTTTGCCCGACTCTTCTCGTCAAGATTGACAGCCCACTTCTACCTATCTGAATAGGTATCAAGTAAATTTCGCCCAATCGCCCGGAAAGCCACACGGTGAAACTTCTGGTCAATGACACGAGACATCACACCAATCGATGCCCTCCAATCGATGCCCCTCCTTTAATCACTGAGTTTTTAGGCATTTTCTACGTTGTGGTTTTCTTTTGGCTTTCTATCAGGCGAGCGCGACTACTTCTCATACTCAGGCTGCGAGGCCACGGGTTCAAGAAACCGCATGGAAACCCTCGTCTGATAAACCTGCCGGATCTTTAGCAACAAGACACTGGTCGCAAATGTCAGGGTGAACACATTGGTCACAATCAGCGGCCACTTCTCAATCAAGAGCCCATAGGCCAGCCAGCAGGCCACCCCAACGGTGAACATGGCGTACATGCCCAAGGAAATACCTGATAAATCACGGGTTCTAAACGATTTCAGTGCCTGCACAAAAAACGCGGCCGACGTCAATATGGCAGCCATGTAACCAACGTATTCATGATTCATCAAAGAGACCTTGTTAACAAAAACGGGCGCTGTCACTGTCGCGATAGACTGAGGGGCGTTGTCTAGTATGGCACCGTTTAGATGAACGTGAACAATCGTTGACCGTTTGCGCTCCCTTGCGTTGACCAATAGCTGAAACTCATCAATGGCAGCAATGCCTGCACGCGTGACGAACTTGTGACCTTGCTGTGACGCCGTTCAAACATAAAAGGTTGCCTTCCCAGAGAAGCAAAACCTGATTTATCCTAGTGTGCATATCAATGCCAAACCGCGGGTTTCAAATCCTGCGATCTCATCGACGCGACTGAGGCGATTTACGACCAAGCTTGGGCAAGCTTTTCTACGAAAACGCTGTCTCGTCAGGCAACGCCCGGGATGCGCAGCGACTCGCCGATATCCTAAGACAAGAAAAAGGCCTTGCCGTTGACAACCATCGCGCGCTCTAACTTTATGAGTTTGCGTTGCAGCAACAACGCAGACTCCTGGTGCGCGACTTACCTGCCTATCTCACAGCGATGACAGACATCAACGAACACGACACCAAGGCCTATTGCCTATGCCTATGCGTTAATGTCCTACCAAGCGTCATTTGGTCCCTTTCTAAGCGAAGAAGACCTCGACAGCTATGGAAAGCTTTTGTCCGCCGATCAAAAAACTCAAGCTCAAGAATGGGCCGATCAATGCTTGGGCAACGATTTTTGTTTGTGTGGTGTCTATGAACCGAACAACACACTTTTGTATATGCCGGTTAAGCAATAGAAAACTGAATCCAACCGCTTCGCGGTATGCCCACGCAAGCAGGATGAACGGCACTGTCACCCTGACAGGTCGCTCGCCACGTGTTCGCCCATCTAAAGCAGCGAAGAAAGCGAGTAATAAACCGGTCTAAACACTGGACTACAAAACGGTCCAGAAACCGGATCAGAAACCGGCCAAAATAACCATAATTTATGGACGCATATTATCTATAACCATATGATATTATATTATTTTAATATGAACATTAAGCGGCAATTAAACCGGCCAAACTTGGACCATTATGATTAAAAATGACGGCGAAGCGACAGCGCTTTTTGAGCCTTTGATGGTAGGTGAAGGCTCTCCTAAGCGAGGACCGTTGAACGATCTTGCCCTGGAACTGGCCGAGAAATCCGCAGCCTTCAGTGCTAGCTTGCCTGGGACCGTCGCCTTGGCGCTCGCCGACCTCGTGCGGGCAATGAATTGCTATTACTCGAACTTAATCGAAGGGCATGACACGCATCCCATTGATATAGAGCGAGCCCTTCAAGGTGACTATAGCGCCAACCCAAAAAAACGCGACCTCCAATTAGAAGCTAAGGCTCACATCACGGTGCAGCGATGGATTGATGAGGGCGGGCTGCAAGAACCCGTTACTGCGCCAGCATCTATAGTAGAACTACACCGGCGATTCTGCGAACTGTTGCCCGAAGACCTACTCTATGTGGAGGATCCGGTAACAAAAGAGCGAGTGCCGGTTGTGCCAGGGCAACTTCGGGAGCGCTATGTTCAGGTCGGACGGCATGTTCCCCCAAGCCCAGACGCGTTACCGCAATTTCTAGATCGGTTGCACCAAGCTTATCGATACGGTGGACGCACACAGGCGATTCTGGCAGCGGCATGCGCACACCACCGCTTACTATGGATTCACCCCTTCCTTGACGGCAATGGCCGCGTTGCTCGCCTGATGTCGTATGCGATGTTACGCGACACGCTTGATACCAAAGGGCTTTGGTCGGTGGCGCGCGGATTGGCCCGACAAGAGCGAATATACAAAGAAAAACTGCAAGCTTGTGATGGCCCAAGGCGTGGCGATATGGATGGCCGAGGCAACCTGAGCGAAGCGGCTCTTGCATCATTTACTGAATTTTTCCTGCGCACCTGTCTTGATCAGATTGATTTCATGAGCGCGCTAATGCAACCGGATCGCTTGCGAGACCGCATCAGGATTTGGACAGAAGAAGAAATGCGCGCCGGCGCCTTGCCACCAAAATCTGATCTCGTTCTCAAAGCAATCCTGCATCAAGGCGCGCTGGAGCGAGGCGTGGTCGCGTCCATGCTGGGTATGAGCGAGCGAGCAGCACGACGGATCACCTCCGCATTACTCAACGCCGGAGCAATCACTTCGAAGAGCACCCGTGCTCCCCTGCATCTCGCATTACCAGCGAAATATGCAGAACGCTGGCTCCCAGGACTCTTCCCTGGGCGCTAAGCCCAATGCTTTTGGCACCTTGCTTTGAACCGATGACTGGTATGGGGCGGCTCTCGAAATCTAACGGCATCACCGAGGGCTTACACACAAAGATGGAAATGATGGGGAGCATTGGCACGTGTGTGTGGTGGCAAAATTTTAGGGTACTGCAACTGCGGCACTTCACCGACCATCCGCATTTCATATCGGTTTGCGCTTTCGTGCAAAGCCGTCAATGCCTCTTTAACGTCAAGGCGGCTAGCGAGCCGCTCTTTAATGTAGTAACATAACTACATTGACTGTTGAGGAGTGCAAATGGTAATCACAACGTTATCTAGCCGCGAACTCAATCAAGACGTGACACGTGCCAAGAAAGCGGCACTCAAAGGCCCTGTCGTTATCACCGACCGGGGGCGCCCCGCGCATGTTCTGCTTAGCATCAGTGAGTACCGAAAACTGACGCGTCAACGTCTAAACATCGCAGACGCTCTCGGTATGCAAGGTGTTGAGGATACCGAGTTCGAACCCGTAAAGGTGTCTGTTGGCGTAAAGCCTGTGGATTTCGACTGATGTATGTTCTCGACACGAATGTGGTTTCTGAGCTGAGGAAGGTTTCGTCAGGCAAAGCCAATAAAAACTTTGCTGCGTGGGCGCAAACAATTGACGCTGATGATTTGTTCATCTCCTGCATCACAGTCCTTGAGCTAGAGCTTGGGGTTTTGTCACGATTGCGTAAAGATGTTGAACAAGGGTCTCTGTTACGCGAATGGCTTGACAATCAAGTCCTGCCGGAGTTCGCTGAGCGCACCTTGCCTGTCAATACCGCGGTCGCTTTGGCGTGCGCTCGCTTGCATGTGCCAGACCCAAGATCGGAACGAGATGCCCTGATTGCAGCCACAGCATTGGTACATGGCATGACTGTGGTAACTCGCAATGTCATGGATTTCGAATCGACAGGCGTGGGCTTGATAAACCCATGGGGGAATTAACTTGACGACCGCACACCTGACCACACTCTGGGGTTTGGGTCTATTCGCCAGGTAGTGGTGTGTAAGAGTGGACCTGTAGGTCGCCAAAGGAAACATAACCGCCAGCCACCTTGATCGCTTGCGCAACCTGCGCTAGGCCTTGTGAATTCAGCAAAGTCGATTGAGACATGAAGTCTGAAAGCTGCTGCTGACTTACTACGACACCTTGCGATATCGCTTCGTACCTGGGATTACCCGCATGGGGGGGGCTATTTCTTTGAGCACATGAATCGAGCCATCTGCATAAAGCTCGATGAGCTTGCCATTATCAACCTTAGCAACCTTATCAACCTTAGCAACCTTGACAACCTTACCGCTGGATGTGAGCGCTTGCGCCTCAGCTAACTTGAACGCCGCCTGAGCCAATTCCGGAATTATGGCCTCGACACACAGCATTTCTTCTTCAGAGAGTGCGCGTAGATCCGGCGTGTGATAAGTGCTGTCACCGCTAAGACAAAGACTGGTGGGCGGTACAAGGTTCGAACTTGTGACCCCTGCCGTGTGAAGGCAGTGCTCTACCACTGAGCTAACCGCCCCGATAACTTGACAACAAGCCCGACAGGTCATGTCAGGTCAGGTCATATCAGGAATGAAATTATACACAGAGTAACGGGATGACGTTCTGGCCTCAAACAGCGCGCCCGTTGTCATTTCATTGCCGTTATGGTCTTTATTGCTTTTTGAAATCCCAACACGAAGCAATTTGAAAGTTGGTGCCTGCTTCCAAATAACAGAGCACCGACAACTGACTCACAATTTTTCACCACACCATTTCGCATGTCACGCTCGACCCTTTTGCTCGGTTACCTCTAAATGCCATCGCAGATCAGGCTGATCCATGTATCCAAGCGCCTTGGGGATCTGGCTTGGGGATCTGGCTTGGGTAGTGGCCTGAGTCACTTAGGCCAGCAAGATCGCCTGCACCCACTCCTTCCTGAAACCAAACACCCACCATATCGGGCTGAGCGAAGGCGATTGGCTTCACTAGACCATCGTGACTAATGCAAAAACTTAGATAAGTTTTTGCATTAGATCTATTCTGCCTCTCTTTTAAAGAAAACATCTTGGGGAAATATGCACAACGCCTGCGACAAGACACTTCACCTTGTGCACGCACTGATTTTCTCTATGACCTTTTGTTCAGCGCCTGATCAAGCGAATACTTGCCAGCACCCATGCTAACAATCAACAGGTAGGCGGCGATGATCGCCAAGTTCTTGTAGAACTGGGCTTCATTGAAGGCGGGTTCGATACCGAGCCAAAAGGGATGACCAAAGTAGGTCACAGGGATCAACCAAATAACCACCAGCCCAGCAGCGATGCGGGCTTTTAACCCCAGCAGAACCAACAGACCCGTACCTAGCTGAAATAATCCATTGGCATATGCAAACCAGATTGGCGCCGAGGCACCACCGGCCAGACTTTCCATGAGGCGTTGCGTCGCCGGATTGTTTAGAAAGTTGCTGATGTCGCCTAACTTTTGTGCGCCATACACCACCATGATCGGTGCCATCAGCACCCGTGCCAATAATAATGTGAGATCTGCTATCAAAACTTTATCCTTAGGCCTTTGGCCTTAAATCCCAACCCTTACGGCTTACTAGGCTCTAGTTGGCGCCATAGCGTCTGCTGATTAGAAGCCTGATCCAACGCGTGCAAATAGGCCTCGTGCGCCTTCATCTCTTCGGCGCTTGGAACAACCGCCGGTAAATCGACGAACTGTCGCTTCTGCGTGGGTGTGTTTTGCGCGACATCATAGACCTCATCAATGGCCAAGCTGTCTTGCCCGCGTGTCATCGCCAGCCAAACCTCGGCCAACAAGCGTGAGTCCAAGAGCGCACCGTGTAGTGTTCGATGCGCATGGCTCACGCCATAGCGCTCGCATAGCGCATCTAAAGAATTGCGCTTACCCGGGTAGAGCGACTTGGCGTGCTGCAAAGAGTCAGTGACCGGTCCAGACACATCCGTGACCTTGCCATGCCCCGATTTACCGAGCTCCGCATTCAAGAACTTCAGATCGAAAGGCGCATTGTGAATAATCAATTCTGCATCTTTAACAAACGCCATTAAGTCTTTCACCACATGAGCAAACTTTGGCTTGTCCGAGAGAAACTCAGTCGTTAATCCGTGCACTTCAAGCGCGCCCGGATCACTGTCGCGTTCTGGATTCAGATACACATGAAAGTCACGACCCGTGATGCTTCGGTTGATCACCTCAATGGCACCAATCTCAATGATGCGGTGACCGTTGTCTGGATCTAGGCCCGTCGTTTCAGTATCAAGAATGACCCATCGCATGGGGCGGCTCCTTTGTGGGTGGCGTTGTGGGTGGCGTTGTGGGTGGTGTTGTGGATGATGTCCCAGATGAACTGTCTGACGGATCATTCGAAGCGTCGTCAGCCTGCCGCAGGGCTTCGCTCTCCAACGCGTCTTGTTCAATCACCCCACGCACGTGACGAGTGGCAATCAAGGTGTAAGCCACAGGCACAACATACAAGGTCAGGAGCGTGCCTAGCAACAAGCCGCCCACCAACACCCAACCGATTTGCTCGCGAGACTCCGCGCCCGCACCCGAAGAAAACGCCAGCGGCACCGCCCCCAAAACCATGGCACCAGTTGTCATCAAAATCGGACGCAGCCTCAGCACGCTGGCCTGTACCACGGCTTCGCGCAAGGCCTGACCCTGCTCTCTGAGCTGCGTCGCAAACTCCACAATCAAGATGCCGTGCTTGGTGATCAGACCCACCAAAGTCACCAGACCAATCTGACTGTAGATCGATAAGGTGCCACCAGTGAAATACAAAGCCGCCAACGCACCGGTCATGGCCAGTGGCACCGTCAACATAATGATCAATGGATTACGCCAACTCTCAAACTGCGCCGCCAACACCAGGTAAATAAAGATCAAGGCCATGCCAAAGACAAGATAAATACCAATTGACGCGTCTTTGTATTCTCGCGATTGACCATCCAAGTCCAACTGCACCGTGCTTGGGAACATTTCATCGGCTTTGGCGAACATGTGATCTAAAACCTCGCCCATGGTGTAGCCAGGCATGATGCTTGCCTGCACCTTGACCGCCCGTAGACGGTTAAAGTGATTCAAGGACTGCGGGGCAACGGTCTCTTGCACCGTCGCCACGTTGTCGAGCTGCACCATGCTGCCATCGCGTGCCCGTACGTACATCCCTGAAATGTCCGTGGGCTGAGTGCGATCCATGGGCGCCATTTGCACCACCACTTCATATTGTTCGCCATCTTGTTTGAACCGGGTCACCTGCCGCCCACCTAGCATGGTCTCAAGCGTGCGGCCCACGTTTGCCACATCAACACCCAAATCAGCCAGCTTGCCACGGTCGACATCCACTCGGATTTCTGGCGTGTTCATGCGCAAGTCCATCTCAACGTTCGCCAAACCAGGATAGGAAGCCAGCTCGTCCATGTAATCGCCCACCATGTCATATAGCTCTGAGTAAGAAGCCTGACTCATGATGACAAACTCAATCGGACGCGACGTCGCTCGCAAACCAAACGATGGCGGGTTGGCTGGAAACGCTCTCACCCCAGGCAAAGCCATAAACTTAGGAAACAGTTCGCGCGCAATGTCTTGTTGCTTTTTTTCGCGCTCATCCCAAGGCTTAAGTCGCAAGATGGCGAATCCATCGGCAACCGTCGGGAAGCCGACGATCAATTGGCGCGCGGCCGCCTCAGGAATTTTTTCATAAATGGATTCGATTTGTTGGGCGCTCGACATGGTGTATCCCAAGGTCGCGCCTTCAGGACCAGATATCACACCAAAGATCACACCGCGGTCCTCTGTCGGGGCCAACTCACTTTTGAGGTTAGTGAAAAAAAGACCACTGCTTGCAGCCACCGCAACACCGATTATGACCACCCACAAGCGGTGGTTCAAGGCGACCATTAACGATCGGCGATAGCCACTACTCAAGGCGTTCAACCAGCCTTCGATCACGTTATACAGCTTGCCGTGGCTTTGTTCGCGCTTAAGCATGCGTGAGCACATCATTGGTGTGAGCGTTAACGCCACAAACCCAGAGACCAGCACCGCCCCTGCTAGTGTGAGCGCGAACTCAATGAACAATCGCCCCGTGCGACCCGTTGCAAACGCCAACGGCGCATAAACCGTCACGAGGGTTAAGGTCATGGCAATCACGGCAAACGCGATCTCACGCGTGCCCTTGAAAGCCGCCTGAACCGGTGACAGCCCTTTTTCTATATATCGATACACGTTCTCGAGCACAACAATGGCGTCATCGACCACCAAGCCAATGGCGAGCACCATCGCTAACAAAGTCAACGTGTTGATTGAAAATCCGAATAAGTGCATCAGCGCAAAAGCACCAATGAGGGATACCGGGATCGTGACAATCGGAATCAAACTTGCCCGCACGCTGCGCAGGAAGAAAAAAATCACCAAGATCACCAAAACCACCGCCTCAGCAATGGTTTTGTAGACCGACTCGATCGATTTCTCAATGAACAGGGAACTGTCGTAAGAGACGATCAACTCCATCCCCTCAGGCAAGGTCTCATTGATCAACACCACCTCTTTGCGAACCGCAGCCGACAACTCCAAGGGGTTAGCCGTGGCTTGCTTGACGACACCAATATTCAGTGAAGGCTCGCCGTTATAGCGGGCACTGATACGTTCACTGAGCGGCAACACATTCACATCAGCCACATCTTTGATGCGAACCGGGTAGCCTTGAACATTGGCAACCACCACATTATTAAATTGCGACACCGTGTTCAAGTCTGTCGAAGACACCACAGAAAATTCTCGTGACGATGACTCTAAACGACCGGCTGGGATTTCCACGTTTTGTGAGCGCAGCGCCGACTCCACGTCTTGGACGGTTAACCCATACGCGGCCAACTTATCCCGGCCCACACTGATCTGCATCGACGGCGTGCGTGCCCCATAAACCCGTACTTCGGCCGCACCCGGTAAAACCGACAACCGCGACTGCACATAACGCTCGATGTAATCGGTTGCTTCCATGGGCGACATTGAACCGGCCTTAACCGCCATATACATGATGGGTCTTGAGTCAGCCTCTACCTTAGAAATAATGGGCTCATCAATTTCATCGGGCAGCGCACGGCGCGCGCGCGCCACCTTGTCTCGCACTTCAGCTGCCGCGGCATCGGGATCGCGCGACAAATCAAACGTGACATTGATCTGACTGCGTTCGGCTCGACTCGCCGACGTCATGAGTTTGACGCCCTCAATGCCTGAAATCTGATCCTCTAAGGGCTTGGTCACTCGCGACTCAATCACCTCAGGCGATGCGCCTTGATACGTGGTCCTCACCGAGACCACCGGCTCATCAATATTGGGGTACTCGCGCACCGTCAAGCGGTCGTAGGAGATGAACCCAATCGCCACAATAACGAGCGACAAAACCGTCGCAAAGACCGGACGCTTGATACAGGTGTCCGATAAAATCATAACGGTTTCACCCTCAAATCAGCCGCATTTTTAGCCGCTTCGCTTGCGAGCTCGACAGATGATTTGGGTTCGCCCTGCAAATTGACAGGCGCGTTGTGGCGGATCCGTTGCAGACCAGAGACCACCACAAGATCTGAAGCGGACAGGCCATCGATAATTTCAACCAAACCGTCGCGACGCTCACCGATTTGAATCAACACGCGCTCAGCCGCACCCTCGAGGATTCGATAAGCGTATTGCGATTGTCCCGATGGCGCTAACGCGGCTTCCGGGATAACCAATGCTGACGATTCGCTGGTGATTAACTGCACCCGTGCGAACATGCCAGGATAAAGTTTGCCTTGCGCATTATCGACCTTGGCTCTAACCAAAACAGAGCGTCCACCCGCTTCGATAAGGGGGCTGATCGCGTAGACTTCCCCCTCAAAAATCCGCTCAGGCACGGCATCCACGTTTAGCTCTAAGACCTGACCGATTTTGACATCAGCGACATTCTTTTCAGGTAGCCGAAAATCAGCCTTCAACACCGACACCGCCTCTAGGCGTGCGATATCTTGACCCGGGCTGACGAACTCACCCACCGAGACGCCACGCAAGCCGATCACACCATCAAACGGGGCAATCACTTGGGTTTTGTCTAGTTTGGCTTGAGCCAATGCCACCGAGGCTTGCTGCAGCTTGAGCGCATTTGAAGCGTCTTCTTTGGCTTCAGCACTCACAAATCCTGCATTTTGCAATCGGTTCGACCGGTCATAGCGCGATTGTGCCAACGCCAAGTTTGCCTGCGCCTGTCCGAGCTCAGCCTGCGCCACCGCGTCATCGAGTTCGACCAAGATGTCCGCTTTTTTAACCGGCTGACCTTCCTCAAAACGAATCGCCGTGATGCGCCCGGCCACTTCCGCGCTCACCATGGTCGACTCGTCAGACAGCAGGCTGCCGATGGCACTCAAGCCGCGCGGAAAATAGACTGATTCAACAATGGCTGCTTGCACGGGCAGGCCGCGCGCCGCGCCGCCACCGCCACTAGCACTACCACCACTACCACCACCGCCCGCAGCTGGCGCGCTACTCTGGGCTCCGGGCTTGGCGCTGCCAGGCCACCAATCACCCGCGTATTGAGGTCCATAGACACCAACAGCCACGCCGACGCCAAGCAGCACCAGCGATATCACCACACGAGAAGATTTGTTCATAGATTGGCAACCAAATTAGATAATGCACCCATCACAACAGCGTCCAAATGACCCGTTCTGTTATATCACTTAACTGCTCAAGTGCCAGCCTTTTTAAACCCCTAAACCAACGCCCTGGTTGGCTAAGGCGTCCGCTCTTTCGTTACCGGGGTCGCCATCATGGCCCCTCACCCAACGCCACTGAATCTGGTGCTCACCCACCAACGCATCCAGCGTTTGCCAAAGATCGGCGTTTAACACCGGTTTTTTATCGGCTTTGCGCCATTGCCGTGCCTTCCAGCCGGGTAACCACTCGGTCATGCCCTTTTGTACGTAGGTTGAATCGGTATGGATAACAACATGGCAAGGTTTTTTTAGGGCTTTTAACGCCTCGATGACCGCCTGCATCTCCATGCGATTGTTGGTGGTCTGGCCTTGCCCACCAAATAGCGTTTTTTCGTGGTGGGCGAACCTTAGCAAGGCCCCCCAGCCGCCTTTACCCGGGTTTCCTTTACAGGCCCCGTCGGTCCAGATTTCGACCGTGGGCATCTCTTGGGCCTTTGCCTCGTGATCGCTCATGAATTTTCTGCCGGCAATTGTGTGGCGACCCCAGCGGCTTGGCGTGCCGAACGGCGCTGCGACTTGCGTTTCCACGCGGGGGTGATCAAGCGCATGCCCGCCACCCGCTTGACCGCTGAAACCACATACGTCGAACCAAATATCGGCCACCACCGGTCTCCTGCGGACTCCATGAAATGGCAACGCTCTAGCCACTGCTGCCGCCTAAAAGGCGGTGCGTAACACCCAAAATGACCCCTATCAATTTCAAAAGACAACAATTTCAACCAATCCTTTAACTTGCTCGGTGACAAATCGGCTCGACAATCCGAGGGCCACCAAGGCTTAAGCCACGGTAAGTGAGACCGAGCGCCCCAAAGACTCCAAGGATTGAATCCAGCAATCACCAACCGGCCCTCTGGCATCAGCACCCGCTGCGCTTCGCGCAGCACCATGTGTTGATCAACCGCCATTTCTAGGGTGTGTGGTAAAACCAAGAGATCCAAGCTATCGGTATCAAAGGGCATCTGCTCGGGCAAACAAACGGTTGAGGCACTCCAATTGGCGCACTCCGACTCGTTAAGCGGTGCCAAGCCTGCAAACGCCTTGAACGTCATGCGATTGGCCCTCAAGTAATTGAAAGGTGGCAGACCATATTGCACCGCACGATAACCGAAGACGTCGCTTAATAGCGCGTCAATGCGCGCCTGCTCCCATTGCTGAACGTAACGGCCGGGATCACTGTCAAACCAGCTCGGTAGATCTACAATAGGGTCTGACGAATGAGACAACATGGACATCCTAAAATAATGACGGCAACCAATGCAGCGGCTCAAGAACCAGTCACGATAACGGCGATTCCCGCCTTCTCTGACAATTACATCTGGATGATAGCGGACACCAAACACGCCGTCGTGGTTGACCCCGGACAAGCCCAGCCCGTCCTTGATCGGCTCCAACGAGACGGCCTCACACTGACCGCTATTCTACTCACCCATCACCACCATGACCATGTCGGCGGAGTCCAAGCGATTCTTGACCAATTTGCAGTACCGGTTTATGGGCCTGCGCTCGAAGTTCTCCCCGCCTGTGACTTTCCTCTTGTGCAAGATGATCGCATCACCCTAGACGCCCCCGCGTTGGCACTGAGCGTGATTGACGTACCGGGCCACACCGCTGGACACATCGCCTTGACGGGTACGCTAACAACCCCCGCCGGTGCGCAATCGGTTTTATTTTGTGGCGATACGCTGTTTGTCGGTGGCTGTGGACGCTTGTTCGAGGGGACACCCGCTCAGATGTTGCACTCTTTGGACCAACTCGCCGCCCTACCTAGCAACACACAAGTGTTTTGTGCGCACGAATACACCCTTGCCAATCTGCGCTGGGCCAGGACTGTTGAGCCGCACAATCAAGCCTTATCTGCTTTTGAAG
>Ga0222660_1000363_pt1 | contig 21749 bp, 20 predicted proteins | sample AntAcemetagen549_FD_179832 | JGI IMG/M metagenome (GOLD analysis project Ga0222660, IMG submission 179832) | Saline water microbial communities from Ace Lake, Antarctica - #549 | ecosystem: Environmental > Aquatic > Non-marine Saline and Alkaline > Saline | place: Antarctica: Ace Lake...
GAGGAGGGAGTAGGGAGTAGGGAGTAGGGAGTAGGGAGTAGGGAGTAGGGAGTAGGGAGTAGGGAGTAGGGAGTAGGGAGTAGGGAGTAGGGAGTAGGGGATGCTAATGGGCGCTGATAAACGCTGATCTTTTCAGATTTCTACTTTCTGACGCCACCCTAAGCCCAACCTGTCCTCCGTAGCCTTGGCGAAGGAGGAAGCCCATCCGACCTTTTACCTTTTACCTTTTACCTTTTACCTTTTACCTTTTACCTTTTACCTTTTACCTTTTACAGCGCGAAGCGCTTAAGGCTTCGCGAAATGCTTCTGATGAAAGCCCATCAGCTCATCACCACGAATCTCGTAGATCCCTGATGCGGAATGCGCAATCTCCGGAGCAATTATTATATCGTTCGGTATCCCGAGCGACTTGAGGAACTCCGAATACTTCAGGTTGAACTCGTAATTGAATCCCTTGGTCCCCACCCAGAGCATGATGGGAAGGCGCGTCTTATCCGTGCGTTTCGCGTAGGTCTCGGCGAGATCCCAGGTATTGTAACCTTTCGCAAAGACAACCTTCTCGCTCTCGGCTCCGTCGTTGTCCTGAACGCGCTTCTCCGGCTCATAGCCTGAGCCCCCGGGCGCTGCCGAGGCAAACAGTTCTGGATACTTCAGCATGATTCGTGTCGTGCCGCGGCCTCCCTGACTGAAGCCTTCAATTCCCAACTCACGAGTGCGATAAGTTTTCTTGATGTGGGGGATCAGTTCCTTCACAAAAACATCCTCGCCGGATCCATCCTCTTTTTGGGGGTAATTATACCAACTCATGGGGCCGCCGTTTGGAAAGACGTAGATAGTGGGCTGGATTTTCCCCGCTTTGATGGCTTCATCGGGGAATTTGGAAAGTTTGATCGACTTTTTTTCGGACCCGGGGCGCCCGCCGTGGAGATGAAAGACAAGCGGGTATTTTCGGTCACCTGACGCTTCGTAGCCTTCCGGAAGATAAATGAAATAACCCACTTTCACCTTCATCGAAGGGCTCATGAAGGTGGTGTGCGTCAAACCGGAGGGCAGCCCATACTTTTCGAGGCCTGCCGAACCGATGGGATTGCTCCATGCGAATGGCTCCGGTGGCTTCTTTGCTTTCTTCTTGTTGGAGGACTGCGCGAAGAGGCTCGAACCGGCCAGGAGCAGGCAAAGGGATAGAGACAGGGATCTGTGAATCATTGAATGATATTAGGTTGAATCGAATTCATCTGCAAACTTCCTCACCTTGGGAAGGGTAGCCTCATCGAGGTTGCGAAACGATTCGCTTGCCATGAGCAAGGGTCCCGTGTATGAAAATCACGACTCTTTTTCCGAATGCCGACATGGCGGAATTGGTAGACGCACCGGACTTAAAATCCGTTGAGTATTGCACTCGTGCGGGTTCGATTCCCGCTGTCGGTATCCTCATAATCAACGAGTTATGAGGAAAATTGGAGAGAGAGTTACTGCAATCAGATTGCATGAAAAGGGTTGTAAGAGCCTTGTTTAGCCCCTTAAAACCGTGTATTACCCGTGTAGGGAATTTTGGCGAATCCGAAAGGAAGGCATCTGAAACGCGATTTTTGACAGAAACGACAATGGAAGCAGAGAGGATATCGAATATGAGTGAAGAGAACGAAACTTCAGAGGGGATCTTATATCAGCTAAGAGTTACGGAGTTTGAAACCAGCGAAACTCTAATGATGCGGAAATCTTCAATCCCTTTTCCTCAGTGGCAGAAGGGCGATATTTTCGGCATCGATCAAGATGACGAAGGGCGGGAGATAGTCGGCGTAAGAGTTGTTTTTTCGGTGCAAACGTCTATTCGCAATTTTCAACCGATTGCACTTTTCGAGACTATTCTCTGTCTGCGTTTGGCTACCGTTGACGATGCCACAGCTAATCACCTTCCTGTGGAACAAGATAGCTACTAGACGCGGCATCTGGAATATCCTTTCCCCCGTGTCGGCCAATCGGCTTCAGCGCCTCACTTTTGATTGTTTGCGGTGCCGGAAAAGGGCCGATTCCGCTGATGATGAGAAAAGGGCACCGGAAAACTTTGTGCGGTGACACAACGAGGGACACAAATTTTAAAAGAGGTCCGCGCAAAAACAGGCAAAGGGCGACTTGACCCGCTTGAGGAGCGGCACAAATAAAAGATTCCTTACTCTTTTTTGACCTTTAGCGGCATGAGAGCGCAAAAATCCGGCAGAGCGTCAGTGTCACCGTCAGAAAATAAATTTTAGGGCGGTTTCGTTCGTGCCCGTTGAGACTACTACCTGCGACGGGCGAAAAGGGGCAAGGACTCTACTTAGCCCCCGGTTCCCAACCGACAACTTTTAGCTGATCACGGATTTTTGTCGCGTTGCCTTGTCGTTTGGGGAGGTGTCGCGACATGGTAGGAAAACAGTGCGGGACATGGTAACAGCTCCGTAATTCAGTTTGCTAGAAGTCTCCTAACTACTGTTCACGGTAACAGAAGTGAGGAGGGGTGGACACCTATCGAAGAATACACACGTTTTAAACTTTCGTGCGCTGGCTGATTCACGAAGGAATAAGGGCTAGACGCTGATGGGCTGTTCTTTTTCTTTTTTCATCGAATGGTTAAAGGTGTCCACTTCCCACTTAATCGGGGCCGAAACTGGCTGAATCAGTGGGGAGTCTTTCGCGAGAAGTGGGGAGAGGGCGAGAATTACACGCGCTGCTTTCTAATCGTCGGCGCGGTCATTTCTAATCGGCGGATTGATTGTCCAAATCGTATAGCCGTCACGCTTTCGAGATTTCACGCGATCTGTTTTGTTCTTAAGCTGTGCAAGGAGCTGGCCACACGCCGACGAATAAGAGAAGATACGCGCCGCCATCACGCCGTGTGTTGTGCGTAGCTTGTCCTCAAGTTCCGAAGCTTTCCCGTTCCACGCGCCGCCGGTCGATAAATCCCAAAGCCCGGCATCGTCGATCAATTCGAGTAACTTGTATTCATCACTTGTGGCGTCGATCAATTCGAGAAGTTCCGGATTGTGATAGTATCGGACGCCGCAACGCGATTCCTTCCAGGCTGATGGAATCGAAAAGTCATTTAGCAGGTAGTGAAGGAATGCGGGAAACTCGCTTTCGATCTTGTTCCAGAGGATTTCCTCTCCTGCCGGTTCTGAGGTGTCTACCGGAAGAGTGAAGTCTTTAGCCTTGAGAAGCATTAACTTGTCTCTGATTCCGTCCTCAAGCTGTGGCAATACTTGCAGGCTGCTCACGTCATCGTTGAGAGTAATTGACAGTCTCCAGAGTGGATAGAGCGTTATCGCTTCCCTGTTCTTTTTGTGGCAACGGTGCTTTCGATTTACGGTGATCTTTTTAATCTCGCTGCCAAATGTTTTTCTGATGCGAGGATCTGCCGACGCGGCTTCATCTTCAATCGTGAGGTGTTCCGCTCCGAATAGCTCTGAATTGAAATCAGTCTTTCCTGTCATCGCCGAAAACGGTTTTGCTTCACGGCCTCCCAGCAATTCGGTAATGATTGCCTGACAAAGCGACTTTCCGCAACGCGGCGGGCCAGCGATCACGAGCGCTTGCCCCGGTCTTTGTCTATTCGCTCGCAACGCTCCCGCGCCGACTTTGAGCCAGCAATAAAACCACTGGCATTGTTCCTCGCCTAACAATCCCTCAAAAACACATTGAAGCGTTGGCCATTCTCCGCGCTTTGGCTGAATCAGTTTTGCGGCTTCCGTCACGAGGACAGTAACGCCGTGAATTTCTCGAACGCCGACGGGGTAGCCTGCAAGCGGTCCGGCGAAATCTACTTTCTTGTGAGTCTCGATAAACTCTATGGCGCTATCCTTTGGACTCATGGAAGCCCCTTCCGGTGTCTTTGAAGAGAATCCGGTAGAGCGTAAGAAGCGACTGATTGAGCCGATAGGCGCTTTCTGATAGTCGCCTCTATCGTTTCGTCGGTAAAAGAGTCCTGAATCAGAGTCATAGAAAGCGTCTATCTGATCGAACGCTAAATTGTCAGAGGTCGGCGATTCCCCGTTTTCCGGTTTCTTCGCTTCGATTCCATCGGGCGAATTTGGAACGGGTTTCCAGTCGCTCGCGAGATTGGGCGAGGTCGGCGCGTTTTCGCTCTCTTTCCCCGGTTCCGTGGCGTTGGTTTTTTCATTGTTCATTGGCGAGAAAGTTAGAAATTTACTAGGGCACGGTCGGCGTTGAAGTAGTGAACGCTTTGAGGGTTTCCGTTGTCCCTTGTTGAGCAAGGAAGGCGTACGAGCTGGCAACGTGTCCAAGTCGCTTTATCAGCCCCGTAGAGGCAAGCCCAGCGCATGAATTGCTTGAGGTCTGTTTCTGATTGATTGAGGACAGAAAACCAGCCGTGAAGACTTTTTCCTCCTGAGTGAACGGCCATCACAAGCGGGGCGAATTCAGCGAGACGACAAAGCACGGTAGAGCATAGGTCCGCAACGCTTGCGCCTTGATTGGATAGCTGCTCAAACAGTGGCCGGTCGCTTTCTTCCGTGAAATCGCACTCAACAACGAGAAAGCGACGTTGCCCGGTATTGTCGAGACATCGCACTGATTCGCGATTGGCTTGAGTTTTGCCGGTCGGCGCTGTCATCGGATTAGGAACGATGTATTGCGCTCTTTCAATGTGGCCTTGCCAGTCTGATCGTCGGCGCGTTGCGGGTGTCTTGATGTCTTTCGCGAGACAGAGAAGCGGGTTCGATTCTTGAGGAGAAATAAACAGGTGATCAATTACCGCGTAAGGGTCGGCAATCGTTCCGGGGTTCAATGGGGAAAGTGCTTCAAGATCCCTTAACGACACGAACGAAGTTTCGAGCAATTCAGCAATCCTTTCATGATCTCTGATAGGCCACGCGGGAGGGGCTTTGGAAGGTGCCCCGTGTTCTATTTGCTTCTCGAATTTCTCGCCGACAAGATAGCCGTAGGGCTTGCTAGATGGTGCTGAAATAGCTGATTCGATTTTGTGAATCAAGTCTCTCTCATTCCATTCAGGGTTGCAGTGTGAACCGTTCCATTCACGAAGTAGTGTTAGAGCTGCTTCACGGTCGAAAGCAAAACCAGAGATCAGGATAGAGGCAGCGGCAAACGTCCGGTCGTGGCCTCCGCTCCCGGCTATCGCCGGTTCCATCTTTGATATGTAGCGCCGGGCGCGATCTGTGAGATTCATTGCGGGCGGTGGAAAAGGTCAGGTTGCAATGAGTTAGCCAGCGCCGGCTTCTTGTTGTGAAGTTTTTTTACTTTTAAGTTTTCGATCCGATTGGCGCGGGCCTTTTGCTCTGAGGGCGAAAACGCGGCAATACCTTTAAATCGATAGATTCCCCAGGTATGGCCGTAGTCCTCGATTTTGACTCCGATCGCTCTGCAACCCTTCACAAGAAAAGAACGGAATTCTTCTGTTGAGACTCCGATGTGATTCTCATAGATCGGTGAGATATAGCCGTGTCGAATGATTTGATGAACGGCATTGTTCGCAACGCTTCGACAGCACTGCTTAATACAATGACAGACCCTACATTCAGTGTTGCTTGTCCGGTAGATTTGCCCAGCGCACTTACTGCAAGGAACTTCAGGAACGTAGTATTTTAAATGCAACTCACGCGCTTTCTTGAGATCTGGGCGGGCGTCATCGAGAACGAATTCAGGGTGATCGCTCATACCTCTGAAATTGCGTTTACGCGGTGGGCTTCGATTATCTTGTCACATGCCGAAATTGGCCACCGGACGCAACGCCGACTGAGCTTGACGCAAGGGAAGAATCCTTCCCGTGTTTTCGTTCTCACGAATTTCTGTGAGACGCCATATCTGGCTGCAAGGGTTTCACAATCTACAAGCTTTTGGCCTGTAGGTTCCTGTTGAGGCGTGGATTTCTTTTCCATGCCTCACTATACTTTTTGATCACAATTTCCGTTCTCTTACACGGGGGCGAAGTGAACGCGCTAGCAAGATGTAAAAAAAGTCCGGTCGGCATAGCAAAGGTTTCCGTTATATGCCGCTGTATACGTAAAAGAGTCCAGATTGTCGGTCGTAAGTGTCCAACTCTCTGGAAAATCTCAAAGGGTGCGTCAAGACTTAATTGCTTTTTCTCTGCAATTTTTTAGAGCTTCTTCGAGTGGTTTCCAATCGCGGGCCATTTGAAGGATCATTGGGCTGTAGAATCCTCGCTTTTTCGCCTTTGCCACGAGGTCCTTGCGCTCTGACTCTGTAGAGTCAGGTTCAGCAAGCAATGCCTGATCGTTTAACCATTTATCGATGAAGCCATACACTGAAGATTTTCCCACTCCGACAAATTTAAACAGTTCTGCGGAATTGATCGGAAAAGGGGCATGTATGCCGTCAGGGTCAGTTCGTTCACGGAACGTCTTTGTGCCTGATTCAGCGCGGACTTTTTGTTCCACGACTCGCCACATGCCTCGATTTTTCTCGTTGTGCTCGGTTAGGCCGTCTGTCCTTAAATCGCTCTGTCGTTCGCGTTCAATCGTGGCTTGAGCTTCACGAATCAAATCAGCCGCCCTTTTTGTAGCCTCTTTTAAATTCGGGCAGTGTTCAACGAGACTAGCGGCCAATGTCGACAGTTCAAGAGGACTAATATCAGGAAACTTAATTCGATTGGCCTCCTTGATTCCGTAGAAAACATCCCATTGCGAAGGGTGATCTCCTTGTCGTTCCAGTCCCATTTGCAACCGTCCATTGTGGATCATTCGTAGCGCTGTATCGCGGGTCGGCTCAGATGGCTCTAATTGTTTACTCATGCTGCTCTATTCTCTCGGTTGGTTCCTTTCTTAGGCAAAACTTCAAACCACTCGTTCGCGCTCTCAGGTGTCACGCGCTCCCGATAGTGTTTGAAAATCATCTTGTTGGAATCGTGCCCTAACCAAAGCGCAACTTGCGCGGCGTTGTCATACTTGGCGAGTGCGTAGCTTGCGAAGGAATGGCGAAGGCCGTTCTGTTTCCACGCTACCGCTGGACGGGGCTTTTCGGTGTCTTCTATCTCAAGTTGTCGGCGAAACGCTCTGAGCCGCTGATAGGCGTTAATAGGGGCCACTGAGCCGGATGCTTTCGCGACGGGTTGAAGCCATTCGAGCAACGCGGGAAAAATCGGGACATATCGATTTGCGGCTGATTTGGAAACGCTCGCTTTGACGTCGATACGCTTGTTCAGAAAATCGACTTCTTCCCAGCGTAGCTGATTGATTTCCTCCGCTCTCAATCCAGCGAAAGCGCCGATAGCGAGAAAGGGGAGTAATTCAGGCGGGGCCGCGTGCAGCATCACGCGAAGTTCCCCGGTCGTGAATATCTCGACGCGTTCTGAAATCTCTTTCGCTTTCTCGGTTTCCGTAACGGGATTGCTCGCACAATAGCCCCGCTTTTGTGCCCATTTGAAAAGGACAGAGAGAACGCGCCGGTAGTTGTTCCGAGTGACAGCGCCGACTTTCAATCCTTCCAGCCAGCGTTCCACGGTGGCGACGTCGATTTCTGCAAAGGTCTTTTCCCCGTGCAACTTCGCGAAGCGGTTGCAACGCGCTCTCAGGTCTGAAATGTAGCGGTCTGCCTTTCCCGCTGCTTTCTTCGTATCGATGAAATCATAAATGGCTTCATCGATCTGAGTGGACGTTTTAATTTGTTCATGGCGGGCCACGTAACCGCCGACAACCTCACGAATCGTCACGCCGTAGCTTGCGAGTTGTCCGATTGCCCAAAGTGCTTCGTTGATTTCTCGATCTTTTAAAGCCGCTGCTTTCCTTCCGTAGTTGGCTACTTCAATCTCTTTCTTGAATTGAAACTTTTCGGCTTTTGCTTTCGTCGTGAACCGTTTGTAATTTCGTTGTTCCCCAGGTATAGCGGACGGCCATCGGACGACATATTTTAGCTGGGGATGATGCTTTGATTCGAAGTTGTGGAGCGTTACGTCTGATTTTTCTGATCTCGCCATAGTGCCCCATAGATAGCCCTTGAATACTGCTAAAACAATGTAAAACGAGTGTAACCCGTTTTTATACCCCGTCCTATCAAGGGTCCGGTCGGACTTAAAATCCGTTGAGTATTGCACTCGTGCGGGTTCGATTCCCGCTGTCGGTATCTTTGGGAATCAACGGGTTACGAGCATTTGAGATTGGGAGTTTTGCCCTCGGCTCTGAGTGTTCGTCCCGAATACTGCCTCCACCAGCCGAAATTCGAGTCCATTCCCTTCGGTAGCAGAGTTTTCATACTGTCGGTTTCATCGCATTGCCGGGCAGGGACACCTAATCCGTTTGGGGGGATCTTTTTTCCTCTTTAGTGAGCGTCTTTCCCGCCCCTTTCTTTCCAGTAAATTTACCCTTGGATCTCGTCTTTTTCCAAAGTGGTTTTGTTTCCGCCTCTTGATGAAATGCTCGGTGCTGACCAACTTCTTTCGACTGTTTTAAGGCAAGTTTCTCTTCCGTCTACTTCTCCAAAAATTGTATTTGGCAGCGGAGTTCCTCGTCCTCCGCTGCCTATTTTTTTAAATACTCCTCGCCTTCGGCGGGGGCGATCATGACCGAAATTGAGTTCGACTAGTCAAAAACAAGGGCGTGGAGAACTATTCGAATTGCCCATATTTTGCCGCGCCTCAAAGACCGTTCATCGGGCGCTATAGAGCCGGGAATCAACTAGGTTCGAATCAGGTTCGAATCAGGTTCGAATCAGGTTCGAATCAGGTCAGGGCCAAGAAATACATATAACACGAGGTTATAATTTGACCGCGAATCCATGTCGAAAGTTTTCCATTCCCCTTATAAGGCATCCCTCTCGTCGGTATTCACAAAATCTTCAGGTCGTTTTTCGAAGTCGAACCGTTCACCGAGAAGTGATATGATTGCACGCCCATCTCCATTCTCGATTTTCACGAAATGGGAGTCATGCGACGCTTGTAAGAATTGAGAACACGTAGTGATTTCATTCAGCTCCAAGGCAACCATGACGGCCTCGATGTGAAGTTCGTTCACTGGCTGACGATCGTTACCGCGAGGCTCCATTGGCGCATGCCAAAGCAAAGCGAATCAAGCGCTATGCCGAAATTTGTAAATAGTTTTCCTGCCCGTTGTTCTACTCGCGCTCGTCTCCGGTGATGGTGCCGAACCCATCAATGCGAAAGGTTTTTGCGGGCTTCCCGGTTCGCCGCTGAGACAGGCTGTGCAACTTTTTCAATTACTCGTTTCGGATGTTTTGACTCGTGATTTTTCCCATGCGTCACGGTGTCTGCTTGTATGAGGCAATGGGCCTCAATCGCAATTTCCTCATTTTCCGCTACGGTGCCCATATTTACTGGGCAACGCGGTCAGCGGATGAAGGCGGAGAAACCACTTGCCACACTAATCCTAACTCGACGATCATACGCGACCAGGGTCACCCCATTTATACGATTTGAGAGACAATCGCCTCGGCAAGACCGATAAGCCGCTAAAATCCTTGAAAACGCAAATTTCAACCAATTATTCATTTTCCACTATTCAAGCTGGCCGGGGAATTGCCGCATTGTTAGTAGTTTTATATCACCTTTCCGCCGGGTTTGGGTCGGAAAAGTATTGGGGGTTCGATCCCTTACATAATATTTTTGGATTTGGCTATGCCGGAGTGCATTTCTTCTTCGTGCTTAGCGGGTTCATCATGCTATACATACACAGGTCTGATTTTGGACGATCTGATCGCCTGAAAACGTATTGGAAGAAGCGGTTAGTACGCATTTATCCGTTCTATTGGTTAGTTCTTGGCCTAATGGTCCCCGTGTACTTCTTTATTCCATCGTTTGGATTGGGAGGTGAGACTGGCGGAGCGACAATTGTCTCATCATTCACACTGATTCATTTCGGCGAAAATCAAACAATACTGGCAGTGGCTTGGACCCTGTATCATGAAATGTTGTTCTATTTTGTCTTTGCTTTTTTGATTTTACATCGCGCAATAGGCCTATCAATGCTGCTGGTCTGGTTCCTCGCCTCGGCAGTTTCAATTTTTATAAATGTTGATGGACGGCCGCTAAACTTCTACATATCCCCATATAATCTTTTATTTGGAATGGGTATGGCGGTTTCTTGGTTGGTAGATAAATACCGAGTTCCTTTTCCCGGAGTGCTCGCGGCAATTGGGACGATACTTTTTTTGGGGGTGGGCATGGAACACTGTTTTGGTTCGAGCGATTTATCAGAAGATGCTAGAAGCTTACTCTATGGAGTTGGCGGCGCTTTGGGTTTAGCAGGATTCGTTACATTGGAGCGTCAGAAATTAATTCGAGCACATCCATTACTTTGCCTGTTCGGTGATGCGTCCTATTCCATCTACCTAACACACACGCCACTGATTTCCGTGCTGGTGAAGCTTTTTTATCTGATCGGTGGAAAAAGTAGTTTTCCTGTAGTGCTGTCGTTTGTGCTCTTGTTCTCGATTGTTGTTGCGTCCGGAGTTTTCGTTCATCTAATAATCGAAAAACCATTACTGAAACGGATTAGCCAATTAATTAGGCCTTAACGGATAACCGTTTGTCTATGCCGACGAAACCATGAAAAAAATTGGTGTAGAAAAATTACAGGGACAGGCAAGCATGGCACTGCCTTAAGGCCGGCCTTCCTGAGAAAAGAGCATGAAAAACTCGGCAAAAAGAGTGAGTTAGGGTGTGAAACAAAACCATCCTTTTTTACCAATTATTTACCTGTCCCTGAATTTCCTGAAGTCTCCCGCATCTTCGCCACGAAAAGCGAGGCGGCTCTGGCTTGCATCGTGGATTCCTTGATTCGGCAGTGAGCTTTCATCTATTTTTGAGGCAGGGGCGTATCGAACTTAATGAAAGCATTTCTCTCTTTAATGATCTCCCTCATTCTTTCTCAGTCATTTGCGATCGAAAATGAAACCGACACCTCGCGAGGGCAATCGCTTACTGAATTTTCAGAAGCGGAGAATGAGAGCTTCGGGTGGACCATTGTAAACGACGGTGTCATGGGTGGCCTTTCCGAGGGAAATATGGCAATGACAGATGAGGGGACGATGAAGTTCCGGGGGGATCTCTCTACAAAAAACAATGGTGGTTTTTCGATGGTGATGAGCGAGAAGGTCGATTACAACTTGAGTAATGATCTTGGATTGTTGATCAATGTTCGGGGCGATGGCCGAACCTACACCGCGAGGCTTGTAAGTGATGCCCGGTTCCGGGGAATGGAGGTTTCGTTCAGTGCTGAGATCCAGACAAAAGAGGGAGAGTGGACTCAGGCGAAAATACCGTTTTCTGATTTTAAGGGCAGCTTCCGCGGAACGGATCTACCCCAAGAAAAACTCAATCCCTCGGTGATCCAAGGCATCGGGATTTTGATTGGGGACAAAAAAACGCTCCATTCGATCTGGAGATAGGCTGGATTCGGACCTACGGAAAAGGTCAGGGGAACTTTACGGAGCAGAGCGCAAGTCCTGCCGCGGGAAAGAAGGTAGAGACTACGCAACGCCTCATCGCTACCGCGGTGTCTGATGGCCGGTTCACGACTCTGAAGGCTGCTCTCGATGCAACGGGGCTGACACCGTTTTTCCAATGGGATAATCCACTCACTGTCTTCGCCCCGACTGACGACGCTTTTTCGAAATTGCCGGAGGGAATGATCGAAGATCTTTTGAAGCCTGAGAATAAAGATGAGCTTGTCGCGATTCTTTCATATCATGTCGTGACCGGTTCCACCGATTTAGGCGAGGCGTTGAAATCAAAGTCTGCCAAAACAATTCAGGGTGAGCCAATCAATTTTGATTTTTCTGATGGCAGGGTTCGGGTAAATGACGCGTCGATGATTGAGAGCGATCTAAAATGCCTCGACGGGTTGATCTACGTGATCGACACCGTTCTGCTCCCACCATCAATGAGATGATTTAAATCGTGGCCAATCGGTGCTTCAAGGGAGCGGCGCGTCAAAATCGTTCTCGTTTCGGGCGTTACGAGTTTCTCTCAACGAACGCTCAGTTTCGGTAATTGCTTAGGTGGTTAGGGGGCAAGGGGCATGAGATGACAAAATTCCCTGAACAGTCTACTTGACCCCATGCCGCGATCTCCGCGAATCCCATTCGAGAATGCCCTCTACGATATGATGGCGAGGGGTGATAGGAGAGAACCAATTGTTCTCCGCGATAAGGATCGTAAGTCATTTGTGAGAACGATCCGTTTTACCGTTCGTAAGAGATGGAACTGCCTAGCCCCATTCACAGCGTGCCTCCGCTAACCTCAATAAACCGCTCGTCCACCGGAAAGGTCAAAGGTGTTGCCTGTACAAAACGAGGCCTCAGGTGACACAATCCAGCAGCTTAGGGAGGCGATCTCATCGAGGGTGCCACATCTTTTCATTGGGATCTTATCGGTCATGTATTTGACCTGATCCGGATGAATCGCCTCGACCATCGCGGTTTTGATTACGGCAGGGGCAATCGCGTTCACGGTGATCCCGCTCTCGGCAAATTCTTTACCGGCTGATTTTACGAGTCCGATCACGCCGGCTTTGGTCGATGAGTAGGGGCTCATTCCTGCATTGCCTTCTTTCCCTGCGATCGAGGCAAAATTAAGAACTCGCCCGTAGCGGTGTGGCTCCATCGCAAGGATAGCGTGCTTCGTGATGAGGAACGTCCCACGGAGGTTGATCGCGGTTTCGAGGTCGAACTCTTCGACGGAGACCTGCGTGATCGGGGTGTTGGTGGGTCCGACGATGGCCGCACAATTGATCATGATGTCGAGGCGCTGCTCTGGGATTCTTCCGGTGACTGCCTGAATTCCTGCTGAAACGGCGCCCTCATTCGAGATATCGACGATCTCGAGATCCACCTTGAGCCCGGACTCAGCTAGTTCGCCGACGGCGGCTTCACCGTTAGCGACACTGATGTCAAAAAGGGTGACCCGGGCTCCTTCGGAAGCGAGCCGATGGGCGATCGCTTTTCCGATACCGTCGGCTCCTCCTGTTACAATCGCGCTTTGTCCCTCAAATCGGTTTTCTGCCATAGCTGCGACGTTAGGCAATCGATTCAGGATTGGCACGCAAAAAAACTGATCTAAATAGGGGGGGCGGCAAAAACCGTAATTCAGAGTTCTAACGAGAAGGCAGAAGAATGGCCGCTGATAACGCGAAAGATTTCGATAGCGATGGTGCTTAGCTGACGCGCTGTCCCGGTTTCGCGCCCTCATCCGGAGAGAGAAGATAGATCTCTTCTCCACCAGGACCCGAAGCGATGACCATGCCTTCGCTGACTCCGAATTTCATTTTTCTTGGCGCAAGGTTAGCGACGACGACGACGAGTTTTCCGACAAGGTCAGCGGGTTCGTAAGCGGCTTTGATTCCTGCAAAAACGTTGCGCGTTTCACTGCCGCCGAGGCTGAGTGTGAGTTGAACAAGCTTTCTCGCTTCAGGCACTTCGTTCGCGGCTACGACACGAGCGACCCGGAGATCGACCTTTAAGAAATCATCGATCGTGATCTCGCCGGCGATCGGCGCAGAGATGATAGCTTCGTCGGAATCGTCCCACTCTGAGGGCGATGACGGCGCTTTTGCTGCGGCCGCCGCTGCCGCTTCTTCTTTGGATTCTTCAATGATTGCTTCAATTGCCTTCGCCTCGACCCGCTGCATCATGTGCTTGAATTTGGTAATCCTGCTTCCCACCCTGGGCGACTTGGTTTGCTCCCAAGTCGTCAGTTCTTCGCCGAACAACTCACTCGTTTTCTCTGCAAGCTCCGGCAAAACCGGAGCAAGGTAGATCGCGAGCGTTCTAAAGAGGTTGAGAGAAACCGTGCAGACGTCCTGAAGCTTTTGAGCCTTGTCAGGATCTTTGCGTAGTTCCCATGGAGCGTTGTTTTCCACAAAGGGGTTGGCCTGGTCGGCGAGTTCCATGATCATCCGCATCGCTTTGCTATAGTCGCCATTTTCATAGGCGGCCGCGATGTCGTCACCGCGGTCAGCGAAGGTTTGAAACAGTCCGCCATCTTCGGGGTAGGTCGCTGAGAGGCCTGTGTCCTGAATGAATTTGGCGGTTCGGCTTGCGAGGTTTACGACTTTCCCGACGAGATCACTGTTCACTCTCGCGACAAACTCCTCGAGATTGAGATCGAGGTCCTCCACTTTCGATGAGAGCTTCGTCGCGTAGTAGTAGCGAAGGTAGGCGGGATTGAGATGTTCAAGGTATTTGGCGGCACGAACAAAGGTGCCGCGCGACTTTGACATTTTTTCTCCGTCGACGGTGAGAAAGCCGTGGATGTGGACTTTTGTGGGCAGATTGTAGCCGGATGTTTTGAGCATCGCGGGCCAGAAAAGGGTGTGGAAATACTGGATGTCTTTTCCGATGAAATGATGAATTTCGACCTCATCATTTTTCCACCAGTCATCTAACTTCTCGCCGTTAGCGGCACACCACTGGCTCGTTGCTCCGATGTAACCGATCGGGGCGTCGAACCAGACGTACCAGTAATTCCCGGGGGAATCGGGAATCTCAAAGCCGAAGTAAGGTCCGGGGCGGGAGATATCCCAGTTTCGGAGTGGCTCGTTGAGGAAGAAGTTTTTCAGGTAATTGGCGCTTTCTGAAGGCAGGGTTCCTGATTGGGTCCACTCATCGAGAAAGCGATGAAGCTTTTCGATTTGCACGAAGAGATGTTTCGCCGAGCGAATCTCAGGAGTCGTTCCCGAGAGAGTGCTCACAGGATTTACGAGCTCCGCCGGGGTGTAGGTGGCGCCACAGTTGCCGCAGTTGTCTCCCGGCTGATCTGTTGATTCACAATTGGGACAGGTTCCACGGACAAGGCGATCGGCGAGGAAAACGCCTTTTTCGATGTCGAAAAGTTGATCGATTTCCTGCTCGGTGATCATATCGCCTTCGCGAAGGGCCGCCCAGATTTCGTGACAAACAAGACGACTCTCCTCTGAGTTGGTGCTGCCGTAGTTGTCGAATTCGATCCCAAATTCGGAAAAGTCTTTTTGGTGAGCGAGGCTCATCTCGTTGATGACCTCCTCCTCGGTTCGGCCTTCGGCTTGAGCGCGAATCGTGATCGCGGTTCCATGGGTGTCGTCGGCGCAAAAGTAAAGACACTGGTTGCCCCTCATTTTTTGAAAGCGAACCCAGATATCGGTTTGCAAATATTCGACAAGGTGACCGATATGGATCGGGCCATTGGCATAGGGGAGGGCGGATGTGACCAGAATTTTTCGCATGATTACAGTGGGGGTGCGGTTGTCCGCGAGACAGAGAAATACATAGACCCAAAAGAGAAAAAAGCGAACCGGCTCATGCTCGCTTTAGAGAGAGCGAAGGGCAGCTATTCTGCTGAAGCGGTCGCGGAACCCTTCTGTTCCCAGTGCAATCCGCTACCGTCTGCGTCTTCCACCTCGATCCACTCTCCGGGAAAGGACTTGCGCTTCCAGTGGCGCCACTGCTCTTGCTGGATTTTTGAGATAGAAACGTTTTTCTCAGTCGCTTCGTGTTTGATTAAAACCTCTCGATCCTCGTTTTCGGCGTTTACCGTTTTGGTGACATACTCGCCATATTCTCCGGCAGGTTTGTTTCGGATTCCGATTTGCCCGAGATGATTTTCGCCGATGAGGCGATTGTTTTTGAGCTCTTGAATTTCGGCCATGCGGTTGCGGCGTGAGCCCATTGCCGCGCGATAGTCCGCTTGAGCTGCCGTCGCTTCCTTCGTCGCAGTAGCGTGCTGATAGACATGAACATCCATACTAAGATCCACCTTGATCGGCTCGTCGGTGGTCACATTGACATTGAACGGATCGAGGCACGAAGTGAGTGCCACCGCGAGTAGGAGTGGTAACAGTGACACCGTAACGGTTCGGTTTGGGCGCATCGGTAAAAGGTTTTTTCGAGGCGGTAAAGTGCCTATCACTCTATTGCCTTGGCACTGGCGCGGGGCTGGTTGTCAGCTCCCTCTGCTGTCTCGAGGGTTGGGTTTCGTTCGTCGTGGAGAAACAGGTTCATCTCTCTTGAACCGTAGGGACCGGCAAATCGAAGCTGAAGATCTCCTACTTGTTCCTGTAGGGAAAGGCTACCGGCACCTTGATCATAATCAAATCGTTTCAGCGCATCAAGTCCCAGCTTCGTGAGGCTCCGTTGAAGCTGACTCCACTCGGGAGGTAGCCCCTCGATGATGGGATCCAGTTTTGTGATATGAAACCAGCCCGGGGTGTCGAGCGTGATCTCACCGCTTGTCTTTCCTATTACTTTTCCCCGGCCTTCAGCGATCATTTTGATCGTTGCGAAGCCGTCCATTTTGAAGTTTTGAGGAACAATGACGTCGGTAAGGGGGCCTGTATTGAGGGCGGTTCCGGCGAGCCATGCGTCCCATTTTCCGGGATCGTTGAGGTAAAAATTGAATTCACCTTCCGCGTAACCGGAATAGGCGTTGCCCCCAAATTTCCCATAAACTCCATTCGTATCGAAGGTGACTGTCAGATACATATTTTCCGCCTCAAATTTTCGGAAAACGGCTTTATCCAACGCGAAGGTTTGGACGAGGTTGTTGTTCTCCTGTTTGACGGGGACATTGAACTGAACTTTTCCCTCGAGCCCGTGAAGGTCTACTTTGTAGTCGGGAAAATGGTAAACGAAGTCCTCGCCCGGAATCGACAATTTCAGCTCGATTTCTCCGTCTGACATGTTCGTAGTCGCGTTGAAGGGAAAGGGAACCAGAGCGACTGGCACTCCTGTTGGGGCGATAATGATTTTGCCTGCCGTCGCGTTGATTTGCCTGATCTGCCAGTCGGGGGTAGTCGATACATCACCGTCCCCGTCGATACCGACGCTGGCACCTTCGTTCTGTGCTCGAAAATTTCGTTGGTAGTCAATCCACCAAAAGAGCCCCTGGCCTACGTGCAGGGAAGGGCTGATAAGATCGATTTTAGCGATTTCCTGCTTCGCAAGTCCGGCAAGTGTGAACTCAACGAAGATGGTGGGTAGCGTTGCGACAGTGATGAACGAGTCATAGGGGTCCTTGATCTCGATCCCGCTCAGTTCTACCTTTTGGACGCTGTCCTGTGAGAGCAGCCCATCAAGTGAAAGCGGGACGTTTACCAGTTTCGTCTCGATTGCGAAGCGAAGCCCCTCGACTTGCGGGAGAAGCGCTTCGAATTGCACCTGACTGCGAGTTATTTCGATCTCTCCGATGGTCCAAGCGGGCAGAGGAGCCACTGCGGGTTCGTTATCGGCCTTTTCTTTCGACACTGGATTGGTTGCTTCCGCATTTTTTATGCCGCCGCCGCCGAGTTCCTTGATTCCGTTTCCGACCTTGAGAATTCCGCCGCTCACCTTAATTCGTTCAATTCTCCGGGTCCTCTGGAGTTGTTCGGCGGTGGCATCCAATTCAATTTGGCGGACCGTAAAAATTTCCTCCTCAGCTACGGAGGAGAACGTCTCAGGCTGTTTCTCTTTGGTGAGCAGAGTCGGAGCCCGTGGCGGGCCTGCCATCTCGTAGATACGGGCGTGATTGCTCAACTTCACTTCATTGAAGATGAGATGATAAAGGTAGTCTGTTTCGTCTTTCGGGTCGGTGAAAGCTCTAAAGGTTCCATACAGTTTGGGGACCGCTCCCTTCGCAAATTGTGAATCAGCGGCGATTTGGCCTCCGGTAATATCGAGTTCTTCGACTTGGTAGACGGGACGATTAATCGGGCGGGGCGTTTCCGGTCCCTGTTCACGGGGAGTGAGCCAGTCGCCGAGAGTATCGTCAGTGAAATTGATCGAAGGTCCTTTTACGGTGAGTCTTTTAATGAGGTTTGAGCGTCTAAAGTCCGACCAACTACCCTCGAGTTGCGCGAGGTTGAGCTGAAAGAGGGGGGCTTCCTCAATCGGCGCGCGAGGTGCTCTCACCGTAGTATTTTCCAGCGTCACCACTTGTTGCGCGGACGAAACAAATCCATCAGCGCCAAAAAATAGATCCTCCAAATCGGCCGTGACTCTCGACTCGATGCGAGGTAACAGCTTGTCGTGAGAGTGAAAGTCACTCATAAGGAATGTTCCGTCGTCTACACTTGCTTCTCTGATTCGCCACGGTTTTGACTCGCCTTTTTCCACCTTTTTGTCGGCGAGTGCCGGCGTTTGGGATGACTTCTGAAATCGGGAAATTGATTCGTCGGATAGGACGACGGAAACCCCATCAAATTCGACCGCCGCGATTTCATGATCGTGAATTAAATGGCCGAGTGAGGCCACTTTGATATTGAGTTCGTCGGCCGATAGCAATTGCTTGCTTTCTTTTCCCAGTGAGAGATCGCGCAGCGAAATCTCGAAAGGGGCATCGTTGCTGAAAAGACCGTTAGAATAGCGAAGTCCCCGGATATGGAGATTGTGAATGAATGAAATATCAGGGAATGAAGGTTTGTTGTCAGCACCGTCGAAACCACTTACCGCAAATCGCCCTTCGATCAGTTGAAAATCGGTGACCTCAACCGCCAATGCGTCGGAAGCGGGCTTATCTGAAAGATCGCGGTTCGCTTTCTCCTGCTGCTTGCTTTTGTCGTCGTTCTCTTTGGAAAACCATTCCGCCTGAACCTTTAAGACGGGCTGTTCGATGATGAGCGAATCGATCACGAAACGATTGAGGTCCCGGCTCATCGATCCTTCTACTGAAATCGAATCGATACGGCTGGGATCGCTTTTTCCGCCAATTTGAATATCGGACAATTCAAAGGAGAGTGGCTCACGAGTCATTCCTGATTCGTCGAATGTTAGGGCATTGGTTTTAAAATTCCAATTTGCTGAAACCGGAGGCAGGGCTTCCACGTTCAGCGCAACGCGACCGTTCTTGACCTCAATTGAATCGGTGAATTTTGCAAGGGTTGAAAGATCAAAGCGCGTTGATTTGGCCTCGGGGAGATGGGATGGAGGTGGCGCAGTGAGAGTATCGAGGTGAGCTTGCTCGAGATTCAGCGAAATCCCATCGAGGTGAATCGATCCGAGCTGTCTCGTTTTTCGGAGTTTCGCAATATCGTAGGTGATAGTGAGGTTCGCAATTTCCGCGATTCGCTTCTCTGTCGCGGACTGCTTCGGCGTCAGTTTCAGATTTTCGATTTCAATGAGGCCCCGCTTTCTAAGGTTGATCGAATCGAGCGATACATCGAAGGGTTCGATGAGAGTCGCGAGGGCCTGGTTGACGATCTGAACCCGGTTGTTGTAGGCGATTAGGGCGATGAACCCGGCAATGAGGAATGTCACCAGTGTCGCAACGGCAGTCCATCCCAGGAATCGAATGGTCCATTTGACAAAGCGTCGCAGCGGTCGGCGTGTATTCGGCCCCTTGGGTGTGTGAGTGTGTTTAGGCACTATCGCGAACATAGCCGGTGCCGGAGGGAATGCGAGTTACGGTATGAAGCGGAATTTGCCTCAGAAATAGATTTAGCGAGCCGTTTTACTCATAGGACGCGATGAGCCTGAAGTGGTGGACATCGGCTTCATTCAGTTGGCTTTTGATAGGGTTCGAAACGAGTGGTCCCCCTGAGCTGCCGGGTTCGACCGGCGCTGAAATGTGAACAATACGAGGATCATCGCGCACTCCCGAACGGGCATTGACCCTGCCTCCGGTGACTCTAGGCTCGCGTCCCGGAACGGTGGGGGCGGGGAAGCCGGCCACGGTAATTTCTTCAGCGTAATTGAGAGTCGCTCCTAATTGGAGACCAAGAAACCTACCTTTCGATCCGCGCAGGTGAAGAACAGCGATATCGTTTTGCTGATCGACGGCGATGACCGGGGAAGGCATTCCAAGCCGTAGCTTATAATTTCGATCACTTTAAAGCCAAGCCGATCTCCGTCTAATGACCTATCGGGATGTATCGTTTCAGCTCAGGGTACTGGCGTCTTAGCTCAGAATGTCATGCAGGACGTGCCCGTGCACGTCAGTCAATCTCACGTCACGACCGGCATAGCGGTAGGTGAAATTCTCGTGATTGATCCCAAGCTGGTGCAGAACTGTTGCCCAGAGATCGAAGAAAGTGGTCGGTTTGTCGACGACCTTGTAACCGTATTCGTCGGTCGTTCCGTAGGCGGATCCTCCTTTAATCCCACCTCCGGCAAGCCAAACCGAAAAGCCGAAGGGGTTGTGATCACGTCCATCGCTTCCCTGTGAAAAGGGAGTGCGTCCGAATTCTCCGGTGAAAACGATGAGGGTTTCATCGAGGAGGCCACGTGATTTTAAATCGGCGATGAGAGCTGCGATTGGTTGATCGACTTGGTGCGCCATGGCGCGGTGACCTTGCTCCACTTTGCTATGTTGATCCCATGGATTGGCGGCACCGCCGGCACCGATGCCTTCGCTTAGGCATGAGAGTTCGACGAAACGAACGCCGCGTTCGACGAGGCGACGGGCAAGGAGAGCCTGCTTCGCATAGGCGGACATCTGGGGATTGGGATCATCGACGCCATAGAGTTTACGAGTCGCGGCGGACTCTCCGGAAATGTCGCACACCTCGGGGACTGCCGCCTGCATCTTGAAGGCAGTCTCGTAATTTTTGATTGCCGCTTCGACTTTATCATTTTTGCCCAACGAGGCCGAAAATTGCTTGTCGATTTGGTTGATGAAATCCAATCGGGTTCGCTGAATGGCGTTCGCCTGGCTTGGTTTGATGTTGGAGACCGGGTTGGGATCGTCCGCTTTGAGAACGGATGCTTGATGCTGGGCAGGAAGGAATCCATTACTGAAAAGCCCGACTCCGCCGTGGGCCGCGACCGCTCCACCACTTTGCAAAACGCAGTAGGCGGGAAGATTTTCATTCGCAGATCCAAGGCCGTAGCTAATCCATGCGCCTGCACTGGGATGCCCAAGAAAAGGAAATCCGGTGTGGGCCATGAAGTTTCCTTGAGCGTGTTCGTTGACCGAAGTCGTCATCGAGCGAATCACGGCGAGGCTGTCAGCATGCTCAGCGGTTTTTGAGAAAATCTCGCTGATATCGATTCCGCTTTCTCCATATTTTTTGAAGCTGAAAGGGGAGCCGAAGATTTCGCCGTTGTTGTTGAATTGAGTCCGCTCGACCTTCATCGGCATTGGCTTCCCATGCTCTTTGTTCAAACGCGGCTTCGGATCAAAGGAGTCGACCTGGGAAACGCCTCCGGACATGTAACAGAGAATGACATTTTTCGCTTTCGCCTGAGACTTGGGTCCTGCCGCGAAGAGATCACGGTGAAGCATACTCGACAGAGCCATCGCCCCGAAGCCTGCGGAGGTGCTTTCAAGAAACTGCCGGCGTGACGGTGGTTGTAGTGAATTAGTAGACATAGATAAATTCCTTCAGGTTGAAGATTGAGTGTGCGAAATTTTGCCAACGATCGTTTTCAGAGAGGGGTTGACCGATCTTGCCGAGCTCCTCTTGGACGGCAGATGATTTAGCCTTCAATTCGGTTTCGCGTATTTTTTGAGCGTCGGTTAGTGACTCGAAGATCTGGGAGGGACTGATGAAATGGGTCGCGCCGTCAGCGATTGCTTTGACCTCTTCGGCGCTGAGCGCGCGATCAAAAAGACGTGCTTCGAAGAGACGACCTTCAAGCATTCGGTTGCTTCCCATATTGGTTCCGTGACGAAGTCCAAAGACGAGTTGGGACTGACCTTTTGCGAAAGGTTGAACGGAACCCGCCTCGTAGGGCTTGCCGTAGGGCACTCCATTGGTGCGGACCGGGACATAGGTAACACATTGACCGGGGACGTTGGTAACACTTTTTGCGAATATAGTTCGGTTAGGATTCGGCGCAAGCTCTCATCTCGTGACGCTCGGCGTAGGCCGTAGGCC
>Ga0222660_1000366_pt1 | contig 21655 bp, 19 predicted proteins | sample AntAcemetagen549_FD_179832 | JGI IMG/M metagenome (GOLD analysis project Ga0222660, IMG submission 179832) | Saline water microbial communities from Ace Lake, Antarctica - #549 | ecosystem: Environmental > Aquatic > Non-marine Saline and Alkaline > Saline | place: Antarctica: Ace Lake...
AGTCGTTCAAATGCTCCAGAACCATGCGCACGGCACGTTCACGGACTTCAGGGGAGTAGGTCGTAGTCTTTCTCATGGTCTCATCTTCTCAAGAGTTGAGGCCTCCACGAAACCCGGGGCGATTCAGTTTGCTGCAGACGTTACGGCTGTACACGAAGCCATTCAGCAAGCAGACCATTGCAGCCCGCCCTTCACCCCTCAAACACTCTCCAACCCCACCCTTACCACCCCACTATCAATCGCCAAATGCACCAGCTCCGCCTGCGAGCTGATCTGCAGTTTGTTCTTTACCAGGGTCTGGTAGTTGGACAGGGTCTTGGCGCTGATGCACAGCTTTTCGGCGATCTGCCTGGGTGGCAGGCCGCGGGCGAGCATGACGAAGATTTCGAACTCGCGCTGGGTCAGTTCGCGTAGGCGCGGGTCGAGGCCGCCTGCGCTGGCTGGGTTGCAGGCCAGTTGGGTCGCCAACTGCTGCTCGATATAGGCGTGGCCGGCGGCGGTGCGTTTGACCGCTTCCACCAGCACTTCCGGCGACGAGTTCTTGGTCAGGTAGCCGATGGCGCCGGCGTCCAGCGCCTGGCGCACCAGGGGTAGTTCGTCGTGCATGCTGAAGAACAGCACGCGCAGTTGTGGCAGGCGCTGACGCAGGCGGCGGGTGGTTTCCAGGCCGCTGATGCCGGGCAGGCCGATATCCATGATCACCAGGTTGGGAATCTCTTCCTGCACCCGTTGCAGGGCCTGTTCACCATCGCTGGCCTCGCGCAACTGCACGTCCGGCAACAGGGCACGCAGCAGGCTGGCGTAGCCCTGGCGCACCACGGCGTGATCGTCCACAAGTAGCACCTTCATCGCGTCGCCTCCAGAGGAATGTTCAGGCACAGCGCCCAGCCCGCTTGCGGCCGGCTGTGCAGGCGCAGTTCGCCGCCGAGACTGCGGCTGCGTTCGCGCATCGAGCGCAGGCCGATGCCGGGGCGTAGCGGCAGTGCGGTGCCCTGGCCGTTGTCACGCACCAACAGGCGCAGGCCCTGGCCACGGCGTTGCAGGCGAATGCGCACTTCGCTGGCATCGGCATGGCGGGCGACATTGGTCAGCGCCTCCTGTACCAGCCGATAGAGATGGGCCTTGCTCGCCAGCGGCAAGCTCGGCAGTTGTTCGCTCAGTTGCAAGCGGCAGCGAATGCCCTGGGCCTGCTGCCAGTCGGCCGCCAGTTGCTGCAAGGCCGGGCCGAGCTCCAGGCGCTCCAGCACCACCGGGTAGAGGTCGCGGATCAGGCTACGAAAGCCCTGCTGCAGGCGCTCGCAGTTGTCGTCGAGCAGGCGCGCGGTGTCCTGCACCTGCTGCGGCCGATCGGCAATTACCTTGAGCAGGCAGGCCTGGGCGCGAATGCCGCTGAGGTATTGGCCGAGGTCGTCATGCAGGGTCTGACCGAGACGCGTGCGCTCGCGCTCCTGCAACTCCAGCAGCGCCTGGGTTAGCTCGGCGTTGTCCGCCTGCACCTGTTGCAGGGTGATGGCCATCTCGTTGAAGTGCGCCGCCAGGTGCTTGGCCTCGGCCAGGCCGTGGTCATGCAAACGCGTATCGAAGTGACCGGCGCCGACGTCGCGCAGGCCGGCGAGCAGCTCGTCCAGCACGCGCCGAGCCCGGTGCACGGCAAAGCGAATGGTCAGCAGGCTGAGGATCAGGGCGAAGGCGCTGAGGAGCAGCAGTTGCAGCAGCGAGTCCTGGATTTCCTCGATTTCATCATAGGGATCGAGGGCGATACGCAACTCGCGGCCATCCTCCAGCGGCCAGGCATCGGCCACCAGTGACGCCGAGCCCAACAGGCGTTCGGCGATCCAGTGTTCGATGGTGCTTTCGGTCTGCTGTTCGGGCTCTTCGCCCGGGCGCAGCCAGCTCACGCGGATATGCCGCAGGTTCTCGGTCAGCTCCGGGCGCAGGCTGCCGGGATTGCTGCGCGCCACTTCGCCGAGGTATTCCACCACCGCTTCGGCGGCCTGTAGCTCGCGCTGCACATCGTGGCTGGCCTGGCGCAGCAGCAGCACCAGCCCGATCAGGGTCACCAGCACGAACAGCAGGCTGACGCCGAGGTTGATGCGGCCGAGGGCGGTCATCTACTTGACCACGCTACTTGACAACAAAATGGCCGAGCATGCCCTTGCCTTCCAGGCCCTTGGCGTAGAAGCGGTATTTGCCCGGTTTGACCGGCAGGAAGAAGATCTCCGCCTCGCCGGCGTCCTCGAACTCCAGCTCGGTGAGGGTCACCGCCTTGATCTCCACGCCGCCGGCCTCGACCTTGCGCAGGTAGATGGACGTGGCGAACTCGGGCGCTTGGAAGGCGTATTCCTTCTGCCCGCTGGCGATGATCTTGAGCTGGTAGGCCTGGCCGGTCTGCAGCTGGTACTCGGTCTGCGACATGGAGTAGTCGCTTTCCTCGCTCCCCAGCACCAGATCGGGCAGCGCCACCGGGCGCCGAGTCATGTCGCCAGCGGCATGAAGCTGGTCAACGCCGAGCAGGCTGATGATCAGTAGCAACGGCAGCATAAGAGCCTTGAAAATTCGCATGGCATTCACCTGTTCTTGTTATGGGGGACATGCCGCCATGCTAAGAAGCAAAGGCCCGCACCGGGTTACTACCTTGGTACTGCCCACCTGGTACTTTGGGCAGATTTCCCGCCAGATCCGGGCCGAATGCCCATCGCCCCTGCCCTACCCGCCACCATCGGCGCATCCATCCGCCACCATCGAACTAAATACCGCACGTACCCGGCTTGTTAGCCTGACTCACCGCTTCCACCCTCTGGAGTACCGCCATGCGTCATCTCGCCTGCCTGCTGCTGGGCACACTGCTGAGCACGCCGCTGAGTGCCGGCGACGACGAACAGACGCGTATCGCCCGCGAGATGATCCAGGTGCTGGACGCCTATGCGGTATACAAGATGGGCGACTTCGACGAGGCCTTCGAGCGCTATCGCCAGCTCGCCGAAGCCGGTAACCGCCAGGGCATGCTCAACCTAGGCAACATGTACGCCGCCGGCCTGGGCAGCGCAGCCGACCTCGAGCAAGCGTTGGCCTGGTACCAGCGCGCCGCCGATGCGGGTGACGCCATCGGCATGTACGAGGTGGCCCGCGCCCATGACCTGGGGCTGGGCACCGAGGCCGACCCGGACCAGGCGGTGCAGTGGTATCGACGTGCTGCCGAGCAGGACAACGCCGAAGCGCAGTGGACGCTGGGTGAACGCCTGTACAAGCAAGGCCAGCACAGTGCCGGGCTGAGCTGGATACGGGCCGCGGCCAGGCAGGGAGAACATCCGCAGGCCCAGCAGTTTCTCGCCAGCCGCGAAGGCAGCCGCACCACCATCACCCCGACCGAGCACGAACGCCACGCCGCACTGGCGGCCTTCGCGACGGTCGATCAGGCAGCCCAACGCCAGGATGCCGAGGCACTGGTGACGCTGATCGACGATGACGCGCAGATCCTGGTGCGCCTGCCGCACGAGCGTAACTGGCAGCATCTGAGCAAGGCGCAGCTGCGCACGCTCTGGCAGCAGACCTTTGCCCAGGCCGACGAGTACAGCTACCAGCGCAATGAACCCGAACTGATAAACGCAGGCGGCACTATCCTGGCCTTCTCGCTGATCCGGGAGAAGCTCAAACGCGGCGACCGGATACAGCAGCTGGAAATTCGCGAAAACGCCCAGTTACGCGTCCGCGACGGCAAGGCCAGCATCCATGGCCTGCGCCTGGATATCCGCCAACAAGGCGAGTGAAGGCCTTCCAGAACGGCCCTGAAGAGCTACGACCTTTGTACTAAGCCGGCGCTACCTTGGGCATATTTCCCGACCTGGCGACGCTTCCTATGCTGGCGACAACCTCTGCAGGAGTTGCCCCATGCACCGGATTAGTTGCCGCCTGTTGTTATGCCTCGCCGCCGCATTCGGCGTGGCGGCCGGCGCCAGCGCGAACGAGCTGCAGGTGCGCATCGGCTACCTGGCGCACCTGCCGCCGCGCGGGCCGCTGCTGTCCAACGTCATTCCCGAACCACTCGACGCCGGGCGTCGTGGCGCCGAGCTGGCCATCGCCGACAGCAACAGCACCGGGCGCTTTCTCAAACAGAGCTACAGCCTCGAGGCAGCCGAAAGCGAGGATGCGGCGACTCTACTGGCCACGGCCGATGACCTGCATGCGCAAGGCATTCGCCTTTTCGTGATCAACGCCCCCGCCGCGACCCTGCGCCAGCTCAGCCAGCGCCTGCCGGACAGCCTGCTGCTCAATGCCGGCAGCAGCGATGACGGCCTGCGTCGCGCGCAGTGCCTGGGCAACGTGCTGCACACCCTGCCCAGCCGCGCCATGCTGACTGATGCCCTGGCGCAGTTTCTCGCCGTGCGCAAATGGACGCGCTGGCTGCTGGTGACGGGCAACACCGAGGACGACCTCGCCTATGCCGATGCGCTCAAGCGCGCCGCCAAGCGTTTCGGCCACAAGATCGTCGCCGAGAAACCCTGGAGCTTCGACAACGACCAGCGCCGCAGCGCCCAGGCGGAAATGCCGCTGTTCACCCAGGCCAGCGAGTACGACGTGGTGCTGGTGGCCGACGAGCGCGGCGACTTCGGCGAATACCTGCCCTACAACACCTGGTACCCGCGCCCGGTGGCTGGCACCCAGGGCCTGACCGCGACCGCCTGGCACAAGACGGTGGAAACCTTCGGCGCCGCGCAGCTGCAGAAGCGCTTCGAGGCACTGGCCGGACGCTGGATGAACGACCGCGACTTCGCCGCCTGGATGGCCGTGCGCAGCTTGGCCACGGCCATCACCAAGCAGCGCGCCGCCGAGCCGCAGGGCATTCGCCACCTGCTGCTGAACGAACAACTGCCGCTGGACGGCTTCAAGGGGCGCAAACTGAGCTTTCGCCCGTGGAACGGCGAGCTGCGCCAGCCGATCCCGCTGGTCCATCCGCGCGCCCTGGTCAGCACCTCGCCGCAGGAGGGTTTCCTGCACCCCAGCAACGAGATGGACAGCCTCGGCTACGACCGGCCTGAGGTGAGCTGCGATCTGGCGGGAACACCTCTGTAGGAGCCGGCTTGCCGGCGATCATCGCAAGGTATCGCCCGCAAGCGGGCTCCTACAGAAAATCAGAACACCTGTGGGAGGCGCTTTAGCGGCGACTGTCGCGGCTGCGACTGCAGGGATGCAGGAGGTAGAACGAAGCAGGATGCCCGAGTCGAAAGCCCCTCCCACAAAAACAACGGCTACCAACAACTACAACAAGAGGATCAACCCCATGCAACTGACCCGTCTTGCCTGCGCCGTCGCTTTCGGCCTGGCCTGCCACTCGGCCTTAGCCGCCACTGCCTACGTGTCCAACGAGAAGGATGACAGCATCAGCGTCATCGACCTCGACAGCCTCGAAGTCACCGCCACCCTCGACGTCGGCATGCGCCCGCGTGGGCTGCTGCTGTCTTCCGACAACAAGCTCTTGTACATCTGCGCCAGCGACTCGGACCGCGTGCAGGTGATGGACCTGGCCACGCGCAAGATCATCAAGGAGCTGCCCTCCGGCGCAGACCCCGAGCAATTCGCCCTGCACCCCAACGACCGCTGGCTGTACATCTCCAACGAGGACGACGCCCTGGTCACCGTGGTCGACACCCAGAGCGACGAGGTGCTGGCGCAGATCGAGGTGGGCGTGGAGCCCGAAGGCATGGCGGTGAGCCCGGACGGCAAGTGGGCGGTCAACACCAGCGAGACCACCAACATGCTGCACTGGATCGACACCAGCACCAATCAACTGGTGGACAACACCCTGGTCGACCAGCGCCCGCGTCACGTCGAGTTCGACAAGGACGGCAAGCGCCTGTGGGCCTCGGCCGAGATCGGCGGCACGGTGACGGTGCTGGATGTGGACTCGCGCCAGGTGCTCAAGGTGCTCAACTTCGCCATCAAGGGCGTGCACCCGGACAAGGTGCAGCCGGTGGGAGTCAAGCTCAGTGACGACGGCCGCTACGCCTTTGTCGCCCTCGGCCCGGCCAACCATGTGGCTGTGGTGGATGCCAAGAGCTACGAGGTGCTCGACTACCTCCTGGTGGGCCGGCGCGTCTGGCATATGGCCTTTACCCCGGACCAGCGGCGCCTGCTGACCACCAACGGGGTCAGCGGCGATGTGTCGGTGATCGAGGTCGACTCGCTCAAGGTGAGCAAGTCGATCAAGGTCGGCCGCTACCCCTGGGGCGTAGTGGTGACGCCATGAACGCGCTCGAGGTGAGCGGCGTCGGCTTCGCCTATGGTGCACGCCAGGCGCTGAACGACTTGGCCTTCGCGCTGGCACCCGGGCGCTTCGCCGCCCTGCTCGGCCCCAACGGCGCCGGCAAGTCCACCCTGATCGCCCTGCTCACCCGCCTCTTTGAGCTGCAGCAGGGCGATATCCAGATCTTCGGCCACAGCCTGGCCCGCGAGCCACGCCAGGCGCTGCGCCAGCTTGGCGTGGTGTTCCAGCAAAGCACCCTGGATCTGGACCTCTCGGTGCAGCAGAACCTCGCCTACCACGCCGCCCTGCACGGCATGCCGCGCCGCCAGGCGCAGGCGCGCATCGACGAAGAGCTGCTGCGCCAGGATCTCGCCGAGCGCCGTCACGACAAGGTGCGCACGCTCAACGGCGGCCACCGGCGCCGGGTGGAGATCGCCCGCGCCCTGCTGCATCAGCCGCGCCTGCTGCTGCTCGACGAGGCCAGCGCCGGACTCGATCCGGCCAGCCGCCAGGCGCTCGGCCGGCACGTACGCAACCTGTGCCGCGAACAGGGCCTGAGCGTGCTGTGGACCACCCACTTGCTGGACGAGATCGAACCCGCCGACGAGCTGCTGATCCTGCATCGCGGCGAGCGCGTGGCCAGCGGCAAGGCCGTCGAGTTCGGCGACCTGGCCACCAGTTTCGCCCGCCTGACCGGCGACGAGGCGCTGGGCCGTGGCCATGTGCGCGAAGCGATCCGGCCGAACCTGGATACCCAGGCCCGTAGGAGCGGCTTCAGCCGCGAACACCCCGCCGAGGAGCAGCAACCATGAGCGCCTACTGGGAATGCCTGCGCGGCATCGTGCTGCGCGAATGGCTGCGCTTCGTCCTGCAGCGCTCGCGCTTTCTCAGCGCCCTGGTGCGCCCGCTGCTGTGGCTGCTGGTGTTCGCCGCCGGTTTCCGCGCCGCGCTGGGCATCGCCATCATCGAGCCCTACGACACCTACATCACCTACGACACCTACATAGTGCCCGGCCTGGCCTGCATGATTTTGCTGTTCAACGGCATGCAGGGTTCGCTGGCGATGGTCTACGACCGCGAGATGGGCAGCATGCGCGTGCTGCTCACCAGCCCGCTGCCGCGCGCCTTCCTGCTCGCCGCCAAGCTGCTGGCCACAGCGCTGATCTCGCTGCTGCAGGTCTATGCCTTCCTCGCCATCGCCTGGGTCTATGGCGTGCAACCGCCGGCCTGGGGCCTGCTCGCGGCGCTACCGGCGCTGCTGCTGGTGGCGCTGCTGCTCAGCGCGCTGGGCTTGCTGCTGTCCAACGGCATTCGCCAACTGGAAAACTTCGCCGGGGTGATGAATTTCGTCATCTTCCCGATGTTCTTCCTGTCGTCTGCGCTTTACCCGCTGTGGAAGATGCGCGAGTCCAGCGAGTGGCTGTACTGGCTGTGCGCGGCCAATCCCTTCACCCACGCCGTGGAGCTGGTGCGCAATGCGCTGTACCTGCGCCTGCATGTCGAGGCGCTGCTGATCTGCGCCGGCCTCACCGTGCTGCTGACGCTGCTCGCCGTAGCCAGCTTCAATCCGCAACATGCGGCGCTGCGCAAAGCGGGTTAACCAATAGGGGACTCGTCCCCCATAGGGCAGACCGGGACGCCGGCCGCTCGTAGCGTCAGCGAACGGTCCGCTAGCGCGAGCCAGGCCTGGCCTGGCCTGGCCTGGCCAACAATCCGTTGAAACTTGAACGGCGTACTGCTCCGCGAGTACGCCCTACGGCAAATGCCTGCACGCAGACTGCACTCGGCCCGTAGGGCGGACTCAGGAGCGAAGCGAACAGTCCGCCGTTCTTCGTAGCCTCGCAAATCCAGTGGCGTACTGCTTGCCGAGCGGCCGGCGCACCGGGACGCCCTACGACGGATTCCAACCACGCCCCATCAGCCCCTCTACTACTTTGGTACTGGTTTTCCTCTCCAACGTAGAATTCCCAAGCCTGCGACCATGGCCTGTAATACCGGCACAACAATAAGTAGAGACCTTGCCATGAAGTACCGTCTGCCCGTGCAAGCAGGCTTGATGCTCGCCTCCCTGCTGCTGGTCTGCGTCGTGCACTCCGAAGAGCTGTTCGATGCCGACGGCTATCGCAGCAGCCAGTACCGCAGCCCGACACCGTCAACGCTTGAGGGTGTTCAGGTTCTCGATACTCCCGCCCTGCAAAAGCTGCTCGACGAACGCTCCGATGCTCAACTGATCGATGTCTACCGCCAGCTGTGGCGCCATGATCGCTTCATCGAAGAAGAGCCCCACGCCAACATCCCCGGCAGTCTGTGGCTACCCAACACCGGCAGCGGAAACCTGGAAGCGCTATGGCTGCGCTACTTCACCCATTACCTGAACCAGGCCAGTAAAGGCGACCTGAACAAGCCTTTCGTTTTCTACTGCCGCCCCGACTGCTGGCCGAGCTGGAATGCCGCGCGCCGCGCCCATGCCATGGGCTATCGCCAGCTCTACTGGTACCGTGACGGCGTCGATGCCTGGGAACAGGCCGGCCTACCCCTGGTGCCCGCGCAACCTGCCGAACTGCCTGCCGCTTTCCTCACGCCCACCGCCACACCATAATCACAACAACGAGGTGCAAGGCCATGTACAAGATTCTGATTGCCGACGACCATCCGCTGTTTCGTGAAGCCATCCATAACGTCATCGCCGACGGCTTTCCCGGCAGCGAGATAATGGAAACCGCCGACCTGGACAGCGCCCTGGAGCTGACCCAAAGCCACGACGACCTGGATCTGATCCTGCTCGACCTGAACATGCCCGGCATGCACGGCCTGGGCGGGCTGATGAACCTGCGCAACGAGGCCCCAACCATCCCGGTGGTGATCGTTTCGGCCGAGCAGGACAAGCAGATCGTGCTGCAGGCCATCACCTACGGCGCAGTGGGTTTCATCACCAAGTCCTCGCCGCGGGCGCAGATGACCGAGGCCATCGCGCAGATTCTCGACGGCAACGTCTACCTGCCCCCGGACATCATCCGCTCACAGAAGAGCGGCGGCCATCGCCACCACCCCGACCACCACAGCATCTCGCCGGAACTGCTGCAGGCCCTGACGCGCAAGCAGCTGCTGGTGCTCGAGCGGATGACCAAGGGCGAGTCGAACAAGCAGATCGCCTACAGCCTGGATATCGCCGAAACCACGGTCAAAGCGCACGTCTCAGCCATCCTGCGCAAGCTCAACGTGCACAACCGTGTGCAGGCCATTCTCTCGGCTGGCGATATCGATTTCGCGTCCTATCTGCGGCGCTAGCTCCCGATAGGTTAACTTTCATTCCCGCGCAGGCGGGAAGCCAGAACCCGAGAAGCACCTGGGCTCCCGCCTTCGCGGGAGTGACGAACGAGGTTGTGCTGACTCCCGTCATCAACCCGTGCTAAAACGGCGGCCTCACCGATTGGAGCCCAGCATGCACATCCGCCCCTTCCGGCTCGCTGACGAAGCCGCCGTCGTCGATCTCTGGCAACGCTGCGACCTGACTCGCCCGTGGAACGACCCGCACAAGGACATCCAGCGCAAGCTGCAGGTGCAGCCCGAGCTGTTTCTGGTTGGTGAGATCGACGACAAGCTGGTGGCCTCGGCCATGGCCGGCTACGAGGGGCATCGCGGCTGGGTCAACTATCTGGCGGTGTGCCCGGAGCAACGCCAGCAGGGCTTGGCCCGTCAGTTGATGGCGTATATCGAAGAACAGTTGCTGGCTCTGGGCTGCCCCAAACTCAGCCTGCAGGTGCGTGACACCAACGCGGCAGCATTGGCCTTCTATGAACGGCTTGGCTACAAGGTCGATGCCTCGGTCAGCCTGGGCAAACGCCTGATCGCGGATGACTGAGCAGACGCCAGCAACAGCTACTCACGACTCACAAATATGGCCCCCTTGCGAGTGCTGCATGTTGTAGGAGCCCGCTTGCGGGCGATCCATGTATCCGTGGCCTGATCGCCGGCAAGCCGGCTGCTACAAATACCGTCCGATTGCGACTCACGACCTGTAAATCTGCCCGCTGAACAGGCAGCACCCTACGGATATGACCCGCGATCAACCCCCCGCCCCACGCTCCATCAAATGACTCATCGCCGCTTTCAGCTTCATCGGCCGCACCGGTTTGTGCAGCAGGCTGTGGCCCAGCTCGCGCATCTGCTGCTTGAGCTCATTGCTGTAGTTGGCGGTGATCATCAGCGCCGGTAGCGGCGTGCTGCGCCGGGCGTTGATCTGCGCCACGGCGTCGACGCCATTGCGCTCGTCGTCGAGGTGGTAGTCGGCGATCAGCAGGTCGGCCTCGGCGTGATAGTTGTCCACCTGGCACGCCAGGTCTTCTTCACTCAGCGCAGTAACCACCCGGCAGCCCCAGCCTTCGAGCAGGGTGCGCATGCCGGCGCAGATCGCCGCGTCGTTATCCAGCACCCAGACCCGCGCACCGCTGAGGCGTTCGAGCAACAGATCCGGGCTGTCCTGCACCCTGCGCGCGCGTGGCGCGCGGCGGGTCAGAGGCACTTCCACGGCGAACATCGAGCCCTTTCCCTGTTGCGACGCCACACGAATGCGGTGGCCAAGCATGCCCGCAATCTTCTCGACGATCGCCAGGCCCAGGCCGAGGCCGCGATCCTGCTTGCGCTGCACGTTGTCGCCGCGCTTGAACTCCTGGAATACCTCCACCAGCTTGTCCTGGGCAATGCCGATGCCGGTGTCCCAGACCTCGATGGACAGGCTGTTGCCGCGCCGCCGGCAGCCCAGCAGGATGCGCCCGCTGGCGGTGTAGCGAATGGCGTTGCTGAGGAAATTACGCAGGATGCGCGCCAGCAGTTGCACATCGCTGCGTACCAGCGCCGAGCTGGGCAGGTAGTCCAGACGTAAACCCTCACTACCGGCGATCTGGTGATACTCGGCGGCCAGGTTCTCCAGCAGCTCGCTGACGGCAAACGGCGCGATATCCGGCTTGATCACCCCGGCATCGAGTTTGGAAATGTCCACCAGCGTGCCGAGCAGGCTCTCGACGTCTTCCAGTGAGTTGCTGACGTTGCGCACCAGCGGCGCGCAGCCGGACAGGTCGTTCTTCTCCAGCAAGGCACTGGTGAACAGCCGCGCCGCATTGAGCGGCTGCAGCAGGTCATGGCTGACGGCGGCGAGGAACTTGGTCTTGGACAGGTTGGCCTGCTCGGCTTCGCCCTTGGCCTCACGCAAGCGCGCCTCCATCTGCGTGCGCTCGTCGATCTCGCGGCGCAACTGGTCGTTCACCGTGGTCAGCTCGGCGGTGCGCTCGCGCACGCGCTGCTCCAGATGTTGATAAGCCTGGTGCAATGCCTCGGCAGTCCGGCGGCGCTCGGTGATGTCGCGGATCAGCACGAAGATACCGACCACCTCGCCGCTGGCCTGACGGTTGGGCACGTAGGAACGCAGCATGTAGCGCTCCTGTCCGTTATGGTTGGTTTCGGCGAACTCGAAGGTCACGCTCTCGCCGGACAGGGCCAGCTCGACGTAGGGCTCCAGGCGCTGGCAATGCTCCTCGCTGTGCACTTCGCGCAGGCTCTGGCCGAGCATCGCGCCACGCGGCCAGCAGTACCATTCCTCGTAGACCTTGTTGGTGAATTCGTAGACCAGATCGGCCGACAGATAGGCGATCAGCGCCGGCACGTGGTCGGTGATCAGGCGAATCCAGCGCTCGCTGTCGCTCAGCGCCTGGGCCTGGCGATGGCGCTCGGTGATATCGGTGAAGGTATTGACGAAGCCGCCGGTAGGCAGCGGATGGGTGCGCACTTCCAGCATGCGCCCGTCGAACAGGCGCACCTCCACCTGGCGCAGCGGTTTGCCGGTAGCATCGCGGCTGTCCGGGGTCAGCGGCTCAAGTTCGCTTTCCGCCATCACTTCGGCGAACGGCCGATGGGCGTTGATCGGCGCCAGCCCGCAGAGTTCGAGGAAACGGTGATTCCACAACTCCAGCGCGCCCTCGGCATTGACCATGGCCATGCCCTGCGACAGGTTGTCGACCGCGCGCTGCAGCAGGCGCGACTTCTGCGCCAGGGCCTGCTCGCGGCGTAACGCCTCGCTCTGCTTGACCTCGGTGATATCGGTGTAGAGGATCACCAGTCCGCCCTCGCGGGTCGGTCGTTCGCTAACCTGCACCCAGCGCCCGTCCTGCAGGCGGAACAGGCTCGGCTCGCCCTCCTTGCCCAACTGCGCTTCTACCACCAGACCGGTGCTGCGGCTCAGCCGGCGAATTTCTTCCAACCGCGTACCGGTGCCGATGCGTGCGCGGCTGCGCGCCCACAAGGCCTTGAAGCGGCTGTTGAACAGTACGATGCGCTGGCGGTCATCGAACAGCACGAAGGCGTCGGAGATGCTCTCGATGGCGTCGATCAAATGCTGGTGCGCGGTCTCGGCGCGCAGGCGTGCATCGCTGAGCAGTTGGTTGCTGGATTTCAGCTCGGCCATCGCCTGGTTCAGCGCATCGGTGCGTTCACGCACCTGCTCGGACAGCACCACCGAATGCTGAAAGGCCGCATAGGCATCGTCACCACGGGAATGGATCGACTCAACCCGTTCGATCAGCGCGGCGTTGATGCGCTTGAGCTTGGCGTTCTCCTGCTCCAGCGCCGCACAACGTGCCTGCAGCTCAGCGCTCGGCACGCCCAACAGGTCGGCCAATGGCGACACCGGTAAAGGTCTGGTTGATGTGCATGCCATTGAACTGCTCTCCGTAGGTGTTGAAGCCGATCACCCGCTGTTGGCGCAGCAGTGTGGCGACCGACTCGACGCCGCCATCGTTCTCGATCTCCAGGCGGCGCAGGAAGCAGTCGCAGCCGATGGTCAGCAGCAGCGGACCGAGGCGCTGCTCCAGCCCGGCGAACAGCTGCTGCAGGTTGGGCAGCAGGGGGCCTGGGTGCATGGCGGTGAGGACGATGCCGTTCTCCACCGCGCAGTAGAAGGTCAGGCTGAGGTCGTCATGCACCTGCTGGATCGAGCGCACGTAGTAGTGATCGCTGATCCGCACCGCCAGCGGATAGGCGGCGAACGCGCGCAGATCCAACGCCTCGACCGGCACGCCGATCAGGTCGGCGTATTCCTGCGCCGCCGGTGCGGCATTGAGTTCATAGACCCGGCGGCTGGAGCTGTCGGCGCGCGTCACCACCAGCTTCTCGCCACTGGGCTCGATGTGATGAGAGCTGAACACCTCGAACTCCAGCCAGGTGTTGAACAGCACGACTACAGCGGCGCCGCTGTGAAAGCGTCCGCCGTGGTAGACGTGGGTGTGGGTCAGGTGGTTGTCGTCGCCGGCCGAGCCGCCGAAGTGCGGGATGCTGCCCAGCGCCGCACTGAGTGCACCGAGCACCAGTTCTTCGCGACTGGAAAGCCCATCGAGCAGGGTCAGGGCGAAGCTGTGGCCCTTGATCGAAGCCAGCTCGTTGCTGCGGCAATCCTTGACCAGACCGTCGACCAGTTGCTGCGCATCGAGCAGGTTGAAGCGTTCCATCTCGTCGATCAGCACGCTGGCGATGGAGAAACAGCGCAGGTCGAAGCCCAGCGCCACCACGCAGCCACGGCCATAGCCCTGCGGGGTGATCTCACCGGCGCTGGTACAGCCGACCAGGCTGACGCCGCCGAAGTGGGCTTCCAGCGCCTGGCCGAGCCCGTCGAGGTCGTATTCAGCCGAGCAGAAGAACAGCACGAAGCCGAGATAGGGGTGGATCAGCTGGCGCGCCAGTTCCTGGGCGGCCAATTCCACATCCTTCGTGCTGGAGACGGCGCTGAGCACGCCGTCCGGCTGTTGCAAGGCCATATCACGCCCCAATGCACCTGCTGATCATGGGGAAATTCTACGAAGCCGGTGCTGCCCGCCCCATGCTACTTGAGTACTGGGTAGTCGATCCGTAGGGCGTACTCGCGAAGCAGTACGCGACGCACGCCGCCACCCCGGTCACGCCATGCATGGGCAATTCAATATGTAGGGCGGGTGCAACCCGCCAGTGGGGCAACGGCGGGTTGCACCCGCCCTACAAACTGGTGCGCCGCGCGCACCAGTGTTCTTACAGGGCCGGCCAGAACATCAGGGTCAGCACGAACATCCCGGCGTAGAAGCCGATCTCCAGGGTTTCCGTCCACGGCTGGATGCGCTTGATCGCGCCATGCACATGCACCAGCACCATCAGCAGGGCCACGGCAGCCAGCACCTCGAAGGTGGTGTGCAGCGCTTCGCCGGTCAGCGCGGCGCGCAGCATCAGCGCTTCGACGATGAGGATGAAGGCGCCCAGGCAGCGCCCGAAATACACCGCCAGGTCGATGTCCTGCGGAATGCGCCAACGCATCAGGCGCGCCCAGGCCAGCGGCACGAGGAAGATGGGCAGCGCAAAGACCAGCGTGGTGCTGATCGCCAGTATCAGCAGGTAGGTTTGAGCCGATTCGCTCCAGAGTCCGATCATCAGGTTTTTCTCTTTCGATCCCTAAAAGAACGGGAGGCCCTTGGGCCTCCCGTCGTCTACAAGCCGTGTGGCTTACCAGCTGAGCACCGCACCTACGGCGAAGGTGTCGGTATCCTCGTTCAAACCACTGCCGGCGGCGGCATCGATCTGGTACTGGTTGTACTCGGCGACCAGCTTGAGGTTGTCGTTGATGGTGCGGAAGTAGGCGATGCCGCGGGTCTCGTAGTCCGCCGCCACGCCCAGGCCGTTGCCGTCGTCCTCGGTCTTGCCGTAGGACAGCGCCACACGGTTCTTGCCCCAGGTGTAGGAGCCCTGCAGCAGGTAGCCGTCGCTGTCGATGTCACGCAGGGTCGGCTCGCCCAGGTTGTTGGTGAAGAACGGGTTGATGCCCTTGGCCTGGAAACCCGAGCCGGTCAGCGACAGACCACCGAATTTGGCCTGCACGCCATAGCCAAGGCCCTTGGAGGTGACCTTGTCGACGGTGTCGTCGGTGTTCTCGGAGGTCTGGTAGGCGCCGTTGACCCAGGTGTAGATGGTCGAGCCGCCCAGATCGAACTGGTAGCTGACTTCCGATTCGAAGCGCGGGTTTTCCTGGTAGGCCTTGCCGGTGGCGCTGTCGTCGTTGGTGTCGACCGGGTCCATGATGCCGACCGCGACACGCAGGCCTTCGGCCAGATTGTTGTTGCGGTAGGTGATCTGCGAGGTCGGGAACGGGTATGGGTAACCGGTGCCGATGTTGCCGAAGGACACGCCATTGCCGTCCACCAGGCCAAGGGTGTCGGAGACGTTGCCGTACCCGGCCAGCAGCTCGTCGAGGAAGATGTTGGAGCGCGAGAACAGGCCGAAGTCCTTACCCACCAGCACCTCGCCCCACTCCGGGCTGGAGACGGTGCCGTAGAACTGGCGCACATCGATGGCGGTATCGGTGCCGTTGGTTTCGCTGTCGTTGATGGTGACCCAGAAGGACGAGCGGCCGGTCAGCTTCAGATCATCGATCTGCTTGCCGAAGTTGAAACCGATCCAGTTGGGCAGAAAGCCCATCTTCACCCGCGACTGGCGACGGTCGAATTGCTCGCCGTCACGATCGACGTCGCTGTTGACGTAGAAGGCGTTGATGTAGCCGTCGGTGGAGAAAGTGGTGTCGTCCTTGTCGTACAGGACGATCTCGGCGGCGGCCTGCTGCGCGGTCGCCAGAGCGACGGCGGTGGCCAGGGTCAGGGGCAGAAGTCGAGTGATGGCGATCTTGTTGTTGTGCATAACGCTCTCCGCTTGAGTGGCGACCGCCAGGGCAGTCGTGTCGGAGGCGATTATCGAAAGCGGGTCCGGCGGGCCATACGCTGCCTTGGCCGCGATTCGCTGCTGCTTTGGCCGGGCGCTACCGTCGCGCTTCCGCCGACTCGCGACCGACCTGCTACCGGTAGCGGGAGAAAGGTATTAGTACCGGGCCAGCCCTAGGGCGTAGAAATGCGCCAGTAACGAAGCGGCAGGCGTCGCGCACCGCAACGAACGGCGGCGGCGCGGCTGCACAAGGCTTCGCCCCGGGTCGGGGCTCCTACACAGCCACCAGATGCTGCCTCATCCTGTAGGAGCCGCGCCCCGCGGCGAATCGAAAGAACGCGGCAAAGCCAGAGCCTCGCACCGGACCGGGTCTCCTGCAGAAAAAGGGCGTTGGAAATTCGCGCGCAGTCGCGCAAAGAGCGCTGAAGAGAACGCAGCCTAGGCCGGCGACGGTGCTCCGCTGGCCAGTACGCGCCAGTCGCTGGCGCTTAGCAGCTGCTCATGAGCCTGGAGCAGATCGTTTTTGGTCAGGGCTGTCAGCGCCAGCTGCACCCGCTGCAGATGCGCCTCGGGCAAGCCCGCCAGATGCAGTTGCCAAAGCTGCTCGGCACGCGCCAGGTTGGCCTCGGCCGGGCTCAGCGCCGGCAGCAAGGCATCGCGATACCGCGACACGGCCTCATCGTCCAGTGCTGCGAGCAACTGACGCTGCTCGCCCAGAAAGGCGCGGATATGCTCGAAGATGTCGGCCGCCTTGCAGACGGGTGACTGCAGGGCAAACAGCAACCCCCGGCAACCCTCGAGCTGGCGAAAACCGGCGAACAGCGCGTAACCCAGTTGCAACTCACCACGCAGGCGCTGGTAGAAACGCCCCTGCAACACCTGCCCAAGCACACGCCAGGCAGCCTCAGTGCAGGCATCGCCGGCAGGCAAGGGGCAGAACAGCAGCAACGCAGCATCCGTACCTGGCTGCACGACCTGCTGCCAGTCGATCCCGGTCGCGATGCGGGCCGTTGGCGACATATCCGCAAGCGCCTCGACAGCCGAGCACAGCTCGGCCAGTTGTGCCTGTTCGCTCGCTCCGAGCCCGACACTCAGCCCTTCCAGCCGCGAGGTCTTGGGCATCTCGCACAGTTGCGGCAAACGCTGCAGCAGCGCCCGCAACAACATGCCCTGGGGAGCGGGCTCGGCTGGGTCATCGAGCGCGGCCAACAGCAACGGCACCAGCAAGGCACTGAAGGCCGGCAACAGCGGCGCCGGCCCGCGCAATGAAAGGCTCCAGCCAGCGGCTTGTACGCTCAGCTGACAGGAGATGCCAAGCCGCTCACCACGCCAGCGCAGATCGGCGCTGCGCGCCAGCAATCCAGTTTCGATGGCAGCCGCGTCGCCCACACCTGAACAGGGGCCACGCCAGTAAAGCGCAGCCGGCCCACCCTTAGTCCGCCCCGGATGATGTCGCAGCGCGGCCAACGGCAAAACGGCCGATGCCACGGCAGCGCCGGCCAGTAACGGATCATTGCCAGGCAGCCGCCACGGGTGGTTCGACATTGGAGTTGGCGATGGCATCGGCAAGGCCTGCAATGGCAAATCCAAGCCGATTGCCGGCCACAGGGGTCGCACCTGTTCGTCGCACTGCAGTTCGATCAGCCCATCACCGCGAGCCAGGCAAGCCAGCAAGGCATTCAGGCCGCGCAAGGTGTGGCTGTCGTCCTGAGCAGGCGATTGCAGTTCCCTGGCCGCCGCCAACGGGCTTAGCCCAAGCAACCTGAGCGCTGCTGCCTGCTGTTGGTGCAACAGCCGCAATGACCAATCTGCATCGCCCTGCAACTGCGCGGCCCAACTCTGCACGGCAGCGCGCAACGCGGCGCCCTGCTCCGCGGTGGCGCCAGGAAAGTCCAGACGCAACAGGCATTGCCCCCGGTGCTGATACAGCACCCGCGCCTGCAACTGCCGGCACAGCTGCAATTCACGCAAGCCGTCGAGCAAGCCGCCGGGCGCAGGGTCCTGCAAGGCATCCAGCAACAGATCCAACGATGCATTCAGGTGGGGGGTGTCGAGCTGCACGGCAAGGCCCAGGTGCACACCCGAGCGACTGTGCTGCAGGTGCAGGCACGGCGCTCGCAGCGGCAGCAGGTCAGCCGGTGGCACGAAACAAGCGTCGCCCTCGCCTGCCGGCAACGCTCCAAGTAGCGCCTCGGCGATATCCAGCAACTGCTCGGCCGGTTGTGGCCCAACCAGAGTCAGGTTCATATGCCGAGCCTGGTAGTGGCGCTGATGGTGATCACGCAGCGCCTGCTGAAACTCCGCAGACTCCACAACCAGCGTGCTGCGATCGCCGGCCAGAAACGCGCCGCAGCGATGCCCGGCAGCGAGCGCCTGGCCCAGGGCATGATTGATGCGACTGTCGGCATCCTGGCTGCGCGCCTGGTACTCGGCGTGCAGCACCTCGCGCTCGCGCACCTGCGCGTCGAGCTCCAGCAACGGCTGGCCGAGCATATCCAGCAAACGCATCAGCGCCGGCTGCAGCAGCTCGGCCGGCACCTCGCAGACGAAATCGGTGTGCCGCGCCTGAGTCGAGGCATTGACCAGCCCGCCATGGCGCTGGACGAAGGCCATCACCCCCTGCTCTCCCGGGTAATCGCGGCTGCCGAGAAACAACAGATGTTCGAGAAAGTGCGCCAGGCCCGGATAGGCCGGTGGCTCGTCATGACTGCCCGCCGCCACCCGCAGGCACAACCCCACCTGCTGCGCCCAGGGCTGCTGCTGCACGCGCAGCTCGGCGCCATTGGCCAGGCGCCGGGTAACGGGAGCTTGATTGGACATCGTCGGTTCTCTGGGCAGCTTGTCGCCAGCTTGCCCCCTTGCCCCCCGGTCCGGCAATGCTGCTTTGGGCCGAGACAAACCGATACGCTGGTGCAAAGCCCTCCTATGGCCGGCAACAAAAGCCCGTCCCGCGCGGGCATGCTGTTAGAATACGCAGCCTTTTCAGCCCGTCACAGCGTCCCATGTCCCAGGATTCCAACCGCCTCGCCCTGTCCCGCCGCTTCTCCGTCGCGCCCATGATGGACTGGACGGATCGCCACTGCCGGTTCTTTCTCCGTCAGTTGTCGCGCCATGCCCTGCTCTACACCGAGATGGTCACCACCGGCGCGCTGATCCATGGCGACCGCGAGCGTTTCCTCCGTTACAGCGAGTGCGAACACCCGATTGCCCTGCAGTTGGGCGGCAGCAACCCGCAGGACCTGGCGAGCTGCGCGAAGATGGCCGAAGAACACGGCTATGACGAAGTGAACCTGAACGTCGGCTGCCCCAGTGACCGGGTGCAGAACAATATGATCGGTGCCTGCCTGATGGGCCATCCGGCGCTGGTAGCCGACTGCGTCAAGGCCATGCAGGACGCCGTGAACATCCCGGTGACGGTCAAGCACCGCATCGGTATCAATGGTCGTGACAGTTACGCCGAGCTGTGCGATTTCGTCGGCCAGGTGCGCGATGCCGGTTGCCGCAGCTTCACTGTGCATGCGCGTATCGCCATCCTCGAAGGCCTGTCGCCGAAGGAAAACCGCGAGATCCCGCCGCTGCGTTACGACGTGGCTGCCCAACTCAAGCAGGACTTCCCCGACCTGGAGATCATCCTCAACGGCGGTATCAAGACCCTTGAGGAATGCGAGCAGCACCTGCAGATCTTCGATGGTGTGATGCTCGGCCGCGAGGCCTATCACAATCCCTATCTGCTGGCGCAAGTGGACAGCCGTCTGTTCGCCGCGGAAGACCAGGGCATTTCCCGCATGGACGCCCTGCTCGCACTCAAACCCTACGTCGAGCAGCATCTGCGCGAGGGAGGCACCCTGCATCACGTCAGCCGTCACGTGCTGGGCCTGGCTCAAGGCTTCCCAGGTGCGCGGCGTTTCCGCCAGTTGCTGTCGGTGGACATTCACAAGGTGCAAGACCCGCTGGCGCTGCTCGACCAGGCAGCAGAACTGCTACGCGGGCATTAATCCGGCGCGCTGAGGCGGTAGCGGCTACGCCCCGTCGTCTGCACCAGGCCGTTTTCCTCCATGCGGCGCAACACCTGGCGCACGCTGACCAGCGATAGCGGTTCGCCGGCGTCGCTCAGTTGCCGATGCAGCTCGCGCGCGGACACACCCTCTTCGTCATTGGCGCTGCACAGCGCCTCCACCACCTTGAGTCTGGGCATGCTGAAGCGCAGCCCGGCGGCCTGCAGCCACTCACGGCACTGACGCGTATCCAGGCCTGCGGAAACTGAACGAGAAAGCAGGGTTTGGGTCGACATGTTCGGGCTCCTTGGCAGCTCGTCTAAAGTCGGACTCCACCGACTTCGGTACGTTCTCACGTACCGTTATTACTAAAGACGAACGAGCCAGCGAAAAGCGCAGCCCGAAAAGGTAAATTTTGTCAGTGACCCGACCGTTGAGCGCTTGCAGCGCCTCGGGTAAGGTCATGTCATCTGCAACGACAAGGCCTCGTCATGACCTCCAAGCTGGAACAACTCAAGCAGTTCACTACCGTAGTCGCCGACACCGGTGACCTCGACGCCATCGCCCGCCTGCAGCCGGTGGATGCCACCACCAACCCTTCGCTGCTGCTCAAGGCGGCAGCCCTGCCCCGCTATGCCGATCTGTTGAATCAGGCAGTGAGTGCCGGCAAGGGAGACCTGGGATTGGCCTGCGATCACTTCGCGGTGGCCGTCGGCCAGGAGATCCTCAAGGTCATTCCGGGGCGCATTTCCACCGAAGTCGATGCGCGCCTGTCGTTCGACACCGACACGACCCTGCGCCGCGCCGAGCGCCTGATCGGCCTTTACGAAAAAGCGGGGATTGGCCGCGATCGCGTACTGATCAAGATCGCTTCGACCTGGGAAGGCATCCGCGCCGCCGAGCAGCTGGAAAAAGCCGGCGTGCAGACCAACCTGACCCTGCTGTTCGCCTTCGCCCAGGCGCAGGCCTGTGCCGATGCCGGCATATTCCTCATCTCACCGTTCGTGGGGCGCATCTACGATTGGTACAAAAAGGCCGAGGGCCGTGATTTCGTAGGCAACGATGATCCCGGCGTGCAGTCGGTCAAACGCATCTACAACTACTACAAGGCCAACGGCTACGACACCGTGGTGATGGGGGCAAGCTTCCGCAACCTTGGTCAGATCGAAGCGTTGGCCGGTTGCGACCGCCTGACCATCAGCCCCGACCTGCTGCAGAAACTGGCTGAGGACGATGGCCAACTCAGTCGCCAGCTCGCCTCTGGTGCTACCGGCGAACCTCGCCAGAGCCTCGATGAAGGCGGCTTCCGCTGGGCGCTGAACGAAGACGCCATGGCCACCGAGAAGCTGGCCGAAGGCATCCGCCTGTTCGCCCGCGATCAGGAGAAACTCGAAGCCCTGCTGGCCGCCAAGGCCTGATCGGCATAGGGGGCAGTTCTGATGAACTGCGCCCCTGCCACACCACCCGGCATGCGGGCCCGCACCGGGCGGTTCGAGGGATTGAGGTTATGAGAGTCGGGCTAATCCCAGGCGGTCGAACCAGGCCAGGTTCAACACCCTATTGAGTAGCTTACCGCTGTTGCACCACCAGCGCCGGCTGTTGGCCGCCACCCGTTGTGCCACTGTACGACTTGCCCCCAGTGCGCGTAGCTCCCGGAACATGGTCTTGCCTTGCTTCCACTGCTTGAGCTGGATCGCGC
>Ga0222660_1000374_pt1 | contig 21330 bp, 20 predicted proteins | sample AntAcemetagen549_FD_179832 | JGI IMG/M metagenome (GOLD analysis project Ga0222660, IMG submission 179832) | Saline water microbial communities from Ace Lake, Antarctica - #549 | ecosystem: Environmental > Aquatic > Non-marine Saline and Alkaline > Saline | place: Antarctica: Ace Lake...
AGATCGATAAGGTTCGTCTCAAAGCGGCCCAGGCTCTCGAACGTGCGCGCAAAATGGAACGCTCGCTTTCCCAGCAAGGCCGCAAAGACGACGCCCGCCGCAAGATTATCGCCGGTGCTCTGCTGTTCGAATGGGCCAAGGCTGATCCGGTAATCGCTGCCCGTCTGAAACAGGCCATCGACGACATTGCCCGCCCCCTCGACGCCCGCGTCTTCGAAGGATGGTCGCTTGATGATCAATGACCCGGACGACGATCTCCCCCCGCTGCCCGAGGACGTCGGTGTCGATGTGCTGTCGGCCCGGATGCAGGATTTGCAGGACACCATCGCCCGCAGCGCCGATCGCATCGAGCGCACCGGTACTGCCGTCGAACGCTACGTCACCGGCATCGACAACCGCGCCGGCCTGCTCGAGCGCCAGGTCCACCGCTTTGCCGTTCGCTCGCTCTGGTCGTTCGTCAGCGGGATCGTACTGGCTGCCCTCGCCCTTCTCGGCATTGGCGTCGCGATCGGCCACCAGTGGGGCATACAGGCGGGATACGACGAAGCAGGCACCGAAACCGCCGCTGCTGCCTGGGGAGCCACTGATGAGGGTCGCTGGGCGTATGCCTTTGCCCAGACCGGGGAACTTGCCATGATCCGCAACTGCACCGGCAAAGGCTGGCAGATCGCCAAAGGGACCTGTTCGCCGCAGGCCGACACCGATCGCATGGTCTACGGATGGCACCTCATCGACCGGCCTGCCGTCCCGGTACGCCGCAAGGCCCGTAAAAGCCCCTAGGAGGTCTGAGGAGAGGCGGGACATCCCGAGGGTCGAGAAACACACGGAAAACCCCTCTGAGAGCGCCTGAGCCGTTTTCCGGACGTGGTTTGAGGCATGGCCGACCGCCAAGCGCTCTTCTGCACCGCTAAGCCCTTCCTGTTATCCTCGGGCGATGTCGCTCAGGGGAAATCCTTAAAAAGCGCACGAGCCGACTAGGCTCGTTCTGTTGTTCTTGCTTCGTTCCCTCTGATCTAATGATCATGCCCCAGCCTGCGGGACTTGGCGGTCACGCTCATTAGATCATTAGAAGAGGGGTTCCATTAAAGATTAATTTATCAATAGGTTAAGCGGGGGGGGGTGCGCACTAGCTATTGCGCACCCCTGCGCAATAGCTAGTGCGCACCCCTGCGCACTGTGGTTCATGTTTCTGGAAATAGATTTCCAGAAAAAGCTTGCTCAGATTGCACAGGGGTGCGCACTGTGTTTCGCGTTTCTGGAATCTGATTTGCAGAGGTTTACGCATGGCGCTTCCCGCTCAAAAACCTAAAGGCCACTGGGTTCAGACCGATCGATCTTCTCACGAAGCTTGGGCTGCTTTGACGCGCAAAAGCCCTCTAGCTGCACAGGTTATGCACTTGCTGGCTGCTCGCGTTGGCGACCACAATGCGGTGGTCATATCTCAGGGCACGCTAGCGCAGTTAGCGGGAGCATCCCGTCGGGGTGTTCAAAATGCCATCGCCATTCTTGAACGCGAACGCTGGATCGAACTGCGGCAGATTGGTGATCGGGGTACCGTCAACGCTCATGTCATCAATGACCGCGTTGTTTGGACAGGCGCGCGAGACGGGCTTCGCACATCGCTTTTTAGCGCCGTCGTAGTGGTGTCCGAGGCAGAGCAGCCCGATCGTGAAGATCTGGGCTCACAGCTGCCTCTACGGGCAGTGCCACGTCTCTTTCCGGGCGAAAGCCAGCTTCCAGTTGGGAACGGCCTGCCACCACCTAGCGAACCCGCCTTGCCCGGTATGGAACCCGATCTGCCGTCAGTGCAGGAACCTGTCGATCGTCAACCTATGGATGAAGCGCAAAGCCTTGGCTCGATCACAGGAACTCTTCTGAACAAGCTAAACTGATGTATCCTTCTCGGTTTACGCCTTACCCCCATCTTGGTTTACGGCGGTTGCCCCTATGAGTTTATCCCCCGCAGAAGCTGCAAAGCACGTTGGCCTGACCAAGCAATCCGTGATCAAAGCCATTCGCGCTGGTCGCCTTTCCGCTATCAAAGACGCTAGCGGCGGATGGTCGATCGAGCCGGTCGAGTTATTCAGGGTATGGCCTGCCGTAAACCAAGATAGGGGTAAGGTTACCCCTCAGGTTGACGCTAGTTTACCCCCTGAAAACAACGAGGTTGTCGCTGCTCTTAAGGGACAAATTGAGCTTCTTCGATCTCAACTTGATGATGTCCGCATGGACCGAAACCACTGGCGTCAGATTGCCGAGCGTAGCCTACTGACAGATCAACGCCCTGCACCTGAGCGGGTACAGCAGGAGGCACCGCAGTCAGCAGAGATTGTCCCCGTCGCGGAACCGACGTCACCAGCACGTCCACAATCCGATGGCGGCTTTTGGTCCCGCCTGTTCGGCCGCCCTTCGAAGGATGAACACCATGAATGATGCACAATGGGTTCTTGCTCGCACCAGGTCAGGCGAGCAGCAGGCATGGCTAGCCGGATTTGATGAAAGCGATCCGGTATGGGTAGCGAGCGTCGATAAGGCTGCGGCCTACGATCGCGAGGGAGTAGAAGCGGCAAGGCTGCGGTGCACTGACCTACCCGATTACAATGACGTTCTTTATGCCGTCTGCCACCTGAAGACCGACGACGACACGAGCAGCCATGACGATCGGGGCAAGCGCACGTCTAGTTTTGAGGGGGGCATGTTGGATGCCGTTCGTAGTTTGAACGCCAGCGAAGAACTGCGCCAGCAAATCGCAAAGCGCATATCATGATCGACCTTCCCCCCATCGAGCGGCCCGATGTGATCGTGCCCGATACTGGCCCGCTGATACATCTGGCACAGACCGATGCCCTGCACCTGCTCCATCAAATCGGCGGGCGGGTCGTAGTGGCCGATATGGTCGTGTTCGAAGCAACGCAGGACATGACCAAGCCCGGAGCGCAGGAGATACAGGATTGGCTTGATGCGGGGCAAAAGCCCAATAGCAACGCGCCTGTTCTGGTCGCTCCAACCGAAATCGGCAGGCTGTTCACCACGGCTCGCACTGTCGATCCCACCGCGCGCGCCAAGGATGCCGGCGAACTGGCGATTATGCAGTGGCTGGGAAACTACGTGGACTACCATAGCGATGACAGCATCCTCATCGTCTATGAGAACGGCAAGATTCCGCGCTTCGTCCGCGAAACGGGTCTGGATATGGCAACGGACGTGCTGACCACGCGCGCCTTCCTCGAACTGGCCGAGCGGCGTGGAATCGTGAGCAGTGCAGAGGACTATTGGCAGCGCATTGTCGATGTAGCGCCCACGGCCAATCCCCAGGTCGCTACAATGTCGATCCGAAAGCCCAAGCAGGATCGCGACACATGACGGCCCCTGCTCTCCCGCCTGATGCAAAAATCAAAAGTTTTGCATCAGGCCGGGGCGCTTGGCCGAGGCCGCAAGCGCCCAAGGGGGTCTAGGATCTTCACCCGTTGGCCAGGTATTCCCGCATAGTCTGTTGCGGAGCGGTGACCGTCGCGGTCAGTGATCGTCACTGTGAAGTGGCAGTTCAACGCGTCGGACCAAAAGCGGGCCTTTGCTTCTACCACGTTAGCGATTGATCCACCGGCTTTCGAACAGAGGTCAGCTAGGGGTCGGTTACGGCAGGGGGCTGAATGACACGCTAAGCAGGTTTGCAATGTCCCAATTGACCTATCGCGCACTTCAGCGCACTGCCCTCTCTAACGGAACCGACCCCTAGAACGATAGTCTGGGCGGAACAGTCCAGTAGAAAGCCGCCCGATCGCTCGGGCGGCTTTTGTTTATTTGGTCCCGCAGATCAAAACTTGCCCGATACGCTGACGGCAAATCGGCGACCGATCAGATCATTGTAGCTCGCGGGAATGATGATCCCGTTATACTTCTGGCCGACCCGATTCAGCAGGTTGGTCACCGAGAAGGTCACCCGGAAGCTGTCGCTGGCATTGACGTAAAAGTTCGGATTAATCGTCACGAAATCCTTCAGCTTGTCGATCTCACGGATGTCGGCACCGCGGCTAACGCGCGAAAACAGCTGTTCACCGGTATAGTTGAACGAACTGGCGAAGCCGTAATCGTCGTTGCTGTAGCCGATGTTGAACTGCCCCTGCCACGTCGGATCGCCCAGCGTGCCATCCGTGCGCACCGGGGCTACACCGGTAATGTCGTTGACGCGCTTGAGCGTGACGAACAGGTTACCGCGCATCGCGATTGACCCTGGCAGGCCCAGACCCGACAGGCCGCGGCTATAGGTCAGTTCCGACTGGATGCCTTCGAACTTCACCTTGTTGCCGTTGACGAAGCCGCTGGCGACGCCGGGGTTGGCCGGATCGTTGATGACCTGCCCACCGCGGTTGCCGCCATTCGCCGACGCGCCCCCCTGACCCTGCGCGTAGCGACGGATCTGCGAGCAGAAGGCGTTGCCGTTCGCCGGATCGGCGGTGTCAAACGAGGCATTGTCGAAGCAGGCCGAAGCGATCGTCGCGACCGACAGGCTGGCGATCGGGTTCGAGATCTTGATGTTCACATAATCAACCGTCAGCGACAGACCGGGCACGAAGCGCGGTTGAACCACGACACCATAGGTGAAGCTCTTAGCAACTTCGTTATCCAACGTTGGGTTACCGCCGTTGCGACCCGGCACCGTTGCCGACGCCGCATCGAGCGGCGTGGCGTTCGGGAACGCGGTTAGGAAGGCCGCGCAGTTACGCGCGCGGTTAGCCGGTGCAGCTCCTGCATTGATGTTCGCTGGTGAGCACAGGTCCGGCACGGTAGTGAACACGTTGGACAGCGGCGAGAACAGCTCCGTGATCGCCGGTGCCCGGAACGACTTGGTATAGTTGCCGCGGAACGCGATATCTCGGATGATTGCAATCGAAGCACCGCCAGCATAGGCCGTGAAGCCGCCGTTCACGGTGTTGTCGACATGACGGCCGCTAGCGTTGAGCTGCAGCGAGCTCAGAAACGACAGTCCGTTACTCGGGGTGACGACCGGCAGGATGACTTCGCCGAACAATTCCTCGACATTGTACCGGCCGGCTACTGGTGCAATCGCGACCGAACGGCCGAGACCACGCTGTTCGAAGTTGCTCGGCGTGAATGAACCGCGCTCTTCGCGATGCTCGTAACCCAGATTGAAGCCGGTCGCGTTGCCGAACAGGTCGAACGGGCTGCCACCGAAGTTGGCGTTGTACACGATCTGCTCGAGGCGGCTTTTCGTCTCGTTCTGTGCGATTACATAAGCGCGGGCCGCTGGACTCGAAAGCCCTTCGCCCAGCAGGTTTAGCGGCACGCAAGCCGCATCGGCGACGGGCGTACCACCTGGTGCAGCTTGGACGGCTGGCGTCGCGGTGCAGACGATCTGACCCGCGGCGTTACGCGTCACGTTCACCGCATTGATGAAGTTCTGCGCGTTCAGGTCCTGGCGGGTGTCCTTAATGTCGACCCGGCCAACGTTACTGCTGACTTCATAGTTGAACTTGCGACCGAAGATGTTGAGGTCGCCACGCGCGCCCGCGACGGCACGGTACTGCTTGTTGGTCGAAAAACCGGTTAGGTCAGCCAGATCCAGCGACGCGCGCGAGACTTGGAAGCGCTGAACGCCGAGAGCCACGAGCTGTGCGCGCGCTTGATCGGTCAGGAACGGGCTGGCGGTCGTGAAGGTCAGCGCACCGCTCAGGCCACCGAACAGGCTGCTGTTGAACGACGGCTGCTGGACGAGCTCGTCACCACGCGACTGAAAGTACGTTCCTTCGAAGAACACCTTGAACGCGTCCGAGAAGTCATAGCCGGCAAAGCCGTTGAACACGTTGCGGCGCAGATCGCTGGTGATCTGCGAATAGTCGTTGAAGCGAAAACCGTCGCCACCGCTCGCCTGCTGCACACTGACGAAGCGGATGCCGCGATTAAAGGGCACGAGGTTGCCGCTGCGGTCGAACTGATAGTTCTGCACCGCGGAGGCGACCGAACCAGTACCGTTGGCGTTAGCAAAGGCCGCAGTGATCAGGCCGCCACCCGTAAGCAGCGGCAGCGTGCGGTCGCGAATCAGTATCGAACCGGGAATGCCGTCCGTCGCCGAGTTATTGAAACCGATGCTGGTGTTAACGCGACCGTCATTGGCCGACGTCGTACCGGCAGGACGGCCCAGCAGTGCCGCCTGCGCGCCTGAGGGATTGTCGGCGCTACCGATGTTTTCGCGCAGGAAATCGCGTGAATTGTACAGCAACCCATCCTGTTTATCACGGGTATAGGCCAGCGTGATATTGCCGCGCCCCCCGTCGAAGTCGAAACCGCCGGCCAGCGCCAAGTTGTACCGGAAGGCGTCGCCCTCTTCCGTGATGCCGCTGGTCGCGTTGTACCGGATGCCCTTTAGACGAGTGTCTAGAACGAAGTTGACCGTGCTAGCGATCGCGTCTGAGCCATAGGTGGTCGCGCCGACCGTATAGGTGATGTCGGTGTGGTCGAGCAGCAGGGTTGGAATGACATTGACGTCTACTTGCGTGCCCGCACTGCCCTGATTGAAAATGGTGGTGACGTTCGACGACACTGAACGACGACCGTTGATCAGCGTCAGCGTGCGGTTCGACCCCAGACCGAAGCCATTGATGAAGTTGACACCCTGGCCGAACGAGCCCTGTGCCCCGGCGGGCGTGATGCTGCCGCGGATGCCCGGAATCTCGTTCAGCGCGTCGGCCGCGTTGGTCAGGCCCCGGTTCGACAGATACTGGTTGTTGATCACGGTGACGGGCGTCGTGCCCTCGATGTTCGGCAAGCGAATACGCGAACCGGTTACAGTGATTTCGTTACCTGTCGGTTCGACGCGCGTCGTGCCATCCGCATTGACCGCGCTCTGGCCGGCGACCGGCGTGCACAGCGATCCGTCGGCGTTGCGCTCCTGGCCCGGTGCACACACCGGCGCGGTGGAGGCTTCCTGAGCCTGGGCGTTTCCCGCATACCCTGCAGTGAGAAGTGCAAGCGCGGACGCGCAGCCCAAATACGAATGGCGCATAATCAAAACCCCCGTTTTGTATTTTTGTTGTTAAGAGATTGTTAAAGCGTGTATTGCAATCGCAACAAACTCAAAAAACAATGCATCGCAAATTTATTACATTAATGTTGCAATGCAGACACAAAACGGCAGCATCATTACCTTATCTTAAGGGTGGCCCCAAAATCTTTTTCGGAGCGTGCGCAAGACCTGGAGCCATAAACTACATGGCCGATCCCAGTCGCAAACGATCGATAGTCTGCCGCTCGAAAGCCTGCGAATTTCGTGCGGCGGTCCGCAGCATGTCCTAATACGTAGCAGGCGGTTTTATCTACCGCCCAAGCGACGGCCCATGATCGCGGTCGATCTGCCTTTGCTGGTCGCGCTCTACCTGGCGCTGACGCAACTGATCACGCTGCACCGCCTCACGCTGCGCCTGTTCCTGCTGTAGCTGGAGCCGTGCCTGCGCCTGCGCACGTTCCTGGGACTGACGCTCAATCTCCTGCGTCCCCACCGCCGCCAGCGCCTCCCGGCTAAACGGCGACTGCGCGAGGCGTGCGATCCGCTGGCCGTACTCGACCAGCCACTCCTTGGCCCGCTGTGCCTGGTGCACGGCCACGTCCCGCAATTCCATAAGCCGTGACCGCTCCCGCGCCCGGTCCGTCACCGGCTCATACGCGCGCCCCTCCGCATGCGCCTCGCGCTGCGCACGCCGCTCAATCGCCGTCACCGCCGGCCCCATCTTCTCCTGCGCCGGCCCCTCAAGCCCCTGCGCCTCGCGCGACCGGTGATCGACCCGCTCAGGCCGCTGCGCATGCTCAAGCGCCTGGTTGGTCAGGTTCTCCCACCGGGACCGCTCATACTCGGCTGGCGTCGGCAGCTCGTGCCGTTTGCAGTGGATCGGATCCAGCTCGACCACCTTGCGGCCGAGCGTCCCGTCCGGCTCAACCCGGCAGGCCGTCATGACGATATGTGCATGGTGGTTACGCTCGTCACCCTCGCCGTGCGGGCGATGGACGGCGACGTCCACGCCTACCCCGTACCGGGTCGATAAATCCCGCGCATACTCAACCGCCAGCGCTCGCCGCGCCTCCTGATCAAGTTCGGCTGGAAGTGCCACCTGGATCTCACGACCCGGTACCGCATCCCCCCGCTTGTGATGCGCCTCGACCCGATTCCAGAACTCGGCGCGAGCTTCCTCGCGCTCGCCGGGCAGCACCAGCGTGGCGCTCTCAACGCCATCGCGACGGCTGTAATCGTGGGTGATCCCGTCGCGTTCGTTGGTCAGCTTTTCAGCCGACCGATACGCGACCGAGCCGATCACGGAACGCCCGCTGCTCCGCGCCATCGGCTTCATCGTCAGGTGAAAGATCGCCAGCGCGGATTCCTTCTTCTCGGGGTGCAGGGGCTCGCCCATGCCGCGATGTATTCGAAGAATACTCTAATCGCGCCCTTGATACTATTTTGCTTCTAAGCTTCTGCCTGCTACCTTTCAAGGCGGAGGGCAACATGGCTGGTAGAGTCTCACAGGAACAGATCGATAAGGTTCGTCTCAAAGCGGCCCAGGCTCTCGAACGTGCGCGCAAAATGGAACGCTCGCTTTCCCAGCAAGGCCGCAAAGATGACGCCCGCCGTAAGATCATCGCCGGCGCACTGTTGTTCGAATGGGCCAAGGCTGATCCGGTAATCGCTGCCCGTCTGAAACAGGCCATCGACGACATTGCCCGCCCCCTCGACGCCCGCGTCTTCGAAGGATGGTCGCTCGATGATCAATGACCCGGACGATGATCTCCCCCCGCTGCCCGAGGACGTCGGTGTCGATGTGCTGTCGGCCCGGATGCAGGATTTGCAAGACACCATCGCCCGCAGCGCCGATCGCATTGAGCGCACAGGGACCGCCGTCGAACGCTATGTCACCGGCATCGACAACCGCGCCGGCCTGCTCGAGCGCCAGGTCCACCGCTTTGCCGTTCGCTCGCTCTGGTCGTTCGTCAGCGGGATCGTACTGGCTGCCCTCGCCCTGCTCGGCATTGGCGTCGCGATCGGCCACCAGTGGGGCCTACAGGCGGGATATGACGAAGCAGGCACCGAAACCGCCGCTGCTGCCTGGGGAGCCACTGACGAGGGTCGCTGGGCGTATGCCTTCGCGCAGACCGGGGAACTCGCCATGATCCGCAACTGCACCGGCAAGGGCTGGCAGATCGCCAAAGGGACCTGTTCACCGCAGGCCGACACCGATCGCATGGTCTACGGATGGCACCTCATCGACCGGCCTGCCGTCCCAGTACGCCGCAAAGCCCGTAAAAGCCCTTAGGAAGCTTGAGGAGGGGCGGGACATCCCCAGGGCCGAGAAACACACGGAAAACCTTTCTGAGAGCGCCTGAGCCGTTTTCCGGACGTGGTTTGAGGCATTGCCGACCGCCAAGCTCTCTTCTGCACCGCTAAGCCCTTCCCGTTATCCTCGGGCGATGCCGCTCAGGGGAAATCCTTAAAAAAACGCACGAGCCGACTAGGCTCGTTCTATTGTTCTTGCTTCGTTCCCTCTGATCTAATGATCATGCCCCAGCCTGCGGGACTTGGCGGTCACGCTCATTAGATCATTAGAAGAGCGCCCTTAAAAAAGCGTTCTTTATCAGTTGCTTGCGAAGGGGGGGTGTGACTCCTAGGAGTCACAGGGGTGTGACTCCTAGGAGTCACAGGTCTGTCCAGATAGTTGACAGCAAAGTCGCGTTGTGTGACCACTGTCTGACCGGTTTCTTGACAGCGGAGTCACACCCCTGTGACAGATGACGACAAACGAAAATTACCTGAAAAGCGTGCAGCTGGGGCTTGGGTCCAAACTGATCGAGCTACCCATGAAGACTGGGCTCGGCTCTCGATTAAAAGCCCTCGCGCTTCGGCCCTTCTGCATTTGCTGGCTGCCCGCGTTGGTGAGCGCAACGCTGTCGTAGTTTCCCAAACGGTGCTGGCAAAATTGATGGGCTGCAACCGGCGCACCATCATCCGCGCCGTTGATGATCTGATTTCCGGAAACTGGATAGAGATCCGCCAGATCGGAGACCGAGGTACGGTCAACGCATACGTACTGAATGACCGGGTTGCATGGCATGGCGCGCGCGATGGCCTCCGCTACTCCCTCTTTTCGGCCAACGTTCTTGTCAGCGAGGAAGAACAGCCTGACCGTCTGGACCTGGGCGGACAGCCACCTCTCAAAACTCTCCCGCGGCTTTTTGCCGATGAACGTCAACTTCCTACCGGTGATGGTCTGCTCCCACCAAGTGAGCCATCTTTGCCCGGTATGAAGCCCGATTTGCCGGTCTTGAGTGAAACCGTCGATCGCCAGCCTATGGAAGAAGCGCAAAGCCTCGGTACGGTCACTAAAAGTCTGATTGGTCGTATCCATGATGCATGATTTCGAACCCTTCGAAGTACCACCTTCGAACCCTTCGATCGAACCCTTCGAAAGCATTCTTTCGAACCCTTCCAATTCTCCGATCGAAGGGTCCGAAAATGAGTGAGGTTCGAATGTCATTAGCTGAGGCGGCGAGGGCGTTGGGCATTGCTCCCAACAGCGTTCGATCTCGCTTTAAAGCAGGCAAAATAAGGGGTGAACGGGACAATCTAGGAAAATTGTGGGTCTGGTTAGACCATGCCCTAGAGGGTTCGAAATCACCGGCATCGAACCCTTCGATCGAAGGTTCGAAAGATTCCGATTCGAACCTTCGATCGAAGGGTTCGAACGCGGCCCATATCAACGCTTTAGAAGCCCATCTTCGAACCCTCACTGATCAGCTAAATCTAGCTCAGGCCGAAGTATCTGCTCTTCGCACTCGTGCTTCCTCAGCCGACCGCCTCGAAGGGCAAGTTGCCGGGTTAGAGGCTCTGCGCGACGAGATTCGTGCCGATCGCGATCACTGGCGTGAAGTCGCCGAGCGCGCGCTTGCCGATCTACACGTCGAACCCAAGGTCCGCCGTAGCCTGTGGGCCCGTCTCTTCGGCCGTGGCGATCAGCAAGGAATGCTATGAGCACCGAATTACAGATCGAGCGCCCCGATGTGATCGTGCCGGATACCGGCCCGCTGATACATCTGGCACAGACTGATGCCCTGCACCTGCTCCACCAAATCGGCGGGCGGGTCGTAGTGGCCGATATGGTCGCGTTCGAAGCAACGCAGGACATGACCAAGCCCGGAGCGCAGGAGATACAAGATTGGCTCGATGCGGGGCAAAAGCCCAATAGCAACGCGCCTGTTCTGGTCGCTCCGACCGAAATCGGCAGGCTGTTCGCCACGGCTCGCACCGTCGATCCAACCGCCCGCGCAAAGGATGCAGGCGAACTTGCGATCATGCAGTGGCTGGGAAACTACGTGGACTACCATAGCGATGCCAGCATCCTCATCGTCTATGAGAACGGGAAGATTCCGCGCTTCGTCCGCGAAACGGGCCTGGATATGGCAACGGACGTGCTGACCACGCGCGCCTTCCTCGAACTGGCCGAACGCCGTGGGATCCTGAGCAGTGCTGAGGACTACTGGCAGCGCATCATCGATGTAGCGCCCACAGCCAACCCCCAAGTCGCTACGATGTCGATCCGAAAGCCGAAGCAGGATAGCGACGCATGACGGCCCCTGCTCGACCTCAGTTTGATGCAAAAATCAAAAGTTTTGCATCAAGAACGTTGGTAGGCTGCCGTAGGCTCTTGCTCGATATTATGATTTTTGAGTGATTCGTATTCGCCCTAAATTTATGATAACATAGGTTGTTGTCATAAATTGTGCCGCAAGCAGGATGACAACGGAAGCTGAAACTCCGCTTGCAGAGCAGGGTGCCCGTCATGATCCCCAAATATGACATCGAATATAGCTTGGTACGCGAAGCCGAAGAGCGGCTTGCCAGTAAAAATGCGGCAGACGATACCGCTCGTGTAGCTCATGCCGAACTAGCTAATCGCTATGCGGATCGCGCGTGGGCTGCTCGTAATGCCCGGTACGAGGACAGCATCGATTGCTGATGCAACAACGCAGCATCGTCGAGGCATCGCCACCTCATCCCCTGCTCGTGAAGCTCGAACAGCATACCAAGCTTGTCGATGTAGACCGTGATCTGCTCAGCAGAATGCTGACTGACATCCGCACATTCGACGGTCGTCGCGACATTATCAGAGTCGGCGAAGACCCTGAGTTCGTCCATCTGATGATAGAGGGATGGTCGTGCCGTTACTCGATTGTTAACGACGGACGGCGGCAGATCACGGCGTTCCTCATGCCAGGTGACTTTTGCGATGCGCATATCGTTATGCTCGGTAAGATGGATCATAGCATCCGTGCGCTGGGCCATGCGCGTGTAGCGTCCATATCCAGGGACCTAATGGCGGAAGTCGCGGAACGCCCGTCTCTCACTCGCGCCTTGTGGTGGGCAAGCCTCGTCGATGAAGGGATATCGCGAGCATGGCTGGCCAACATAGGCCGCAGGAATGCCACCGATCGCGTCGCCCACCTTGTGTGCGAGCTTCATGCCCGATTGCTCAGTGTTGGCATGGGAAATGACGATAGTTTTGAGATGCCCATGACTCAGGAGGATCTGGCCGATGCGCTCGGGCTGACCTCCGTTCATATCAATCGCGTTCTCCGACTTCTTCGGGAGCGCGGGTTGATGACGTTTTCGAACCGGACGATGGTGATCCAGGATGTCGAAGCGCTTAAGCGAGAGGCGGGATTTGATCCGCGTTACCTTCATTTGAACTGAATCCAAGGCTCCTAACGCAGGCATAATCTCTCGCTAATTCCCCTGATTGTGATGCGAAAATCACAGGTTTTGCATCGGATGAAAAAACCGCACGAAATCGACCACTGTTGTGATGCATAACCTTGATGCGTTTCGGGGTGCAACGGCCGGACCTGGTGGATTGCAGAAGGTGCGCTTTATGCGCACTTTGGCACGTAGCCGACATCGACCATTCCGATTTGCCAAGCGTTGTCAGCTAACGGGAAGAGGAGAGTGATTATGACAAAGACAATCGCAAGCCTGATCGGTGCCGTTCTCGTCGCCAGCGTCGGGACTGCCTCGAATGCTCAGAGCATTTATGCTGCCAACCCGGCCCAGTATGGAATGGGGCAGTTCTTGTCAGAGGGACGGTATCGCGCGGAAGGCACGTTGCGCTCCAGATGTCTGGAAGAGGAGAAGGCAGGCCGCCTTACTACGACATGTAAGCAATATAAGCATGAGCTTAACCGACTTCTTCGGAAACAGTCGGTCACCTAGCATAAGCTCTGGGCGCTGACTGGCCGCTCAACGACGGCTTTTAAGTGAAAGAACCTGGGGTGGATGACGGTTATTGGGCGATAGCGTCATCAGCTTGACCGATCCCTTAGCGCTCGCCACAGGGTCGATCGGCTGACGCCGAGCAGGGTCGCCATGCTGGCGGTGGTTTCGCGATCGGCGGCAATCTCGTCCCTGGCTTTGTGGAGCTGCGCACCGGTCAGGGCTCGAGGCCGACCCAGGTGACGCCCCCGCGTGCGGGCGGAAGTCATGCCGGCGCGGGTGCGCTCCACGATCAAGGCGCGCTCGAACTCGGCCAACGCTCCCATGATGTGAAACACCAGCTTACCCCCGGCGGAACCGGTATCGATCGCCTCGTTGAGCGAGACAAATCCGCAACCCCGGTCCTGCAAGGCGGCTACCAGCTCGATCAGGTGTGGCAGAGAGCGCCCCAGACGGTCGAGCCGCCACGTCACCAGGGTGTCGCCCTGTTTCATGACGGCGAGGGCCTGGTCGAGCCCAGGGCGTCGACGCGCAACACCTGAAACACCCTCGTCCTCATAGGTCATGTCGCAGCCTGCGGCAGTTAGCGCGTCACGTTGAAGGTCGAGATTCTGTTCGCCGGAGGAGACCCGCGCATAGCCGATTTTCATCGGACCATTCTGCTACAGCCTTTTGCAACGGCCAAGCTGCTGATTTGATTGAGCCGACGCGGTGTCGCGAAAGGGAACCCTTTCGCAACGTGAATGGCGCTTGGAAGCATCGGATTAGACCGTAGCAATCAGTGAAGAGAGCCATGAGCCTACTGATTTTGCATATGCAATAAGTCTATTGCTTGAAGCCGTTTTTGCATATACATTAATTGCTATGGAAATCGCATTTGACCCTGCGAAAGATGAAGCGAACCGTGACAAGCACGGGGTTTCTCTCGCTTTCGGCGCGGCCATTTTCGATGATCCAGACCATATCGTTTTGCCCTCGATGCGCCCCATCGATGGCGAAAGCCGATTCAAGATCATCGGTATGGCGGATGACAGGCTTTGGACCGCGGTTCATGTCATCCGAGGCAGCGCCACGCGGTTCATTTCTGTGAGGAGGAGCAATGATGGAGAAGAAAGGATCTATCGCACTTAGGGCTGACCCGACCGATCCCGATGACTTTGACGTGTCCGAAGCTAGCGTTGTCGCGGCGCTTGCAGATCGCGCCGAGCGCCGCGCGAAAATCGGTCGGCCCGTTGGGTCGAACAAAGAACAGGTCGCGCTGCGAATTGACAAGGATGTGCTGGCTCAGTGGCGAGCATCGGGCGCAGGCTGGCAATCCAGAATGAACGACGCGCTTAGGCAGGCAGCGCCTCGTTGAAGATTGCCGTCCAGGTTTGCAGGAAAACTCCGCAAGCTTGCGGTAGGGTGGCCGCACAGGTGCCGCATCCGGTGGTCGAACAACGCCGGGAGCAATTCGAAAGGGCAGGGCGTGAGTGTTTCGCCTAGGGCATTGCGCTTCGACGAGGACTGCATGTGGGTCGAGATCGAGGACGGTCGAAGATCGTGTCCCACCGCGTGGTGTAGCTTCAGCGGCGTAGCCGCTTTGATCTCCGGACATGGCCGGGTCGATCACGCCGCCATGGACGACAACGTGACGGTGGGATCATCGCTCAATTGCGTCACGCTTTCCAGTGTCATGTAGCGCCCCCGCTGAACCGCCCACTCATCATTTTGCTCGAGCAGAATGGCCCCGACCAGCCGGGTGATGGCATCCTCGTTGGGGAAGATGCCGACGACATTGGTGCGCCGCTTGATCTCGCCGTTGAGGCGCTCAAGTGGATTGGTCGAATGTAGTTTGGTGCGATGCTGTGGCGGGAACGACATGTACGCGAGCACGTCCTCCTCGGCAGTGTCCATGAGCTTCGCGAGCTTGGGGACATTGGGCCTGAGCTGATCGGCGACCTTGCGCCACTGACCCTTGGCGGCTTCGGGCGTCTCCTGTGCGTACGCGGTGGCGATGAAGGCCGAGACGACGCGCCGCCCGCTCTTGCCGGCATGGGCCGTAGCGTTGCGCGCGAAATGTACGCGGCACCGCTGCCACGTGGCGCTGAACACGCGTGAGACGGCAGCTTTGATGCCCTCGTGGGCATCCGAGATGATGAGTTTCACGCCGCGTAGGCCCCGCCGTGCGAGGCCGCGGAGGAAGTCTGTCCAGAACGTCTCGGCCTCCGACGCACCGATCGCCATGCCGAGCACCTCGCGCCTGCCGTCACCGTTCACGCCGACCGCGATGGTGACCGCGACCGAGACGATGCGACCGGCCCGACGGACCTTCAGATAGGTGGCGTCGACCCAGACATACGGCCAGTCGCCCTCGATAGGCCGGTCAAGAAACGCTTTCACGCGGACGTCGATCTCCTCGCAAAGCCGGCTCACCTGGCTCTTCGAGATGCCGCTCATACCCATGGCCTTCACCAGGTCGTCGACCGAACGGGTCGAGATGCCCTGGATGTACGCCTCTTGGACCACCGCGGTCAGCGCTTTTTCTGAAAGGCGCCGGGGCTCCAAGAAGGCGGGAAAGTAGCTGCCCTTCCTCAGCTTGGGGATGCGCAATTCGACCGTGCCGGCCCGCGTCTCCCAGTCCCGCTCGCGGTAACCGTTACGTTGGGCAAGCCGGTCGCTGCTCTTCTCGCCATATCCAGCGCCGGTCAGGTTGCCGACCTCCAGGTCCATGAGCCGCTGCGCGGCAAAGCCGATCATCTCGCGCAGGAAATCTGCATCCGCGCTCTTTCCCACCAGCGCCTGCAGGTTCATCGTATCATCGGTCATCGAAGGTCTCCGTTAGTTGAGTTTCGCAACCCCAACCTATCCGAAGATCTTCGATGGCCACCCGTGAACCTGACCGGCCGCTACAGCGCTCGGGGATGGCGCGCGGCCGGTCAGCTTCACTACCGCTGAGCTACACCACCAGCGGGGACACGACCCGGTCGAACGTTGGGCGTTCCGCTTGCCTGGTTTCCACGTGCTGCGCGGCGATGAAGGTGAGACAGCAGCGTCAATCAAGATGAGACTCCGTTTGGGGCTGTCGGCGTAGGGCGTAGCCCGGAGCCGACAGCCCCAAACGGAAGCCCTTTCGAAGGGCTTTGGTGGTCGTGACCGGCCTACATCTGGGCTTTTCCTTGAGGGAAGAGCGCAGGTGAGCGGTCGACACGTCAACGATCATCAAACGAGGCTCTTTATGAAACATCGTCAAAGCGACCCGGTGCCCGTGGCAGCGGCCAAGGCCGGTATCAGCCGGGCGACCGCCTATCGGCTGCTCAAGGGCGGCAAACTCCCGTCCCAGAAGGCGGAGCCGCGAGGTCGGCGCCGACCAGACCCGCTGGCAGAGATCTTCGACACCGAGATTGTCCCACTTCTCCAGGCGGCTCCCGGCCTGCGGGCCGTTGCCATATTTGAGGAGATGCTTCGCCGGCATTCGGATCTGTCGCCCGGTATCCGGAGGACCCTGGAGCGGCGCATCCGGACATGGCGTGCGCGGCATGGTCAGGACCAGGAAGTCATTTTCCGTCAGACCCACGAGCCCGGCCACATGGGCCTGTCGGACTTCACCGATATGGGCGACCTCGATGTGCCCGTCACGGTCGCCGGCGAGCCGCTCAAACATCTCCTCTATCACTTCCGGTTGGTCTGGTCGGGTTTCGAGCACGCCCATGTCATCCTCGGCGGCGAGAGCTATGTCGCCTTGGCCGAGGGACTGCAGAACGCCCTGTGGGCGGTAGGCGGGGCGCCACGCCTACACCGCAGTGACAGCCTGTCGGCCGCATTCCGCAATCTCGACGCTGACGCCAGAGTTGACCTGACGCGGCGATATGATGCGCTTTGCGAGCATTATGCGATGGAGCCGACGCGCAACAATCGCGGTGTCGCCCATGAGAACGGCGCTATCGAAAGCCCCCACGGCCATCTCAAATATGCCGTGAACGACGCACTGTTGATGCGCGGATCCGGCGACTTCGACGATTTGACCGCCTATCGCGCCTTCATCGACGAGATCGTCGCGCGCAAGAACCGACGCAACGCGGCTCGTATCGATGCCGAGCGCGCAACGCTGCAGCCGCTCCCGCAGCTTCGCACCGGCGACTATGAGGAGAGCATTGTCCCCGTCACCTCGACCAGCAGCTTCACGCTGAAGAAGGTCTTCTACACGGTCCCGTCGCGCCTCATCGGCCACAGGCTGAGGGTCCGCCTGTATGACGACCGCCTCGATATCTTCCTCGGCGCGACGCGTCTCATGACGCTCCGTCGCGGACGAACGCCCAGCGACGGCAAGCACGGACACGTCGTCGACTACCGGCACGTCATTCACAGCCTGCGGCGCAAACCTATGGCGCTGATGAACCTCGTCTACCGCGACCAGATCTTTCCGCGCGAAGCGTATCGCCGGACATTCGACCGTCTTATCGAACAACTGCCCGAGCGCGTCGCCTGCAAGATCATGGTCGAGTTGCTCTCGCTCGCGCATGAGCGGGGTTGCGAAGCAGAGCTGGCAGATGTTCTGGCAGCGGATCTGGACGCCAGGCGCCTGCCAGACCTCACGCAGCTACGAGCACGCTTCTCACCAGACCCGGCCAGCTTGCCGGTCGTCTCGGTGCAATTGCCCTCGCTTGCCGTCTACGACACTCTGCTGACGGGAGCGGCCGCATGAACCCCGCTGTCGACACCCAGCGCCTCGCATTCATCCTCAACGAACTGCGTCTGCCCGCCATCAAACAGGCCTGGCTCCAGTTCGCTGAACGCGCCGACAAGGAGGCGTGGCCGGCCACCCGCTTCCTCGCCGCGCTCGCCGAGCATGAGATCGCCGAACGCGACCGGCGACGCATCGAGCGGCACCTGGCAGAAGCACGCCTGCCACCAGGCAAGACCCTCGACACCTTCGACTTCACCAACGTGCCGATGATCTCGAAGGCTCACATCATGGCGCTCTGCGCCGGCGACAGCTGGCTCGAGAAGGGGGCCAACCTCATCATGATTGGCGGACCGGGCGGCGGGAAGAGCCATCTCGCCGCTGCAATCGGCATGGCACTCATCGAGGCGGGCTGGCGCGTCCTGTTCACCCGTACCTCGGATCTCGTCCAGAAACTGCAGATCGCGCGCCGTGAGCTCGCCCTCGAAAGTGCGATCGCCAAGCTCGACAAATATCACCTGCTCGTGCTCGACGATCTCGCCTACGTCACCAAGGACCAGGCCGAAACCTCCGTCCTCTTCGAACTGATTAGCGCCCGCTACGAACGCCGATCAACCCTCATTACCGCCAACCAGCCATTCGGCGACTGGTCGCGCGTATTCCCTGACCCCGCCATGACGCTCGCCGCTGTCGATCGCCTCGTTCATCATTCCACCATCTTCGAGATGAACGTCGAGAGCTACCGACGCCGCGCAGCCCTCCAGCGACAATCAAGCTGAGACACCGTCTGTCGCGGAGCGGCGATCAACACCAAAGTTGGCCTTGCATTGCCTGTCGCGCCGCGACAATCTCGCTCCCGTCACGGCCGCAGAGTCTCATCCTGATCGCCGCTACTGTCTCATCCAGATCGCCGCTCAATATCCACGTCTGCTTCACGCCACACCGGCGCAACGCCAAGACTTTGAACTCAGCCGTCGCGGAATCCATTGGGATGCGATTGACGAGAATATCTCGGTCGAAGGGTTGCTGGCGGTCCAAGGGGATATGACGCACCCCGCGAATATCGCTGCCTAAGCAAAATCGGGAGCGCGTTTCCCATCTGATTTCTGCATCGCGGAAACGTCTGTAACTTGGTCGTTTTCCACACGATGCAAAACTTGTGAGTTTCGCATCAGGAACGCGATAGACGGTGGAAGATGGCCATTGATGAACCGATCCCATTTTTGAGGGTTTGAAGGCTATGTCAGCGCTCAATGACAGAGAAAGAGTTAGATTGCGGGCATTGATCGCGCGCTCAAAGGTCGCCCTAACCAAGGCAGAAGGTACTATCGAGCGTGCTAAAACGCGTATTGCAAAGGCTGAAAAAACAATCGCCGATTTGGACCAGAAGGAACGCTAGAGTGCGGTGTTGCCGCCTTGATAATCGCGGAAACGTCTGAATTCTGCCTTTTCATTCCTGATGCAAAAATTTTGATTTTTGCATCAACGACGGTGGTACTGACGTGATCGTGATAGCGGTCAGTATTTCATTGAAATCATTGGCTAAATATCTAATAATTTTCCAATGGCTGAATTTTATCACCCAATTGCTCTCGCGCATGCGCAAGGCTTGCAGGCAGGGAAATCGGCAGAGGCAACGCCCTTGGGATGCCCATGGCCGATCCACGAGTATGATGCATGCTTGGCATGGTTTTCTGGCTTCGCCATTGGAGCTTTAGCCAGATCACCTAACGTCCCCGGCCACGATCGTCTCGCCCACGCTCCCGATCGCGCTGCTCCCTGATCCTTCCCAGCGCCAGCCAGTGGTAACAACTACAGCCCCGGCCTGATGAAACCCTTTTGATTTTTGCATCACGAATGGCCGGGATGGGAAGGAAAACGGTCATCCACCCCAGTGCCGAAGCGCAATCGCAATGCCCAAGATGCCAAACGCTGCCCAAGAAGCAGCGAGTGCCCAGAACGTTACAGGAGCGGTCTCTCGATTCGTATTCAGAGACTTGTAATTGATCGGAATTTCGCCCGTGACGAATCCTATGGCGAGTACGACCGCAGAAATCACCGCGAGTATCACACCGCATAGGGCAAGCTCTATCATCATAGGATGATACGTGCCTGCGTTAGGTCCGCAAGTGGGCGTTACCGCCCGAGCGACGGCCCATGATCGCGGTCGATCTGCCGTTGCTGGTCACGCTCCACCTGACGCTGGCGTAGCTGCTCGCGCTGCACCGCCTCACGCTGTGCCTGTTCCTGCTGTAGCTGGAACCGTGCCTGCGCCTGGGCGCGTTCCTGGGACTGACGCTCGATCTCCTGCGTCCCCACCGCCGCCAGCGCCTCCTTGCTGAACGGCGACTGCGCAAGGCGTGCGATCCGCTGGCCGTACTCAACCAGCCACTCCTTGGCCCGTTGTGCCTGATGCACGGCCACGTCCCGCAATTCCATAAGCCGTGACCGCTCCCGCGCCCGATCCGTCACCGGCTCGTACTCACGACCCTCCGCGCGAGCCTCACGCTCTGCCCGCCGCTCGATCGCCGTCACCGCCGGCCCCATCTTCTCCTGCGCCGGCCCCTCAAGCCCCTGCGCTTCCCGCGACCGGTGATCGACCCGCTCAGGCCGCTGCGCATGCTCAAGCGCCTGATTGGTCAGGTTCTCCCACCGGGACCGCTCATACTCGGCTGGCGTCGGCTGCTCGTGCCGTTTGCAGTGGATCGGATCCAGCTCGACCACCTTGCGGCCGAGCGTCCCATCCGGCTCCACCCGGCAGGCCGTCATGACGATATGCGCATGGTGGTTACGCTCGTCACCCTCGCCGTGCGGGCGATGGACGGCGACGTCCACGCCTACCCCGTACCGGGTCGATAAATCCCGCGCATACTCAACCGCCAGCGCTCGCCGCGCCTCCCGATCAAGCTCGGCCGGAAGCGCCACCTGGATCTCACGACCCGGCACCGCATCCCCCCGCTTGTGATGCGCCTCGACCCGATTCCAGAACTCGCCGCGGGCTTCCTCGCGCTCGCCGGGCAGCACCAGCGTGGCGCTCTCAACGCCATCGCGACGGCTGTAATCGTGGGTGATCCCGTCGCGTTCGCTGGTCAGCTTTTCAGCCGACCGATACGCGACGGAGCCGATCACGGAACGCCCGCTGCTCCGCGCCATCGGCTTCATCGTCAGGTGATAGATGGCCAGAGCGCGCTCCCTTCTTCTAGGGGTGCAGGGGCCAGCCCATGCCGCGATGTATTCGTAGAATACTCTAATCGCGCCCTTTATACTATTTTGCTTCTAAGCTTCTACCTGCTACCTTTCAAGACGGAGGGTATCATGGCTGGCAGAGTCTCACAGGAACAGATCGATAAGGTTCGTCTCAAAGCGGCCCAGGCTCTCGAACGTGCGCGCAAAATGGAACGCTCGC
>Ga0222660_1000430_pt1 | contig 19516 bp, 29 predicted proteins | sample AntAcemetagen549_FD_179832 | JGI IMG/M metagenome (GOLD analysis project Ga0222660, IMG submission 179832) | Saline water microbial communities from Ace Lake, Antarctica - #549 | ecosystem: Environmental > Aquatic > Non-marine Saline and Alkaline > Saline | place: Antarctica: Ace Lake...
AATTGGACCCGTGTCTACAAGATATCCAGTTCTTGTTAGGGTTGTCATCGTACTATACTTATTTAAAGACTTGAAACTTTATATAGATATAAAATGCCTACCGTAAACGTTGAAGAGAACATCACACAGCTTCGTTCCAATATTGAAAAGATGACCCAAGAAGTATTTAGGCTTCAGGGTATGCTCCAGACATTTGAGGGGTTCAAGCAGGGTGGTCTCAAGACAATTGACCTTCCTCAGTCACCCAACGAAGAGCTCGAGAGTATCCAAGAGAAGCCTGAATAAGTACCAACATTCCAAACCCCCTTGAAGTCCACATCAACTTCAACTTCATCATCCTTTATTAGAGATTGTAGGGGTCGCCCCTTGACTTCACACATCACTCTCCTATAACGGAATGGAACCTTCACTTTTAGAACTCTCCCATCGAGGGGGTCATCCACACTTTTATTCATGAGTAGGTGTAACTTATTCGCATGCATTCGTTGTATAATTTCTGAAACCTTTTGGGGAATTATAAAACGGATATACTTTTTATCATTGAAATCATACATGGGTTCATAGACTGTCGCTATGAACTTCATTGATTTCTATTACGATATACTAAAATTAAAACTATAAGTAGCACAAGAATGAAGAAGAGTGCTTGTGTGAGAAGAACTGGTTGAAGTGGTTCTCTCGTCCCGAAACATTCATGACTTAGGGACCTCGAAACCTCCACCCCCGCCTCGATACTCGAATATGGTGTGTTCCTATGGGACATCATACCACACATAGCAACCTTGGGACACTTCCCGAAGAATGGGAGTTGTCCATGAAGGCTGAGAACCCCCGAAGACTGTGAAAAATCCCATGTTTCACCGTTCCACTCAGCACCCCATGCAATACGAATCTCCTTAGGTTCTGGTACCCCGAGTTGCTTGAGAACTTCAGCTTTTAGTGTTTCTGGGTCAGTTGAAATAATTTCCTTTGTGAGATGACAAATGACACAAGAAATTGTATTTGTTCCATGAAGGACTTTGGGTTGAAGGTTCCATGGTGTAGTCGCCGCAACTTCGAGATCCGATTCGAGTTTTGGAGCGTTCTCATACTCAAGAAGAACATTAATCGCACCGTATGTACTGTCTCGTACATTTTTGACTGATTCGGGTCCCCAATTGTCACCCATTAATTTGAACGCTGGACTATTATCGAGACAAAGGAAAAGCATACCATCATCAATTACCGTTCCATTTGAAAATCGTGCACTATATGAATCCTTACCATATTCCACTTCACCCAATTCAGTACCGAAAACGAAGTTTGCACCAGCATCTAGGAGTGCCTTTTCCATCGCGTCACACATGACTTTCCCAGAAACCTTTTGTGTACAAGGTTGTGAGAGTGCAACATGATCCAAGTTTTTTACAAACTCATACGCCGTCATGACATCCCATGTGACACCATCCATGATGAGTGGAAGGTGTTCGATACACGCTTGACCACTTTCAGATAAAGATCCTACGGCGTCTTTGAGAGAAACCGACTTATATTTTGTTGGTTGTGTGAACACCCTCGATAAAAGAGAGATGAGCACACCATAGTCTTTAGGTTTGAGTGCACGCAAAACATACCCCATATGTTCACCATTGTCTATGGCTGTAAAGATATCATCCCAAGAAATCCCCATCTCATTGAAGAGGGACTTTGTGTTGATGAACGCTCGATCGAATACAATTCGGTGTGCGTGAAGATCGCGTGTGTCTACTTCGGGTTCCCACCATGAGCCACCAGCTGAAAGTTTCCTATCATAAATGGTAACCTCGTGATCGGATGACCTGAGAATTTCCCATGCTAGGGACATACCAGTTGGACCAGCACCGATAATATGAATCTTCATTCTATTAGTATCTCACAAATTAAATAAGACCAGTCTTCTTACGTTCCTCTGGGGTCTTGAAGGCATATATGACAGATATGAAAATGACAGTCGAGAGAAGAGCATACTCAATATCCTTTGTCGCACTGAAAGCGATGAGCATCAGAGATATGAAGCGGAATGTTTTGTTTTCGAAAAGTTTCTTGAGTCTCCCAGGGATTTGGATTGCATTACCTGAGAAGAGACCCTGATACAAAATAATAAGGGAAAACACGAGTGGTTGGGACTTAATGAGAAGTTCAGCTGGACCAGTGATTCTACTGAACGCGTTCGCGATTTTTACCATTTACTTTGTATCGATATTTAATTTTAGGCGTTTTAGTTTTTCTTCAAACTCTCTCCGCTCTCCAGGTGATTCAATTTCTTTCCCAGAGTTTAGAGCTTCAATCTCTGGTCCGGTAAGTTGCATGGCATTGACCCTAAAGTCCATGAACGCCTCCATAGAATGGGGTACTAGGGGTTGGACAAGTTCATATATAGCCGTGGCATAGTCTCGGATTTCCTTTTGAGCGTGATGGTCCATTCTCAATTGCAAGAAATGCATGAGGTTGTGGAGGTCCATCTTCCACACGAAAGAGGTGTAGGTCGATTGTGGTAAGACACCTCGAGCTTGTTCCCTGCAGACACCCTTCTCGAGCAACTGTTCGTAAAGTTTGAATGCATTTTTATACTGTGTAGAGAGGGTTTCATTCAACTCGTCATCTAATTCTATAACACCCTCTGATCCTTGGTGATTTACCGCAGATTGTCCACGGAGGACTTCTGGTTCGTAGTACTCTTCATCAACGATAGAATACCTGGCAGACATTTCATTTACAGATGCAGTCCTGTGTCGAAGCCATTGACGAGCAATGTATAGAGGTGCCTTAATACGAAATTTGAATACAACGAGTTCCAGAGGTGAAGTATGCCAATTGCGTACGAGATAGCGGATAAGACCCCTATCTCCTCTAGTGGTTGTAGTACCCGTCTGATAACTCACACGAGCACCATCAACAATAGCCTTATCTAGGTTTTGTTGAGGCATGTGGTCAACGAGTTCTACAAATCCATGATCTAATACTTTCTTCATTCTAAACAAATAACCGTTCAAATCTTTAATAGTTACACTCATCATCGAAAGGGACCTCTCCACAAAAATCATAGAGCTTATTCAACTTCATTTGTGTGTCATCCATAGCATCTATAGCATCATCCACCAGTTCCAAAAATGTATCCAATTCATCGAGGGCTATACGATGGGTATTCCTTAGGGGTTTCTTTGAGTGAAAAGTGGATTTGAGACGCTTGTTATTCTTGATGAGTTTGTCCAAGTTGGGCTTGTTCACGGCACACATACGGATGGTGAGACTCATTTGGTTACTCATGACTTCAAATCTTTAATCAATTCGTTTACATCACGATAGTACCTCTTTAAATCTTTCATGAACCTCTTGTTATTTTCGAGAACTTCACATTCCACTTTGTTCAAATAAATCCAAGCCAAATTTGATTTAGAATACTTTGTCATCTTCTGATTCTCGTTTGGGCGACGAGCAACTAACTTCGTAGTTTTCTTCTTTTTAGAAGCTGGGATAACTTCCTTTCTATTCACGAAGGATAGGGCTTGCATCACCGTATCCGCCAAGTCATCCTTCTTCTTAGATTTTAGGAATACATCTAACCAGTGTGTGTTTGTGGGACCTGTACGAATAAACTCTTCACACCTTTGGATGGCAACCTTCTTCCTCTTATTGTATTGGGCCTTCCCAGGGCCGGCGACATCCGGAATCTTGTGACGGGCGTCATAAAGGATCGTCTCCGCCTTTGGGCATCTGATGATAAAGTAGGCATGGAGGAAATGCATCACAGAAACCATCTTCTTGTTACGATCTGGTTGTTTCTCTATGAGAATTGTGTCAGCGGTAAGTACCCAAGGTCGGGCATCGAGGTGGTTACGGAGCGACACATAAACACCGTCCGCATGTTGTGGTGGAATACCATCGACATCCCACTGTCTCACAAGGTTTCCAGATTTATCATCTAGAAGACAAAGAGCCAAATTCTTTGTACCAACGTCGATTGAGAGAATCATTGGTATAAAGGACGGACACCCCTTTAAGTCAATCCGAGAAACTCAAGGTTACTCTGGGTTCGTGTACAATTGGGTGGTGATACACACCAGCTGGAATGAATAGACTATCACCTGGTGATAACACACACGTTTTACCATTATCAAACCTGTATGCCATTTTTCCTATACTCTGTACGATTAATACATCATCTTCATCATTGTGTCTACCGAAAGTTTCTGCATTGTCGGAAAATGAAATGTATATATGCATCTCTTCCATACCAACTTCTTGATAGGCGGGCTTGAGTGATCCTGGAAGATAGTCGTTATGACAAACAAAGGAATACTTATTTCCGTTAATCATTAATCCTGAGTCTCGTCTAATTTCATCTGAAACTTTTAGTTTGACATCCTTCCAAGAAACAGTTTTGACGGTCTTATATTTGTTTCGTGTATATACGACTTGTTTATTGTCGACCGTTTCAAAAATAACCTCTTTGTGATACATTTATTATATTAATAGTTTAATCTATAAGTTATCGCCCCTTGGCACCCTTGGAAGCCGCCTTAGCTGCATTTTGACCCGCTGGGGACATCATAAACGCGGCTCCTCCGGCGACGATTACACACACGACACATCCACTGATTAATGAAGGCATCATCGCACCTGAAGCGGCAGATCCAACACCCGCACCAACACCTTCGGCTGCCGTACCAACACCAGAACCAACACCTTCGGCTGCACTACCAACACCTTCACCAATTCCCTTCGCAGCATCACCCACCGCTTCTCCAGCACCTTCAGTCTTTTGCTCAGTTGATTGCTTGAGTTTTTCTGACAATTTCTGTGCATTCTTATCCTCGTTGATGATCTTGGTAATCTGCTGACCCATCTGTTCAGCGACGAATTTGATTACCATATCCTGACCAATTTCACAGGGTTTAGCCATTACACACGCCTTGATAAGTTCGACGGGTGGGGGAACACCGAGTTCCTTGTACACACCGATACCACAAGGATCGATGATGAGATTTTTCACTCTAAGCTTTTGTTTCAGTACAACCTTTGCTTGGAGTTTGTTAATGGTTTCATTTGTGATGTTCTTTGTCAGTTTGTTCTTGATACTCGTCTTTGTCTTAGAGACCAGTTCGGAGTTGTTACCACCAAAAGGGTTTCCAAAACCTGTTTCCTGTTTCGCTGCATTTTCAGCCTCCTTTTCAATATCACCCATGAGGTCATTAATGAGGTTCTTAGTGTCTTCACCTTTGAAACTTTGTAAAACTTTGATATCAGCATTAATCTTCTGACCAATTTTCAGGTTGCAGTATGCCTTGATACCACTCACAGTCATATCCTGTACCGCGATGACGGATGCGCTCACCGCATTTTCACTTCTATTCAGAGCATTGAAGGTGGTATCGTTTACCACTTCAGTCTCTACAAGTGTTTCAGACTTGGATTTGGATTTACCCCCTCCCATGTTTTGTAATGCACTGAGAAAAAAAATATAACTTAAATTATAATGAAGAATAACGTCAACCGAGTCGTATTAATTTTGGCGATTATTGTTGTTGCTGTGTGGATGATTAGGAAATATATGCAGGGTCGTGAGCTCAGGGAGAACTATGAGATGAACAAGGTTGGTCTGATGGAATATATCGGGGATAAGGAGGCGTTGGATCCAACTTATGTTATGGCTAGCGTTGCTAAGTTGACCAAAGATGAAGATATCATCATGCGAGGGTATGAACTCGCCAGTGCGGACGATCGTGATAGTCTCAGAGTTCTTGTGAGTGGTTTGTAATTAATTTCCAGTTCTATACTATAATGAATAACTATCTGATTGTTGTACTGGCAATTCTTGTCATCCTAGTGGGTATGAAGCGTGTGGAAGGGATGAAGGAGGAAGAGAAGAAGAAAAAGGTGGAGTCCTTAAAAAAGTTTCTTATTTAAAATGTCAGTCAATTATAAACTATGAAGCGTAATCATATTGCACTTTTGTTAGTCGTCTTTGCAATCATCCTGTGGGTATATTTCAATAGACGTCAGGAAAAGGTTGAGTTCTACTCCACCGAAGATGTGGATAAACTGGTAAAATATATAGAGCGCGATGGTGACATTGAACCAGACTATGTAAAAACCAAACTTGAAGAATTCTCGAACGATAAAGATTTTATTTTGATCGCATACAATTTAGCAAAAGCTGAGAATAGAGTTGAACTCAGTGATTTAATATATTCAATCCTCTTAAATGAGACTCCCGCATGATATCTACGTACGATAAATACCAAAATTTATTTTCATATTAAATATAGATGAAACTGAATGTTTGGGGATTCCCCGTATTTAAATATTCATTTGATAATCAAGATAAAGCACTAGAAGAAGTATTGAAGACGATAGAACTGATAAAACCGGTAGACACTTCCGATGAATGGAATGCGACATCCATGACTTCAACCCCCGAAGAACGGAATATGTACGTAGAAGAAGAGATAAATAAATGTATTGAAAAGTTTTCAAAAGATTTAAATATTCCGAGTGAAATGTTGACACTAAATGAATGTGGCAATAATAAATGTAATCACACTATGTCTAAGGCATATTGGCTAAACATTTATAAAACTGGGCAGAGTCAGGATGTGCACTGTCATACAAATCTAGATGATGACCATAGACTATCAAATTCCCAAGTTATGTTCAGTTTTACATATTTCGCAAAGTACGATCCTGAAAAAGATGCCAAGTTTGTATTCGTAAATCCCTCACCCGCCCCCGATATATTTCGCGATTGGGTGGAAATGGTACCAGAGTTTCGCCCAGCTTTTATACCAGAAGTTCAACAGGGAGATATCATCATATTTCCTTGTTTCATGATGCACTACGTCGATATACAGACTTCAGAAGACCAAAGAATAACAGTTTCGGGAAATTTCCATAAAAAAAATGAAAATGTGTGTAAATGTGATACGATGTTTGGGGATTCCCCATCTTTAAATACACCATGATGACTTTTTCGGGAAATCTCTACAGGACCACTGATAAAAAAAAATATATATAAATAGTAATGGGTTACACTGTATTTTATGGTGGTCACAATCCAACGAAACAACAAGACCGGGGCTCGTGGGTTGCTTGTGGTACAGATTATCAGGTCATGACCAATGTTGAAAAGACGAGTAGAGGCTTCCGACGCAGGCGAAGATACTGGTGTATTAACCCCAACTCTGGAAAGATCGGGTGGAGAGCTGATGGTTCAGGGGGGCAGGCGTGTTCGGGACTGGGATCAGGGTCTGCAGTCGGTGGAGGTGAAAATGGTTTCTCGGGTAAAGACCAACATTTCTCTGGTGCGTTCGCGGGATATAAGTGTACTATATCTGATACGAACACGGCAAAACCAAAACAATGGTCGGGTGAGTCTAAAATGAACACAGCCTCGGCTAAGGATAATAACGGCACATCCAAAAGTCTTTACGAACAGATACTTTTCGGAATTACTACGAAATATGGTAGTTCAACTGGTTTTTGTGCAAATGCAAACAATCTTGCGACCGTTATTCACAATGATGGTCGTACCTGTTACCAGATGTTAAAAGCAAAAGGAGAGGAGGTTAGAGCTAGACAGATGAGTATTCAGTTTTGTAACAGCAATCCTAAAGATCCGAAATGTAAATGTTTCAATGGAGCTCGTAGTGATTTTATAAACGACTGTAAAAGGAATCCAACATGGGCGGGGTGTAAAGAAATTGTAGCTTCTATCAAATCATTTGAGGATGCTGGACTAAAGTCGGCTACAGGTCTATTCGGTAATGCGACCTGTCTAGTTCCAAATATTTGCGAAGAATCTGGTCTATATCTCCCAACTAATGGTAAAATTTCAGCGTGTGCGAATCAAACTGCTATATGTAATCAAATAATGAAAAATGATAATATACAAGCTTTTGGGGGAGTTACCGCTGCTCAGGAATGTAATATAAACTTTTCAAATGAACAGGGTAAAAGAGACGCTGAAAAGAAGAAGGCCGCCGCCGCCGCCGTGGCCGCTAAGAAGGCTGCAGACGCTAAGAAGGCTGCAGACGCTAAGAAGGCTGCAGACGCTAAGAAGGCTGCAGACGCTAAGAAGGCTGCAGACGCTAAGAAGGCTGCAGACGCTAAGAAGGCTGCAGACGCTAAGAAGGCTGCTACTGCTCGTGCCACCGCTGCTGGTGCCACTCCAGCTGCCGCCGCTGCTGCAGGTAACGCTGCTGCTGCTCGTGCCGCCCCAGCTGCCACCGCTACTGGGGGTGGTTTAGCTAAACCTGGTGGTATGCCCCAAAATACTAAGATCGCGATCGGTGTTGGTGGAGTGGTTATTTTATGTTGTTGCTTATTGGTTGTGGTGATGGTGATGAGTGGTGGTGGTGGTGGTGGTGGTGGTCGCCGTCGCCGTTAAATAAAATGTCGAGTTAAAGTATAATGAAGACTAGATCTAGAACTATTATCATAGCGGTAGCTGTACTCGTCGCTCTTTTCCTACTCATCAGGATGCGAGAATCTTATGAAGGTGATGCCGGACCAGCCCCTGAGAAGGAGGAGGACGTAGAAGAAGATCTCGAAATAAAGAAATTGGTAGAGGATAAGGGTATAACTCAAGAAGATCTGGATAATTTAATGAGTATTATTGGATGAACTTAAAGACTAAATAAAAATTTAGGGTATGTGGTGTTGGTGGTGTTGCCATAGTTTTGATGGAACACCATTAAAGATGCCCTATAGACATGATGAAAAAAGAAACACATTTCATACATCTGGTAACTTTTGTTCATGGAGCTGTATGAAATCGTATGCGATAGAAAAATATGGATTGAGTCGTGGAGGTCTCATATGTGGAAACATTGTGATGATGCGGAAAAAGATGTATAATCAGATAGGTCCCATAAAGGCTGCACCGTGGAGATTTAGTCTCGATGTATTTGGTGGGGATCTTACAATCGAGGAGTTTAGAAAAAATAACACAGTTGATAAGGCTGTACCAGATAAGGTGAATACACAACCGTTTGTTGATAATCTGATACCCCTTGTTTCAAACATTAAGAAGATGAATGAAATAAAGAATGCAGCTTTGAATAACAGTGCACTAAAACTAAAGCGAACGAAACCGCTGAAACGAAGTCACAACAACTTAGAATCAGCTTTGGGTTTAATTATTACACCCAAATCCTAGGTTCCTTTTTTGTTTGGCAGTTGGTATTGAAGGTGGTAAATATATAGATTTTTTACTGTGAACCCACTGTTCACCATCGTGTGCTGCCCAACAAATATCTAGCCTCTCCATAGCTTTCCTACATAGGACACAAGGTAATGAGATTGCATCTCCGTGAACGGTTTTGCGTTCGATCACCATTTCACCATGTTTCCTGTGGAGCCATTCCGTAAACTGGTGGGGCTTATACCCCTTTTTCAGACACTCTCTATATAGGCGCTTGATGAGTTGTCTTTCTGCACACATATGATTATTGCTGATGACGGTCGGTCCCTTTGACATGTAACTCGTCACCTGACAGTATTTCATGGGTGGCAATTTAAGCACATTTTTCCATCGTATACAAAATCACACTTTGTACACTCACTTAGGATGGTAATATTCCGTTTAGGGGTAAGTCCTTTAGCGAATCGTTCGAGTTCCTTTACTGTATAGATTCCGTAACGAACCATAACCTCGAGCGATGGGAATCGCATTCTATTTTACTTACTTGGTAAAACCTTAAGCGAGACAAGGGAGGCAACTTTTCTTAAGTTTGAGCATCGCGGCGAAGCTGTCGACCATGGGTGGGACTAGGGCTTTGAGGATGATTTCGAATTCACTGTCCTTTTCACCTTCATCAATCTGTTCGATTAGGTGATTCAAGACACCGATGACCAACTTCTTCTTCTGGGGACCTGGGAGTTTCTTGAACTTTTGAGACTCCATCATGAGGCGACCCAAGATTGGGGGGACGTCCTCCTTGGTGAGACCGTCGTCGATGTACTCACTCTTGAGTTCCTCAACAGTCTTGACGAGGCTTTGCGCGTCGATCTTTCCAGCAAACTTTTGTAATATGAGATCCATTTATAATATATATATATTATAAATGATGGAACTAAACGACATCATCGCGAGTATCGCATTTGGGTTGGGGTTTGTTCTGATGTACAAAGATTTGGAAAACTCAGATAAGGTTGATGTGGAAAAAAAGAATGTTATACTTTTAGGACTTATATCGAGTCTTCTCTGGTTTGTGCACCAATACAGGAGATATGGTCTAAACATGACGGCAATGTATACCTTATTGGGAATGATTGTCCAGTTGTACGTGTTAAACAAGATCTTACTTAAGGAGAAGTCGCGTCGATGATTCAGTAATGAGTTCTATTATTTGTGCACCTGTAAAGTTTTCGTATTACAAGCGTTATCAGGCTAAGCTGGCTAAGCGTAGTACGCGTTCTTCCTATAAGGTTCGTTCATCGAGTGAACCTTCGATAGAACCATATCAACCACAGACTCGATTCGCCGAGGTTCTCAATGGTCGCGCTGCTATGCAAGGTGTTCTATGGGGTTCTCTAAACTGGATGATGACAGGTGAAAATGTCATTCAGCAGGTTGAGGATCCTGTGTATGCTATCGCTGCGACTGGTGTTGTTACTACATTGGCACTCGCGTCTCTGTTCACAGCCGAAAACTTCAGCACCGATAAAATTGGAGCATTCACACCTGATGCTGAGCTCAAGAATGGTAGATTGGCTATGCTCGGGTTTATCGCCTTGTTGGGGTTGAGTGCCATGTAACCTAAAAATTCTATCATTTTAACCTTCTCTTCCATCGAAAATGTCCCTGCCCTACGCACCACGTAGGACAAGAACACCATAAGGATATACACGTTTATCACAATAGGCTTCATGCCGTCTTACTCTTTTTCACGAATAAAAATACGGAAACGAGCAGCACACACGCGAAGGAAGCCACATTGACACCACTGTAGATGAGCTTAGACTTTTCCTTTTTAGCACTCGCACACTTGCGAGCCCAGTTTAGGGCAGCTGAGCTACCAATAAGACCCATTATGGCATAAAGAAGTGTGAAAGCACCGAGTTTTTTGGAACCTGCAACCTTGGTGACGAAGAGGGTGAATGGGATTGTGATGGCAATCGCTAGGGTTGCGATGAGCCATTTATTGAGATTCTCCTGTACCGTTTTACCTTTCATCTCATCGCATTTAGAGTACATGTCGATGCCTAGGGAGGCGATCACCATGTAGAAGAAACCGAGGAAGAGGATGATACCAATCGTTCCCCAGTTGATATCCATTTCTACCTTTTTACCAGCAGTTTGGGCGGCACTCTGGAAGGTGGCGGATCCTTGAACAGCTGTACCGGCGCGTCCCGCAGCTCCGTACATCGAAGTACCCATCTGTCCACCCATAGCGCGCATGGCACCAAAGCGAGACATTGTATTATTATATTACTTAGAGAAAATATTGACTTCTCCTGTATATGAAAATACCTAGGGTTCTCTTCGTGAAACACTGTCCTAATCTCTCCCCCGAGAGGAAGGTATTTTTGTTAGAACATCTTAAAGAGCGTGTTCCTATCGAAGATATTCGGTGGTTTGAGGACTACAACCATGACCACCCCTTTGTAGAATGGGTTAATAAAAAGTTGAAACTTCCGTACGGAGTGAAACTCACGAGTAATCTAGTCAAAACATTGTTCATGTTTAAACAGGTGATAGATGAACGGATTGAATCTGCTCTTTTCATTGATGATGATGTCGTATTTCATAAGGATTGGGTGGAGATACTTGAAAGCATTCCTGATGAAGTTGAAAAGAATGGTTTCATAAATCTGGGGACTTCACATTTCTACAATCTCAAACCAGAAAAGGGTAACGTGTACAGTCTACCTAACAATGGTGGCTGTGAAGGTTCTTGGTTTTCACTCGAATGTGTCATCGCCTTCATGAGTAACCTTAATATCGATCAAGCGTCTGACATCGTGTTACATGGATTCATGATGGCGCAAGGTAAGCCGATTTTGAATATCCCTATATGTCATCAGACTTCACAGATTGAACAATTCACCACATTGGATCATGATACGAGAAAGACTGGAAATTGGTTTGAATACGTAAAAAAGTATAAGACTTTACCGAAAGTCAATTTCAATACACTTCTCAAAGAATTTGAAGTGTTCAAGGAGAGAAAGAAAAGGGTGGATGAAAAGTTTTATGAATTGTACGGTAAGAAGGTCGACATCAAGAACATAAATTACATCGTTGATGACGACCAAGAATATCATTTGAATATTTTAGAATTTTAATTGAACACGAAATGAATGTTAGACCTCCCATAAGCACCTGCACTGTACCCAAATGTGGAGAGGTCTGTGAGATCTTGATTTCCTGCCGTAATGTAGAGTTCTTTGCATTTGGATAATAGAAACCAGTCAAGGTATGCACCGTATCGCTCTTCTTTGGTTATCCCAACATTTTTCAAAACTTTACAATCATATGTAAGAGTAAGTTTGTTGTCTAGGGTTACAATTTTATCTGGAAATCTTTTCTTAAACATCTCCTTTACACCCTGACTATCACTTGCCAAAAAGAACTTCGCATCAGTGTTTTCAACAACTTCAATAAATTTGTTTAATGCACTATCCTTAGCGAAATAAGCTGGTTTAATTTCACCATTTTCATCTACACCGTGACACCCCATAGATGCTGAATCATCTGAGCATGCACCTCGTCGAATATGAATACCATGAATGAGACCATGGTCATGGACCTCAATGAGTTTCTGGAGTTCTACATTGGGTTTAATCACATCTTTGAGATTTGAATGTACCTGATGATAATAGGTTGGATTAATAGCGATGCGTGGTTCAAAAGGTGTATCATCTGGGTCATCTGTAATTTCAAACCCTGAAAAGTCAACACCTCTATCAAAATCACACAGGCTTTTATATACACGGGGTGTGGGACTTCTATATACTAGATCGGATATACATAGAGCGACATTACCCCAACCAACAGATTCTGGTGGGTAATATGTCATTATATGTATATGAACGATTTTATCTTTAAATATTCAGAAATTGTTTTAGGTCTTCCCTCGTCTTCTTTTGTGACCACCCAAGGGACTTTAATTTTTTAGCGCATATATGATATCTTTGGTCATTAAATGGGCGATCATCGATATATGTAATCCATTTATCATAGTCTGTTGTTCCATGAATTGTTTCTATGATAAGTTGGGTTACTTCCATCACACTGAGTTCGTCGTCTGAAGCGATGTTATAGATATCTCCAGATGTTCCTTTCTTCCACACGATATCCACTGCATCTACAACATCTTCAACATGCATGAATGCGCGTTTAACTGAAGCTGATCGTGTACCATGAATCGTACATTTCTTACCATCCTTTAAGAGTCGTTTAAACTTTGGAATCAATTTTTCGGGGTACTGATTTGGACCATACACATTGTTACAACGAATAATTTTAATGTTCATACCAAAAGATTCGATATAAGATCGGATAATCATCTCTGCACCAGCTTTTGAGGCGGAGTAAGGATTCGTAGGTTTGAGAACACCCTCGATCTCTGTGAATGGTTCATCTGTCAAAGATTCTCCATAGACTTCATCGGTGCTGAAATGTATAAATTGTGTATTTGGTATATATTTTCTACATGATTCGATCAAAACATGGGTACCATATGTATTATCCATAGTAAAACTGATGGGATCGATAAACGAATTATCTACATGACTTTGTGCTGCAAAATGAAACACATAGTCAAATTTATGGGATTGTATAACCTTTTCAATAAATTTTACATCACATAAATTACCATGAAACAACTTGGCTGCGCCTTGATCTACATTTTCTACATTCGAACAATAATCAAGTTTGTCAATATTTATAAAAGTGATGTCGGGGTACCTCTTATGCATAACATTTATGAAATTGGATGCGATAAACCCACACCCCCCTGTGACTAATGCATTAGGCATTTACTTTAGTATCGGCAAATGTTTTAAGTAGATTACACACACGATCAACATCTTCCAGATTCATACCATGATGGGCTCCGAGGAGGAATCCATTCTTCATGATGGTATCTGCATTTTCGAAATCATCTAGATACTCTCTAAACGCTGGGTGTCGTGTGATATTCCCTGCAAATGTCACTCGCGTTTGGACATCATTCGCTTCCATAAACTTCACAAGCTCGAGGCGATCTGGGCACTGGAGGGGGATGGCGAGCCAGTTCGGTAACTGTGAATCATCTGGGAGTGTGTAGTATGAACAATCCTTAAGATTCTCGAGGTACCTCTTAATGTTCTGTCGCCTTGTCTGTAAGAAACCTCCGAGCTTATCGAGTTGCACAAGACCAAATGCGGCATTCATTTCACAAGCCTTGAGATGGTAGCCGGCGACACCGTATAGGAACTTCCAGTCATATGGGATTCCATCGACTGAGTGGTTGAACCGCTCACTCGGTTCTTCGATGTTATCACCGATGCGTCCCCAATCCCTAAACATCAGAGCTCTCTTGAGGTGTCCATCATCATTAAACATCACCATTCCACCTAAACCACCAGCGGTGATAACATGACTCGCGTAGAAGCTCGTTGTGCTGATATCCGTACAAGGTGTGTGTGTGATCGTATCCGCAGAATCTTCAAATAGAATGAGATCTGGGAACGCCTTACGAATAGCTTCCCAGTCAGGGATATTACCAATAAGGTTTGGGATGATAAGACACTTAGTCTCTGGGGTGACAACTTTCCTCAACTGTTCAACTGTGGGAACATAAGAATCAACTCCTACATCACAGAATACAGGTTTGAGACCGAGTTGCATGAGGGGAGCAACCGTTGTAGCGAAACCACACGCAGGTGTGACTACCTCAGACCCTTTAGGGAGGTCGAGTGCACACAGTCCTAACAAAATGGCACTACTTCCTGAGTTGACAAAAAGTCCACACTTCTTTCCAAATAGATCTGCGACCCTCTTTTCAAACTCGATCGTGCGATCACCGAAACCAGCGAGCCAACCGTCGCGTAGACAGGCTTCTACCGCCTTAATTTCTTCTTCTCCATAGGATTCAAACTTATTAGGGGCGTACCAAACCTTCTTGGTCATTATGATAGTAGTTATGCTAATTTCTTTAAGGTTATAACACTATCAACTTCTATAAACTTTTTGAGTTGGGTTGTGTCGAGGCAACATGTACCTCTATTGGTTTTTTCTGAACTTACGGTATGCTCTATATTTTCCTTACGCAACAGATCGGGAAGTGAGATAACGTCATCGTTTACAAAGTTTAAAATACCGGTTACCTTTTGATGTAAGAGTTGTGGTAACTTTGGAAGAAGTGAAGGTAGTACACTGACTGTAACTTTTGTATCATGAATATTAGCTCTCCGACTTTTGAGTTTTTCTACGAAGCATCTATGATCTCCATCGCCTGTAATTGGGTACAAAACCCGTAGATACAATACATCTTGGGTGTAGGTACTTCGTATGATATCTTCTAGAACCACTCTTGCCCGAGAGTAAAAAGTTCCCTTAAATGTGGGTTCGTCTTCCTCGGTAAAGAGTTTATTACCATTATACACCGCACCAGAACCTATAATAGTTAGATGTATACCAAGTTCTTTGCAGAGGTGTATGAGTTGTAACTGACAGGTTACATTTGTAAAGATTGTTTCCGCTTTATGACTTTCACACCAGTCTATTGTAGGTTTACCAGATATACCTGCAGCCGATATAACATTTTTTGGTTTTAGAATGTTAAGATATTTCTTTAATTCATCTAGATGTTCTAACCGTGTATTAAGTCCCATACTATTTGGGATATGCTTTAGTAAATGTTTACCGATGTATCCATTTGGTCCGAGGATGACTGTGTCAATCTTCTTAAATGTTTCATTGGATAAATCTTTTTTCGAAACGATAGCATGTTCAGTTTCTTTGGGCCACTCAATGTTTAGTATGGGGTCATTCCATATGTAATTTCTTTCAAGTGGTGGATCATATGTGTTCCCCAAGAAGTACAATACTTCACTCTCTTCATAGCAAAAGTATCCATGTGCACAATTAGCTTCTACGAGAAGTGAATCTCCCGCCTTTAGAATATACGCATCATAGGAACCATCAGGTTGTACCACGACGTCAAAGATTTTTCCACGGTTTACAGTTATGAACTTTGGGTAGGGACTGCAATGTAATCCACGAAGAACACTCTTCTTGTTGATGCTCGAGAAACACTGTTTTATCTCGAATGGGGGTGTATCCACATTAAAGATTATTTCACCTCTCTCATCTGTGAACGTTCTCATATAAAAATATATATGTATTAGTTTTTAACCCATTCATTCTTAAAAAATTGGGTTACATTTTTAGTGTTTCCTCGGAAAAGTATGGTCCATATATCACAGTTTCCTGAACTTACAATGACGTGCTTACATTTAGACATGATCTTGAGGACCGCTAGCAAATTTTGAGCTCTGTCCTCGGGATTGTCTCTATATTTATGATCAATAAGCGTCTTTGAATCGTGTTCCATATGAAAGATTTCATCTTTACAATAGAAAGAGTTGTCAGGAAATGTTTCCCGAGCTTTCTCTATAAAACCAGTTTCATCACTTTGAATGAGGAAATGAATGTTCGGATTTTCCTTCAAGAGCTCTTTAGCTTTTTCGAGTTTATCTTCGTAGCTACAGATTTCAGTCTCAGTAACTTTGTCAAGACCTCTGTGGAAGAGAGTACAGGTATTTTCAGAATCTATGTCGTACTTCTTGATGATTGCATCAATTTTAGTTTGGACAATCTTTGAAGGTGAGAAATACTTTTCAATGAGTGGATTAATTTTCTCAAAATCCAAATCTTTATAGAATCCAAATTGTTTGGTGTCATGGTAATCGACATCACTTGTATATGTAATGTCATTCTCCACTTCATTATAGTGTTTGAAATATTGGAATGTTACATCAGTGTTTAGTTCTTTGTACCATCTAAATTGTGTGGAGCTATCTACATATTTTGGGAGCTGTTTTTCCTTATTGAAATAATGAACAATCGAACCTAGACGAACACTACAACAAGAGAAAAATCCTGCGTTATGATTAATCTTAGCAATATCTGGAGCGAATTGTGTATGTTCCATATAATTTAAAGACAGTGCAACTCTTTAAATCATATGACGCATGTATTAATTACAGGTGCGAGGGGTTTCGTTGGTGCTTCTATGATTGAACACTTTCTGGAGCATACAGATTATGTCATATACTACACCAAAAGACCACCAAAGTGTGATGATAGACTAAACAGTATAGCTACCAAGTCGCGAGTCTTTGAATGGAATGGTGAGGACATAGATATTATACTACACGCGGCAGGTAACCCCAGTTCTTTAGCATGTATAGAAAATCCAATAGGTGCGATAGATGATAACATTTCTGAAACTGTTAGGATTTTAGAAATTGCGAGAAAGTACAAAGTAAAACATTTCATATACTTCAGTTCTGTAGAAGTTTATGGAAAGTCTGGTAAATGTTTTGAGAGTGATATATGTAATGCACAAAATATGTATGCAGCCACAAAACATAGTGGGGAACAGATATGTAAGGCATATCAATCGAGTTATGGTGTTCCATGTTCGATAGTTAGATTAAACAATACATTTGGTCATTTCTGTCAAAAAGAAAGATTTCCTATGATTGCTATTAGAAAACTATTGAACGGGGAAAAGTTTACAATTTATACACACGATGATGAAGTAGTTGGCCGAAGATGGACATCTATATATGATGTAGCTGAGATGGTATGTTTTATACTTGAGCAACCACCGGGTAGAATCTACAACACCACGGGTGATTTTATGTCAAACCTACAATTTTTAGAGTGTATAGCCAATGCTATGAACATAAACGGGTTTGATTTTGAATTAGTAGAGGAGAATATACGTGGTAGGATAGGTAATCAAGATGCACCACCCGACTTTATTCGGTCTCTTGGTTGGAAATCATCTAAATCTTTCGAAGAAAGGATTAAGGAGTTTGTATGTTCTATTTAAAGCTTTATGTAAATTTATACGTAATGGATGCTGCTTACCGTTCATATTTAAAGGACCAAGAAGATATTAAGGATAACGCTAAGTCCTTGATGACTTATAATGACAGTAAAAAATGGTTGAACATTTCAAAAACTAAAAATTATTCAATCCGAAAAGATGATATCAATGGTGATGAATATTATTGGCCAGATATTGATCGATTTTCATTCCCACATCAAATGAAGACGTTTAAACCTGTCGTCACAGAAGTAAACTCATTTGTAAAAAGTAAGCGAACTGTTTTACAAGCGGGTGGTAATTGTGGTGTTTATACACGAGAATATGCGAAATATTATGAAAATGTATATACATTCGAACCTGACATGACGAATATGAATTGTTTAGTATTGAATACAGATAAATGTAATAATATTATAAAGTTTCAGGCGTGTTTGGGTGAGTCTCAAGGTATGACAGCTATTCAAAATCCATTAGAGATTATGGATATAGGGAGTATTCATGTAAAAACCCCTAATAAACTAGATAATGATATGTTAACCGCAGATACACGTGCAAATATACCCATACTTAAAATTGATGATATTAAGTTTACCGAATTAGATTTGATTCATCTTGACATTGAGGGATATGAATTTTATGCACTCAAGGGTGGTATAGAAACGATTAAGAAATTCAAACCAGTTATAGTACTGGAAGTATGTGAAGATGGTCACAGTGAAAAATATGGCTACACTCGAAATGATTTAGAATTATTTTTGCAATCACTCGACTATACATTCATTAAAAAATTAGATGCAAACAATGATAATGTATACATACACAAGAGTTTAGTTCCACCCTAACTTCTTTCTAGCTGGAACTGGCACAATCATATCCTTCTCAAAATCAATGTATGGGGTCATATTCTCAAGTGAATTTCCAAACTCCAATTTAGGATAAATCTTTTGCGTCTCTGGTATGGGAATATCTCGTAGAGTTTTCACACCATAGGCTTCCGCGATTTTCACAAAATCAACATCACCCCCAAATACCTCACTTTTAGATGTCGCTACATACTTTGAGTCGAAGTAGCTATCTTGGAACTGTTTGATGATACCATAGCCATCGTTGTTTAGGATGATAATATCAATGGGAAGGTCGTACTTCTTGACAGTTAAGAGTTCTTGGATGTTCATTTGAAATCCACCATCTCCATCGATACAGTATACCTTCTTACCTGAACCAATCGCTGCACCTATAGCAGCTGGGAGTGCGTACCCCATCGAAGAGTTTCCAAAGTTTGTGAAAAGCTTTTGACCCTCCTTGAGTATGGCAGATTGCATTGTCCATACCAGGTTCCCACCTTGGTCAGGAATGATGATACAGTCATCGGGGAGGCTTTTGAAAAAACCGTTTAGGTAATCGTATACAGCTGAGTCACCTTCACGTGATTTCTCTTCACTGTA
>Ga0222660_1000437_pt1 | contig 19314 bp, 21 predicted proteins | sample AntAcemetagen549_FD_179832 | JGI IMG/M metagenome (GOLD analysis project Ga0222660, IMG submission 179832) | Saline water microbial communities from Ace Lake, Antarctica - #549 | ecosystem: Environmental > Aquatic > Non-marine Saline and Alkaline > Saline | place: Antarctica: Ace Lake...
TTGAAAAAGCGAATTCCTATCAGTAATTCCTATCAGTAACGAGGCAGCTTCCAGCACCGAGACAAGACCTGAAACCGCCCCGTAGGCAAAGCGGGGGCAAAACTGATAGTCGACCAATCCGAGATCACGTCCCTCGCGCCCCGGACCTCTGGTCATGCGACCGCAGAAAAGCATCACCCCGACATGATCGTGCGCCCAGCAGTAGAGCACTTTTTGCGCGACGGATTGCGCCTGCCGTCGTTCCTGATCGAGGCGCCAGGCATCGAAACCGGTCTCAGTGTTGACCCACTTCGCCGACTCGACACCGACGCTACGATGCTGTTGTTGGAGGAGCTCAAAATTTTCGATCATTCCCGACAACTCACCGTGGGCATGATAGGCGGGATGATCCACGAGCGGATGGAGTGCTTCCACGAAATACTTCGTCTTCTCGACATCGACAAAAGCGTAGCCGCCATTCGCAATCGGGACGTCGGGGAAGTCACTTTGAATCTGATCGCGTGAAAACTGAAACTGTTCGATGAACTCGTCCGGAGTCCCCGACCAGAACTCCACTTGATCCGGTTCGTTGAAGATTTGCACGAAGCGGGCCGACTCGCCGTAGCGCTCTAACAAAGCCGCAATGTAAGCCCGTTGCGCCGCTTCTTCGTGTGGGTAGCGCCAACGATGCTCGGTCACTTCAGCATACTTTTCGGCGACGGCCCAGTCGGCGGCATTCATGAGTTGCAGGCCAAGTTCAAAACCGCGGGAGGTGTAGGCTTCGACAGCGGCATCCATCCGTTTTGAGTCGAAGAGGTATTCGCCACTTTCACGCCGCCCCATCTCGAGGGACTCATCGACGCGGACGACTTGAAAACCGACTCGCGCCATCATCCCTGCTTCGAGGTTTCGGGCTTCGTTTTCGCTGAGACCTGCGGGCAGAGTCGGCTCGCCCCCCGGCGTCCAATGGTAGCGACCGGGGAAGGTGCAGATCCCGAGAAAAAATTCATCAGTCTTCCAGGTTTCACGGGCGGAGTTGAGGTCGCGGGTCACGGCGAGATTTCGAATGAGACGCTTCCGGTATTCACCGTCGAGAAATCCATCGAGAGTGAGGAGGTAGCTGCCGAATCCGTCGACAGCCAAGTCGATGACTCCCGGCTCTCCCGCGATGATACGCCGCTGCTGGATCGCTTCATTGTTCCAGTTCCAGATCGTGAGAATGCCGTGTTCGAAGCGGGTCGCGTCCACTTCGACGCGAAGGCGAAAGGCACCGTCAGAGGTCCAATCGTAGGGGCCGCTTTCGGGGACTAACACAAGTCCATTTCCGCTGAGCGCGTGCTCCGCGATTTCTTCGTGGAGACGCGGGACGTTCAGCTGTGCGAGCGGCGGAGAGTTGGGGGCAAGGGTGAGGTGGAGGGGTTCTGCGGCGGTGACGGGAGATGCCGCAGAAAGCACGCTCACGATTATCGCGAGGGAGAAGAAGTTTAGACCACCGATGGACACGGATGTACACGAATTCATGACAGGGCTGATGTATTTTATCCGTGTGAATCCGTGTTCATCCCTGGTTAAAAAATCTATTCAGCTTCGATATCCTGCAGAGCCGGAAACTCGTCACGCCAGCCCCGCACTTTCTCCAAATCGATCTCGGCTTCGAGCAAACCTTCCTCACCACCTGCATCAGCGACGACAACACCCTGCGGATCGACGACGAGACTGCGACCGGGATAGTCCACGTTGGGATCGCTGCCACAACGATTGACCCCGACGACGTAGGCGAGGTTTTCGATCGCCCGCGCGCGGAGGAGCGTGATCCAATGCTCGACTCGCACCGTGGGCCAGCTCGCGATGACGACGATTAACTCGGCCCCGGCGACGGTGACCCGGCGGAAGAGCTCGGGAAAGCGGAGATCGTAACAGATCAGCGGAGCGATCTTCCAATCCTGCCATTCCCACACTGGAGTCTCGCTTCCGTTTTCGTAAAACTCGGATTCGCCGGTGTAGCGGAAAGTCCGGTTTTTCTGATAGCGCCCCAGCTCGGCCCCGAGAGGATTGAAGGCAATGAGTTCGTTCGTTCCTTTCTCGCCTTCCTCGTGGCGGACGAGTCCACCGATGACAGCGCTGTCTTTCGTCGACGCGAGCGACTTCAAAAATTCTTCGCTGCGGGACGGCGTGAACTCCGCGATCCGTTCGACGTTCATGCTGAAACCGGAGCTGAACATCTCCGGTAAGATGATGAGATCCGCCCCTTCCACGGGAGCCAACAATTCCTCCGCCCGCTCGTAATTCGTTTCCGGATCTTCCCAGGCGAGATCCCACTGACAGCCAATAATTTTCATGCAAAGTGAACAGGGTTGGATCACGGACCTAACCCTCTTGAGTCGGCGAATGTATCACAAATCGACGCGTCCCGCGCCTTCCATTGAGCGGAGAGCCGCTTCGAGGACTTCGATGATCTTCACGCCGTCGTTGAAGTCCGGTTTGATCCCGGTGCCGTCTTTGACCGCCTGCATGAAATCGACCGCCGCATGGACGAAACTGTGCTCATACCCGATGATGTGCCCCGGAGGCCACCAGGCATTGGCATACTCATGTGAGCGCTCGGTCACGAGGATGTCGCGGAACCCCTTGAGATGATCGGGATCACTTTTGCACCCCCTCAATCCCAGCAGGACCGACGCGCCGATAAGCAACCCTTGAAAAAGCGAATTCCTATCAGTCGGAATGATGTCCAGGGTCAGGGAAACGTCTTCTACCGTTCGATAGACGACTCTTTCCGACTCCGGTGCTCTGCTGACGAAACTGAATAAGATCCCGACGCCAGTTAGAAGAACCAGAGTGACGGCAATCGCTTTTAAGAGAGTTCTGGTCGCCTCGTTTTTCACAGCCCCTTTCTTGAATGAAGCCGATCCTATGAAATGCGGGCTATCCGGCGCAATTCTTAAATGGGCACCTAGCAGGCTTCCGGCCAAATGAAAGGCGCCATAAACGCAAATGACTTGCAAATGCAATCGTCTTGCGGAAATGTAGGAACCCATTCATCCCCATGAGCGTTGCCACCCCTACCCGAAAATTGCCCGTCACCGTCCTCTCCGGCTTTCTCGGAGCGGGCAAGACGACCCTCCTCGAGCACATCCTCCGCAACCGCGAGGGGAAGAAAGTCGCGGTCATCGTCAATGACATGAGCGAGGTCAACATCGACGCCGCCCTCGTCCGCTCGGGCGATGCGGCCCTCTCCCATTCCGAGGAAAAGATGGTCGAGATGTCGAACGGCTGCATCTGCTGCACTCTCCGCGAAGATCTCCTCCTCGAAGTCGGCAAACTCGCCCGCGAGGGACGTTTTGATCATCTTCTCATCGAGTCGACCGGCGTCAGTGAGCCCATGCCGGTGGCCGAGACCTTCACCTTCCGTGATGAAGAAGGGCGCTCCCTCGGGGATATCGCCGAGATCGATACCATGGTCACCGTCGTCGATGCCCTGAACTTCCTGCGCGATTACGAGAGTGTCGAGGATCTCCGCGACCGGGGCGAAGCGATGGGGGAAGAGGACGAACGCAGCATCGTCGATCTGCTCGTCGATCAGATCGAGTTCGCCAATGTCATCCTCATCAACAAGCTCGATCTCATCACCGACGAACAGAGACGCCGGATCCGCTCCATGATCGCCGCTTTGAATCCGAAGGCGGTCATCCACGAGACGATAAATTCCCGGGTCGGTCTCGAAGCCGTCCTCGGGACCGGACTGTTCAGCCTGGAGGAAGCCGAGGGCACACCCGGCTGGCTCGATTCCCTGATCGAATACACGCCCGAGACCGAGGAATACGGCATTTCAAATTTCGTCTACGAACGCCGCATCCCCTTTCATCCCGAGCGGCTCTACGAAGTCTTCGAGCAGGAATGGCCCGGCGTGATCCGATCCAAGGGGCTCTTCTGGCTGGCGACCCGCCTCCAGATGGCGGGCTACTGGTCGCAGGCGGGCGCGATGTGCCGCAACCAGTGCCTCGGCTATTTCTGGGCGGCGGTGCCGAAAGAGCACTGGCCCACCGATCCGGCCTCGCTCGCCGAGATCGAGAGAATCTCGAAAGGTCCCGACGGCGACCGCCGGCAGGAGCTCGTCCTCATCGGTTCCGGCATGGACCGCGAGGCTCTCACCGCGATGCTCGACTCGGCACTGCTTACCGAGGAGGAACTCGCCATGGAAAAGGATGAATGGATAGCCCGATTCACCGATCCTTTCCCCGAATGGGACACGACCGGCGACACGACCGGCGACACGACCGGCGATGTCCACGAAACCCCGCTCCAGATTCAGAAAGCCTGATTCCATGAACCCGGACGAATTATCCAGAGGTGATGGGGATGGATCCAAGCCGCGCCGGATGAGATCCTTCGGCACGCCCGCCGCCGAGATCATGCGACTGGATTTTTCAAAGCTGGGCAAACCTGCCGAAGCCCAGCCGATCGAGGACCGTGCCGCCGAGGCGCGTCGTGTCGTGAAACGTCTCCTCGCGATCATCCGTGAGCACCGCGCCAGCGCGCTACGGGTAGCCTCGCCTCTCGATGATGCGGCTCTCGCCCTCGTCATCCGGGCTCTGCGGATTGAGTCACTCGGCGGAGACTACCGCTCCCTCCTCCATCACGACGATCCCGTCACCGCCTACCTGCGCCAAAGTCTTTTTGAAGAACTCCTCGAAGAACCGAGCAACATCCTTTTTACAACGCGAGTCGATGACGAGACGACCCGCTACGAAGCGATGGAGTCAGCCTTCTGGCGCGAGTGTCTGGAGGTGCTGGAGGGGCGTGTCTGCAAATCCTGAGGATCGCGGAACCTACGCGGCATCTACCATGCGGGCTCTCGCAGGAAATGGAACCGACCAAGCTGATGGTGGGTTTTCACGAGAAAACAGTTGCCTTATTGCACGTTAATTGCATTATCCTGCGCATGGATTTGTTTTCTTCAAAAAGCGGCAATGCGGATGCGACCCGAGCGGTGAAGCGCTGGGCGGCGGAGTGTCGGCCTGAGTTGGATGAAGTCGTGCATGTCGCGGAGTTGCGCTGCCATGAAGAAGGCTGCCCGGATTTTGAGACGGTGGTCACTTGGATGAGCTCGCCGCCGCTTGTTGTGAAAATTCTCAAACCTATTGACCAAATCTCCCGCGAGGACGTGCAAGCCGCTTGCTCTGGGGAATCAACCACCACCGATCCATGTCTGAAAGAACACCCGTAACCGTCCTCACCGGCTTCCTTGGAGCCGGCAAAACCACCCTGATGAACCGCGTGCTCACCGAGCAACACGGGCAACGCATCGCCGTCATTGAAAACGAGTTTGGCGAGGTCGGGATCGACCACGAACTCGTCATCAACGCCGAGGAGGAAATTTTCGAAATGAACAACGGCTGCATCTGCTGCACGGTGCGCGGAGATCTGATCCGTATTCTCGGCAGCCTCATGAAGCGTCGCGACCAGTTCGACCGCATCCTCATCGAGACCACCGGCATGGCCGATCCCGGCCCGGTGGTGCAGACCTTTTTCGTCGATGACGACATGAAGGAGCGGCTGGTGGTGGATGCGGTGGTCACGCTGGTGGATGCGAAGCACGTCTGGCTTCACCTCGATAACTCCGACGAGGTGAAGGAGCAGATTGCCTTCGCGGACGTGATCCTTTTGAACAAATGCGACCTTGTCCCGGTCGGCGAACTCGACAAGCTCGAAGCCCGTATCAAGAGCATGAACGGCATGGCCAAGGTGCATCGCACGGTCAACGCGCAGGTGCCGCTGGAGGCCGTGCTGGAAGTCGGCGGCTTCAATCTGGATCATGCGATGGAGGTGGATCCCAAATTCCTCGAGCCGGAGTATCCCTTCGAGTGGGGTGGCATTTTCGAAGTTCCGGACGGCGGGGTCACTTTCGCTGCGACCGAAGCTCCCGATCCCTCGATGAAACTGGTGCTGATCCCCGTGGAGAAAGCGGACGATGAAAACCTGGCGGACGCTCGGGAAAAAGCCCTGCGTTTGTTTTCCCATGAAGCGGCTGAAGCGCAGCCGGGAAGCGCGCTGGCAGCCGATGGCCGGCTCTACGAACTGATCCTTCCCGGTGGAGACATGGCATGGCCGGTCAGCGCGGCGGCGGGGACTTACGCCGTTTTCACCGAACATTATCCCGAGGAGCTGAACCTCGAACTCACCGGAGCGGCGGGCACAATCCCGTCTCCCATCGCCGCCGCCTACAAGCCGGACCACGAACACGACGAAGAGGTCAGCAGCGTGGGCATTGAGGAAGCGGGCGATTGCGATGGGGAGAAACTCAACCGCTGGATTTCGAAACTCCTTCAGGAAAAAGGCACCGACATCTTCCGCATGAAAGGCGTCTTTTCCGTGAAAGGAGATCCCAACCGCACCATTTTTCAAGGCGTTCACATGCTGTTGGATTCACAGGACGGCGGCCCATGGGGCGAGCGCCCGCGCAAAAACAGCCTCGTCTTTATCGGTCGCGATCTCGACCGCGAGGCGCTCAACGCGAGTTTCCGCAAATGTCTGGTTTGAGGTCTCCCCATGTTTGGATCTAAAAAAGCGGCCATCAGAGACGAGGCGGATCTCAGTATGAAATCCGCCGCCACGCTGATGCCGCAGCAGTGGACGGCGCGGCTCGACGATCATTGCCTCGATCTCCGTTGGTCGTCCGATGGAGCGATGCTCGCCGCGATGCCCAGCCTCGGCGACATCGTGATCTTTTCGCCGACGGGTGAGACACTTGCCACGCTCCCCGGGCACGCGCGGGGCAATGGCAGTATCGCCTGGCACCCGTCAGGCAAACAGCTTCTCACCTACGGGCAGGATACGGAAATCCGGATTTACGAAGCGTCCTTCATCGCTCCGCCACGAGTGAAAGCCTTGGAAAAAGCGTGGGCGGAGCGTGCGGAATGGAATTCCAATGGCACCCACCTCGCCGCCGTTTTGGGAAAAACCGTGGTCGTGCTCGATGCGGAAAACCTCGGCGTGGTGCGGCGCATCCCCGAGCAACGCAGCACCATCTGCGATCTCTCATGGAACCCCCGCGAGCCGAAGGAGTTCGCGACCGTCTGCGATGGCGGCGTGCGTCTCTGGAAGCACGGCAGGGACGAACCGACCGGCCATTTCGACTGGGGAGGGGCGAGCCTGATTTCCACCTGGAGCCCTGACGGGCGCTGGGTGGTGACCGGCGATCAGACCCCGAGCGTGCATTTGTACGATGTCCGCAGTAAAGACCCGCTGCATATTCAGGGCTACGAGTCGAAGGTGAAAGCCCTCGCGTGGCAGGCAAAAAGCGAATGGCTGGCCACCGGCGGCGGGCGCATGATCACCATCTGGCCCTGCACCGGAAAGCGCGGCCCGCGCGGCTCCACTCCCCTCCAGCTCACCGGGCACATCGGCGATGCGGTGGCGCTGGATTTCGGCCCCGGCGGCGAGCTGCTCGCCAGTGGCGGGCGCGATGGCATGGTCCTGCTGTGGATGCCGCACAAGACCGATGTCCCCGCGATGATTTCTCTCCAAAACGGCGAAATCACCCGCGTCCGCTGGGCGCCCGCCGCAGGGCATCTGGCCGTCGGCACCGGGAGCGGCGACATCATTCTTTTTTCCCTGCAATCATGAGACATCTCCTGCCATCCCTGATCCTGCTGCTGCTGCCGCTCTTTTCCTCCTGCGAAAAGAACCCGCCGACCGCCGCCAACGAAGAAAAACTGCGAATCGTCACCAGCTTTCTGCCCTTGCAGTCCCACGCCCTCGCCATCTCCGGCGGTCGGGCGGAGGTGCTCCAGTTGCTCGATCAGGAAACCGGGCCGCACGACTTCCAGTTTTCCCCCGCCGATGTCGCGAAGCTCTCCAGCGCCCGGCTTCTTTTGGTGAATGGCATCGGACTCGAATCGTGGCTCGATGATCTGGTAAACGCCGCCGGTGCGAAGCCGCTCGAAGTCGTCGATACCTCGCGCGGGATGACGCTCACGGAAAATGCCACGCCGCTCGATGGCTCCCCGGAAGCCGGCGCGAACCCGCATGTCTGGCTCGATCCCCGGCTCGCCCTCGCCCAGGCAAAAAACGTGCTCGCCGCCATGATCGCCGCCGATCCCGGAAACACCGCAGAGTACGAGAAAAACGCAGCCGAGTATTTCGCAAAACTCGAGGCCTTGGACGAGGAATTTGCCACCTCCCTCGCCCCGTTAAAATCCAAAAACCTCGTCACCTTCCACGACGCTTTTCCCTATCTTGCCGAGCGCTACGGCATCACCTACCTCGGGAGTTTCAATGCCTTTCCCGGCAAGGACCCGACCCCGCAAGAGCTAGCCGGACTGATCGAGAAAATCCGGGACAAGCGCGTCGAAGTCCTTTTTTCCGAGACCGGATACGCCCCGGATCTGCTCGTGGAAATCGCCCGCCAGACCGGCGCGAAAATCGCCGAGCTCGATACCTTGGAAGTCGGCGCCGGGACGGCGGAAGCCTATCTCACGCGGATGCGAACGAATTTGAATGCGCTGGCGAAAGCCTTTGAATGAAACGCGATTTCCACATCTTCGAGCCGCTGCTCAGGCTCGATTCGGTGGGCGTGCGCTACGGCGCGCAAGTCGCCCTGCGCGGGGTCAGCATGGATGTCTGGCCGGGCGACATCCTCGCCTTCATCGGCCCTAACGGGGCGGGGAAATCCACCCTCCTCAAAGCCATCCTCGGTCTCGTCCCGATAGATGAAGGCCGCTTGGAGCGCTCACCGGAAGCCAGCCGCGACCGCATCGGCTACGTGCCGCAGTCTCTCGCCATGGACAAGGCGTTTCCGCTGACAGTCGGCGAGTTCATGGCCTTGCACGGCACCGCGCGCGGCTTCTGGGCGGGGGGAATCCCCCGCAGTGAGCGGGCCAATGTGGAATCCTCCCTCGAGAAACTCCAGGCCCACACCCTGCGGGACCGAAAGCTCGGCGAGCTTTCCGGCGGCCAGCTTCAGCGAGTCCTGCTCGCCGCCGCGATGCTGCGCGGGCCAGAGCTGCTGCTGCTCGATGAGCCGGCCTCCGGGATCGACCGACGGGGCGCCGAAGACTTGCTAGAGCTGCTCGGCGGCATCCACGCCGCCACCGGGATGACCATCCTTTTTGTTTCGCACGACCTCCATTTTGTCCATCACCTGGCCACCCGGGTAGGCTGCCTGAACCAGAGCTTCTGCGGCCTCGGGACGCCGCAAGAGGTGCTGCACGAGCATTTTCTGGAAGAGGCCTTCGGTCAATCCTTCGGGCGCGGTCCGTTCCGCCCCGCAGTGGCATGACCGGATTCTGGCAATACGACTTCATGCGCCACGCGCTGATCTCGGCGCTTATCCTCGGCCCGGTCTGTGCACTCCTGGGAGTTTTCGTGACCCTGCGCGGCATGGCGTTTTTCAGCGATGCGCTCGCGCACTCCGCCCTCACCGGCGTCGCCCTCGGGCTGATGCTGCGTGAGGTCTGGGGCGTGCCAATCGATCCGCTCCTCAGCGTGCTCGTATTCAGCCTCAGCCTCGCCGCGCTGATGTCATGGCTGATGCGGCGGGGCAACCTCGGCGCGGATACCGTCATCGCCTTTTCTTTCACCGGCAGCGTCGCCCTCGGCGTGGTGGTCATTTCCGCGCTCGGGAAATACCGCCTGCTCGATGGATTTCTCTTTGGCAGCATCTACTCGAACAGCACCGCCGATCTCTGGAGGCAGGCAATCCTCGCGCTGGGCGTGGGCGGGTTCCTGCTCTGGAACGGTCGCTCCTACGCGCTCGCGACCCTGAATCCGGACCTCGCCAAAGTCCGCGGCATCCCCACCGCCCGCCTCGATCTGATCTTCGCCCTCCTCATCGCGCTGACCGTCACCGTATGCCTGAAAATGCTCGGCGCGATGCTGCTGAGCGCACTCATCGTCGTCCCGCCCGCCGCCGCAAAGCTCGTCGCCGGCGGCTTCCGCCAGATGCTGATTTTTTCCGTCGCCGGCGGAACTCTCTGCGCCGCCGCCGGAGTCATCGCCTCCTGGTTCCTCAACGTCCCCACCGGCCCCTGCATCGTCCTGACAGATGTGGCATTTCTGATCGGATGTTTTGTGTTCCGCGCGGTGAAAGCGTGAAGATACTTTATGATGTGAGAGGGAGTATCCGAGGAGTCCCTTATTCTATAATCTCCGCCCGGATCCCCTGGCCGGCGTTGGCATTGGCTGCGGATTTCAAATTGAGATTCTCCGCAATCCAGGAGTGCCGCACGCTTGTTCCCGCAGTCCTACCCCAAAGCTTCCGCCGCGAAGCGCCGGATCCGCGCGACCATGGAGGAGAGACCGTTGCGGCGTCCGGGGCTGAGTTCGGACTCGAGGCCGAAGCCGACGAGGACTTCGGATGGATCGAGCGCGAGGATCGCCCCGGGCACGAGGCCGGAGTAGCGCGAGAGCACGATGGAGACGAGCCCGGCGACGATCCGGGCTTCGCTGCCCCCGCGGAAACGCAGCCCGCCCCCCGGTTCTGCGTCCCGCTCGCAGACGAGCCACACCGACGAGACGCAGCCACGCACCAAATTCTCCTCGCATCGTTCGGCCTCGTCCAGCGGCGGCAGGCCCCGACCGAGCTGGATGAGGAAATGCAGGCGCTCGTCGCCGTCGGGCAGCAGGGAGAAATGTTCGGCGAGGATTTCGTGGGGGGAAGAACTCATGGAGAAAGTAGATTTGCACCCCCTCAATCCCAGCAGGACCGACGCGCCGATAAGCAACCCTTGAAAAAGCGAATTCCTATCAGTAAGATGTTCACGTCGTTGATCGCTCCCTCGGAGTAATCGTCAAGCGGACTCTCGATTTCGGCGACGGAACGGTTCTTGAAAACGAAGCCGCGCTTTCTCACGCCTACGAAATTTCCGATGAAACGCCAGTCACCTTTACGGTTCAATTGACCGTGGAAGATAAGTTTGGCCAATCCTCAACCGCAACACAGGAAATCGTCGTTCATTCGCCCGATCTCACCGCTGCTTTCACTTTAATACCGGCGACAGGCTTAGTCGGTGAAGAGTTTCACCTGGTCAGCAGAAGCCCCGGGAAGGCGATAAAGTTCTCGTTCGAGGTTTTCGATGAGCAGGACAACCTCGTATTTTCCTCCGAAGAGACGGAATCGGTTTTTAATCCGAGTCTTCCGGGAACCTATCGTGCAGTGCATCGCATCCTGGATCCGTCCGGAGTGTTTTCCGACGATGAGGAAAAGCACTTCACGGTATCCCCGCAAAAAGTACAGGCTGATTTCATTCTCATTCCGGAAACAGTTGTCTCCGGCGAAGAGGTCCGAATCGTGGATCGTTCCCTCGGAAAAATTGTTGATCGGACGACCGACTTCGGAGATGGAACCGTCCTGGGGAATGAGGGCATCCTCTCACACATCTATGAGATCTTCGATGAAACGCCGGTCTCCTATTCGGTTCAGGTCACTGTCGAAGACGAATTCGGTCAGTCTTCGACCGCAACACAGGAAGTCACCGTCCTTCCTCCCGAACTACCTGAGGTCCGCTTTTCAATCGGAACCCCTGAGACTGAATGGCTGACTGGTGCCGCGATTCGTTTCCTGAACGAGAGTACAGGCATCCACTCTTGGAGTTGGTATCTGGATGGCGTGAAAATCGAGGACGCGGAGAGAAATCCGGCCATCGAATTCCCGGAACCGGGCCGCTACTTGATCACACTGGAAGCCAACGACAGAAACGGAAAGCATACTGACCGGTTCGAAAGAGAAATCGTCATCCGGGAAGAGTTTGAAAAACCGGAAATCAAAAAGGTGAACGCGTCGAACTCAAGAGGACGCATCCCCTTCGAGATCGAGCTATCTGCGGAAATCGAGGGTGATTATGAGAGTCTCACCTGGACCCTTCCGGGGGGGGAAACAATTTCCGACCGGGAAGAAATCACGATTTTTCTCGATCAGCCCGGCAAGCACACCGTCGAGTTGACGGTCGTCGGCATGGGCGCATCGCCGGAAGTTGAAACCTCGTCTGTCCAGATTCAGGCAAAACTTCCCCTCTCCAAGTGGATCACCGTCGGGGTCCCCTTGATTCTGGGAATCTTGATTCTAACCGGCTCTATCCTCACCGTTCTACGTCGCCTTCGCGACCGGGAACTGAGCGGAACTGTCATTGTCAGGAAAAAGAACGGTGCGGAGTCCAGGCACGTTCTCGAAGGCAGGGAGTTTTCACTCGAGCCTCACGGGGCTCCCGGCTATGCGATTCGGTATGTGCACGAGTCCGGGGCCGAGCTCTTCCGGAAAAACCGCAGGATCAAACCCCTCCGTCCCGGCAAGCAGGAACAGGCCGGTGCCATCACTCTCCGTTATCTCCAAAGCTGAACCAAATAAACACAGCCATCCGCGAACAGAGCCACGTTCACCCACAACTTAAACACCCATATTTGAAATGACAGACTCAACTGAATTCATCAACAACATCATCCAGAAGCACATCAAGGCTCCTGAGAACGGAACCTACGAGCCCACCGTTGTCATCTTCGGCGGAGGCACCGGCAACCTGAGTGGTCGCCACCTTGATAGCGGTCTCTCGAGCCATGAAGATGTGTTCGTGGAACTGCTTTCCATCGACACGAATCTCTCCCAAAACCACCTCGGCAAAGTTCCTCCGCTCAGCGAATCGCAGTTTGTCGGTCTCGATCCGAACGCGACGATCCAGGCGCTGAATCGCGCCAAGGCCGGCGACGAGAGCGACCAGTTTCTCCTCTCAACCGTCCCACAGATGGACCCCGACGGTAAGCCGTATCACAGTATGATTACTGCCAAGCTCGAAGACGGTGCCGGCGCGGGACAGGACGGTCGCGCCGGAAAGTTAAGCTTTCTCTCCAACATCACCGACGGGCAAAACGTGAAGGTGAAGTTGGAAAATATCCGGCAACGCCTTGTCGGGCTTAAGGAAATGCTCGAGAAGAAGTCCCACGGACTTCAGATGGCCCCGCGGACCCGGGTATTTATCGTCCTCTCCCTCTCGGGCGGAACCGGTCGCGGTCTCGCTGAAAGCCTTCCTGTCCTTTGCCGGGGAATATTCGGGACCGAGAGCTGCTCCATCACCCTGATCGCTGCGCTACCTGGAGAGCACCTTGACCGCTGTCTCGCGGCTCCTCCTATTGAACGGCGCCAAACCCGTGCAAATGCTCTCGGTGCACTCCGCGAGATCCAGGCCTACATGACCGAAGACCATAGTGATCGTGCCTTCGAATTCAGTAATCGCTTCTCCGTTCAGCTGGGCACGAGTGCCTTTGTCAATTTGCACCCCCTCAATCCCAGCAGGACCGACGCGCCGATAAGCAACCCTTGAAAAAGCGAATTCCTATCAGTAAGATGAGCGAGATCGAGGAAATGGCGGCGAAGTAATTTCAAATCACCCAGACATGAAATCCACCCTGACAATCCTCGCCACCCTGCTGCTCGCTCCGCTGGCGGCATTGCGCGCTGCCGATCCACCCAACATCATCGTCATCCTCACCGATGACATGGGCTACGCCGACCTGCCGATGTTTGGTGACTCGGAAATCCCGACACCCCATCTGCTGAGTCTGGCTGACTCGGGCGTGAAACTGACCCACGCCCATGTCTCCGCGCCAGTCTGCGTGCCCTCACGCATGGGACTACTGACGGGGCGCTACCAGCATCGCTTCGGCGTCTATAACAATGTTTATTCACCCGCAGAAAACCGCCTTTGGGTCAAAGAGCGCACCCTCGCCGACGAACTCAAAGAGCACGGCTACCGCACCGCCAATATCGGCAAGTGGCACCTCAGCGGGAACCGTCTCCCCTGGCTGCTGCCCGCGCCGCACGAGCGTGGCTTTGACGAATTCGTTGGCATCCGGGGAGGAATGGATGAGTTCTCGCCCGGCACGCCGCTGTTGCGTTTCGACGCCGGTGAATACCAACCCTTCGAAGCGCCGGAATACCTCACCGATTTTTTCGGCAAAGAAGCCGTCGCTTTCATCGAGCGCCAGGCCCACAACCGAGAGCCGTTCTTTCTTTACCTCGCCTTCAATGCGCCTCATGCACCGTTACAGGCCCTCGAGGAAGACATGGGGTCGATTGATGCCGACTCGATCAGCCGCGAGCGGCGCACTTACGGCGGCATGGTCGTCTCGATCGATCGCAATGTCGGTCGAGTCCTCGATGCCCTCGAAAAACAGGACCTGCGGAAAAACACCCTCGTCGTTTTCCTCAATGACAACGGCGGTGGCGGCAACAACGCGGCCAGCCATACCCGCAACACCGCCCGAAACGTGCCGTTTCGCGGTCACAAGTTCGACCTCGAGCAGGGCGGTGTCCGCACCCCGATGATCGTGAGCTGGCCCGGAAAACTGCCGGAGGGCGACACCTTCACCGGCCTCTCCAGCAGCCTCGACCTCTTTCCCACCGCGCTTGCCGCCGCCGGGATCGATGCGCCAACCGATCGCACCATCGACGGGGTGGACCTGATGCCCTACCTCACCGGAGAGCGGGAGGGTGAGCCCCACGATTTTCTCTACTGGCAGCAGAGAATGTGGGCACGGCCCAACCAGCGCGAGCCGAAGGCAAACATCGTCACCCTCCATCAATTCGCGATCCGCGGAGGCAAGTGGAAAGCGATCCGCAACGACCAGCCTATCGCCGACTCCGACTCCAATGCCAAGCGCCGTCCCTGGGAACTTTACGACCTCACCCGCGACCCCGGTGAACTCCACGACCTCGCCACTGAGTTCCCCGACATCACGAGGCGACTCGCGACCCATTTTGAAAAGTGGCAGGCGGAAATGCATCCCTTGATCCCTCCTGCGAAATGAAGCCCGAACATGAGAATTTTTCCGTTCGCTCTCATCGCTACCCCCCTAATCCCGGTAGAACCGTCGCATTGATATGAACTCTTTGAGAAAGCAAATTTCTGAAGTAATAACGAAAATAGTGATGAAAAACTCTATCGCCACGCTCCTCTTCGTCGCTCTTTCTTGGGCTCATTCAAACCTGACGGCCGCGCCGCCGAATCTGGTCGTCATTTTCACCGATGATCAGGGCTGGGCAGACCTCGGTTGTCAGGGGGTGCTTGACGATGTGAAAACACCACACCTCGATGCGCTTGCGGCTTCGGGCGTGCGTTGCACATCAGGCTACATCACCGCTCCGCAATGCACGCCCTCGCGGGCCGGGTTGCTGACCGGCCGCTACCAGCAGCGTTTTGCACCCCCTCAATCCCAGCAGGACCGACGCGCCGATAAGCAACCCTTGAAAAAGCGAATTCCTGTCAGTAATAGTCACGATTTCACTCATTATCGGAGCATGCGTTGGGCTTTTGAGGTTCCTCATTGAATCTCGTATGCCGATGATGGTTCCCTATGATGCTCAGGGCGGTATCTGGATCGTGTATGGTATTTTTACTGGGGGCCTGACATCCCTCTTCGTGGCATTTTTCAGCTATCATGCGCTTAAGGCTCTAGCAGAGAAAAGAAAATCAAATGCCATAATTTTTGGATTTGTGGTTCTTGTTGCCCTAGCTTGGACATCGAATCGAATCATCGAATTAAAGAGAATTGGAATTGCTCTGAGCGACGCTCAGAACTCTGAGACGGAACCAGCTCGATTACGGGATCTAGTCGGCTACCAAACAGGATTCGGCTACGAGATCGACAATCGTATCGCCTCTAACCCAAACACTCCAGTCGATGTTTTAAGAGATCTCCATGGGAAGCCATACCAGCAAGGAACAGAAATGTGCCTTGCGAGAAATCCGAACACGCCAGACGACATCCTTGCCAATCTAATGAAAAGCGACGACAAGTGGATACAGCAGTCGTTGGAGAGCAATCCGCGATACAACGAACTTAAAGTCCAACCCCAAAGATAGGTTTCGGGCGTAGCCCCGAACCTATCGGTTGAAGGGGGTCAGTCAAAAAATATTGATTCGGAATGAATCGGCATAACGGTATGTGGATGCCGAGATCACCGAGGATTGAATACGAAGGAGCGGTCTACCATGTGATGGCACGCGGCAACCGGAGGGAGCCGATCGTTTTCGACGACGGAGACCGCGAGCTTTTCGTCTCCACTTTCGCCGAGGCTTGCACGAAAACGGGTTGGGAAGTTTTTGCTTGGGTTTTGATGGACAACCACTACCACGGATGTTCCGAGGGACAGGCCCCGGGATTGCTGGGCCCCGGGATTGCTTTTGACAGATTAAAGAAATGGCTCCATTTTTGTGCTACAAATGAAAACAGCCACGGTTCGGGATTTAAGAAATAATTACACGGGAGTGCTGCGTTGGGTGAGCGCGGGGGAAGATGTGCTCATTACCCGTCGGGGCAAGGTCGTTGCCCGATTGAGTCCCGAGAACGACGAAACTGCAGAAGTCGTGGACTGGGCTTCAAGTCCTGAGGTTCTTCGTGACCGCAGCGGAGATGATGCCTTGAGTGCCGAGCAGTCGGCTGAAATCCTCGCGGAGGCTGGCGGTAAATGGTAGTCGTCTGTGATACGAGCTTCCTTTTTTCGCTATACGGAAACGATGTCCACAGCCCGAAAGCGGTCGCATGGGTGTCCGGGAATACGAAGCCTCTCTACCTGAACAGCCTGACTCGTTTCGAATTTCGGAACGCTGTCATATTTTCGGAGTTTCGGAAGGCGGTGGCACTCGGTGTGGCTGCCCGATATTGGGCTGGTTTCGAGGCTGCCATCTCTCAAGGTCGCCTGATTGTGGCAAATTCCAATCTCGCCGATGTGGTGGATGAAGCGACTCGGCTTTCGTCCGCGCGTACCCTGACTGGAGGACATCGAGCATTCGATATCCTCCATGTGGCAAGTGCCCTCGAGCTGAAGGCGACTCATTTCCTTACCTTTGATAAGAATCAGAAGACCTTGGCGGAGGCCGAAGGTCTTTTGGTGCCTCTTTGATTTCCTCGTCTGCGAATGTCAATTCCCAAACCCGATGCAGCCGCGTGGGGACACGCTGGCCTACGGCAGAAGACCTGCTGCTGTTGACTTTGGTCCGTAACACCGCTGGACTGCGCGGCGGATCATTCCCCGCCAAAAATAAGAGCCGGAAACGGCTGAATGAAAGGGTGCCGAGACATGTCCTTTCACCCGTAAATTCCGCCTCGTTTCCCAATGTGGGAGACGTAGAGCAATGTGAAGACTTCCTCTTGCTCCTCTCCAATGAGTTCGAAGATGGCGCGGTAGTCTCCTACCCGCAGCCGTCAATTTCCATCCCAATCGGCTGTCATTTTGGAAACGTGCGGTCCCGTAGTCGGATCATCGAGAACTGCGACCCGTTCGACAGCTTTCGCGATACGGATCGAGTCTGTTTGCGCGATCATCCGCAAAGCCTTTCGTGCCCGCCGGTGAAGTTCTACCCGGAGAATCCGATTTCACGCTTCACTTGTTCAAGACTGACGATCACATCTTTGTTCCCTGCCGCGAAGTCGGCTTTGGCTTCGCGGATTCCCGCGATGTCGTCGTCGCTGAGATCGAGTCCATTGGCTTCGATAAAGTCGATGAATTTCTCGTAAGGGATCACGACTTTCGACGGTTTTCCCTCCTCGTTGAACAGAATTTCTTTTTCCAGAGCTTCGGCTGCACTCATGCAATGACTCTACAAGAATTATGGGATTCTGTCGACGTATCACTCGGATCATTTAGCCGATGCGAACAAAGCAGGGTATCCTTTTGCATTTACACAGATTTTTTGTAACTATTCAGGTCAAGAAAGTGAAGAAAACACTTGTACTATGAATATTATGGTATTAGCTGATCTTCGTGAAGCGAAAACGCCCGACAAAAGAGCAGCTTATCGAGCTGGCGAAGAGCGATCCCGAAACTTTTGTGGAACAGTTCCTCAAGCTTTGGGATCGCGTCGAAGCACTTGAGGCCAAGGTCGCAGATCTGGAGCGGAACTCGCGTACCAGCAGTAAGCCACCTTCCTCGGATTCGGGCAACTTCACCAATCCACCGAAGCCAAAAAGTCTGCGCGGCAGGTCCGGTCGCAAACCTGGCGGACAAAAGGGACGTCGCGGTGAGACTCTGGAGCGCGTCGCCAATCCCGATCATGTTGTCGAACATCGCCTTGCCGAAAACGTCTGCTGTCCAAAGTGCGGTGTCGTCATGAGCGAAGCAGACCGGGAACTCGACCTCAGACAGTGTGAATACCGGCAGGTCTTTGAGCTTCCCGCGATCAGGCTGGAAGTGAGCGAGCATCGCGCCGAAAAGCGTTCTTGTCATCATTGTGGAACCGAGGTTACCGCTCCCTTTCCAGCAGGGGTAGCCGCGCCGGTCCAGTATGGCGAGCGGGTGCGAGCGACCGCACTTTACTTTGGTGCTTACCAGTTGGTTCCCTACCAGCGTCTCTCCGAAATATTTGCCGATCTCTTCGCGACACCCCTGAGTGTCGGAACGCTGGCCAACTTCATCCGGCGAGGTGGAGCCGGAGCGGCCGAGACGATGACACCGGTTCGCGAAGCTTTGGTGGAAGCCGACGTTGCCCATGCGGACGAAACGGGATGTCGTGTCAAAAGCAAACGCCACTGGCTGCATGTCTTCTCCACCCCAAAGCTGACCTCCTTCCATATCGATGCCAAGCGTGGACACGAGGGAATGAATCGCATCGGGCTACTCGGACGGTTCCGTGGAAAACTGATTCATGACTTTTTGAGTTCCTATTACCAATTGCTCTGTCGGCACTTCCTTTGTGGAGCTCATCTCCTACGAGAACTGACCTACCTGCACGAAGAGATGGATCAGCCCTGGGCTCGGGATATGATCGAGTTGCTGCTCGATGCGAAGAAGCTTCGGGAAAGAGAACGCGCCCGCAGTCCTGGATCCAAACGCATTATCGGAGAAAAGACCCAGCAGCGCATCCGCAATCGCTACAGCGAAATCGTGCTGGCAGGACTGGCGATGAACCCTGAGCCAGCGCCGACCCCGAACCGGCGAGGGCGAGTCAAACGCGGCAAAGCGCTCAACCTGCTCATCCGCCTCGAGGATCGCTATGAAGAGATCATGGGCTACTTCGAGTACGAAGACGTACCGTTTGATAATAATCAGGCAGAACGGGACCTGCGAATGATGAAGACCCGCGAGAAGATCAGCGGGACCTTTCGCAGCAAAGAGCATGCGGCGTTGTTTGCTGACATTCGCAGTGTCATCTCCACCGCACGGAAGCAATCGCGAAACCTCCTGGAGACGCTTGGCGAGATGCTTCGCGCGCCCGGTGCTCTCGGCGAATCGCTCGTCGACGGCGCGAAGAACTGAAGCAGTTCTTAAGAGCTTGTCTCAAACCATGGGACTCGGCATGGTGCAACTGACCTGAATAGTTACCGTCGAAGAGAGATTGAAGAAAATTG
>Ga0222660_1000444_pt1 | contig 19093 bp, 15 predicted proteins | sample AntAcemetagen549_FD_179832 | JGI IMG/M metagenome (GOLD analysis project Ga0222660, IMG submission 179832) | Saline water microbial communities from Ace Lake, Antarctica - #549 | ecosystem: Environmental > Aquatic > Non-marine Saline and Alkaline > Saline | place: Antarctica: Ace Lake...
GGCCATGCACTACGTCCTACCTCATCGTCGTGAGGATCGCAGTTATCCGCGGGCGGTCAAACCCAAGCCGTCCAAGTATCCGACCAGAAATAAAAATGCCAGTCAGCTTAACTGACTGGCATTAGCCTGCGGGCTCCCTTTTTGTTTGGCATGAGGCCGCTCCGGGTTCGCCTTTTTCGCGGCTGAAGCCGCTCCTACCGCGGCAGCGGTGGTTACAGCCCGTACTTCTTCACCTTGTCGAACAGCGTGGTCTTGGCCAGGCCGAGTGCCTGTGCCGCCTGGCTGAGGTTGCCGGCGTGGCGCTCCAGGGCCGCACCCAGCAGGTTGCGTTCGAAGGCTTCCACGGCTTCGTTGAAGCCCAGCGCGTTGCTGTCGGCCTGGCCGCTTTTCTTGAACACGGGCAGGCCGAGGGCGAAGCGCTCGGCAACGTTACGCAGTTCGCGTACGTTGCCCGGCCAGTCGTGGGCGGTCAGCGCCGCCAGGGTGTGTCGATCCAGCTCCGGCACGCCGCGGTCGAAGCGCAGCGCCGCCAGTTGCAGGAAGTGTTCGAACAGCAGGGCGATATCCTCGCGGCGTTCACGCAGCGGTGGCAGCTCCAGGGTCACCACGTTGAGGCGGTAATAAAGGTCGCTGCGAAACTCGCCGCGCTTGCCCAGCTCGCCGAGATCCGCCTTGGTCGCGGCGATCACCCGACAGTCGACCGTGATCGACTGGTTCGAGCCCAGGCGCTCCAGGCTGTGCTCCTGCAACACGCGCAGCAGCTTGATCTGCAGGTTGATCGGCATGCTCTCGATCTCGTCGAGGAACAGGCTGCCGCCGTCGGCGTGTTCGATCTTGCCGATGCGGCGTTTGCCGGCGCCGGTGAAGGCATGCGCCTCGTGGCCGAAAATCTCGCTCTCGAACAGGCTTTCCGGCAGGCCGCCGCAATTGAGCGCGACGAACTGCTTGTGCTGGCGTCGGCTGAAGTCGTGCAGGCAGCGGGCGATCAGCTCCTTGCCGGTGCCGGTTTCGCCTTCGATCAACACGTTGGCGCCTGTATCGGCGACGTTGGCAATCAGTTCGCGCAGCTGCTGCATGGCCGGCGAGCGACCGATGATGCGCTGCTCCAGCGCCTGGCGCCCGGCCAGTTGGCGGCGCAGGGCGCTGACCTCGCGGGCCAGGCTGCGCTGCTCCAGAGCGCGGCGGGCGACGTCTACCAGGCGCTCGGGGGAGAAAGGTTTTTCCACGAAGTCATAGGCGCCGTCGCGCATGGCGCTGACCGCCATGCCGATATCGCCGTGGCCGGTGATCAGTACCACAGGCAGGCTCGGATCACGCTGCTTGAGGTGGGTGAGCAGCGCCAGGCCATCGATGCCGGGCAGGCGGATGTCGCTGACGACGATGCCGGCGAAGTCCGCGTCGACCTGCGCCAGCGCTTCTTCGGCGCTGCTGACTCCGATGCTGGGAATGTCTTCCAGCGCCAGGGCCTGCTGGCAGCCGAGCAGCACATGGGGATCGTCTTCGACGATCAGGACGGTGAGGCGGTCGCTCATGCTTGTGGCTCTCGCGGGTAGGGCAGGCTGAGGACGAAGGCGGTGCCGCCCTCTTCGGGGTGGCGCACGGTGAGGCTGCCGCCGGCAGCGGCGGCGAGGCTGGCAGAAAGGGTCAGGCCGAGGCCCAGACCTTGTTCACCCGGCTTGGTGGTGAAGAAGGGCTCGAACAGATGCGCGCGGGTTTCCGGGGCGATACCGGGGCCGTTGTCGCGCACTTCCAGTTGGTAGCCGTCGGCATCCGCCGTGCCGCTCAGCCACAGCTGGCGGTCGACCTGGTTGCGCATGGCGTCGAGGGCGTTGCTGATCAGGTTGACCAGAATCTGCTCCAGGCGAATCTGTTCGATGGCCAGGCGTACGTCGGCCTGCTCTGGGTGTAGATAGTCGCGATGAATCTTCATGCTGGTGCGTTGCAGGCGCGGGTGCAGGAGCATTACGGCGGCGTCGACCGCCTGGCTCAGCGAGGCCTCGCCGCTATCGCCGGCACGGCGGGCGAAGGCGCGCAGACTGCCGGTGATCTTGCCCATGCGATCGACCAGTTCGCCGATGTTCTGCAGGTTGCTGCTGGCAACATCCAGGGCGCCGCGCTGGAGGAAGCGCACGGTGTTGCCGGATAGCGTACGCAGCGCTGCCAGCGGCTGGTTCAGTTCGTGGGCGATGCTGGTGGACATCTGCCCGATCACCGCCAGCTTGCCAGCCTGCACCAGCTCGTCCTGGGCCTGTCGCAGGGTGGTCTCGGCCTGCTGGCGCTCGCGCACCTCGGCTTGCAGGCGCTCATTGCTGGCCTGCAGATCGGCGGTGCGCTCGGTGATCTTGCGCTCCAGTTCGTCGTTGGCCGCCTGCAGCGCCTCGCGGGCGGCCAGGCGCGTGGCGATGACCTTGCGCCGCTCGTTCCAGGCGATCAGCAGAAAGGCCAGCAGGGCCGCCGCCACGGCCGCCAGCATGCCGTGGCTCATGGCCGCGCTGCGTTGTTCCTGCAGCGGACTGAGCAGGGTCAGGTGCCAGGGCGTGTCTTCCAGGCGGCGCGTTTGCAGCAGGTAGTTGGCGGGCGTGCCGGCAGTGGCGAAGCTGACCTGTTCGATGCCCTCGTCCACGGGCGAACGGTTGAACAGCTGCAGTTCTTCCAGCGCCGCCCAGTGATATTGCAGGCTGCGCGCCAGGTGCTCCTTGGTGGCATCGTCGAGCGGACGTACGGACTTCAGGCGCACCATCGGATCGCTGGCGAGGATGATGATGCCGTTCTCGTCGCTGACGTAGGCTTCCAGCAGCGCGCGTTGCCAGCGCTCCTCGAGAGCGTCGAGGCGCACCTTGACCACCGCCACGCCGATGATGCGCTTGCCCTCGCGCAGGCCATGAGCCAGGTAGTAGCCAGGCTCGCCGGTGGTGCTGCCGATGCCGTAGAAGCGGCCCGGACGGCCCTTGATGGCGTCCTGGTAGTAGGCGCGGAACGACAGGTCCTCGCCGAGGTAGCTGTCGGCCTCGTCCCAGTTGCTGGTGGCGATCACCCGGCCGTCCGGGTCGAGCACGTAGATGGCCAGGCTGCCGCTGCGCTCGTTGAGACCCTGCAGGTACATGTTGACGTGATGACGGCGATAGGCCGTAGGCGCCAGCAGCAGGCGCGAGACGTTGCCTTCCAGCTCCAGCAGGCTGGGCAGGTAGGTGTACTTGGTGATTTCGCTTTCCACCGCGCGGGCGTTGAGCTCCAGCTGACGCTCACCGTTCTCGGCCAGCGCGCGGATGCCGGCACGGTCGCTGATGTGATAGCCGGCGTAGCCGCAGCCGAGCACCAGCAGCAGGAACAGCAGAATCAGCGACAGGTGACGGAGCAGGCGCGGTTTCACGGTCAGGTCGGCGCGAGAAGGGGCGGGCAGGCATTGCATCATAGTCCTCCCCAGACTGGCCAGATATGTGGATGTGTAGCCCGGATGCAATCCGGGAAGCCGTGAACGGTCATCCCCAGATTGCATCCGGGCTACGTCAGGCGCGACAGGTCAGTGCTGGAGGATCTTCGCCAGGAACTGCTGGGCGCGCTCGGAGCGGGCGTTGATGTCGCCGAAGAACTCTTCCTTGGGGCAATCCTCGACGATCTGCCCGGCGTCCATGAAGATCACCCGGTCGGCGACCTTGCGGGCGAAGCCCATCTCGTGGGTCACGCACATCATGGTCATGCCTTCCTGGGCCAGCTGCACCATCACGTCGAGCACTTCGTTGACCATCTCCGGGTCGAGCGCCGAGGTCGGTTCGTCGAACAGCATCACCACCGGGTCCATGGCCAGGGCACGGGCGATGGCCACGCGCTGTTGCTGGCCGCCGGAGAGCTGGCCCGGGTGCTTGTGCGCATGGGCGGACAGGCCAACACGATCGAGCAGCGCCAGACCCTTCTTGGTGGCTTCTTCCTTGCTGCGGCCGAGCACCTTGATCTGCGCGATGGTCAGGTTCTCGGTGATGGTCAGGTGCGGGAACAGCTCGAAGTGCTGGAACACCATGCCGACGCGCGAGCGCAGCTTGGGCAGGTTGGTCTTCTTGTCGGCGATGGAGGTGCCGTCGACGTTGATGTCACCCTTCTGGAACGGCTCCAGCGCGTTGACGCACTTGATCAGGGTCGATTTGCCCGAGCCGGACGGCCCACACACCACAACCACCTCGCCCTTCTTCACCTCGGTGCTGCAATCGGTCAGCACCTGGAAGTCCCCGTACCACTTGTTGACGTTCTGGATGGAAATCATACGGCTAACCTTTTTTGCAGAAGCTTGACCAGGCGCGAGGCGGCGAAGCTGATGGTGAAGTAGACCAGGCCGGCGAAGATCAGGAACTCATGGGGCTGGCCGATGATGTCGCCACGCGAGCGTGCGGCGTTGAGGAAGTCCATCAGGCCCACGGTGTACACCAGCGAGGTGTCCTGAAAGAGGATGATGCTCTGCTGCAGCAGCAGCGGCGTCATCTTGCGGAAGGCCTGCGGCAGGATGATCAGGCGCATGCTCTGCCCGTAGCTCATGCCGAGCGCCTGGGAGGCACCCATCTGGCCCTTGGGAATGGCCTGGATACCGGCGCGGACGATCTCGCAGAAGTAGGCCGCCTCGAACATCACGAAGGCCACCAGGCACGAGCTGAACGCACCGATCGGGGTGTCTTCGCCGGTGATCCAGCGCAGGATGAACGGCACCGCGAAGTAGAACCAGGTGATCACCAGCAGCAGCGGGATCGAGCGGAAGTAGTTGACGTAGGTGGCGGCAATGTTCGACAGCAACTTGCTGTGCGACAGGCGCATCAGCGCCAACAGGGTGCCGAGAATCACGCCACCGATAATGCCCAGCACCATCAGCTGCAGGGTCATCGCCATGCCGTCCCACAGGCCCGGCAGGGCGGGGATGATTTCGCTGAAATCCATCATTTACCCCCTACGGAGATCAGGCCGGGCACGGCAACCTTCTTCTCGATCATGCGCATGATCATCATCAGGCTCATGTTCAGGGTGAAGTAGATCAGCGTGGCCAGGGTGAAGGCCTCGAACAGGTTGGCGCTGAATTCGGCGGTCTGCTTGGTCTGCGCCAGCAGTTCCATCAGGCCGATCAACGAGGCCACCGAAGAGTTCTTGAAGATGTTCAGAAACTCGCTGGTGAGCGGCGGAATGATGATGCGGTAGGCCTGCGGCAGCAGCACGTTGCGGTAGATCTGCGGCAGGCGAAAACCCATGGCGTAGGCTGCGGCGGTCTGCCCCTTGGGCAGCGCCTCGATGCCGGTGCGCACCTGTTCGCAGACCCGCGCGGCGGTGAACAGGCCGAGGCACACCACCACCGAGAGGTAGGCCGAGGTGGCCGGGTTGAGGTCCTGCTTGAACCACAGCTCCAGCGGCTCGGGCAGCAGGTCCGGCACCAGGAAGTACCAGAGGAACAGCTGCACCAGCAGCGGCACGTTGCGGAAGATTTCCACGTAGGCGGTGGCCAGGCCGGACAGCCAGCGGTTCGGCAGGGTACGCATCACGCCGAGCAGCGAGCCCAGCGCCAGGGCGATGATCCAGCCGGCCAGGGCGATGGCGATGGTCCAGCCCAGGCCGGTGATGAACCAGTCCAGGTAGGTTTCGCTGCCAATGCCGGTGGACTTGAAGTAGATACCCCAGTCCCAGTTGTAATTCATGCGGGTGACCCCCGTGTGGCTAAAGCTTGGGTTGGAGGGGCCGAGCGCGCAGCAGCGTGCCCCAGCCGCGGGTGGCGGCTGTGCCCCTTATCCATCAGGAGAAAGAACCGTAGGGCGGGTGCAACCCGCCAGAGTCGTCGTGGAGGATCGGGTTGGCGGGTTGCACCCGCCCTACGGTGCTGTGCTAGCTCTTGTGAAGCTGGCGCAGGTTTACCGTCAGATCTGTTCTGCAGATTTGTCGGTCGGGTTGGCGATCAGCTTCTTCAGCTCGTCGCTCATGGGGAAATTCAGGTTCAGGCCCTTCGGCGGCACCGGCTGGAGGAACCATTTGGCATAGATGTCGTTGATCTCGCCGGAGGCGAAGGTGGCGCTGATGGCCTTGTCGACCACTTGCTTGAAGCCGGCGTCGCCCTTGCGCACCATGCAGCCGTAGATTTCGAAGGACTGCGGGGTACCGACCACGGCCCAGTCGTCCGGCTTCTTGGCCTTGGCCATTTCGCCGGCGAGCAGGGCGTCGTCCATCATGAAGGCGACGGCGCGGTTGGATTCGAGCATCAGGAAGGACTCGCCGTGATCCTTGGCGGAAATCACGTTCATGCCCATCTTCTTCTCGGCATTCATCGACTTGATCAGGCGCTCGGAGGTGGTACCGGCGGTGGTCACCACGTTCTTGCCCTTGAGGTCTTCGAAATCGTTGATGCCGCTGGTCTTCTTGGCCAGCAGGCGGGTGCCTACCTCGAAGATGCCGACGGAGAAGTCGACCTGCTGCTGACGCTCGATGTTGTTGGTGGTGGAGCCGCATTCCAGGTCGACGGTGCCGTTCTGCACCAGCGGGATGCGGGTCTGCGAAGTGACCAGGTTGTAGCGTACCTTCAGGTCCGGCATGCCCAGCTCCTGCTTGATCGCCTCGACCACCTTCAGTTGCAGGTCATGGGAGTAGCCGATCGGCTGGCGCGAGTTGTCGCCGAAGTAGGAGAAGGGAATGGACGAGTCGCGGTGGCCCAGGGTGATGGTGCCGCTGTCCTTGATCTTCTTCAGGGTGCCGGTCAGTTCCGCAGCGGTCACCGGGGTGGAAAGGACGGCGGCGGCAATGGCCACGCTCAGTACACGGTGGAAGGTACGCATGAATCGAATCCTCGATGTTGTTGTTGTGATGGCGCGGTACGCCACTTTGCTCATGGAAGGTCTATTGCATTCCTGCAGTGACTTGAGCAGGTTGTGTGTCAGCGCTTTCGAGGTCTTCGATAATTTGTTAACTATTTGATTTATATGAATTAAATTTTAACTTCAGGTTGTCTTCAAGCGTTGCCCGTTCGCTCTTCCGACCATCGCGTGCGGGCGTGTTCGGAAATCCGAACGACGCCCGGTGCGGTGCCGACAGTCAGTCGTGGTTTTCGCTGCGCAACTGCTCGATGCGTTTGTCCTTGGCCAGCCACAGGTCCGAAACCCAGTCCTGCACCTGCAGGCGGAAAGCCGGGTCGTTCTCGTAATCGCCCTGGTACAGCGCCGGGTCCAGTTCGAGCGTCTGAATATCCATGATCACCTTCGGCACCTGGCCGCTGAGCAGGGCCCAGAACCCCGGCACCTGCTTGCCGGGATACACCAGCGTCACGTCCAGCACGGCGTCGATCTGTTCACCCAGCGTCGCGAGTACGAACGCCACGCCGCCGGCCTTGGGCTTGAGCAGGTAGCGGTAGGGCGATTGCTGCTGGGCCCGCTTGGCTGCAGTGAAGCGGGTGCCTTCGAGATAGTTGACCACGGTCACCGGCAAGCGCTTGAACTTCTCGCAGGCGGCCTTGGTGATCTCCAGATCCTTGCCCTTCATGTGCGGGTTCTTGTCCAGGAAGGCCTTGGAGTAACGCTTCATGAAGGGGTAATCGAGCGCCCAGAAGGCCAGGCCGAGAAAGGGCACCCAGATCAGTTGCTGCTTGAGGAAGAACTTGAAGTAGGGCGTCCTGCGGTTGAAGGCCTGCACCAGGGCGGGAATGTCGACCCAGGACTGGTGATTGCTGATCACCAGGTAGGAGCGGTCTCTGCGCAGCTCGGCGTTGCCGCGGATGTCCCAGTGTGTCGGCGTCAGCAGGGCGAAGATGCGTTTGCAGTTCTCCGCCCAGAATTCGGCCACCCACATCACCCCGCGCGAACAGGTGTCGCGGGCGCTTTGTCCGGGCAAGACGAGCTTGGCGAGGGCGATCAGCAGTAACGGGCCGATCAGGATCAGGGTGTTGGCGAGCAGCAGGACGATGTTGGCGAGGCCGGTCAGCAGAGGGCGCATGTCGACTCCATGGCGGGCAGTGAGCGGCCATCTTATGCAAGCACGGCATTTTGCTCAAAGCTCCCCCACTGGCCTATTGCCAGATCAGCGTCTATAAGCCAATGATCGTCACCACGGGACATCCCGCCCACGGAAGGCGCTTCAACCTGCCGGTATACACCATGCTCAAACGGATCGCCGTCGCTGATCTACGCGTCGGAATGTTCATTCAGGAGTTCTGCGGCTCCTGGATGGATCATCCCTTCTGGAAGTCCAGGTTTGTCCTCAACTCCGAAAAAGACCTCGCTCGTATTCGCGATAGTGCGATCACCGAATTGTGGATCGACGTCAGCAAGGGCAGCGATGTCGCCGTTGGCGTGAAGGCCGCCACAGAAGCCGAGGTCGAGTGCGAAGCCGAGGCGCGGTTACTGGCCGCTATCGAGCCGCCCAAGGTCAAGGCGCTGTCGATGGAGCAGGAGCTGGAGCACGCCGTTAAGCTCTGCGCGCGCTCCAAGCAGGCGGTGATGGACATGTTCTGCGATGCGCGCATGGGCCAGGCGCTGCAGTTCGAGCAGGCCGAATCGCTGGTCGAGGAAATTTCCGAGTCGGTGATGCGCCACCCCAATGCCTTGATCAGCCTGGCGCGGCTCAAGCACAGCAATGAATACACCTACATGCACTCGGTCGCGGTGTGTGCGCTGATGATCGCCCTGGCGCGTCAGCTCGGCCTGCCCGAAGCGGCTGTGCGCGAGGCCGGGCTGGCCGGTTTGCTGCACGATATCGGCAAGATGGCTGTACCGCAGGAGTTGCTGGACAAGCCCGGCAAGCTCACCGACAACGAGTTCGCCAAGGTGCGCAAGCATCCGGAGGCGGGCGGCGGTATTCTGATCGCCAGCACACAGGTCAGTGCGTTGGTCCTCGATGTGTGCCTGCATCACCACGAGAAGGTCGATGGCAGCGGTTATCCACACCGCCTGCAGGGCGAGCAGATCAGCCTGATGGCGAAAATGGGCGCGGTCTGCGACGTGTACGATGCCATCACCTCCAACCGTCCCTACAAACAGGGCTGGGACCCGGCCGAGTCGATCCGCAAGATGGCCGAGTGGAAGGGGCATTTCGACGAGCTGGTGTTCCAGGCCTTCGTCAAGACCGTTGGTATCTACCCGGTCGGCGCGTTGGTGCGTTTGCAGAGTGGACGCCTGGCGGTAGTCATGGAGCAGAATCCCAAGGCGCTGCTGGCGCCCAGGGTCAAGGTGTTCTTCTCGGCCAAGTCACGTTTGCCGTTGCCGCAGAGCGTCGTCGATCTGAGCAAGATCACCGATCAGGACCGCATTGTCGGGCGTGAGTCGGCCGAGGAGTGGGGGTTCGAGCGGCTCGACGAGTTGTGGAGTGGGATGGATCTGGAGGGGCGCGGCCGCTGAGGCTGTTCTGCAAAAGCCATCTGTTGTCACTCCCGCGAAGGCGTGAGCCCAGATGCTTCGCAGGTTTTGGATACCCGCTGCGCGGGCATGACGATTTTTTCAGTGTTTCCCTGATGGTGTGCGGAAACCTCAGGTTAAAAAATAGCGCTTGCACGCAGCATGTTGTAACGCTTCTGGTGGAACGCGGCAGGCGCCCGGCAGTCGTAGGTTCGGTCACCGCAAACGAGAGGACCTGACCTTGAAATACGCTCTGCTCCTGCTGGCCGCCGCCATCAGTCTGCCGACCATGGCCGATGAACAACCGGACCTTTACGGACGCTACGAACTGATCAAGCTCCCTGCTCTGGGCCAGACCCTCAAGGCCAAGATGGACACCGGCGCAATGACCGCCTCGCTATCGGCCCAGGACATCGAACCCTTCAAGCGCGACGGCGAAGACTGGGTACGTTTCCGCCTGGCCGTCGATGGCGCTGAGGATACGGTTTACGAACACCCGCTGGTGCGCATCGCCGAGATCAAGAAGCGCGCTGAAGAGAGTGACGCCGAAATCAAGGAAGTCGCCTACTCGCAGCGTCCGGTGATCGAGATGCCGATCTGCCTGGGCGAGGAGGAACGCACCATCGAAGTCAACCTGACGGATCGCAGCACCTTCAGCTATCCGCTGCTGATCGGTGCTAGCGCCATGCGCGATCTTGGTGCAGCGGTGGACCCGGCCGAGCGCTACACCCGCGATCGTCCCCAATGCTGAGTTAATTGTCGCATTTCGGAAAAGGCTGATACTCATTGGCCACTACACTCGTCGAGAGTGCCCAGTATCGACTTCCTTGCCCCCAGGGGTGTTGGGCCTAGCGCCACTCAGTTGAGCCTCAATGCACCGCACATGTAGGCGCGGCGCCCCGCCGCGAACCCAGGCGGAGCGGACTCGAGAAGCTTCGCCCCGGGGCGGGGCTCCTACCAACGGCTACTTTGGGAACCTCATCTGATCGGCGTTAGCGTCGGGCCTGCTTTTTGCTAGATGCAATTCTTTGCCAGGCCTGTAGGCCCTTTAGGTCGTTGAGGTGTCGCTATGACGGGAGTACTCAAGCCGGGTGTACGGCTGCTGCAGCGTTTCAGTTTTGCCCACAAGTTTCAGCTGGTGTTCCTGTTGTTCGCGCTTCCGCTCGGATACGCGTTGTGGGTCATCAGCAGTGATTACTTGTCGCGTCTGCAGTCCGTGGACTTCGAGGTAGAAGGTGCGCAAGCGCTGGAGCGCATGGCGCAGGTGCAGCATGAACTGATTGCCCAGCGCACCCTGCTGGCGCGTTGGAAAGGCACCGAGAATGCCGCGCAGGGTCTGCTGCAGCAGCGCGAGTCCAGGCTCGACGAGGCCTTGCAGCAGGCCGCCGAGCCGCTGCAGAGCGACCTGATCAGCGATCAGGCGCGCCAGCATTTCCAGGCCCTGCAGGGCGAACGCGACGGCTTGCGAGCTGCAGGGCTGACCAAGGTGGCCCTGCCCGACGCGCTGGAGCGCTACCAGAAGGCACTGCTGTCGCTGATCGCCCTGCGTGAGCAAGTGGCGACCGACAGCACCCTGATTCTCGATCCGCGCCTCGACACCTACCTGATGATGGAGCAGATCACCTACATCATGCCGCGTCTGCTCGAACAGCTCGGCACCTTCGCCGCTCAGGGTCATGGCGCCGTGGTCTCGCAGCATTTCACCCTGCAGAGCCGGGTGCTGATCCGCGACCTGCGCCGCAGCCTCGACGAGCAGCGGGCGCAACTGGTCAAGGCGCAGATCACCCTGTCGCGCGAGGCGCCGCAGGCCATGCGCCAGCTGAGCGCGCCCTTTGACGCCTCGCTCAAGGCATTCGACGACTTCCTCACCCAGATCGACCGCGACATGTTCGAAGCCAGCCCGATGGCGCTCACGCCCGAGCAGTTCGTGCAGCGCGTCGAGGCGCTGGAGAGCCAGCTGCAGGGCCTGCAGCAAGCGCTCTATCAGCAGTTCAGCGCCAGCCTCGGTCATTACCGGCAGCAGGCGCTGCACTCGATGATCGAGGTGATCGGCGCCTTCATCGTGCTGACCCTGCTGGCGATGTACGTGCTGATATGCCTGAACGCCTCGATCCGCATCAGTACCAGCAACATCATCGAAGCCGCGCGTGGTCTGCGTGACGGCGACCTGCGCGTGCGCATGGAGGTCAACGGCCGTGATGACCTGGCCGCCATCGCCCAGGCGCTGAATACTGCGGTCGAGCAGATGCGCGACTCACTGCAGGGCGTCAACCGCGAAAGCCAGCAACTGGACAACACGGTGCAACTGCTCGGTGGTCAGGCGCGTGATGCGCTGGATGCCGTCGAGCAGCAGCAGGCGCAGATGAGTCAGATCGCCACCGCCGCGACGCAGATGGCCGCCACCGCGCAGAGCGTGGCGCAAAGCTGCGAGCAGGCAGCGGTGGAAGCGCAGCAGACCCGCGAGGTGGCGTTGAGCAGCAACCAGCGCAGTGAGCGCACCAGCGCCAGCATGCGCCACCTCAGCAGCCGTCTCGGCGACAGCGCCGCTGCGTTGCAGCAACTGCGTAATCAGACCCAGCAGATCAACCGCGTGGTCGAGGTGATCAAGGGCATTGCCGAGCAGACCAACCTGCTGGCACTCAATGCCGCGATCGAGGCGGCGCGCGCGGGCGAGGCCGGTCGAGGCTTCGCCGTGGTCGCCGACGAAGTGCGCTCGCTGTCCAAGCGCACCCAGGACTCGACCCAGGAAATCGCCCAGACCGTGGACAACCTGCAGCGCGTGGTTGGTCAGTCGGTCACCCTGATGGAAGAAGCCTGCAGCCAGGCCGACGGCGACATCGGCAGTGTGCTGGCCATGGGTGATGAACTGCAGAACATCGTCGACTCGGTGCAGCGCGTCAGCGACCGTCTGGCGCAGATCGCCACGGCTGCCGAGCAGCAGGCGGCCACCGCCGATGAGGTCAGTGGCAATATCCAGCAGGTCGATCAGGCCGCCGGACAACTGCTCGATGGCGCCCAGGCCGTGAGCAGCGCCGCCGAGCAACTGCGCCGAGGCAGCGAAGGGCTGGCGCAGAATACTGGACGATTCAGCCTCGAGTGAGGCTGACCGCGGCGGCCAACTCTGCTAAAAACGGATAACAACAAAAGGAGTCGTCAGCATGAAAACCGCCGCAGAAGTTCTTCGCAATAAAGCCCATGCCTACGTTTACAGCGTCGACCGTGAGGATTCCCTGCTCGACGGTTTGCGTGTGCTGGCCGAAAAGGGTGTCGGGGCACTGGTGGTGCTCTCCGGCGGGCGCCTGGTAGGCATCGTCAGCGAGCGTGACTACGTGCGCAAGGTAGCGCTGGCCGAGCGTTCGCTGCTCAACACCAAGATCAGTGAAATCATGACCAGCGACGTCATCAGCGTCGGCCCGCGTGACAGCGTGCAGTACTGCATGGAGCTGATGACCGAGCGCCGCCTGCGTCACCTGCCGGTGCTGGCCGAAGGCGAGCTGATCGGCCTGCTGTCCATCGGTGACCTGGTCAAGGAAACCATTGCCGAACAGGCCGACCTGATCCGTCAGCTGGAGCAGTACATCCGCGGCGAGATTCCCTGAGCGCGTAGCCCGGATGCAATCCGGGAAGTCGTGCCGTTCATTCCTCCGGATTCCATCCGGGCTACGGGCGAGCGGAAACCTTGTGGGAGGCGCTTGTCGCGTAGGGCGGGTGCAACCCGCCAACCACCCCTGACGGGCTGCCCTAGTCCTATGCTATCGCCCGCTTGACGCATGATCCGGCCCCCGGCAGTCTGCCGCCGTTGCCCAACAGGTGCAGGACGCCCGATGCCGCAGATACTCATAGTCGAAGACGAAGCCGCGATTGCCGATACGCTGGTCTATGCCCTGCAGGCCGAAGGCTTCGTCACGCACTGGTCGAGCCTGGGCGGCGAGGCGCTGACGCTGCTGGAAAACGGCGCCTTCGACCTGGCCATTCTCGATGTCGGCCTGCCCGATATCAGCGGCTTCGAAGTGTGCAAGCGCCTGCGCCGTTTCTCCGAGGTGCCGGTGATCTTCCTCACCGCACGCAGCGAGGAGATCGACCGTGTGGTGGGCCTGGAAATCGGCGCCGACGACTACGTGGTCAAACCCTTCAGCCCGCGTGAGGTCGCTGCCAGGGTCAAGGCCATCCTCAAACGCGTGGCGCCGCGTGAAACACCAGCAGCCAGCGTGCCGAGCACCTTTCAGATCGATGATGCCGCCTTTCGCATCCACTACCACGGCCAGGCCCTGAGCCTGACCCGCCACGAATTTCGCCTGCTGCGCACGCTGCTCGGACAGCCGCGCCGGGTCTATTCGCGCGAGCAATTGCTCGATGCCCTAGGCGTGGCCAGCGAGGCTGGCTACGAGCGCAACATCGACAGCCATATCAAGAGCGTGCGCGCCAAACTGCGCGCCATCGCTCCGAGCGAAGAGCCGATCCAGACCCATCGCGGCCTGGGCTACAGTTTCGAACCGGAGGCCTGAGTCATGCCACTGGGCGTGCGCATCTTCCTCGTCTACTTCCTCTTCGTCGGCCTGGCCGGCTGGTTCGTGCTGAGCACGGTGATGGACGAGATTCGCCCCGGCGTGCGCCAGAGCACCGAGGAAACCCTGGTCGATACCGCCAACCTGCTGGCCGAGATCCTGCGCGACGAGGTCAAGGCCGGCACCCTCGGCCAAGGTCGTCTGCACGAAGCGCTGGAAGCCTATGGCCGGCGCCAGCCGCAGGCCAGCATCTGGGGGCTGACCAAGGCCGAGGTCAACCACCGCATCTATGTCACCGACGCCAAGGGCATCGTCCTGCTCGACTCCACCGGCCTGGCGGTCGGCCAGGACTATTCGCGCTGGAACGATGTGCTGCTGACCCTGCGCGGCCAATACGGCGCCCGCTCGACCCGTGAAGACCCGGACGATCCCGACTCTTCGGTGATGTATGTCGCCGCGCCGATCAAGGACGGCGAGCGAATCATCGGCGTGGTCTCGGTGGCCAAACCCAACCGCACCCTGCAGCCCTATATCGAGCGCTCGCAAACGCGTCTTGGCTGGCTCGGTGCCGGGTTGATCGGCCTTGGCCTGTTGATTGGCGCGGGGCTGTCCTGGTGGCTCAGCGCCGCACTGGGCAAGCTCACTCGCTACGCCCAGGCGGTCAGTGAGGGACAACGTGCCGAGGCACCGAACGTGCGCGGCGGTGAAGTGGGGCAACTGGCCAAGGCGGTGGAGCGCATGCGCACCGAGCTGGAAGGCAAGGCCTACGTCGAGCGCTACGTGCACACCCTGACCCACGAGCTGAAGAGCCCGCTGGCGGCCATCCGTGGCGCCGCCGAACTGCTCGACGGTGACATGCCGGCTGAGCAGCGCCAGCGTTTCGTGGCCAATATCCAGCAGGAAAGCGCGCGCCTGCAGAACCTGATCGAACGCCTGCTGCACCTGGCCCAGGTGGAGCAACGCCAGGGGCTGGAAGAACGCGTGGCGGTGCCGCTGGCGCCACTGGTGGACGAACTGCTGCAAGCGCAACAGGCGCGTATCACCGCCGCCAACCTGCAGATCGAACAGGTTGTGCCAGCAGGCCTCAGCCTGCGCGGCGAGCGCTTTCTGCTGCGCCAGGCACTGGCCAATCTGCTGGACAACGCCTTCGACTTCACTCCGCCCGGTGGGCGTATCCGCATCGCCGCCGAGCGCGATGGCGAGCGCGTCGTCCTGCGCCTGTTCAACCAGGGCGAAGCTATCCCTGACTACGCGCTGGCGCGCCTGACCGAACGCTTCTACTCCCTACCGCGCCCCAACGGCGGCCGCAAGAGCACCGGCCTGGGCCTGAACTTCGTGCAGGAAGTGGCCGAGCTGCATGGTGGCGAGTTGCAGATCGGTAATGTCGAAGGCGGTGTGGAAGTACGCCTGACGCTACCTGCCTAGATTGCGCTGCGCATATCTGCCTGCTGTTTTGTAGGAGCGGCTTCAGCCGCGAAGCGCATCGAGCTGCGTAGGATGGGTAGAGCAACGCGAAACCCATCATCTGTGAGTTTCCGGGGTTCGATGTGCTCTACCCAGCCACGGTGGACAAGCTTCGCGTTGTCCACCCTACGCGATGATTCCTCCGTAGGGTGGATGACGCTTTTTCATCCCCGTTGGGAGTGGTTGTCCGGGCTACTTGCTACTGGCTCGTCGCTAAATAAATCTGTCCCGAATGGCACTTACTTAACCTTCCTTGGATGTCCATTTTTCCTGATTTCCTTGCGCTCCGCTTGGCGTGCTCGAGTCAGCAATGGATAGGGTTTCTGCCTTCGCTTTACTGCTCTCGGCTCCATTCGGCCCGACCGGCGGCCTACACGCTGCTGGGCAATGAGCATCAGGAGCTGATGGAAGCGCTCGTCAATATCCGATCCATCAAATTGTCGCCAAGCAAGCCACAGTTGCAGGGTGTGCTTGAAGCTCAGCTGGCGTGGCAGACAGTCCACGATTGATGCCGATTGCACCATGAGCAGCCGGATCAAGTTGTGCGCCAATAGATAAACCCACAGCTCCTTCACTGCCATGGCGGCTGTTTTGCAGCTCAGCATTTCCAGTCCCATCGTGGTCTTGAGATTGCGCAGGTCCAGCTCGACGTGCCACCTGTCTTTGAACAGTGCCTTCAAAGCCGCTTTCGGGGTTTCGCGTGCGCAGCCCAGCGTCGTAACCAGGATCTTGTTTCCCGCTTTCAGCTCCCGGACTTCCAGCTGATCAGGCGCTTGCTCGTAGCTGGCCTGATTCATCCAAGCGGGCCGCCTGGAAGGCTTTTCCAGGGTAATTAGGTGATCGCGCGTGCCCAGGCGCGTACCTCGTCGGAAGTCGGTACTCCGTCGGCGAGCACCATATTTTTCGAACACGCCATCAATACCTCTGCGCTGCAATTCACAGAGTAAAAAGTAGGTCGCGTAGAAGGCGTCCCCCAGCAAAACATCCCCAGTATTCAAGGTGTCGAGCATCGAGCGCAGCAGCGTCTGCTCGTCGCCACCCTTGCCTCGGAAGCGCCCCAGGGCTGCATCCAGCACGGCTCCGCTGGAAAGGCAGACGATGCCGACCATCCGGCAAATGGGAAAACCAAGCCCGGGCTTTTGCCCTCGCGATTGCGGGTAGGCGTCCTGATTCGCCTGGGTATCGGGCATGACCACTGTCGTGCCGTCTACCAGCCGAACGGGGCGCCCCATCCACTGCCCGGACCGAGCGTTGCTGCTGATCAAGTTGCCGGTGTTACGTACCAGACTGGAAACCATCTCCACCGGCAAGCGCTGACGGGCACGGCAGTAGCCACCGGTGTGCGTACTGCATGGCTTCAACCCTGCTCGTAACTGCTTGACCGCCAACTCATTGACCGACCTCTGGCAGGACCGATCAGCGCTCAGAGCCTGAGCCATGAACATGGATAGCGTCTCGGTTGGCGGAAACAGACGCTCCCTGTGGTCTGGCAGCAGCGATTCGACCTGGTCAAGTAGCTCGGGGCCGGTCAGCAGATTGAAGAACGCGTAGGCATCCGCATTGGATGCGAGGTGATGTGTACGGCGCTGTTGAAGGATGGCGGCTTGGCGCCTAGGATTCATCTGGGCTGCTCCTTGGTCTTGGTGTGTGTTCGCAACTATCACCGTAGACCAAGAGCAGCCTTTCTTCTTCTAGATCAATTAGTTAACGCGTAAGTAAGTGCCATTCAAATCTGTCCCGTTTTCTCTACCGTTTTCTCGAAAAAACGTATGGCGCTATTTACTTAGCGCAGTCAGCGCTTTAAAAAATGTTCTGATGTCATCAGCTATATCTGCCGGTTCAAGTGCTTTTCCAACGTCCTCTCGGGTTAATCCAAATCTGGATTTTATCGAGTCCCCGGATGTAAAAATTTCTTTGGCGTGGGCTTCTCTGATAGATATCGCGACATTTGAGGTGGTGTGGTTTGCAGGGATAGAAATTGCATGAGCCTTAAAAAAACTCTCAACGTCAATGACAGGCTTTCCTGATGCTCTCGCAATCGCTCCTTCACATAGTAAGTAGCCCTCGATGTGTCGCCGGCGCCACTTCAAGGCTCGGAAGTCAGGCTTTGTCTTGAAGCTCTTATCTATGAGATCGTGTTCTACTGTGGCGTCCGCTTCATTGTCTCTATCGCGAATACTAATCGCCTTGAGGTCTTTAATTTCTTTTTTTAGTTGGTCAAATAGCTTGTAGCGCTCTGAGGCTGACCCGGTCCAAAACCAAGGTACTATATTTTTTGGCCATTGGAAATTTGCTTGCTTGGCAAGGATTCGTAGAAAACGAAGGTCGCTTGGAGCCTCCAGAATGAGCATGCGCTGATGCCTCATGAGCTCATGAATCGTGGGCGTATGAACAGTACCTATTCCGGCCAGAACGCCGATTCGATCATCTGCTTCTTTTAAATACTTGGTTGAGTCCTTAGATACTGAGAGAATTCGCTCGTGTTCTTGTATTCGAATTAGTTCAGGAGAATGTGTTGCTAGTAAGATCTGCTTATTTTGACTTAATGAAATACTCTCTAGAGATCCAAGAAGATCGGCTTGTAGTGCTGCGTTCAGGTGTGCGTCCGGCTCATCAAGCAATATTACATTAACGCCGGGTGATAGAGTTAGCGCATATACACTCAGCCACTGCAGAAAACCTTGCCCTTCGACCATCACGTCTCGTGGATTAAATCCGGGATGAGACTTGAATACTCCCTTCTCATCTCGTTTTCCTTTTACGCATTTGATTCTTAAGTAGCTATGATATCTTTCATTGAAAGGGGTTATTCTTATGTCTGTTCCGAAAAAAGTCTGCATTGTGTTTAGCAGGATTTCCCACGGATCGTTTCTCCTTAGTGCGAGAAGGTCTAGGTCTCTTAATTTTTTTCTGCCGATCAGTAATATAGCTCGTTGCCGCTTGTTCTCTTCGTGAAGGTCATAGAGTGCATTTCTGACCACTCCTCCTGAAAGTCCTTGGCCTACAAGTCTTTCACGCATTGCGGGAGTAAGACGCCCTTCGCGATCCGTTATCCCGGCAAAAGGTGGCAGATAGGCGACTAATGGGAGGCGCCCAGGAATGAGGTCTCCATGCTCATTAAGTATTTCTTCGGCATTTAAGTTAGTGGCTGTGGTTTTTACGAATAACCTGTCATTCGCTACAGACATTCCCATTTCGAGGAAGCGCTCTTTGTTTTCCTCTATGTCCCAGTAGACTTTTATTTTTAATGTATAGCCATCTTTCTCATCTATTCTTGTGGTTTTGAGATTTGTCCATAGGTGGGCGAGAGTCGGTATGTGGAGTGGCGTAAAATCAACAAGGCCTAAGCCGACGCCAGTTTTTCCAGATATTTGAAGTAGGCCGGTTGGGCCTTTTTCAATTTCAATTAGGGTTCTGCAGAACTGCCACGTTGCAAGTGCTTGCAGGATTGAGGATTTACCTGAGTTGTTGCCGCCGACTACAAGGGATAGGCCATCTTTTAATTTGATTGAGTCTTTGTTGTAGCGCTTGAATCTGTGTAGTTCTATTTTTTTGATATGCATTTTAGTTTGCTATCCCTGCATTGGTTTGCGTGGAACAATAACAAATTTTTTTCTCGTTATGTAATGAGCGGAAGAAGATAAAATTACCTACCATGTCAGATATTAACCCGGCAATCAAATACACCAAATCATGCTGCGTAGGCGATACGTGGATGCCGGAAATAAGAACGGATTCTTTGAGGGCGTAATTGCAATCGTCTCATGACCGAGCGAACACGCCTTTCAA
>Ga0222660_1000457_pt1 | contig 18686 bp, 19 predicted proteins | sample AntAcemetagen549_FD_179832 | JGI IMG/M metagenome (GOLD analysis project Ga0222660, IMG submission 179832) | Saline water microbial communities from Ace Lake, Antarctica - #549 | ecosystem: Environmental > Aquatic > Non-marine Saline and Alkaline > Saline | place: Antarctica: Ace Lake...
GTCGTCATCAAGGTGAACGGTCCCGGGCTCGGTCGTGACAGCGCGGTTCGCGCGATCCAGGCCATTGGTTTGGAAGTCACCTCTATCATCGATGTTACCCCGGTGCCGCATAACGGCTGCCGTCCTCCTAAGCGTCGTCGCGTCTAATCGCCGTTCGCTGATCGTCTAACCAATTTTAAAATAAGGATTATAATCAATGGCTCGTTATATCGGACCCACTACACGCCTCAGCCGCCGCTTCGGTCAGCCGCTGTTTGGTGAAACTAAAGCTTACGAAAAGCGCCCGTACCCTCCCGGGCAACATGGCCCCCGTCTTCGTCGCAAGAAGTCGGAGTATTCCATCGGACTCGATGAGAAGCAGAAGCTACGTTACGTTTACGGGCTGCTGGAGCGTCAGTTCCGTCGCACCTTTGAAAGGGCTAAGCGGGAGCGTGGCGTTACGGGTGAACGTTTTTTACAACTGCTCGAGAGCCGTCTCGACAGTACCGTTTACTCACTCGGTTTCGCTAAGTCCCGGGCTGCCGCTCGACAGATCGTTAATCACGGGCACGTTCGAGTGAATGGTCGCAAGGTCGATATCTCCAGTTATACCGTTCTGCCTGGCGATGAGATCATGATCAAGGATTCCCCCACCTCTCGACAGATTGCCACGCGTAATTTGGAAGAGACCCGCGCCCGTAACGTCCCCGGTTGGCTCACGCTAAACGGCGAGACCTACACCGGCGTGGTCAACCGCCTGCCCACTCGTGAAGAGATGGTTCAGGACATTAACGAGCAGTTGGTTGTTGAGTTCTACTCACGCTACTAAGCTTTTTCTCTCTCTCTTTTCCCGTATTTCACACAGTAACTAAAGAAGCGATCGTCATGCCAAAACGCCTCGGTAAATTCGAACTCCCTAATAAGCTCACCAAGGTGGAGGAGGGCTCCACTGATTCCTATGGTAAATTCATTGCCGAGCCTTTCGAGGCTGGCTATGGCCACACCATCGGAAATTCCCTCCGCCGCGTGCTCCTCAGCTCGATTGAGGGCGCCGCGATTACGTCCATCAAAATTGAGGGCGTGAACCACGAGTTTCAAAGTATTGATGGAGTCGTCGAAGACGTCACCGATATCGTGCTGAACCTCAAAAAAGTCCTCATCATCTCGACTGCCGAGAAGGACGAGACCGTATTGGGCATCACGGTAAATCGTGATGGTGCCATCACTGCAGCTGATATTCAGGCCGACTCGAACATCACGATCGTCAATCCTGATCAAGTTATCTGCACCTTGGACAAGTCACGCATCTTCGATGCCGAAGTCACGATTGGTTCTGGTCGTGGTTATTGCGCCGGGGTCGAGAACAAGAAGGAAGACCAAGCGATTGGGGTGATCCCGATTGATTCACTCTTCTCCCCAGTTCGTTTGGTGAAGTATTCCGTCGAGGCCACCCGCGTGGGTCAAATCACCGACTACGACAAACTCATCCTCGAAATTTGGACCGATGGTCGAATCACCCCGGATGATTCCCTCAAGCAAGCTGCGTCGATTCTCAAGCATCACCTCGACGTGTTTGATCGCGTATCCGAGGAAGCCTACGAGTTCGACAACCAACAATCTGAGGTCAGCGAAGAGCAGAACAAACTGCGCAAGCTCCTCAATATGTCGGTCAACGAAATCGAGCTCTCGGTTCGGGCTGCGAACTGCTTGAATAACGCGAACATCACCACCGTCGGTGAGCTCGCGATGAAGAGTGAGCAAGAGATGCTCAAGTATCGTAACTTCGGCAAGAAGTCGCTCAATGAAATCAAAGACAAGCTCGAGGCTCTTGGTCTCTCGCTCGGCATGAAGTTCGACGAGCGTCTACTCGATACGAAGAAAGAAATTTAAGTCCGGTTCTGCCGGCAGGGCCGGAAAGCCTTTACCCAAGTCGTTAGATTTTAATCTGCGACTTGGTTAGGTTTTTTAGCCGCCACAACACTAGGCCTTCGCGCCGCCCGTTCGCTAACGCTGCGCCCGGGTAGCCGATCGGAGGCCCAACCGAAAACAAACACCTACTACAATGCGTCATAGAGTTCATCGTCAGTCTCTCGGAGTCACAAAAGAGCATCGCAAAGCCATGCTCTCCAACCTCGCGGTTGCCCTCATCACTCACGGCCGGATCAAGACCACGATCACCAAGGCCAAGGCCCTGCGCCCGTTCGTTGAAAAGATCGTCACCAAGGCCAAGCAGGCCGCGGCTAAAACTGAGCCGAAGGACAAGCTTCATTTGCGCCGCCTCGCCATGACCGATGTGCGTGACAAAGCGGCGATTGCCATGCTTTTCGACGATAAGGTTTCGGAGTTTGTGAATCGTCCAGGTGGTTATACCCGTATTTACAAGCTCGGTCCCCGGATCGGAGATGCCGCTGAAATGGCGTTGATTGAATTTGTGAAAGCGGATGATCCCGGATACAAGAAGCCCAAGAAAAAGGTCTCGATCAAAGCTGAAATCGCCGCGCCGGTAGCGGAAGAAGCGGTCGCTGAGGATGCCACCGTTGAAGAGGCTCCAGCTACCGAAACCGAAGCGACGGAAGAACCCAGCCCTGAAGAAAAAAAAGACTAGGCTCTAAAGATCTTCAGATCTCCTATTTTGAAGCGCCGTCCCGTTTTCACGGGGCGGCGTTTTTGTATTTGGATGAAGTCCTGATGGGCGGAGGTCGATTGACCCCATGCTTGTTGCCTGCTTCAGTTTAAGTCTCCCGACATGTTCGACCTCACTACCGCATCTGTTATCTACTGTCTGGGACTGGCCGCGTTATTCCTCGGACTGTGGGTGTATTATGACCGCCGTGATCATGCTAGATTTGAGGCTGAGCGTCGTCGAACGGTATTTCATTGTGTCAGATGCGACAATGTTTACGCGGAGCGAGGTTTTCATGACGCGGGGAATTGCCCCCGCTGTGGGCATGAAAATGGCCGACTCCGATTTTGATTATCTCAAGATAATCGTCCCTTAATTATATCCCCCCTTGATTCCGGCATCGGAGGTGCTTTTGCTCCGCTATGGCTCAGACGATTGCTGTCTTAGATTTCGGTTCCCAATACACGCAAGTCATCGCGCGTCGCATTCGCGAGTGTGAGGTTTATTCGAAGATTTATCCCTACGCCACCTCGGCGGAGGAGCTGAAGCGAGACGGCGTGGTTGGAATCATCCTCTCGGGTGGTCCTAATAGTGTTTTTTCAAAAACGGCCCCTATCCCGGACAAAAAGATTTTTGAACTCGGTATTCCTGTCTTGGGTATCTGCTATGGTCTGCAGCTCATGGGTAAGATGCTCGGAGGCAAAGTAGCCAAAAGTGCAGAGCGAGAGTTTGGTCATGGAACGCTCAGTATCTCTAAGCCGGGCCGGCTTTTTTCGAAGCTACCGCGTAAGCTGCGGGTCTGGAATTCTCACGGTGATAAAGTCACGCAAATGCCCCTTGGTTTCGCGGCGATTGGCACGACCGATAATTCTCCGTTTGCCGTGATCGAAGACCGAAAACGCAAGTTCTACGGGATTCAATTTCACCCCGAGGTATTTCACACGGAGCGCGGTGTAGAGGTGATCCGAAACTATTTGCTGAACGTCTGTGGGGTGGCGCAAGAGTGGACGACTAGCGATTATATCAAACATTCGATCAAATCGATCCGTAAGACGGTGGGTAAATCACGCGTGTTGTTGGGTTTATCGGGTGGGGTAGATTCATCGGTCGCAGCAGCGCTGCTCCACAAAGCGGTGCGTAAACAGCTCACCTGTGTTTTTGTAGATAATGGATTACTCCGCACCGGGGAACGGGAGGAGGTCGAGAATCTTTACGGCAAACATTTCAAAATCGATCTCCGCGTCGTCGATGCGTCCAAACTATTCCTGCGCCGTCTGAAAGGCGTCGAAGATCCGGAACAGAAGCGCAAAATAATCGGCCGCACCTTTGTAGAAGTTTTTGAGAAATCGATTAAATCGATCGGTGGAGCCGATTTCTTAGCGCAAGGCACGCTTTATCCGGACGTGATTGAATCCGTTGCAATTGATGGAAATCCGGCATCTCTGATCAAGAGTCACCACAATGTGGGTGGGCTTCCGGATCGGATGAAGCTCAAGTTATTAGAGCCGTTGCGGGAGCTTTTCAAAGACGAGGTTCGGGCCGTTGGCGCCGAACTCGGCCTGCCTCGAGAAGTTGTTTGGCGGCAGCCATTCCCCGGACCTGGATTGGGCGTGCGGGTATTGGGAGAAATTACTAAAGCCAAACTCGAAGTCCTTCGCCAAGCGGATACCATTCTCCTCGAAGAAATGCGCAATACCGATGACTGGTATTGGAAAGTTTGGCAGTCCTTCTGCGTGTTCCTTCCCGTAAAGTCGGTAGGGGTGATCGGAGATGAGCGGAACTATGCTTGGGTAATCGCGGTCCGAGTGGTTGAGAGTATCGATGCTATGACCGCAGATTGGACGCGGTTGCCTTATGACCTTCTTCAGCGTATTTCCAACCGTATCACCAATGAGGTTCGCGACGTTTCGCGAGTGGTTTTGGACATCAGTTCCAAACCCCCGGCAACAATTGAGTGGGAGTAGGCTGCATCCGACATTTCTCGTCACGTTGACTTGAATCTTCCCGTCCAAACCCGACTTATTACTTCCAGTTCAATCGCTTCATTCCATGAAAACCTCCGTTCGCTTCTTTTTTCTATTCCTAGCGCTTTGCCTAGGCACTCAGGCTCAAACTGATGCAACCCTGCAAAAAGCTCGGGCGTATTTGGGGAGCGACTCCGCTCTGGGAGCCGTGAAATCGGTTCACTACAAGGGTAAGTTAATCACCACCGTCACTAGCGCTGAGGGCGAAGAAGTGAAGGCGGAGGCTGAGATCATGATCACCTTTGCCAAACCGTATTACCAACGCATTGAAATCATCGCTACAGATAAACAAGAGATCACCGCTCTCGATGATTATGAAGCTTGGCAACGGATTCAAAACCCCGGGGACGCTTCGCAGTGGCGTCTTACTATTTTGGATGCACCGCAAGTCCGTCGACTTCGGGCAAATACTTGGGAAAATCTCAATTTCTTTGGCGATATTACTCGAATCGGAGGCAAGGTTGAGGATCTGGGCACCGTGAATGTGGACGGCCGTAGGCTGCACAAGATTGCTTTCATCCACTCCGCTGACGTCGTCTTTTTTCGGTTCTTTGACCCCACCACAGGTGAGCTCGTTTACAGTGAAACTGATACGGGAGCCGTGATTCGTGAAACAGGTGAAAATCGAGTGGCGGGAGTGAAGTTTCCCAATCAAGTCGAAACCACGACCGTGCGACCCGATGGGGTGAAGCAGATTGTATCCGTCACTTTTGACAGTATCGGTATCAATGAAGGAATCGATCGGAGTGATTTCCGGATGCCTTCCGTCACGGGAGGGTAAAGCGACTAAAATTCCCGCCTTCTGGTTTCAGCTCTTGCGATCGGAGAGGGGGTGAACCTCTTTCTCTCATCTATGCGCATTCTCAACGCATCTTCCAAATCGTTCGATCGGTCTTTGGCGGCTTTCTGTCAGGGAGCCTCGGTGCCGGAGAGCATCATATCCAGCGTAACTAAAATCTTGGGTGAAGTCCGAGAGCGGGGCGACGTCGCAGTGTCGGATTTTGTGCAAAAATTCGATGGAGCGAAACTTAAACCGAACCAGTTTCGAATTCGTCTTTCATCGCTAACGGCAGCGGCAAAACGCCTGCCGGCAGCCGAACGAAAAGCCATGGTTTCGGCGCTCAAGAACGTGAGGCATTTCAATAGTCAGGGCCTACCGGCAGATTGGAGAGGCCTTAACCCCCATGGTGCTGAGGTGGGTGAGCGTCATCACCCGATCCGGCGAGTCGGGCTTTATGTGCCGGGGGGGGAAGTCCCCTTGGTTTCCACCGTTCTCATGACTGCCGCGTTGGCAAAAATAGCGGGCTGCCCTGAAATTGCGGTTTTCACTCCCTCTGATTCGAACGGCAAAGTGGCCGATGGACTTTTGGCAGCGCTGGAAATGATCGGTATCACCGAAGTCTATCGCGTGGGTGGAGTTCAGGCGATTGGAGCCATGGCGTACGGCACTCAAACGATCCCAGCGGTGGATAAGGTTTTCGGCCCCGGTAACGCGTATACGATTGAAGCCAAACGCCAAGTTTTCGGCACGGTGGGCGTGGATAGTTTACCCGGTCCCAGTGAGGTGATGGTCATTGCGGACGAATCAGCTAATCCAGAGTTCGCGGCCGCTGACATTTTGGCTCAAGCCGAGCATGGTTCAGGTCGGGAAAAAGTTTATTTGGTGGGGAATTCTCGGGCGGTAATTGATGCGATCGTCGCGGAGGTAGCGGCCCAACTTCCGAACTTGGGGCGCAGTGACAAAACCGGCCGAGTGCTCGAAGATGGTTTTTTGGCGATCGAAGCCAAGACAACCGAGTTGGCCGCGAAGGTGGCCAACTATGTTGCGCCCGAGCATCTCGAGTTGCTGGTAAAGCCTAAAGTGGCCAAGCGGTTGGAGCGAGAGATCACCACTGCCGGTGCGATCATGATCGGTAATGACACGCCAACTGCGTTGGGCGATTTTACGGCGGGCCCCAGTCACGTTCTTCCGACCGGGAGAGCCGGGCGCTTCTTTAGTGGCCTTCGGGTCGCTGACTTTATGCGTCGCACCAGTATCATTCGTTACGACAAAAAATCGATTAAACAAGGAGCCAAGGTCGTTGCCGCTTTCGCCAAAATGGAACGGCTCGATGCGCACGGGCGAAGCGCGACAATTCGGTTGAAGTAAATCGTGCGACCGCGGATCGCGGTCAAACTCTTGTGTAGCTTATGCCGTCACCATCCGAACTTGCACTCTCTCATATTCCGAAGCTCCACGCTTACGCACCTGGTTTTCAGCCAAGTGCCGGCGAGTGGGTGAAGTTAAATACGAACGAATGCCCGTATCCACCGAGTCCACGGGTGGCTCAAGCGATTAGCGAAGCGATTGGGCGGGATGGGAATGCGTTGAGGCTTTACCCGAGTCCGACGAGTGCTGCGTTACGGGAGCAGATTGCGCGAATTCATGAGCTCGAATCCTCTCACGTTATCGTGGGGAATGGCTCCGATGATATTCTAAATCTGCTGGTGAGAGTCTTCGGCGATACGTCGGCCGCCACCGGAATGACGTTCCCAAGTTACTCGCTCTACCCCGTGCTCGTGGGAATCCAAAATGGCCAAACTGAGGTGATCGAATTCGACCGCACGATGCGGCTGCCGATTGAGAAGGTCGCCGCTTCTTTGGCTCGAGTTTTTTTTCTTACCTCGCCTAATGCTCCCACGGGAGTGGCATTTTCGAACCGGGAAATTGAGGCAGTGCTGCAGTCCTTTCCCGGCGTTTTGGTTGTGGATGAAGCCTATGCTCCATTTGCTGACGAGAACGCGGTTTCGCTGGTAGCGAAGTATCCCAATCTTGTCGTCGTGCGGACGCTTTCGAAGGCCCACGCCTTAGCGGGAATTCGTGTGGGTTACGCTTTGGCGAGTGCCGAGACCATCGGCCTCCTCGACCGAGTGCGGGATAGCTATAATGTAAATCGACTCTCCCAAGCGGCGGCGTTGGCGGCGTTGGGGGACGCCGATTATTACACGGGCATCATCGGTAAGATTAAACGCACGCGAGATTATTGGGCGGCTGAGTGGGCTACTCGCGATTGGTTCATCTATCCCTCTGCCGCGAATTTCCTGTTTTTGGAGCCTCGAAACAGCGCCGGTGAAGCGGGAGCCGAAGTGGCCGCGGATCTATTCGAGTTTCTTAAATCTCGGCTAATTCTGGTCCGAGCCTTTCCCAGCCACGCCTTGACCGCATCGTTCTTGCGAATCAGCGTCGGATCCGATGACGAGATGCTCGCCGTCGAAGAAGCATTCCAAGCATGGCTAACTCCCGCACCGTAACCGTATCCCGTAAAACTGCTGAAACCGATATCGAGCTGACGCTCTCGGTCGATGGCACCGGCGTGTCTGAAATCGCAACCGGCGTGCCGTTCTTTGATCACATGCTCACGCTGTTTGCGAAGCACGGTCTGTTTGATCTGAACATCAAATGCGATGGCGATATTGACGTTGATTACCACCACACGGTCGAAGATGTGGGATTAGTGTTGGGTGATGCGCTCAAACAGGCCCTCGGGGACAAGGCTGGGATCCGTCGCTATGGTTTCTTCCTCTTGCCCATGGATGAATCCCTCGCGCGAATCGTGGTTGATATCGGAGGCCGCCCTCATTTGGTCTACAACGCGAATGCGCCGACGATGTTTGTGCGCGATTTTAATATCATTTTGGTCAAAGAATTTTGCCGAGCCTTCAGCAATGCGCTAGGCGCAAATCTGCACGTTGAACTTGTCTACGGCGAAGAGCCCCACCACGTCGCGGAAGCGATCTTCAAAGGTCTCGCTCGAGCACTTGATGTGGCGACCAGTATCGATCCGCGAACCGCGGGTGCGCTGCCTTCGACCAAGGGCCTGATCTAGGCCCACTTAAGTAAATCCTCACGTTACGCTTTTTCTGAGATGATTGCCGTCATTGATAATGGCATCTGCAATTTACGCAGTGTCACCAAAGCCCTCGAAACGGTAGGGGGAAATCCGATCGTAGTGCGCACTCCTGCGGAGCTAGCGGCTTCGGGGGCAGCGGGGCTCGTGCTGCCGGGAGTGGGGGCTTTACGTGACTGCGTCGCGGCGCTGCGAGAGACTGGCTTAGCTGAAAGCGTGAAGGACTGGATCGCGGCGGATCGACCGTTCTTGGGTATTTGCCTCGGGATGCAGGCACTTTTCGAGCGATCGGAAGAGGGGGATATCGAGGGGTTGGGGATATTTGCGGGAGTGGTGAAACGCTTCGAATTGCCGCCAGAGTTTAAGATTCCTCACATGGGTTGGAATACCGTGACGTTTAAGCAAACTGACTCTCCCTTGCGGAGGGAACTGGAGACTGCGGGTGAGTCATTCTATTTCGTGCATAGTTTCCACTGCGTGCCCTCAGAGCCAGATCTGGTGCTGGCGGAGAGCGATTACGGAGGAAACTTTACGGCTGCGATTGGTCGCGGACGTTGTTTTGCCACGCAATTCCACCCCGAGAAGAGTCAGGCCAAGGGCCTGCAGATCTACCGGAGTTTCGTGGCATTGGCGGAGACGAGTTAAGCGAGAAATGGTCAGCGGTGGATTCGATGGGCTAAACAAGCCCAACGATTTCCCTAATGTTGCGCATTTCCTCTCATTTTGGAGCGGGCTTTGCTTTGCATGTCCCCAGAAGTTGTTTTTGTTTCTTGGTCTATGGCCAAGACTGCTACCCTAAAGATTGAAGACCAAGAACTCGAGCTACCGATTATCGTCGGTTCGGAAGGAGAGAAAGCGGTAGACATTCGACGGTTACGCGCGACCACGGGCTACATCACCTACGACGAAGGCTTCGGCAATACGGGCTCATGTCAGAGCAAACTCACCTACATTGACGGAGAGGTGGGCATCCTTCGCTACCGAGGCTATCCCATTGAGCAATTGGCCGAGCAATGTGATTTCGTCGAAGTGGCTTACTTAGTCATTTACGGTGAATTACCGACTCCCGCTGAACGCGCTCAATTCTCGGCTCGTTTGACGAAGGAAGCCCCCTTGCGCGAAGGCATGGTTCGGTTCATCCAAGGTTTTCCGCGGGACGCCCACCCGATGGCGGTATTGTCCTCGAGCTTGAATGCCCTCGGTGCCTATTACCCGAATATCGCGTCAAATAATCATAAGCGTGACTTGGAGTATTTCGATGACGCCGCGGCGATTGCTTTATCCAAAATACGGACAATCGCAGCGCACACCTACCGAGTGGGTCGAGGCCTGCCGCTGAACTACCCACACAAGGATCTCGGATACGCCGAGAACTTCCTGCACTTGATGTTTTCCGAGCCGTATGACGAATACATCACAACGCCGGAAGTGGCTTCGGCGATCAATCTGTTCCTCTTGCTCCACGCGGAGCATGAGCAAAACTGCTCCACTTCGACTGTGCGGATGGTCGCTTCATCGGGAGCCAATCTTTTTGCCTCCGCCTCTGCGGGAGTGAATGCGCTATGGGGACCGCTACATGGTGGTGCAAATCAAGCCGTTTTGGAAATGCTCAACGCGATTCATGCGGCGGGTGATGATGGATCGAAATTCATCGAAGATGCGAAAAATGGTAAGGCGCGTTTGATGGGGTTTGGGCACCGAGTTTACAAGAACCACGATCCTCGGGCGAAGGTGATCAAAGGCAGTTTTGACAAGGCCCTTGAAAGCTTGGGCATCAAAAATGACCCGTTATTGAATATCGCTCGCCATCTCGAAGAAGTGGCGTTGAAGGACGACTATTTCATCTCTCGTAAGCTCTATCCGAACGTAGATTTCTATTCTGGATTGATCATGAATGCGCTCAAGATCCCGGTTGAAATGTTCACCGTGATGTTCGCGATTGGTCGCATGCCGGGTTGGATCGCACAGTGGCACGAAGTGGCCGCTAATCCGAAGTCCAAGATCAATCGGCCTCGGCAGATTTACGTCGGCCCTGTGTCACGTGACGTGCCAGTGAAGGGCTAGGTTGGTGTGAATAGCCAGTTGGCTGTTCTGCTGAAAATTTAAGAAAAACCATCGATTTCTAGGCGCTTCTATTCCGGGTGGGATCCGGAGAACGATTTTAGAGTCGGTTTAATTATGGACCGGCGAGACTTCTGCACTGGATCGCGCAGTCGCAATGACTACAGTCGAATGATGGACGATAATTCCACTAACGATTGGCCGAATCGCGTTGCTGTCATCACCGGAGGAGGGGCGGGTCTGGGTCTTGCCACGGCCCAACGTTTGCACCGAGCCGGCGTGCGGGTCGCGTTGCTTGATGCAAGGGAGACGGTGTTAGATGAAGCGAAAAAACGACTTGGCGAACGGGTTCTCACCTTTGCGGTGGACGTCACCGATTTTTCAAAAGTAGATCAAGCAATTGCCCAGGTGGTGTCGGCTTGGGGACGAGTGGATGTGTTATTAAATTCGGCGGGAATTACCGGACAGACCAATATCAAGTCGCACGAAGTTGATCTGGCGGACTTCGATCGCGTCATGGCCGTTAACGTGCGCGGAAGCCTGAATACGTTTAAAGCGGTGGCCCCGCATATGTTGAGCAAAGGCTACGGTCGCGTGCTCAATGTGGCGTCGATCGCGGGCAAGGATGGGAACGCGGGTATGATGTCCTACTCTGCATCGAAGGCGGCCATCATTGGCATGACCAAAGCGATGGGTAAAGAGTATGCCGAATCTGGCCTGACGATTAACGCATTGGCTCCGGCGGTGATTCGCACGGAAATCGTCGCCGCGATGCCGGACGAACAAGTCAGTTATATGACGGCAAAGATCCCGATGAAACGATGTGGCACGGTGGAGGAATTTGCGACCATGGCGATGTTTGTACTGTCGGCGGAAAACAGTTTTAGCACGGGGTTCTGCTACGATCTCACCGGCGGTCGCGCCGTCTATTAGATGCAACCGAACGAGGCCGAATCAGCGGGGGGGGAGAGTCTGCTTTCGATCGTCGTGCCGGCTTTCAATGAAGAGCGGCTGTTGGCCGACAGTTTAACTCACATTGTCTCCGCCGCCGCATTGCTGGAACAACGCGGATGGAAATATGAGTTGATCGTTTGCGACAACAACTCGACTGACCGGACGGCGGAAGTGGCGCGGCAGGCGGGCGCTCGCGTGGTTTTCGAATCGATCAACCAAATTGGGCGAGCGCGGAATCGTGGAGCGGCAGGCGCCCGGGGGAATTGGATACTCTTTGTCGATGCCGACTCGAAGCCTTCGCCGGCGCTGTTCGGGCGGATGCTTGATCGGATCGAATCGGGACGAGTGGTCGCGTTGGGCACCACTTTGCGATTTGATGATGTTGACTGGTTTTTCGGTTTCCTGGCGTGGCTTTGGAACGTATGGAGCGTCACGGTATCGCACATGGCGGGCTCGTTTATTGCGGTGGAGGCGGCGGCATTTCGAGCGATTGGAGGGTTTTCGAACGAATTTTTTGTGGGCGAAGAATTGGATTTATCCAGGCGACTGAAACGTTGGGCGAAAGCCCAAGGTTCTCGGCGAAGCGTGGAGGTGATGGGGGGCGTGCCGCTGTTGACGTCGGGACGCAAGGCCAAGCTCTATACTTGGCGTGAAAGTGCGCGGTTTCTGGGGCAAATCGCGCTCTCGCCGTTTGGCACCATGAAGCGAAAAGATCGCTGTGATATTTGGTATGATGGGCGTCGCTGAACGCGAAAGAGTGGTGGCGAAATATTTTTCCTAGATTCGGACCTTAATCTACGGCAGTTTCTCGGCTATGAAGTTACCCCGCTTGGCTCTTTGGAGTGTTTTGATTTTGAGTATTTGTAGTGGCCTCAGTGCTGCGAAAAAATCGGACCGGCCTAATATCTTGTTTTGCATCGCGGATGATTGGGGATGGCCTCACGCCGGAGCCTACGGTTCGAAGTTTGTCGAAACTCCGACGTTTGATCAGTTAGCCAAAGAGGGGGTCCTTTTTACCAATGCGTTTACTTCGAATCCGAAGTGTGCGCCGTGCCGGGCAAGTATCACGACAGGTAGGAATTCGTGGCAGCTCGAGGAGGGCGTGAATCACTTCAATCCGTGGCCAGCGAAATTCATCACTTATCCAGATCTACTGATCAAAGCGGGCTACCATGTGGGCATGACTGGAAAAGGATGGGGGCCGGGAGATTGGCAGAGTTTCCGGGAGAATAATCCTGCCGGGCCGAACTACGACAAATTCAAGAACGAGACCCCGGGTAAGATGATTTCGAACCGCGATTACTCGCGGAACTTCATCGAGAACTTCTTGCCCGCGCGCGACGAAGGGCAGCCGTGGTGTTTTTGGTTGGGCACCCAGGAGCCACACCGCGCCTATGAAGATGGAAACGGAATCCGTCGCGGTAAGCGCCTGGAAGATGCCGAAGTTCCCGGTTTTTACCCGGATGATCCGGTGGTGCGCAGTGACCTTTTAGACTACGCGATCGAAGTGGAATGGTATGACACCCATGTGGGGCGTGCGATCGAACACCTGCGCAAGATTGGTGAGCTCGATAACACCATCGTGGTGATGACTTCCGATCACGGCATGCCGTTTCCACGAGTGAAAGGGCAGATTTACGAGATGGGCTTTCACTTGCCGTTGGCCATTCGTTGGGGAGACGCGGTCAAGCCGGGTCGCGTGGTCGATAATTTTGTGAACGTGCGTGATTTTGCGCCGACGTTCCTTGAACTGGCGGGGCTGGAAAAACATCAGCAGATGACCGGCGAGAGTTTGGTGAAGGTGCTCAAAGCCGAAGGTTCCGGGGTGATTGATTCGCAACGCAACGTGATGCTGACCGGTAAAGAACGGCACGACATGGGGCGCCCTCATAATTGGGGCTACCCGGTGCGGGCGATTCGCACGACTGACTTTCTATACGTTTACAATTTTGAGACCGATCGCTGGCCGGCGGGAAATCCCGAAACGGGCTATCGGAATGTCGATGCGTCGCCGACGAAGTCGCTGATTCTGGCGACATTCAACGAGTATTATGAGCTCAATTTTGGGAAGCGCCCGGAGATGGAACTCTACGCGATTAATCAGGATCGCGACTGCCTTAACAACTTGGCTTATGATCCGGTTTATGGGGAAAAAGTGCAGCAACTCCACGCGCAGATGATCACGATGTTGAAGGCGGAAGGAGATCCGCGGGTCACTGGGGGCGAGGCATTCTTCGAGACGATTCCCTATTTGGGATCGCATGCCCACAGTTGGGACACGTGGACGAAGGAACAGGCCGCCGCAAAGTCGGGAAATTGAGGGGCGCGATCTCATCAACCCGACTCGAGATGACTATCAATCGCCGCACATTCCTAGAGGGATTGGGTGTTATCGATGTTGGAATCGTTCGGAGCGCTGGAGGGGCGGTGCCAACTCGTTTTCTGGTGGTAGGTAATCCGCTGGGGATGCACCCGGACCACTTCTTTCCGCGGTAGTTTGGGAAACGGTTTGAGTTACCTCCCACGTTGCAATTGCTCAATTGGCTGAAGGATCGTATGACGATTTTGTCGCACACGGATCACGGTATGGTGAGTGGTCACGGTCGGGAGATACCCTATGTCCCTAGATGGAGCCTGTCCCAAAGTATCAACCTGTTGGCAATTAGATGGTAGCGCTAAAAAAAGCGGCCGAAACCGGACCTAAAGTCTGGTTTCGGCCTAAAGACGGGCTCTATAATGAGGTGTGAAACAAAAAACAAAGACCGTCGGCACCGAACTTGGCTTTCAAAGTTGGCTTCGTCCAGATCTTCCTGAGGTAGGTCGCAATGTGGATTACCACCGATTTCGCGAGCAGCTTGAAGCAACGGACCGGTTGCTGCGAGACAGCCACCTTGAAGCAATGGCGATGGATTTTGCCCGGGAAGGTTGTCGTGAAAACGCATCACCGGCGGATTTGGATCGTCGGCTGCGCGGTGCGATCAAGGCACTGCGAGTATCAGTGTTGCACGCGATGACCGGTCGCCAAGCGCTGCGGAAGTTTTCGGTGGCGTTGTCTGGCAACCAACAGCTCGCCGATTTTTGTCGGGCGCGCACCTTGAGCGGAATCAAGGGCGTCTCGAAGAGTGCGCTGAAGAGGGATCTTAACTTTTTTAATGCGGAGCAAATCCGGAGGATGCACCAGATGCTCCTGGAGATGAGCGGCGAAGAGGAGCGCGCGGGTGAACTGGGACTACGCGCCGCACTAGACCACTCGGTGTGCCTGATCGACTGCACCTGTTTGGAGACCCCCATCCACTACCCGACCGATTGGGTGTTGTTGCGCGATGTCTCGCGCACGCTGCTCAAAGCGATCCTTCTGATCCGACGAGCCGGACTGCGCCACCGCATGCCCGAAGCGCCCGAGCGGTTGGCGGGCCACATGAATCGATTGTGTGTGGCGATGACTCACACCCGCCGCCGGGTGGACGGCAAACGTCGGCGCAAACACGTCCTGCGCGAGATCAAGCACCTGCTCAAAACCATCGGTAAACACGCGCGTCGCCACCGCGAACTATTGGAAGAAAAGTGGTCCCAAACCGACTACTCCGAGCCGCAGACCGCGCAAATCATCGCTCGCATTGACTGCATGCTCGGGCAACTGCTGCCCGTGATCAAACAAGCTCACGAACGCATTATCGGGGGACGGCGCGTCGCTGACGCGGATAAGATTAATAGTATTTATGAAACCGATACGCTCGTGATCGTGCGCGGCAAGGCCGGTCGGGAAGTCGAGTTTGGCAACACCCTACTGATCAGCGAAACGATGAGCGGATTGATCAGCGACTGGCAACTGCACGAACACCGGGCGCCCGCCGAATGGCAACAAGTGCAAACCAGCATTGAGCGGCAAAACGCGTATGACCTGGCGCCGATTATCGCCGTAGTCGGAGACCGCGGCACCGCCAGCAAGCAAGGATCGAAGCTATTGGAGGCGGCCGACATCTACGACGCGACCTGCCCGCGCAGTCCCGCCGAACTCAAAGTGCGACTGCAGGAGGAGCGCTTTGGCGAACTGCAGAAACGCCGAGGATCGACCGAGGCGCGCATCGCCATATTAAAGCAACGTCACGGCGGACGGCTCAGAAACAAAGGCTTCGCCAGCCGTGAACACGCCGTGGCCTGGAGCGTGCTCGGCCACAACCTGTGGCTCATCGCCCGTCTGCTCGCGGCGGCGCGACCGACACTGCTCGTCGCAGCGTAGCACACAGCACCGCAAGCTGACAACGGTCCCACCCAGAAGTGGCCAGCTTTGCTGCGCCCGATTGCCGATCAAAAAGGCCAATATCTACCCGAATTATCAGATTACGGGTTTCTCCCCACGTTCATCACCCCTACCAAGTCCCCCTAACCGCTCTCGGTCGCAACTCGTTCGATCGCAGTTCCACAAATCCCAGTTTTTGGGACAGACTCTAGTTTAAGTAGGAAAGTTAGAAATAAGCTCAATGAAACTAAGGCTAAAGCTAAGGCTGCACTGAGCACTTCCGCTTCTGATAATGTCCGCGGGGGGGGCTCCCGCTGTCTCGGCTGACAAGGTGATCGATGCTGTAACGGCCCCTGTAGAAAAGGCCTTAAATACTGTCGAAGCTTTCGAAAACGCAGCAACAAGCGTGCGAACGGGGGAAACGCCCAATCCGGCAGATGCACAGACCGTTACGACGGCTGTGGTCGAGGCGATCGTCGCAGAAGTGGCGCAACAATCGCAGCAAGAGGAAAATCTAGATCAAAATGCGCCTGAGAATCAGTCTAATAGCGATGGGCGTGTTCAGAAGCGTGATGAAAAGGGACGGTTTGTGTCCGACCCGGACAATCCCCCGCACGGGAATCAATATACGAGCAGTGATCGTCGACGGGATTGGAAGAATGAAGCCGAGAATCCTTCGAGAAGCGATTATTCGGAAGAGGACATGGAGCGAATGGGACAAGGGGCAGCACCAGTGCGTATTAATCCCGAGACAGGGGAGCAGGAAACTATGGAGAGGCATCACGCACCGACTCCGCTTCGAGATGGTGGCAAGGAAACCGTTCCTGTGTGGCCCCCCGAGCACGCCGAGGTAGACCCTCATCGGCGTCTCAAGAAGCAACCTCCTCCGCCGCCTCCACCCGACCCCAATCATCGGAATTGATTTTCATCGTTAATAAAACAGCTTTAGACCATGCCATCATTGCAGTCTCAGTTTTTGACCTCAAAAGGTAAGCCAATATCCATAGATGGAACCCAAGTGAGTTTGATGGATAGAATTAATATCAATCAGGGGATAGTGAACGTTAGGTTCTTAAGCCGAGGAGGTGATCACCTTCAAGGCGTGACGCTTAAATCCCCCAAAGGGTATGTGCGTCTTTCGGATGGAACAGGGGTGGGTCGGGTAAATATTTGGGACGAGCCTGAGTTACCCCGATTTGTGAAGCACCAAGTTTTTTGTCCCGATGGAGAATTGCGTCTATGGAATATATATAAGGCGACGTCCGATCCCGATCATGGACAAGCCGATGCATGGACGAACAACGCAGGAATGCTCGTTGATCAGCTCGGTAAATATGCGAGGCGGTATCGATGCAGTGATGGAATCGGTGAGTTTAATCCTGAAGATATTGTCTTCGAAATAGAGTGGCAAGAGAGCCCCGCGTAACGTGATCTCTGAGTCGGATCGGTCAGCAAAACGGGTCGGTCGGTATGATCCGGGTCGGAAAAACGGGTCAGGCTTTTTAGTTTGTGGTAGTAGGTTTCGACTCGATACAAAATCAACGCAAACCACGCCTCTGCGGCACACGTCGCGCCAGCCCTCCGTCGCTTCGCTTCCTCCGGTCTGTCACGTCGTCTGCTCGTTCCCTCCGCTCCTGTTCGTCGCTCCAGTCCACTGGGCACTGCCCCACCGACGTCGGCCCTGGTCGCTAGGAATAGGGCTCCTGCAGACCACGCAGGTTTATACTCACGTCTCGATCCGCAAGTTGAAGGAAGTGCACGCCGCGACGCATCCCGGCGCGAAGCTTGCGCCTCGACAGTCCGAGGTGCCGCCGTCTGTTTGAAGGAAATCCCCGATGCGTTACCGCCTACAAATCAGCGAGGAAGCCCTTGAACAATTACGCGCCCTGCCCAAGGATCGGCGCCGACGGATCGGCGAACGCCTCGACGCACTGCAGACCGATTTACACGGTGACGTGAAAAAGCTGGCCGGACAGACAGGCAAATACCGGTTGCGTATCGGAACACTCCGGTTGCTCTTCGCGCTGGAAAAAGATCTGATCTTCGTTCACGTTCTAAAGGACCGCAAAGATGCCTACCGCAATTAAGAAAAAACCCACCCGTCAAACGACGCTCAACAGCCTGAGTCGAGAAGTCTCCCGACTGCGTTCCCGCGTGGAGGAACTCGAAGACCTGCGCGACCTCAATGCCGCCGTGAGCCGCAACGCCGGCAAGCCCGGCGTGGCCTGGGACAAGGCCAAGGCCGACCTCGGTCTCGACTGAGCCAAGCCGCCTTTCTTTTAGCTGCTTTTGACGCCGTCTCTGGATTAGCCAGCGACGGCGTTTTGCTGTCCGGTTGGCACTGCTCGCCAGAGGTCGACAAGCCCGCGTCCTGCCTCTCCTCCGCGGCTAAAACTCTCCAAAGGCGAGGCAAGTCCTCACCACCTGTTACGACGCACCGATTACGAATGCACTAGGGCAACTGGTGCACATGAACGGCCGTATCTATGACCCGCTCCTAGGTCGGTTTCTGTCCGCGGACCAAGTTGTTCAGTTCCCGGGGAATCTGCAGAGTTATAATCGGTATAGTTACGTCCAGAATAACCCTTTAACCAATCGGGATCCTTCGGGCTATGTTTTGGAAACTGCTTGGGATGTCGCGAATATTGGAATCGGTGCAGTCTCCCTTTGGAACAATATTAAAGAAGGTAACGTAGGTGCGGCGGTATTGGATGGAGTTGGATTAATCGCCGACGGAACCGCCGCAGTGTTACCGTTTGTTCCTGGTGGAGCTGGAACTGCTATCAAAGTCATGCGCGGCACTGCAGCGGTCGCGGGTAAACTGGATAATGCCTCCAATGTTATTCAGTCCGGTGAGTCAGTCGTCACTGACGTCAAAAATGGGGATGTAGGATTAGGGACTTTAGCGAATGCGGCAG
>Ga0222660_1000460_pt1 | contig 18535 bp, 16 predicted proteins | sample AntAcemetagen549_FD_179832 | JGI IMG/M metagenome (GOLD analysis project Ga0222660, IMG submission 179832) | Saline water microbial communities from Ace Lake, Antarctica - #549 | ecosystem: Environmental > Aquatic > Non-marine Saline and Alkaline > Saline | place: Antarctica: Ace Lake...
GCATCAATCAGCACAAGACTCGCTCCTGCCTCCACCAACTCTACCGCCTCAGACGGCTCCCCCACCCCGCCCGATACGATCACCACTCCGTTTTCACCCAATCGTTTTCGCCAACTCCGAATCCGTTCCGGCAACTCCTTCGGCAACGCAACGGGCACCCGCCAACCACCATGCTCCAACCGTTCGCCCACCTGCAAAACCACCCCGCCCGTTTCGGCGACACTCTCGAAAATCGAACTATCCCAACTCACCACCGGGAATGCTTCGCCCGTCGGCAACATCACCACTGCTTCACCCGGTTCATCTTCACGTCGCGTGAGAAATACTCCCCCATTTTCATCGCGATTCTTCAGCTCCGTCGCGACCAACGGACCATCACAAAGACATCGATCTTGACCACGCCGAACCAACCGTATTCCGGCCTCCCGACGTTCCATACATCCAACCCCAAAACGTTGTAACGCCCGCGTGGCTCGACATTCCGGATCCACCCTCCAGCCCAACCCAATCGGGGATCGAAACGAAACCCCGCGCACCCGCACCGCCAGACGGTCGTCCACATGCATGTGCCCCATCAAATCGATCAAACCACGACCCAGCGGATTAGAACCCAGTCCGCCCATCAAACCCAGTGACACCCGTCGCGCCACTTCGTCTGGCAGAGCGAAGAGCACCCGTTGAACAACTGTTCGATAAAACCAATCCGGCACGTCAGAACAACTGTGACCCATAAACACCCCACCGCCAAGCCGTGACTCTTTGCGTCCCTCCAAATTCGCCGCGTCGAACTGCTAAAAAATTACAGAACTCTCGGAGAAAGACGAAGACACCAAACGTGTTCATCAAAAAACTCGTGGAACGACGGGTCATCAAGTGGCTGTCTAATGCCGCTTATGCTCCGGTTTCAGTCGGAACCTTTGTGGAAGGGCGTCGACCAATGACAGTGGTCGAGTATCAAGGAACAACCCGCCGAGTTGTTCCTACCGCTAACGTCCCTACGCTTCGATATCAGTCTTTTGAGTATGATCAACACGGTGACTTCCTCCCGCTCTACGAGTTAGGCTACGAACCTCTCTTTTTCCATATATTCGAAGAGGAAGGTCTGCATCCTCGAATTCGGGATGCCATGAAGAAAACGTGGGTTCCTTGGCCCTCTGAGGCGCTGCTCGCACCGGATGAACTTATTTCTATGCGCAAACTGGTATGGCCGCCAAAAGGCTCATGACTTTGCCCTGGTGAGTTACATGGGAGCAGGGGATCGGGCAGACTTACGAAACGATGCCGTCACCAAAGTTCTGCTCGAATCCCAATTGGGCGCCGAGCGTGCAGGCCTTGTGCTGGAAAGAGCATCGAAGTCTTCGGAGTCATTCAGCCAACACTACATTGGCAACGTAGAGATTCCATCGCCGGGTCGCCCAATAAATCAACACCTGCAGAAACAACTGATTCAGCCTGTCCGCCGACTCGAAGCCATCGCCCCCGAAATTTCGCAATGGTCGATTAATCAGAGTCAATTCTACGCAAACTTACAATTTCTGGGCCAAGCGACGCAAATGAGGCCGGCGGTGGACCAATTGGTGGAAGAGGCCCGCCGCACCCCACCTACAAGAGCGCAGCAACTTCATCTCGCGATCCTCGAGGGGGACCAGACGAACATCAGTGCCGCCCTCGAATCCCTCCAAAAGAGTGACCGTAAAATGAAACAAACCGCGAATGCCCAAGCCCAAGGTGCCTTAGCGTTGGGGCAATGGCAGCAGGCGGCGGAAGCCTTTGCGGACGGAGCCCAACAAGCGTCCACTCAGGAGTCCCAATTTGAACACGCTCACTACGCCACCCTGTACGCGCACATCTGCAACCAACTCGGCGGCAGCACCCAACCAACTGATCTGGAAGCAGAATTCACGCCGCTTGATAGCTTCGTGTGAGTGAATCAGCTACGACTGGCTCTCATCGGCGACTTAGAGAGTGAAACACTCCTCGAACTCGCGCAGGTCGATTCGGATTTCGAAACCGCAGGAAGATTGTGTGAAGCCTACCCTATGGTGGCATTCAGCCCTGACCAAACTGCAGCAGGAAGAAATTCCAGTTTACGAGCCTGCTTAGATACCGGACGAGTCGACTTCATCGAATATCAAATGGCCCAACATCTCCTGCGTCAAACGCCGCTTCATCGCGTCAGAAACTCACGTTAATTCCCGACTTTCACCACCCCAAGCGTATCAAGAAGCACCTTCACGCTTCGTAGTCCTTGAAGTCATCGAACGGCGCGGTGAAGTCATCCGCGAGCGATTTTACCAAATCCCGCTCACCGCCAAACACGCGACGGGGGGATCGTCCTGCAATCACCGCCCGCAGCTCGGCTACCGGTTTCCCGCGCCGCGAAATCTGAATCACTTCTCCCTGCTGCACCCGATCCAACAAGGTAGACCACTTGGTTTTCGCCTCAGTAATTCCAACGGTCATGCGTCAAATGATAACTCATTGAGTAAGCTTTTCAATCCATCGCCTGCCACAACGGGCTTGGATTGAATCAGGTAGACCTAACCTACGAATAGACGAGACTAGTCTACCTTCAAAATCCTATCCATAAGCCCGCTCCACTCGTGCGACGCGCACCGTGAAGTCTTCATACCAGCGTGTCTTTCCTTTGGCCTGGGCTTCGCGATGTTCGGATTCACTTTTCCATGCTTGGATGGACGTCTCATCACGCCAATAGCTCACCGTGATGCCCACCCCACTAGGACCACGCGCCGACTCGATGCCTAAGAACCCGGGCTGTTGCGCCGCCAGCTCTTCCATCCGCTGCGCCATCTCCGCATAGCCCGTGGGATCAAGACTCATTTTGGAGGTAAAGATGACGGCATAATACGGCACCTCTTTCAGTCTCATGGGTTTAGGTTTTCGCTTCATTGATGACTCCCTCGGTTGAGCACTAACATAGAATCGGCGCCCGCAAAAAATTCGTAGTTCACGCGGACAATCTTCGCCGCGATGCCTTCATGTGCGAGTTCACCTATCAGTCGATCCAAATGTTCATACGGTTTTCCATCCGCCCCACACCCCGGGTGAATTCTCACCTCATAGCGCGCTACGCGCATCAATTCCCGACACGCCGCTAGATGAAATGCATAGTCAAACTGAGCCGCATAGATGAACAGCAGATGCGCACAGAGCACCACGTGAAAGGTGCGATCGAAAAACGGCAACTGCGGCAGCGCTGCTCCAAAATAGCGCCCATGCACAAAGTGCGCCTCATAGTCCTCCAAAAACCGTCGCGCCGCCGACCTCCGATCCCGCTCTGCCGCCGTGACGGAACTAAAACTTTTCATCCGAAAACGCCCCCGATTCTTCCGCATCCGCATGCCTTTGAACACACGATTATAGTCCAACTGCACCTGAGTTTCCAGCGTCTCAAGACGACTGCCATACAGCGGATCCACCGCCACCGCATCGATCCCTACCCGACATGCTTCCGCCGTAAACGAGGCCGGCCCGCCCGCGACATCCAACACCGCTTTACCTTTGAGATAAGCAAGATCAAGCTCGAAGAATTCAACATACTCCGCGAGCGATCGCCCGAAGAATGCCACGGAGGACAGTTCAAAAATAGGCGTGTCCAGCGGGGGCACCGGGCTGGAAGAAATAGGCGTGAGGGATTCAGATAAAGCAGCAGACATAACAATAGAGATTCGGGGAGGAACGGAAACCGGGAGAATTTTGCGCAACAAAAAACCCGACTCAGAATGGAGTCGGGCTCAGCAGATTTGGGTGGGTGCGTATTTGCTGCACCAGTGCGCTCGTTGCGCATCACCATCGCCAAGCCGATCCACGCCACCACGCAAGACCAGCCATCGTTTTCACGAGGGCTTTAACTGCGGCGACATTGATCGCGGAAGCGATCACTACCCCACCCGTGCCCGCCCCGACCCTACAGCTCAAGCCCACCCCACCCTCCTCCGACATCACGTTCTCTGCCTCTCGGCAAAAAATACAATCCCGTGCGTCAGCTCAGTGCGTAGTCGGTAGACGAAGCCTTTAGTGTCCATTCGTGGTTAAAACAAACCAGTCCAACGGGCCTACGAATCTCTCAAAATTATCGCTGGCGTCGCGGCCTAATCCCCCGACGCCCCCAGAGCAATGCCTCGACTAGCGAGCACAACGCAAAATTGAGCGAAAGAATCCTACTTTGATCGGACCGCGTGTTTTCGTTCCCGCTGTCACGAGCGCCTTTGGTGGAGGCAGGACCTTTCCTCGACGCTTCAATTCGTGACCAGAAACTTGCGCATCCAAATCCTTCAAGCGCTCCGTCCGCTCCTTCAGCTTCTTATCGAGATCTTTCAGCACCATGCGCTCATCCCGAAATGCCGCCCGCTCCGATGCCAATAGCTTCGCCGCGCGATTATAGCCCTCCCAAGCCTGGGCCAGATCAATCGCCGTGCCCGGTAACTTGGTGTGATCCACCTCCAGTTCCTTATCAATTTTCTCCTGTTTTCCTCGGAGGGTCTGTTCGAAAACCCGTAAATTCTCTTCCCTCACCTCGAGCTCACTCAACGTGAGCTCCCACTGGATTCGCTCCGCTTTCAATTCGCTATTCTCTCGGTGCATCGCTCCCCGCTCCTGCGCCATCTGCCGGGCTTTTTTATCCATGGCTTGTTGCGCCGCGACCACTTGCTCTCGTTCAATTTCCAACTCCCTCGTTTGCTGCTCAACTAGCGTCGACGGTTGATCCGTTTTCTCTGCGCGCACAAGCCCAGCATACTCAGGGTCAAGTTGGGCCAGCGTCGCTTCTGCTGCCGTCAACTGATCTGCAGAGGGTTCGTCAGTGCTATTTTCCGCTAGGAGAGCTTTCACACGCCTGACCATCGGAACCAAATCAGTTCCACCCAGCATCACATCGGTCAACCCATTGCGAATTCCTTGCACCACGAGGGCAAGCTCGACCACGCGCAACACCATCATCACCGGCACATCCGGCTTCCGTCGTCGCAACTTTCCGGCAAACTCAAAGCTCTTTTCCGATTCCGCCCTTTCGGCAATCAGCACCAGCTGAACCGGCCCCGAATCAAATACTGCCAGGGCATCTTCCAGCGCGGAAACCACGATCCCATCGATCCCGACTTCGCCCAATGCTTGCAACCAGGCCTGTCCCGTTAGCACCTCAGGGTGCACCACTAATATTCGTTGGGTAGTATTCATGCGATTTGGTGAGAAGTTGGCGCAACCCTACCCAGCGCGTCGGCCCACACCACCAGAATCATACGTGTAAATACCTATTTACCGGGCATTTACGTTAACGATTTTTTAACAAATCCCTCACGCGTGAAAAACGACCATCGATTCGCCCCGCGCTCCGTTCGCTCACCTAAGCGCGAAAAATGACATCTTCTCGGTTGAACATCTTCACACACAACCACAACGCGATCGCCGCGTAAACGCCCGACGAGGTGAAGATCAGTGCAATGTATTCCCAGTTCCAAACGCCCGAAAGCATCTCCTTGCAAACCAAGCTCAGGTTTAAGATCGGGACGAAGACGGTCGACAGATTAAGATCAATTCCTGGCAGCATTCCCAGCATCGCTGGCACAATGATGATGATCATCCCCGGAGACACATAGCTCTGCGCTTCTTTGAAGCTCTTCGCAAACAGGGAAACCGTGAGCAGCAGCGCGGAGAATAATACCGCCACGGGTAAGATCATGGCGAACACGCCCACCAAACCCATTGGATCAATCAACACCGCTCCAGCCCCACTTCCTCCGGCTCCGGCAGCCCCTCCGGCGCCTGCAGCACTGCCACCCAAAACCTTGGCCGCTACCATCGCACTAATCCCGAGCGTCGTGAGCGAAAGTATCATCGTCGCAACCGACGCCGTAAAAGTCATCAAGAACTTACCCATCACAATGTTCACGCGATCCAACGGACTGCACAGCAATGTCTCCATGGTGCCTCGCTCTTTTTCGCCTGCCGTCAAATCCATCGCAGGATACATCGCCCCCGTGAAACAGAGAATCACGATGATGTAGGGCACGAACCCGCCGATCGCATTGCCACCCACTTTCTCCGGCGGCGCCACGTTTTCACTCACCACCACAAAGGGCTTGGCCAACGACAGGGGCAGGCCCCGCTCTTTAAAAGCCACCTCAACCAGATCAGCCCGATAATCAACCAGAAACCCACTGACCTGCCCTCGCCCCATGCTCGACTTCATCTCTCCTTGATAGTGGTAGATCTTCACATCCGGCACTTCACCCGCGGCGAGCGTCGCCTCAAATCCCGCGGGGATATCGACGGCCACCCGGATCTCCTTGTTGGATATCTTATCCTTAAAATCTTCCGTGGTTTCGACCACGCGGAAATCCTCGTTAGATTTGAATGCCTCGACTAATTTCGGCGAATCCTCTCCGCCCAAAATCATCATGGAGGACGTTTCATTCTTCGCCTTAGTGATGACTTTCGTCATCACAAATCCAGCGCCAAACATTAGAATCGGGATCACCAGCGTGGGGATCACGATCGTTGTGATCAGCGTCCGCTTATCCCGCAGCGAGTCTTTGAGCTCTTTAAAGTAGACTGTGCAAATAGCATTCCAGTTCATCATCGTCGTTCTTCCGGGTTAAGCTTGTTTCTCTGCCGCTGCGAGCAGCGCGGCTTCGCCGCCCACTGCCTTCACAAAAATCTCTTCCATATCGGTCTCCCCATAGCGCTCGCTCAACTGGCTCAAGGTGCCTTCGGCGACCAGTTTGCCATCATGGATAATCCCGATCTTATCACAGAGTTTCTCAATCTCACTCATCACATGCGAGGAGTAGATCACCGTTTTACCCCGATCGCGGCAGTCCCGCACAAACCGCACGATCGCCCGGGCCGTCATCACGTCGAGACCCAATGTCGGTTCATCAAAAATCATCACCTCTGGATCATGCACCACCGTGCGGGCGATTGAGGTCTTCTGCTTCATCCCCGTAGAAAACTTGTCGCAGCGCCGATCCAGAAAATCATGCATGTCCAATTCATCGGCCAGCTGCTTCAGCCGGGCTTTGATCTGCCCATCGGGCATCCCATTGAGTTGGCCGAAATACGTCACCATTTCCCGCGCCGTCAGTCGACCATAGAGCGCCGTGCTTGCGGCCAGGAACCCCACCTGCGCGCGCACTTTCGACCCCGCGCTGACTACATCGTGCCCCGCGACCACCGCCGAGCCTTCGGTCGGCTTGAGCAGCGTCGCCAAGATTCGCAGCGTCGTCGTCTTGCCCGCGCCATTCGCCCCCAGCAAACCATATATTTTGCCCGGCTCACACCGAAAGGAAACGTCGTCGACTGCCCGCACGACCCCGCGCTTCTTGTCTTTAAACGTCTTGGTTAGATTATTCGCTTCGATCATTTTAAAATTGCTTTAGTTTCGACTTATGAATCCTGCCGGCGCTGCCCCATGACCAGCGCCATCCCGGCCCCAATCGCGATACCGACCCCTGGATTAATCGCTTCCGTCATCGCCCATCCCACCCCTACTCCGCTCAAAATCGCGGCCGGTAATCGATGCCGACAAACCAGTGTAATTGCGTTTTTCATCAACTATTTCTTGTAGATTTGGGATGTATTCCGTTGGTAAAAATCACTTCACAATCAAAGACTCATCCGTTCGCGAAACGCCTGCGCCTGACGTCGACTTAGTTCTACTTTTGCTCCACCCTTGAGCTCAACTAAAAGTCCCCCACTGAACCACGGTTCGATCTTTTCGATCCACTGCAAATTGATCATCTGCCGACGATTCGCGCGGAAAAAGATCTTCGTATCCAAACGTGCTTCCATCGCATTCAACGAGCGAAACAACTGCGGCTGCGCATCATCAAAATGCACGCGCGTGTAGTTGCCTTCACTCTCCAATAATCGGATCCGCTTCACTTCCACAAACCAGCAACGATCGCCTTCCCGCACGAAAACCTTGTCCTCCGCACTCAGCACCTCCGGTCGTTCCGCGACCGAAACGGGTTGGCCGTCACGCTCCCGCAGACGCTCCAACGCCGCGGACAATCGTCCCGGATCCACTGGTTTCATCAGGTAATCCAGCGCATTCAACTCAAACGCCTTCACGGCAAACTCGTCATAGGCCGTGGTAAAAATGACCTGTGGCATCGGAGGCTCCAATGACTCCAAAAACTCCAGTCCCGTTTCACCGGGCATCTGCACGTCGAGAAATAAGACTTCAGGATTCAACTCCGCCATCTTTGCCCGCGCCTGCTCCGCGTTGTTCGCTTCGCCCACCACCTCGATTCCATCACAGTCGGCCAACAGTCGCTTCAGTTCAGATCGAGCCAATCGCTCGTCATCAATAATGAGTGCTTTCATACGGAAACAGCGTTAAATTTCGGGGACGGATCCATTCCATTATCAGAGGCGCCAATCGTGAGATCGATCGGCTGTGGCACCCGCACTTTTGCGCACACTTCGCTCGGCGAAATCTGCACCAGCTCCAACGTCGCGCTTTCACCGAATAGGAGCTGCAATCGATCTAGGGCGTTACGCAACCCAACCCGGGTCGACGGCTGATCCGCCATGGCTCTTGTAGCGGGTTTATTAATACTTTCAATGCTACCGGGATTCCGCACTTCGATCGTGAGGTCCTTGCCTTCCATTCTCGCCACAATCGCAATCTCCCCGCCGTCGACCCGGGGTGCGATGCCATACTTGACCGCATTCTCGACGAGAGTCTGCAACAGCATCGGTGGCACCGCCCGCCGCAGCGTGTCCGGTGCCACGTCCAACCGCAGTCGCAGTCGCTCTTCATGGCGCACCTGCTCTAGGGCCAAATAATCGTTCACCACCGTCAGTTCATCTTCAAACGAGACCGTCTGCTTACTTCCCGACTGCAAAGAATAGCGCAACATATTGGCCAATTGCGTCACGGCCTGCCGCGCTCGGGTCGGGTCCTCGTCGATCAGCGCCCGCACACTGTTCAGCGAGTTGAAAATAAAGTGCGGATTAATCTGCGATTTCAGCGCTCGCAACTCCGCATCCTTGACCACCGCAGTCAGCCGCAACCGCTCGATTTCCGAAACATTGAACCGGTTGAAAACATGGTAAATGAAGTAGAACGACAACCACCCCCCATAAACGAGCGCCCCGTTGATCACGCTCATCGCCATTATCGTGAAGGGATTGATCTCACCCGGCCAAGGATCTCGCAAAACCCCGTAATACCATCCGGCGCTGACAATCGACCAGATCAGAGACATCATAAATGCGATCCCGATTGCCCGGGGCACCAGCCGTAACCACCCCATTTCCTTCAGCCCCCACCTGCTGATGTATATCCGCGAGTAGTGCGCGATCAGCATCCCCATCGTCATGATTGACACCACTTTCAGATCATCCGCGAAATCAACCGGCTGGCCCTTGCCACTGCTGATGAGATGCGCGAAGAAAAGTTGCACGATCAGGAAGCCCCCCCACCCAAGGGACTGACAAATCACGTAAAGTCGCTCCTTCGCTTTGGTGCGTTTTGCGCCCGTTAAGGGGTCTTGAAATGGCGGGGATGATTCGGGCACAGCTCCACCCTACACTAGAATCTCCCCCTCAGCGCAAACTTTGGACAAACGGCAACTCCCCTAGGACGAGCGGAGCCCGAGTCTTGTCACCGCGTCCCATCACCTCCACCGTTCTCACATGAAACCCCCGCCCCAAGTCGTCGTCGTCGGCAGTTACGTAATCGATCTCGCTTTCCGGTGCGCCGAATTCCCCAAGCCCGGAGAAACCCTCGCCGGCACCTCCCTTACGGGCCCCGGTGGCAAAGGCTCCAATCAAGCGATCGCTGCCGGTCGAGCGGGCGCTCCCACCCTCTACGTCGGTGCCATCGGCCATGATGCCTTCGGTCGCGACGCCAAAGCCTTCTACAAATCCGAGGGCATCAGCGCCAAATGGGCCGTCAAACCCACCACCCCCACCGGCTCCGCTGCCATCCTCGTCAACGACGCCGGCCAGAACGAGATCATCGTCGTCCTCGCCGCCAACAACCGCCTCTCCAAAGCCGACCTGCCGCTCAAGGCCATCAGAAACGCCCGCATCGTTATCACCCAACTCGAGGCCAACCTCACCGCCTGCACCCACGCCCTCAAACTCGGTCGCGAAGCAGGCGCCCTCACCATTCTCAATCCCGCCCCTTTCCGGCCGGAGTTTAAACCCGCGATGCTCAAGCACGTCGACATCATCATCCCCAACGAAACCGAGTTCGTTGATCTCACCAATCGGCTCGATAAATCTGGCGGCAAACCCCTCACCGAGGCCGCGCTCCTTAAGCTCCCCCCCCCGAAACTCCACTCGCTCTGCGCGGCCATTGGCGTGCCCATCGTCATCATCACGCTCGGCCGACGCGGCGTCTTCATCTCTCGCACCGATGGCTACCTCGAAGTCCCCGCCTTTAAGGTCAAAGCGGTCGACACCACCGGCGCCGGTGACGCCTTCGTCGGCGGCTTTGCCGCCGGCCTCATCGCTCACGAAGGCGACCTCGCGGCGGCCGCCCAACACGGCTGCGCCGTTGCCGCCCTCTCCGTCACCAAACCCGGCACCGCTCCCTCGATGCCCACCCAAGCTGCCATCGCTCGATTCCTTAAGAAAAACACGTGAAAAAACTAAAACACTGGGCCGTATTCCTCATTCTGGGACTGATCTGCAACGGCGTCGGCATTCTGCTGCATCGCCAAGGCGAAGAGCGTATCGCTATCGCCATCGTCATTCTCGGCATCGTCAACGTCGCCACTTCGCTTTGGCTCCATCATCAGTCGACCAAAGAAAGTAACTGATCGATCAACCACTCGGCGGGCGGCCGCGCCTCACCCCAGCCCGGACCGGTTCAATGCCACTGTCAGATTGACCCGCTCACTTTTTGGTGAGGGCATATCCAGATGCAGCAATTGAGCGCATTCACCCGCACCGTTTTTTTCGGCTGCACCCTTGTCTCATCAACTTTTCTGGTAGCCGAGGCTCCCTTCAACTTCGCCACCGGCGCCGGACATCTCCCGCGCACCATCATCCCGAGTCACTACACGCTTAGCCTCGAACTCGATCTCCCCGCCCGCACTTTCTCGGGTCACGTTCGCACCGAGTTCACCGTGCGCGAAACGGTTGATGCAATCGTCATGAACGCGGCCGCGCTTGAGATACATTCCGCCACGCTCCATCTGGACGAAACCTCCACCGCCATCCCTCTCGAAGCGACCCTGGACCCAGAATCTCAACAACTTTCTTTGCCCCTCGACCCCCCCCTCGCCCCGGGAGACTACGCCATCGAAATCGCCTACCGAGACGTTATCAACTCCAACCCCGAGGGCTTCTTCTACGACCGCTACACCACGGCCACCGGTCCCCGTGAATTGTTCGGCACCCAGTTCGAGGTCCCCGATGCCCGCCGCGTCCTTCCCTGTTGGGATGAACCCGCCTTCAAAGCCACCTTCGACTCCACCCTCATCGTCCCCGCGCCCTACGTCGTCTCGTCCAACATGCCTGCGATTCGCGAAACTCCACTCGATGGCGATCGCAAAGCCGTGACCTTCGATCGCACCCCGCGCATGTCGACCTACCTGCTCGCCTTCTTCGGCGGGGAATTTGAGATTCTCGAAACCACCCATCGGGGCACCCGTCTCCGCATCCTCACCGCCGAAGGCAAGCGCGAGCAGGGTGCCTACGCCCTCGAAGTCACCAAACAGGTGCTCGATTATTTCACCGATTATTTCGGCGTCGCCTACCCCTTGCCTCAGCTCGATCAAGTCGCGATCCCCAACGCGTTTTCAAACTTCGGAGCCATGGAAAACTGGGGCGCCATCGCCTACGTCGAACCGCTCCTCCTGTTCGATCCGGCCAGCAGTTCCCCAGACACCAAAGAAGAAATCTTCGAGGTGATCGCGCACGAGATTGCTCACCAGTGGTTCGGTAATCTCGTGACCATGGGCTGGTGGGACAACCTCTGGCTGAATGAAGGTTTCGCCTCGTGGATGGGCACCAAGGCGACCCACGATCTCAATCCCGATTGGGATATCTGGCTCCGCGCCAACGCCTCCAAAGAACGCGCCTTCGGCCTCGACGCCCGCGCCTCGACTCACGCGGTGCAACTCCCCGGTGTCACTGAGATGTCCGCCGTCGATGCCTTCGATACCATCTCCTACGAAAAGGGGCAGGCCCTCATCCGCATGCTCGAAAACTACCTCGGTGACGAACCGTTCCGGGCCGGCATGCGTCTCTACCTGCAGCGTCATGCTTACAGCAATACCACCACGGCCGACCTCTGGAACGCCCTCGCCGAGGCATCTGGACAACCCGTCGCGCGGACCGCGGCCGGCTGGACCGAGCAACCCGGGTTTCCCATCGTCATCGCCTCCTTGGCCGACGGGCAACTGAAGCTCACTCAGCAACGTTTCTCGCTCGATGATCCCGACGCCGCCCCTCTGCAGTGGACCATTCCACTCACCCTCGCTGCGCTGGAACAGCTCGAGCGCCCGAGCACCCATTTACTCTTCCCCGGCGAAACCCTCACCATTCCGTGGCCCCAGTCCCATGGCGTGCCCAAGCTCAATATCGGCGACGCGGGCTACTACCGCACACTTTACGATGAATCCTCCTTTAACCAACTCGTTACAGCCCTTCCGCATCTCCCTGACGCCGAACAACTCAACATCCTCGGCGACACCTGGGCGCTCGTTCAGACGGGTCACCTCAACACCCCGCACTACCTAGAAATCGCTCTCGCCCTGCGCGAGAGCACGAGTCAACCCGTTTGGAATTCTATCCTCAACGCCCTCCAGATGATCGACGATTGGCTCTTGGGCGATGCCAGCCAAGACTCGTTCCGCCACTGGCTCGTTTCCCTGCTCCGTCCCCAACTAAATCGACTCACCTGGGACGTCCAACCCGGCGAGTCTCCCCTCATCAACACCCTGCGCACTCGCATCATCACGAGGCTCGGCCGTTCGGGTGACGAAGCCGTTATCGCCGAATGCCAAACGCGTTTTCAACATTACCTCGAAACGCCCTCCAGCCTCACCGGCAGCCTCCGCCGATCCGTGCTATTAATCGTCGGCCGTTATGCCGATCCCGGGACCTACCAGCAGCTCAAGCGTCTCGCCGTCGCCGCCACCTCCACGGCAGAGAAACAAGAACTCTATAACGCGGTCCAAAACGCCCTCGACCCAGCCCTCGCCCGCCAAACGCTCGAGCTCACTTTCGGCGAGCAATTGCCGGTCACGATTCGCAACTGGAACATCATGAGCGTCGCCGGTTACGCCGGACACATTGATCTCGCCTGGGACTTCACCAAGCAACATGGCGCCGAACTCCTCGCCCCCCTCGCCGCCTACGGCGCGAACAGCTACCTCGGCTACGTCGTCAGAAAATCGCACGACCCCCGCCACGCCACCGAACTCGAAGCATTCTCCCTTGAACTTCGGGGCGAAGCTTCCCTCCCCGAAGCGCGCAAAACCTCCGGACTCATCCGCCTCCGCCACACCATCCGCACCCGCGAGATCCCCATCCTCCGTCCGTGGCTCGAAGCCCGCGTCCCGCCCTTCAACTTAGATCGTTTGCTCAAGCCCCACGCCCGTTGCCCTCGCGCCTCGGTGCATTCACCTAAATTTTGTCGGCATCGCGACTCGCCGGACTCCGGCTTCATCAAAATAGCTGGAACCCGCGCCCAACTAGAGGCCCGTCGCGGCCTAGTGTAACCAAATCCACCATCAAAAATGGATCGGGACTGACCGCTGGTCCGTCCGCATTTGCCCCTCCGCAATCCTCTTCTTTCTCTTCCTCCTTCACCAAGCCAGCACTCCGACGTCGCGACGCCAATTGGCTGCGCCTTCCGTCCCGCAATTTTGTCACTTAATAAGTGACAAACTCCTCCGCGCCTTCCCGCCAAAAAAACCCGTCCCCGAAAATCTATTTCGAGCACGGGCAATTCGATTGGACGATTATTCGAAGAAGCGGAACTCAGAGATCGACCACCAATTGGCGGACGCCTTCTTGAGGGTGACCCGAACATACCGGGTTTCCACGATCGGGAAGTTCACTGCGATCACGGTGCTGGTGCCTTCGCCATTGGCGACGATCTGCCAGTTCGTGTCATCAGTTGAAACCTCCACGATGTAACCTCGGGCATAGTCGTTAGTGTTGGTTCCAGAGTCCATCACGAGGTGATTGATCCATTGGTTGGATCCCATATCGGCTTTATACCACTGACCTGTCGCCTGATTGGCGCCCAAGCTCCATCGGTTGGCGGTATTACCGTCCAATGCGTGAGCCGTCGCGCCACCTAACTCCGTTGATGAGGCTGTGCCAGTCCAGCCTGTGCGAGACCTCTCCAACTCACCATAAATATTGAAGTCGTGGATCGACCACCAACTGGCTGACGACGCCGTCAGGGCCACCCTCACGTAACGGGCATACTGCACCGGAAACTCGACCACGGTCGACCCATTGGCCGCTGTCGCCGATGCCACCGTGATCCAACTGCTGCCGTCGTCCGATACTTGAACATCAAAGGCACGAGGATATTCCGTGGTCGAAGTTCCTGCGTCCATGGATACGCGGTTGAAGGTCTCACTCAGGCCCAAATCCACCTCGTAATATTGGCCCGATGCTTGCGCCAAACCGTTTCTCCACCGCGTGCTCGCGCTAGGATCGAGCGCATTGCTCGCGGCACTTCCCGATTCCGTAACCGAGGCCGAAGCCGTCCTCCCCGTCCGAGCCAAAGCCGGTTCGGCGAAGACGTGAAACTCACTCATCGTCCACCACTCATGAGCGGTTCCCGTTTGGAGAACTCTCACGTATTGGGCGAATTGAGGCGCGAAAACCACCGCCTCTTTCCAACCCCAGCCTTCACCGTCCGAAACCGTCGTCCAACTCGAACCGTCTTGGGACACTTGGATTTCGCGTTCCCGCGGATAATCCCACGTGTCTGCTGCCGCGGTTTCGAACGAAACCTGATCAAACACGGTCTTCGCGCCTAGGTTGACTTGAAACCACTGGTTGGCCGCCTGGGGCGTTCCGGCACTCCACCGCGTGCCCGTATTCCAGTCCAATGCGTTGCTGGCTGCACTGCCTCCTTCGGTCACCGAGGCGGTGGCAGTCCATCCCGTCTGGTCGAGCGGAACCGTGGCCATCCAATGCTGGTTTTCGGAAAAGCGGCTGATGACCGCCACCATCTTCTCGTTCTCGACAAAGTCACTCGTCGCGAACTCGCCCAACTTCGCCGTGATGTCCGCCGCCGAATCACTGTTGATGATTGGAACCGGATTGGCGTTCGAATTATAGAAGCCCCAATAGCCGCCGCCGCCTTTGAACATCGGGCGTGTCACCTTGTAACTCCAGCTGGTCCACGAGACGTTGAGCGCATTCATGCCGTTCATGAACTTGGCCCAAACATCATCGTAGAGAGACCAACAATATTCCCCATAAAGGACCGGCACATTCCAGTTAGGGTCTTCGAGCTTGGGGCCGACTTCGGCCAACTGCTGTTCAACGGCCGCATTCATCCTTGTCCAGTCGCTCATGCCCGGCATGTCGTAGGGGTGAAGTTCATACACAACGTTGGTCCATCCCATCGTCCCCGGCATCGCAATTTTGTCCCAACCAAAGAAGGCGGCCATGTGGATCGTGTGATCGGCGTCAATCGCCCGGACCGCATCATAGAGTTCATCATAATACATGCTCTTGTCGGCGATGTCGTCCGTGTCCTCACCGTAGTCGAGTAAGGGTTCGTTAATCAGGTCGTAGCCTGCGACCGCCGGGTTCCCTTCATAGCGCGCGGCGATCTCCTCCCAAATATCAATGACCCAAGCTTGGTAGGTTGGAGTCGTCCAAAAGGCATTCGGATTCGGACCAATCCGACCCGCACTGCCCCAAGGAGCTCCGCCACCGGGCACCGTGTGCAAGTCGAGCAACACATACATGTCTCGATCCCCCGCCTCGTCGATTAGCCAATCGATCTTGGTCCACGGACTGGACCGCCACGTTCCATCCAGATTCAGCAGGGTGTTCCAGGCAATCGGAAGCCGGATGCAATTAATCCCGAGGGACTGCAGTTTATCGAGGTCACTTTCCACCAACCAGGTGTCTTGATGGTCATCAACGAGGCCGTCCGCGATCGTGGTCCCGAATCGCTGCACGTAAGTGGAATTCATCGAAAAATGGTCGTTGTTCAGCGAGGCCGTCAATTCGCCCACCGACCACCAGGCCCCGGAGGATGCGGTCAGCTCGATCCGCACATAGCGCGTGTTAACCGCTTCAAAGTTAATGGGCGTGGCTTTGCGTCCACCTTCTCCGGTCACGGCTTGGGTCCAGGTGGAACCATTGGTCGAAACCGACAACTTGTAACTCCGGGGATAGTCTTGTTCATCACCGGAGTTCTTCGCCGTATTGAGCACGACTTGGTTGATCGTGATCTCAGCGCCCAGATCAACCTCCAGCCATTGACCACTCGCCTGCGTGAGTCCAGTGCTCCAACGGGAACTTAGGTTGCCATTCATCAAATTATTTACGGATCCACCGGCTTCGGTCGAGGATGCCGTCACCGTCCAACCCGTGCGATCAAGGGCACCATCGGTCACCACGGCCACGTCCCCGATCGACCACCAATTGGCGGAAGTTCCCGTCTGCACCAGTCGGATTTTTGACATCCCAAAACTCCAGGGTAACTCAATGCGCGTAATCCGTTCGGTGGATGAACCGCTCACATACTTGGTCCAGGCAAACCCATCCCAACCCAAGACTTCGTAACCACGCATGTAATCACCCGCGGACAACGCGCCCGAGTCCACGATCAGCCCACTCACGTCCCTACTTTGACCCAGATCGATTTCGAACCACTGCCCCGGCGCCATCGCCGTGCCGCTACTCCAACGTGTATCCACATCTCCATCCAACGCATTGGCCGTGGCGAAACCCCATCCCGTCGACGAGGCCGTCCCGCTGCTCCCTCCATTGTGCAGGGCGTGATCAGTGAAGACATTAAATTCGGCCAACGACCACCAGTCCGTTCCGCTCGATCCCGTTTGCACCAGCCGCACGTATTGCGCCACCTGGGGCGTGAATCGGACAATCGTATTCTGTAACGAACCCGACCCACTGGCCGCATCCTTCCACGTCGTGCCGTTCGTGGAAACTAACACTTGATACCCCACCGGATAATCGTCGGTGAATCCACCGGCATCGATATATACCCGACTGATCAACCGGCTTCCACCCATATCTACCTGGAACCATCGACCCGATGATTGCACCGCGCTCGGGGTCCACCGCGTGCTGTAATCGCCATCGATCGCATTACCCGCCGACCCTGAATTCACGGATGCCGACGCCGTCCAACCGGTGCGGTCAGCCGCAAATTCACCGAGTGGTGACATCCAGTCTTCAAAGGGAAGCCAGCCTCCAATATTGGTGCCACGGAGTGAGACAATGGATCCGGTCCCAGAGTTGTTCTTGATGAACTTACCATCGGTTTTAAGAAAATCCGAAGCGCCCAGCGCGGCGTGAGATTCGGGCACAATCGCGAACGCGATTATGGTAATTTGAAGCAGTCTGCACACGGAGGGCAGCCACTTTTGGGGGAGTTTGTTTTTCATGAGGTAATACATTAGTTAAGATTGGAGGTGGGGTAGAAAGCAGCGTGCCAGGGAGAAACAATGACATGCGGCAGCCTGGTCCACATCGACCGGAATGCGGTTGGATTTAAGGAAGGAATGGATTTCTTTCCGGGGGGACGGGCAGCTGCTTTGCCGCGCGTCAACCTCGAGACCAGAGGTTCGAGAATTTATCGCGCTACGCGAAATTAAGGTGGATTAACGATCATCAGAAATGGGGTGGGGTCACTAAAAAATGGGGGATCTTGGGGCGTAGAGAACGGTGGGGGAATCGTCGAGATAACCATCGTCAGATTCTATTTTCCGACTCCATCACATCAGGAGTCTTTTTCACCCACACATTCAATTCAGCCAAGTTCCACGGCATATTTTGCATACTTCCTGGGCGCGCGATTCGGAGGTGGCGCGCCTTCTGTCGCGGAAACGAAATCGTCATCCGGTTGCCGAATCCCCGGTTCTGCTCGACGACCTGCCAGGTCTGACCATCGGTGGAAACACTGATTTCAAAATGGACCGGGTAAGCTTCTTTTTGATCTGGGGACGTCTCGACCATAACACCGTCGAAGGTGCGAGATTCAATCAGATCAATCTGAACCCAATCATCATCCGCCTGAGCGCCTGCGAACGTCCAACCACTACGGGGTTCTCCATCCCGCATCAGAGCAGCGCCAGCTCCGGGCCCTGAGGTCGTGATCAACCAGTCATCGCGCGACAACGACTGTCGTGATTCCAGTGACTCTCCCCGCGCATATCGACTCACCGTCGCGATTAACTTGTCGTTGCGCTGAAAATGCTCGGTGGAAAATTTCTGCCACTGCAACTCGATCGCCTCGGCCGAATCCCGGTCCATATCAGGAATCTTATTCAAGTTGGTATTAAAGAAACCCCAGTCACCTCCGCCCGGCTCCTCGGCCACC
>Ga0222660_1000461_pt1 | contig 18534 bp, 18 predicted proteins | sample AntAcemetagen549_FD_179832 | JGI IMG/M metagenome (GOLD analysis project Ga0222660, IMG submission 179832) | Saline water microbial communities from Ace Lake, Antarctica - #549 | ecosystem: Environmental > Aquatic > Non-marine Saline and Alkaline > Saline | place: Antarctica: Ace Lake...
TTTTTTTCAATTTCAAATTTAAATTTCCAACACCCGATTATGTGTTATTCTAATGGCGAATACTCAGGAGGAGATGAAGTCATGATCGACGACAACGAACATTTTATTGCGGGGATGGCGCACTGCTATGACCTGCTGGCCCAGGAGCTGCGGGTGAAGCGTGAGGCGTTCCAGACGGTGTGGGACTTCTACTACGATCACCCCGAGGTAAGCCCTGATGGAAAGGTTGCTGACCAGTTGGCTTTTGCTTCGAGCCTCATGGAGCAACTGGAGAAGAACATTGAGGGCACATATTTTGATGCCCTTGATGTGGAGAAGGGTAACGCCCCTTTGGAATGGGGATAAGGCAACCTTATCGGGTTAGCCTTGGGTAACGAATCCTGTAACCAAGGATAAAGTTTTGACACCTAATTTCCGTATATACACGGAAGCTGATTTCCATATATACATGGAACGTTTTGTACACATATACATGGATGTGTGTACGCACAGATTCGACCCTCGAGGATGCCAGCGCATACTATTTGCAAGCCACATCCGCGTGTTCGTGCCGATGCGGGGCTGTTGAAAGCCAACTTAGGTTTACACATGGGCCAAACGTGTAGAGGTTTAGGTACGGCTCACTGTAGGCGAGCGCTGACATTTGAGCAAAGTCGGCGAGCGCTGACTTGGTTTGTATCTGCTATGGAGATACATTACAAGTACGGTAGAATGTGAGCATGGAGTTGGAACGCACGAACCTGGACGAGAAGCTGCTGAGCCTCGCCCGGAAGTCGCCTGTCGAGATTGCCGAGGCCACGGGACTAGAGCCCGGCTACATCGCAGAGCGTATCGCCTATCTCCTGGACAGCAAGGACTGGCTGACCGACCGCCAAGAGGAGAGACTGCTTCTGATTGAGGCCGCGTCTCTGAAGGACAAGGCTTTCGGGATGCTGGACGAAGTGGAGATGAAGGACTTCGCCTCCGTTGCTAACGTCGTGCTGAAGTCGCTCCGCCTAGTGTCCGATCGCTTAGACGCAAGGCGGAAGCTGGTAGATGATGACATCCAAAAGATTACCGCCGCGCACGCAAAGATATTTGCCCAGGCGTTTGACGCAGCGCTGCAATACATCATCGCCGGGTTTAAAGCATTCGAGGGTGTACCATCAGATGAAGACGTCGATGACCTCGTGGAGCAGGGGCTCAAGCGGGCAGGGAGTATTTTAGATGCCAACATATTTGAATGATGTTCTCGACTCTGCTATCGGGGAGATGCGTGCTAAGAGCAAGCTAAGGTTGTACCAGACGGACCCAGAAGCCTGGCTAGTGGATGTTCTCGGCAAGCGCTGGTATTCCAAGCAGTCGGAGATTGTCGCTGGCTTTATGGATTCATCTCGCACCGCGGTGAAGAGCGCTAACGGTTGTGGTAAGTCCGCGGTGGTGGCTGACTTGATCACCTGGATTGTGGCCACTGGCGTGCCGAGTGAAACGTTGTGTATTGTCTCTGCGCCGACGTTGTCGCAGATTGAGAAGGTTATCTTCGCGTACCTTAAAGTAAACAAAGGTATGGCAGAAGTAAACAATAGGCCACTTCCGGGTAGGATTACGGAAACACTAGCGTGGAAATTGGATGGTACTAATGGTGCAGAATTCTTGGTATTCGGAAAGCGACCCAGCGACCAGGACATTGTTTCGTCTTTCCAGGGTACTCGAAAGCGAAATACTTTTGTTTTCCTTGACGAAGCTGGTGGACTTCCTACGGACATGTTCACGGCCGCTGAGGCAGTGGCCACTGGTCAGGGTTCCCGCATTCTCGCGATTGGCAACCCAGATAGAAGAGGAACTGAGTTTCATAGAATTTTTGCTGACCCTCAACTATCGCAGGACTGGTCCCTCCATACGATTAGCGCTTTTGATTTACCAACATTTACTCAGGAGCTTGTTTACCCGGAAGAAGAAGATCAGAAAAATTTTTTAAAGGGCCTTACCAGCGTTGATTGGGTCGAGCACAAGAAGCGTGCCTGGGGCGAGGACTCCGCGCGCTACAAGGCCAAGGTGCTGGGAGAGTTCCCGGACGAGGCAGACAATACTTTCTTCTCGCAAGTTGTAATTGACAACGGATTCGACACGGCCTTTGAAGACGATGATGCCGTGCGCCCAACTCTCGGCCTGGACGTTGCACGCTTTGGTTCGGACGAGAACGTGCTATACATCAATCGCGGTGGTAGAGTGCGGATAGTAGACAAGTGGTCTAAGCTTGACCTCATAGAAACGGCAAGGAGAGTGCACGGACATGCTCAAAGGGTTATGGCGGATGTTATCAATGTTGACGTTAACGGTGTGGGTGGTGGTGTTGTTGACGCTCTTCTTAGGTTGGATGATTTTAATGACGCCGTTTATAGTGTTGGCGCTATTAATGGATCTCACGGTTCGCCAGATTCGGCAAGGTGGACAAACGCCAGGGCGTGGCACTACGACACGTTCCGAGAACTCCTTGCAAACAAGCAGCTGGACATAGACTACGAAGACAATCAGCTTCGTGAGGAAATGATAAGCCAGACTTATCACTTCAGCACCAGGGGTTCTATCACGATGACGAGCAAGGACCAGATGCGCAAGTCTGGTATCTCTTCTCCCGACTCTTTGGACGCTGCCATCTTGTCTACCATCTCGCACGATGTATCGGGTCCCCAGCTGGGAGAGGTTTTTCACCCAGAAGATGTAATGGCAGAGCATTCGTTCTACGCCTCAAGTTACTGGTAAGCTTAATCTATGGGAATTTTAGATAGATTTAATTCAAATTCGGACGAATCCGATAAACTTTTACGGGAAATTCAAACGCTTTCTCAGAACAATGAAATCCTTGCCGAGTCATACTCCGCCCTTGCCCGTGCAACTCTAGAGTTTGATGAGCAAGGTTGGTCTCCTATCAACCAATTCACCGACGAAGGCATTCGTTTAGAGGATGTAAAGGTTGTATCGCGTAACGCTCGCAGGCAATCGGCCTCCAACCCCATCCTCAAGCGCGGTGCAATGCTTCGTTCGAGCTATGTCTTTGGTCACGGCTTCAAGATGTCGTCTCGGAACAACCCACTTCCCCCAAGATTCCAGGCCATCGTCGATGACCCCATTAACCAGCAGGTACTATTCGGAGAGGCTGCGTGTAAAAAGAATGAAAGAGCGCTATTTACTGATGGTAACTTTTTTGTACGTTACGACAAGCGGAATCGTCGCTTTAGTCGTGTACCACTTGATGAAATAGCTGGCTGGGCAACCGACCCCGACGACCCAGAAATCATCCGCTACTACTTGCGTGAGTATGAGCGTCGTCAACCCGTAACCGATCCGTACAACTCTTACACTGCGGAGACCATCAAGGTTTGGTACCCGCTAGATTATGTTGAGACTCCCGTGTCCCGCATCAACGACATCCCCGTCGATCGCAACTTCGTGATCATTGACACCAAGTCTAACGATGAGACTGGTTCTCTGTGGGGAATCCCCGACGCTCTACCAGCTTTGCCATGGTCATGGGCATACTCCGAGTATCTCAAGGATGGCTCGAAGATGCTGAAGGCTCTCTCCAGCATTGCGTGGCAGGTCAAGTCCAAGACCGCTAAGGGCGCAGCAAACATCAGCTCCAAGCTCATCAGCAACAAGGACGTGGCAGCAACTGCTGTGACCGGCGCTGACATCGAGATGAACGCCATGCCTCGGAACAACTCCGTGGACCTGGCGACCGGACAACCCTTGGCCGCTATGGCAGCAACTGCCATGGAGGTATCGGTGGACGCCTTGCTCTCTGGACCCGGGCAGACCGCTGGCGGTGGCTCGCAGGTTCTCGACCAGTCCACACTCAATGCTGCTTACGCACGGCAGGGTAACTGGTCCGACTTCTTCTTGCGGGTGCTTCGCGTGATGGGCGTGCCAGACCCTAGCGTTACGTTTAACAACATCATCGTCGATCCCGCGTACCGCACGATTCAGTCACTGGGTCAAGCTTGGATGACTGGGCTCTTTAGCGCCGATGTTATGCAGGACGCTATGGCCGAGCAACTCGGCATCGAGGCTCCGGGCCAAGTGCCCAGAGGCGTGCTTGTGCCAAACAACGAAGGCGGTTTTGCTAACACCGGTTCCACGCTAGGAGCGGGTAACCCTAACAACATTGCTAGCAGTCAAGGCAACTCCGGAGCCGGGGTAGATGACCTGTCTGATGGCGACAATGGTAACAGGGATACCCAAAACAACCCTAGATAAATCGTGGTAACATTGTTATGATGTCTACGATTTTTCAGGAACAAGCAAACGCGCCCACCAAGGTAGGCAATAGTTGGCGTGCTGTTTTGATCACGCCTGGTAAAGGATCGTCTGGAACTTACCCGGAGGCGATGCTCCGCGAGTATGGCCCAAAGGCGTTCCCCAAGGGAACCCACTCTTATGTGGATCACCCCAGCCGCGAAGATGAAGTTCGCTCGCCCAAGAACCTAATGGGCATTCTGTCTGAAGACGCTTACTACGAGGATGGCGTTGGGCTCGTTGCCGAGCTTCAGGTCATGCCTCACTGGAAAGAGTTTGTAGAGTCGGTTGCTCCCCACACCGGCCTCTCCATCTACGCGATGGGCGAAGGCGAATACGATGACGACGGAGAAATGGTTGTTGAAACTCTTGTTGCTCATACTCAAAACTCTGTTGACCTGGTCAGTTATCCAGGTCGTCCGGGGTCCAAGCTAGCTGACAAGCTTTACGAAGCCGCACGGGCAACAATTGACGCCGAGTCCTATCACATGGACGACGATAAGAAAAAGAAGCGTAAAGGCGAAGCTGAGCCTGGAGAGCTAGCAGAAGAAGACTTGGTCCGCATGGACCACGGTGGCGAAATGGTTTATGGCCAGGTTGCCTACATTATGACCGATGGCGTATTCCCCTTCGAGGGCGATCCGCTTGCGGTCCCAGCCTCACCAGAAGCGCCCGTTGCGCTTGTTCGGGTGTGGCGTCAGGAAGACGGAGAGTGGGAACCAACCCAGATGCTTATGGGTCACCCCATCTCCGAGCTAACTAAAGTTTCTGAGCTTGGGGAATCCAAGAGCAGAGAAAATGGTACTGCTGCAAAAACAGTTGCAAATACCAAATCATACAAGGAAGAAGGAAACTCAGATATGGATCTCAAGGAATTGAGCGACATGCTGGCCGAGCTGCCAAACTTGGTGGCCGCAGCTGTTGTAGAAGCCCTTGCGCCTAACGAGGAGCCAGAGGAAGAGGAAAAACAAGAAACTGACGTTGCAGCTGTTGCTGAAGCGCTGGTTGCTGCTAACCTCCCCGAAGTTTCCCGTAAGGCCGTCTATGAGTCGCTTCGCGCCGGAGCAGACTTGACCGAATCTATCGAAAACCAGAAGGCTTTCGTGGAGTCCGTAAAGTCGCACTTCAAGGAGGAAGCTGACGCTTCCGCCAAGGCTGTCGAAGAGACCGTTATTGTAAACACACAAGAGAGGGCACCCCGCCTCTCTGAAATCCTCAACGTGAAGGTTGGTGCCTAATGGCTCTTAACGAAGTTTACGTGGATGGAGAATCCCTTAACTACGTCGTGAACTCTGCCGTCGAATCTGGCGACTTTGTTGTTCTCGGTGGACTTGTTGGTGTCGCTGAAACCAGCGCCGCTTTGGGAGCTGACTCCAGCTACTACGCAACCCTGCGTCACATTGGTGTCTTCCGCGGTACAACCGCTGTTGCCGTCACTGTTGGTGCTGCAATCTACCTGGCCGCAGGCGCAACTTACGGCACCGCTCTTACCACTGACAGCGACACTGGTTCTAACGAACTTGTTGGCTACGCTATCAAGGCCAAGGGCGCTGTTGCTGGAGATGTCTTCGTCCGGATCAACAACTAAGAATAGGTGATTTAACTAATGGCAAACATGCAAATGGTTGAACAGGAAATCGCCAGAATTGAAGAGCGTTCCACCAAGCGTCAGATTGAGGCAGCAAAACTCCTCACCAACGCGCTTTCCGGTGACCTTCGTGCAAGGGTAGCTCTTCAGGAAGGAATTTCCTCCTCGGACATTCCTACCGTTCTGGAACCTGCTATCAACGTAATCTTCCTCGCACAGTATGCTGCGGAGCAGGTTGTCTGGAACCAAATCGCTGACGAGTACACGACCGACAACTTCGGTACCATTCGTTTCGGTGACTTCCAGGTTGACCCTAGCGCTCTCGTTAGCGGAACTGGTGAAGAATTCATCAATGGTGGACTTCCGTCCGTCGGAGAGTACGAAGAGTACCCCGCCGTTCCTTTCACCACCACTCAGCTGGACAAGGAATTCGAAGGCAAGCACGGCATCCGTGCCCGCATGTCTTGGGAGTCCTTGCGTCGTGTCGGTAACTTCGACATGATCGGCCAGATGACCTCGAAGTTCGCACAGTACGCTGCACGTCAGGAAGACATCGCTCTTGCGAAACTCTTCGTGACCACCGCTGGCGCATTGGGTACCGGCTTTACCGGCAAGGGACTAGCTAGCAACCCCGCTTTGTCACTTGACTCGTTGCAGGCCGCTATGGCTTCTTCACGCGAAGACACCGTTGGTGGCAACCGCGTGGTCGCCTCGAACTACAAGCTGGTCTACGGAACGTCGCTTGCGATGACCGTTCGCGAACTGTTTGCTTTGCAGCAGATTCGCAAGACGTCTGGTTCTGAAGAGACAATCTTCAACCCCAGCATCATCACCAGCCCGTTCAACCCAATCGAGTTCAACGCACTGGACACCGTTTCTGGTGGGACTACTGACAACTTCTGGTTCGTCATTCCCGACCTGAACGTCCGTCCATACTTCTGGGAGGTCTTCCTCTCGGGTGCACGTACTCCGCTCATCTCCATCAAGGACAACGGACACTTCAGCCTCGCTGGTGGAGAAGTTCCTGTTCGTGACGGAAGCTTTGACGACGACGACATCCAGACCCGCGTGCGCCACGTTGTGGACGCATTCTCGGTCACCAAGGATGGACTCCGCGCCTCGACAGGTGCAGGCTCCTAAGTAGCCAACAGAAAAACCCCTGGGCGAGAAATTGCTCGGGGGTTTTTCTTTGTTAGTATATAAATACCAGCTTCCCCTCCTGCTGGCTTACCACGCACCGTTGAGCCCATCCCCCTTCCCCGGGCTCCGGTGCGTGGTTCTTTTTTGCGGTAAACTATTAGTATGGCAAATTCTGGTGCATCTCCCGCTGACTTCACTACCGACATTGGTAAGGTTCGAGTTCTCCTTGGCGACACGGAGGCTACCGATGTGGTTGCCGGTGTTGGTAACTACATGTACTTTGGCGATGATGAAATTGCTGCGTTCCTCACGATGTACGGTGATAACGTCAAGCTTGCTACTGCACGCGCTATGGAGACCATCGCTGGCTCGCAGGCGCTTCTTCTCAAGTCCTGGTCCTCGGACGACCTCACGGTCAACGGCGATAAGATTGCCGAGTCCTTGCGCAAGATTGCCGCACAGCTCCGCGAAGAGGCGCTCCAGGACGAGTCTAACGAATACTTCAACATGATCAAGATGTTTATCGACGACGACAACGACGGTCAAGCAGACGAGTACCCATGGTGGAACTAACGTGGCTATCTCCAAGAGCACACCTATAGACTTTGCCAAGATTGCGCTTGAGATGCGCGACATTGTTGCGCGTTGGTACAACGCAAGTGTTCAGGTTGTTGATCCAAATATGGGAAGCCTGGTTTGGAATCCAACAACAAATACCTACACCGGGGACCCAGAGGTTATTGTCTGGTCCGGTAAAGCCAGGATACAGCCAGTCAGTGGAGCAAGCATGCCGGACCTTGGGATAACTCAGGGATCAATTCAGGGAATCAGGGTCCAGGTTCCCTACGACGCAACGGTTGGGTTGTTCCGCAAGGGTCTTCAGGTTAGGGTTACCAATGGTGGAGAGAATGCTGTTCTGGAGGAACTTGAGTTTGTAATAACCGAAGCAATTAATTCTTCTTACGGCTGGAACACCACCATCGAGTGCGAAGTAAGCGCTAAGTCGGTTGCTAATGGCTAGGGGCGATAAGCAGTTCGTAAGGATTAATATTGCCGGCGCGATAAAGCAACTAGAGGGAGTTGCCAAAGCTGTTGACTTGGCTGGTCAAGATTTACAGATTGAGTTAGCCAGGGCCGGTCGTGACGAGATGGTAAGGCTTATTGAGACCAGAGGAACTGGTCGTCAGTGGAATAAACCATGGAGGGGTCGAAAGAGTGGAAGGTACAAGCAAACCTCTTCTCCGGGTCGCGTTGATAGTGGAGATATGAGAGATGCCGTTGGCGTAAGGTTTGAGCGAGGCGCTCAACAAACCAACGCTGCCTTTGGTTGGATTAGAAACTTTGAGAATTATTTTGGGTACCAGGATCAAGGCTTCTATCACGTAAAAGCGAACAGAATGGTTGACGGAATGTTCGCGTTGCGCGATGCTCGTCTTTATGTAACAAAGCAAGTTTTGCCCAAGCTAGTTCGTAAGTATAAAAACAGAATTGCAAGAGGTTCTTACTAATGACCGGATTAGACTTAGTGTCCGTGCAAGATGCTATTTACACGCACATAGCCAGCGCTTTGCCTGCGTATGAAATAAAAGAAGACTCGGTTCTTGACGATGAGTCTTTGCTGAAAATTGACAATAGGGTTAAACCCTTTATTGTTTTGCGGTGGCATGGGCTTCAGCGATCGGTGGCTAACGCATCTTTTGCGGGAGTTAGGTTCGATGAGTATTCTTCTGCCGTGGATATTGTGCTTGTAGCGCCGACGCCAAAGCAGGCCCGTCAGGGTCTCAATTACGCCATGAATGAGTTAATAGGCTGGTCCGTTCCGGGAGGCTCTCAGCTCACGCCAGAGGGCGGCTCGTCGGTGTTTCCAGCAGTGAACTATGACTCGAAGCCCCATATATACCTTGCAGTAAATACTCTATCCTTCCAAGTAAACAGCGCCGGTGTTGGCTCCTAAATAGGTGGTAAACTAGATTTATGGTACTTGCCCTAAATACTGTGTCCGGACAGATTGCCGACGTGTCTCCAAAGACTCTTCGGCACCCCAAGTTTAAGGACATCCTTGTCCCCGTCGAGGAAGGTACAAAGCCGTATAACCCGGTGATGTACAAGCCTGGCACGGTGGAAGAGAAGCAGGAGCAACGCTCTGGCATTTTCTCTTTCATGAAAAAAACAGATGAAGAGCAAGAAACCGAATCCAATATCGATATTGAGGAAGAGAACTAATGGCTAACACCAGAATGTATCGTGCAAACGTTACGCTCTGTCTCGCTCACCCGGAGGCTTTTGCAGACCGCACTGCCCCCACCGCAGGCGAGCTGAACTCAGCTCTTGTGAAAAACATCACCTGCGCTTTGAACGAGGACGGAACGACGTTCACCCTCGGGGATTCAGACACTGACGACTCGCTTACTTTCTGCGATGAAGGCAACCTGTCCACCCCGACCTTCTACAACCCAGAGGTTGTATTTGAAGCATTCCGCGACGCGGACACTGCTGCTACCGGAGTATTCAACGAGGCGCTTGACCTCATTGCGTTCCCCGACATTGAGTACATTGCAATTCAGCGGATTGGTCAGGACAGCGACACGAACTTCGCTTCTGGCGACCGCATCAAAATGGTTGGAGTCAAAACTGACTTCGGGATCGACGTGGTCGGCAACGGTGAGAACCAGCGCATCAGCCAGTCGTTCCTGAACAACGACTTCGTAAACTGGAACTATGAGGTGGCTTCATAATGACTGACGTAAAGGTTCCCGCAAGCGGTAACATCCGCGTATGGTGGGCTTTGGAGAACGCATTTGCGGACTACAAGAATCCCACTGCTGCTGAGATCAACGCATCCGTTGACCTCTCAGAAGCTGTTTCATGGAACGACTTCGACTTCAACCTCGAAGCGTCCAACCAGCTTGAAGACCCAGCAATTACCGCTGTTGGTAAAGTTGTTGACCGTGGCTACACGAACTGGGGTGGAGGAATTTCTTTCTACTACCCAGCTAGCTTTGACGACGCAACCAGCACGTACTCCTCTGTCTACGACTTGCTCGACGCACCACGCACCAAGGGATTCCTTGTCATGCGCATTGACGGAGCAGAAGCTGCCGCTGCTGCTGCCGCTGGTGAGTTCGTGCACGTACTCAAGGTAATGACTGATGGCTACGCAGAGTCTGTCACCGGCGAGGAAGCATTCCGTTACACTGTAACGATGCTGCCCCAGGGTGACTTCGCTGTTCGCGCGGTTGTTGCTGGCGCATCGGATGCCGCAGTTGTGGTTTCCCCCTCAACCCTGGCAACCTCTGCTGGTGACCACGACGAGCTGACGGTAACACTCGGCGGTCGTAACTACACCAACGGCTTGACCTACACCTCTAGCGACCAGACCAAGGCCACCGTTTCTTCGGCTGGCATTGTAACCTCGGTTGCTACCGGTACTGCAACAATCACGGCTACTGCTTCCAACGGAGAAACAGACACCTGCGCGGTGACCGTTTCCTAGGAACTACCCGACAAGAAAGCCCCCTCTCCGGAGGGGGTTTTTCTTTGCCCGTGATAGTATCTGTTTGTACAAACTCTAGGAGGAAAATTGTCAGACGAACAAGAAATTCGCGATGCGGTAGACGCCGCCAAAGCTCGCGGAACTTTCAATATTGTAAATGTATTGGCCGAAAGAGCATACCCAAAGTCTTCGATTGTTATTCATCTTGACGAGCAGTCTGCCTACGACGCATCCGTTATCAAAGAAGAGCTAGATGAGCTGCTGGAAAGAGTGGGAAAGCATAACCCCAGCAAGCAACAGCAAGATCGTATCGACGATCTGACGGAGCAAGTTGATAAGCTTTCTCAAAAGATGGTTGAAAGCGGATATATTTTTCACATCAAGGGAATCAGCGAGGGAAAACGTGAAACACTTTTTAATGATTCCAAAAAGAAGTATCCGGTCGAATACGAAAAACCAAACGACCTAGCTTCGCTGACGGGTCAAAAGGTTGAGCGAGTCGAAAAAGAGTCTCCCGAGAGGGATCAGTTGTTTACGGATTTCTTGTGGCGTGAACACATCTACATGGTAGAGGACCCAGACGGTAACACTCAAACGGATTTGACGTATAGCGATATTAAAGAAATTAGATCATCTCTTCCGCTGAGTTCTTTAGCGAAAATTAATCAGGCTATTGAAAAGATTCGCACGTCAACCGCAATATTCATGATGGAAACCGGTGAGGATTTTTTAGCGAAGCCCTAACCTGGGAACAAAACGCTTTGGTGGCAACACTTCTCAAGGCGGCGGCAGGCATCGGGCACCCTCCAACAGCAGTAATCTTTAGTGATCCATCGCACAAGAAGTGGACCGTTTGGGATTACCGGCTCATCAAAGCTCATTATATTCTGATGGACTGGTACAGGGATGGCGTGCCAATTTGGTGGGACGAGTCCGACAGGGTTACGTTTGATGTCAAAGCCAGGACGTCGAAGTCTCGTGCGGCGACGGAAAGAGCCCAAGAAGCTGACGGTAAGAAAAAGAATAAGTCTTACGGTAAATACTTTATTGCTGAGCCCAGGCTTATGGAGGGCGACGAGATGCCGACTCGTCAAGAGTGGCTAGAAGAACAAGAGCGCAAGAACGCAACCCCAGCCAGAAGACCACCAGGTAGGGGAGATGGTCACATTTTGCAGGGCAAAAAGTAGTGATGCGGTAGAATATTAGTAGACCTATTTTACTGATACGAGGAACTCTTGGCCAAAGAAGATGTAGTCACTACCTTTGGTGGCGATGCCAAACCGCTTGAAGATGTTCTTAAGCGTCTCACTAAAGAGATGCGTCGCTTTGCTACCATAGCCGAAAAAGAAGTTGCCAACCTTCAGGGTGGTTTCAATAAGGCCACGGCTTCCAGCGCAAAGCTAGAGGCGCAACAAAAGAAAACTAACGCTCAATTAGAAAAGGCCGCAAAGCCGCAGAGCACCAAAAGCTCAAGCCAGGGATTCATCGGACCCAAGTTGCCAATGACGGTTGCCGACGTAAAGAAAATTAACGCCGCAATGGCGCAATCTACTAGAGAAGCCAAGGAAACAAGAAAGCAAATTGAGGCTCGCGTAAAGCAGGAGCTTCTTTCCCTTAAAAATAACCAACAAACCGCTAAGGCTATGGGCCAGGTTGGCAATAGCGCCAAGGGCGCGGCAACCTCGACCAAAAATGTCAGCAGAAATCTACAGGCTTTATCCAGCCCTGCTCTTCGCTACGCTCTTTATGACGTAGCAAACTCCATTAAAAGAATAAGCGCAGCCCTTGCCGCAGCGGCAGTTGCTCCGGTTGCTTTTAATATTAAGTATCAGAGAAACTTTGCTGACGTTATTAGAACCAACGAAATTGCTGGAGATTCGAGCGAGAAGCTTAGAAAGCAATTACAATCAGACCTTCAGGAAGTTGCGCAGTCTTCTCCAATTAGCTGGAAAGACATAACTGATATTGCCGCGTTGGCCGGACAGCTTGGTATCGCACAAGAGTTGGTTGCTGGCTTTACCGAAAACGTTGCCAAGTTTTCTGCCACAACGGACCTTAGCGTTGACGCGGCGGCTACCGCTTTTGGTAGGCTGAATGAGCTTGTTGACGGGGTCAATGGCCAGTTTGATAAGTTGGGTTCGGCCATTCTTGCCGTTGGTGTTGACTCGGTTGCTACTGAGTCTGGAATCGTTAATGTTTCGCAGCAGATTGCCTCTATGGGTAACCTGGCTGGCTTGAGCGCCGCAGATATTGTTGGGCTATCTGGAGCCCTGGCCTCTCTTGGTATTAGACCAGAGCTTGCTCGGGGTAACGTGACTCGTTTGTTTTCAAGCATCAACAAGGCAGTTGCCGAGTCTGGTTTTGCTCTGACCGAATACGGAAGACTAACCGGCCGGACGGCACAAGGTTTTGCCGACTCCTGGAGCAGCGAGCCAACCGAAGTGCTTTTGGACTTTTTCGAAGGCCTTCAGAATGAGGGCAGCAAGGCGGAGCGAACCCTCCGCGATATAGGGATTACCTCCGTGCGGGATATTCCAGCATTCCTTCGTCTTGGCCAAAACGTTGACCTTGTGCGTCGCCTTGTTTCTCTCAGCAACGAGGAGTTCGAAAAAGGCCAAAAGATTAATGAGCAGTATGCAATTATATCCGGGACAACCGCAGAGCAGCTGAAAAGACTTGGTCAAAACTTTGAACTACTGCTCTCTTCCCTAGGCTCGCTTGAGGGACCATTCGCTGTTCTTCTGGGAATACTTAACGCTGCCACCGAAACTCTTACTGACTTCGCTAGCACGCCATGGGGCGCGGACATTGCCGCCATTGGCGGTACTGTTGTGCTTCTCGGCGCAGCGTTCACGGCGGTAGCAGCCGCTGCTGCGTTTGCGCTTGCCGGCCTTATTGCCTTCAGGTTTGTAGCAAAAGATTTGAACCTTGACCTATCCGCCCTGACGCTCAACTCCTTCCGGGCGGGAAGGGCTCTCGACGCACTTGGGCTTTCGGCGCTAAGGACATCGAAAGCCTTTACCACGCTAAAATTTGTAGCTAAAGGTTTTGCTATTACCTTGGGTGTTATTGGAGCAGCGCTGCTTCTCGGTGGACTGGCTTACAATAAGTACAAAAAAGATCAAGATGCGGTTGCGGCTGTTACGAACAACCTTTTGTCCGATACCGAAAAGCTTAGCGAAGCGCTTGAGGCTGATCAAAAAATTGTTGAACGGGGCGGCGAAGCCTTTAGGACAATTAGTGAGTCACAAAGGGACGCCGAGGGTTCGGCAATAGACCTGGCCGATATTTACAGGGACCTAAGCAGGCCACTTGAAACTATAATAAAAGCGCAAGCCGAAAGCGCTGGGGCAACCGAACTTCAGATCCAGAGTTCCAAAAAATTCTTAAACACTCAAAGAGACGCGAATGGTGCAATCTTTGAAAATGTTAAAATCTTGGAGCGACAAGCAGAGGCCGCAGCGGAAGCCGCAAATGAAATATTTACCCTGGGTGAAAACTTTGCGCTTTACTTGCAAAAACAAGCCGCCGCCGATCCGGAGGTGCAGGCTGCGTTTGCCATTCCAGAAGTGAGACAGGGAGTTATTGACGAGTTTGGTAGCTTCCCGTCATTCCTGGATCAATTGATTGGAGACCCGGAGGACGCGAAAAAAAGAGTTCAAGATATATTCTTTGAAATTCAAGTTGGACTTTTGGACAAAAACCCTACGGAAATGCTTCTAGAGGGAGTAGACATTAGGCAGCTCCAGGAGGACGCAGCTGCCGCAGAGCTGATAATTGATGGGCTCATTGGCTCCGTGGAAACGGACGCATTCCTTAATGCAGCTCTTGGGGTTAACGTTCTTGCCGATGGACTGAATGATGCAGCGGAAGCCGCAGATATTGCTGACGGAAAAGTTAGCATTCTTCTTGACGAAATCTTTGGCTCAGAAAACGCAATCGGAAAAGCCAACGATGCAATTAATCAATTCTTTGCAGACATTAACAACGGCGCTGACACTGCGGACATTACCGGAGAGAGTCTTCAGGGTATGGTTGAGGCCATATCTGGAAACTCCTTCAGGACCCCGAGGGAGCGCATTGCCGACTTGAACGAAGTGCTTGCCCAGCTTGAGCGACAGAGCCTTGGCACAAGTGCTTATGCTGATGCGGTTAGAGGCGCAATGATTAGGCTTGCATATGCCGCAAGTCTTACCGACAGTTCTTTCGGCACCCTGCCCGAAGCATTTTCCAGCACCAACGCCCAGCTTGCGGCCATGCTTGAAAACGTAGCGCCCCTTGCTGGTATATTTGAAGCGGTAACTGGGACCGTTATTGAAACTGAAAAATCATTTAGTGGCGCAGCGGCGGCGGTAAAGACACTTGCCGAAGAGTTTGACGATTTGCTAAACTCAATATTTGATCCAGTCAACGCGGCAAGAGCTCAGGCTGAAGCAATTGTTGGCCTGGGAGAAGCTTACGCCGAACTTGGTTCAGGAGCGTTCTATGCTTCTGGTGAAATTGAAGATGCGGTTCGGTCGATTACCGACTCCGCCGAGTCTCCCGAGCAGGCTATCGCCAACCTAAACTCATTGTTCAATCAGCTGGCCTCCACGGTCGGCTCAAGCACGGACCCATCGCTAGCGTTCCTTCGTCAAACCATTGATAGCGTCGCCCAAAGCTTTGGCATAGCCGGAGCGGAAGTTGCGCAATTTGCAAACATTGACCTTAGCTTCTTCCAAAGCGGAATAGAGTCGGTTCAAAAAGAGGTTCGGACTCTTCTTGACTACGCAAGCGACCTCGAAAGCGTCTTTGACAGGGCTTTTGACATTAGGTTTGCAAGCACCTTTGCTATTGATAACATTGCCGAAGCCTGGTTTAAGCTTGGCGAAAACGTAGAAAAAGCTCAGCGCGAAGTAGAAGACCTGATTGCATCTCAGCAGGACCTTGGCGCAGACCGTGCGCTTAAAGAATACTTCCTTTCGGTCGCCGACGCTTACGACGACACCTTGCGTGCAGCTCAACTGCGTAAGGAGATTGCCGATTTAGAACGTCAACAAGCTGACGACGAGATTGAGCTTGATCGCGCCAGGGCGCTTTCCGGTGGAGCTACTGACCTAACCGGGCAAACCGAAGGCGGCAGACAGAACAGGGCGGCACTTCTCGGTCTTGTTGGGGACTACCAAAGCTACATCGGAACCCTCGCTGAGTCTGGTGCTAGCCAGGACGAGCTCCGCAAGGCTACGGAACGCGCACGCAAGGAATTCATTGCGCAAGCACTGGAGCTTGGCTACCAAGAAGACGTGGTCCTGGAGTACGCCAAGGCATTTGATGACGTGCGTACCGCGATCGACAACGTACCCCGCAACATCACGGTGGACGCTAACGTCAACCCCGCGCTCCAGGCTCTGAACGAACTAAATGCTTCTTTGAACAAGCAGATTAAAGCGGCTAATGACCTGAACCGTGCGTTGAATCAGCCGATTTCTGCCCCATCCGGTCCATCCGGTCCATCCGGTCCATCCGGTCCGGACACCACGCCCAGCGGTCCGGCCTATACCCTACCCGGCTTTAGGCCAACCCCATTGCTTCCCGGCGGAAGCCGAACGCCAGTGGGTGACATTCTTTTTGGCAGAAACGCCAGGGTCACCATTACCGCGGCGCAAGTTGCTTTTGTTAGTCCCCGAACAATTGACAGAGGCTTCTCCTCCGGCGGCTTCACCGGTCGCGGTGGGATGATGCAACCAGCTGGCGTTGTCCACAAGGGCGAGTATGTGGTTCCGCAAAAATATGTAAACCAGTCCACAGGTATGCCGGACGCTAACTTCTTGGCGCAGCTACAGAACGGTATGCGTAGTTTTGCGATGGGCGGTTTCGTTGGCGGACAGTCGGGCGGTAACGATGGTGGCACGATGATGGTCGAGCTTTCACCGTTTGACCGTAAGCTTCTGTCTGATGCCGGGAACGTCCAATTGCGCCTGAATGGTAAAGTTGTTGCTGAGGCTACAAACAGGAGCAATGTTGTGGATGCACAGAGGGGCGCGAACTAATGGCTAACAGTTGTTTCTATATTGGCACCCGGCAGAAAATGTTGGAGGTGCGTGCGCCTTCCGTTAACATGCCTTCCTCGAAGCAGGGCTGGTCTAGCCAACTCAACTTTTTGAACGGTGGCACAAGGGTTCGCCGGTCTAAGGCTGCCGCGAAACAGTACACGATGACATGGAACTCTTTAGATCGTGACGAGGCCCGTAAAATTCTTGATTTGGCTGACGGTATTTATGGCAACGGTAACATTTATTGGCACGACCCGTTCGCCGCGGACCGTAACGCACTGCCTCAATGGTGGGCTTCACCTATGCAGGGCGGTTATGATGGGTTGCCTTTGAACGCAGGTTTGCCGGGTAGGCTTGTTGCCACGCCGGCGAACACTTTAAACCTGCCTGTGGAGTCCATAGAGTACGATGTGACGCTTGGTAGGACCCGCAGTGTGTGGATACCCATTCCTGATGGTTACACGGCTTGGGTGGGCGCCTACGGCCAGTCAGGCACTGGTGGGCGTTTGACTGCAACCCCTACTACAGGGCCAACCTCTGAGGGTGCGCAACAAACTTTGGCTTTACTGGCCGTATCAAACAATGCCAGGTTTACGAAAAGCTATTCTTCTTCCAGCTATGACGGTTTGCAGCTCAGCCTGGCCGGTTCGGGGACGATAACGTTGACAGGCATTATGGTTCAAGTTATCAAAACTGGTATTAACCCTGGGCCTGGAATGTTTATTTCCGGTCAAGGAAACTCTGGCTGTTCGTTTGTCACACAACCAGCATATACACCTTATTCGTCAGCTTTGGATCAGGTGGGTGTTGTTGCCGAGCTTGCGGAAACTGGCGGCTGGGATCAGTAATGGCCATTGAGGTTGAGGTTGTCGGTACAGGCCGGTTTGCTGGACACAAAAGCAGCATAGCTTCTTACAGCTATTCGGAACAGTCCACCCCGCACATTATTGGTGACGATAGTGGTGGTGTTGGTGACATTTCTTTTGACGCACCCGACTCCAACAATGATGGTGCAGTGTTGTATAAGGATGAGATTATTCTCACCGATGACGAATATGGTTCCATCACGGGCCGCATCGACTCTTTAAGTTCCAGCAACGGCGCGCTGAGTCTTACGGGTAGGAGCCGTTTGGGGCTCATCAACACTCCCGCCGTAGTGCCTCCAGGCTTCACCACAATCAAAGACCTGCTAACAGGCATTCTTGCTGCCGCCGGCGTGACCACCGATGTTGCGTTTAGCCCGGCGATACCTTTCGACCCTATCGTTTCTCCCGGTTACGAGGGCGACTTGTGGGTGTTCCTCAAGCAGGCGTGTGCCGCATACCAGGTTGAAGTTAGCTTAATCAACAACACCATATATTTTCAGCCTATTCGGCAACGCGAAATTGATGTGTTCAACGTTGTTGACGAGTCGTACACAATCTCTGATGTGGACTTGGCACAATCCTTTGATGTGGCTTACTACAACTACACTGACGAAACGGAAGCACTCATTTTCCCTCGTGGCGGTTGGGTGCCCGAGGTTGCCGTCTACCAGGTTGAGCATGGCGAAACTGTTGTATTCGATATTGCTGTTGAAGGTTATGTGACCAGTGTGAAACAGCCGGTCGCTGAGGATATTGTGACGAAAGATTATTCGGGACCGAACTCTGTATATTCGGTTTCGGGCAACGACAACCTTCCCGTGGCTGCCGACTTTTGGAACGACTTTGGCGGCAAAGTTAGTTTTGAGATAGTAGAAAACGGCACCATTGTGAGGGTTACCATTGTCGGGCCAGAGTTTGAAAACCTTTCCCCGTACAGTATTGCGATAAGCGACGGGTCCACCTCGTACTCGACGCTACGTATCGTCGGCGATGGTGTGTTCTCTGACCGGAAAATATTGAACATTACTACCGGGTTGACGCAAGCTTTGGCATCCACCGAAGTTGGTACTGAAATTGACAACATCCATGTGGACACTTTGGTGCAGGCAAGAGACTTGGGGATCAAAGCCCGCCAACAGT
>Ga0222660_1000485_pt1 | contig 17850 bp, 13 predicted proteins | sample AntAcemetagen549_FD_179832 | JGI IMG/M metagenome (GOLD analysis project Ga0222660, IMG submission 179832) | Saline water microbial communities from Ace Lake, Antarctica - #549 | ecosystem: Environmental > Aquatic > Non-marine Saline and Alkaline > Saline | place: Antarctica: Ace Lake...
ATGGGAGGAGGCGATACGGAAGCACCTGCGCCCGGAACTGGTGAACCGGCTGACGAAAATCGTGCCTTTCAATGCTCGGGGAATGGATGCGGCGAGGGAGATTTTGATGAAACTGGTCGCCGAATTGAATGCGCGGCTTGCGGATCGCGGCGTGACCGTTGAGCTGGATGAAAGTGCCGCGGAGCTGATCCTACGGGAAGGTTACAACGAAGAATACGGGGCGAGGAATCTGGAGCGGGTGATGGATAGCCTGGTGGGGATGCTGATCGCGGAGGCGCTGCTGGGCGGGAAAGTTGCAGACGCGGAGAAGATCCGACTGGAAGTGGTCAATGAGCGTATGAGGATCGTCGGCAAGGATGCGAAGTGAAGATCGACCTGCGAAAGGCATGGCGGATGCAATCCGCCGCCACAAAGCATCCATAAAATCGGCTCCGCATTTTTTTGATTCGCTCTATTTTTATGTTGACGATGGCTCGATATCCATATCTCCTCCCGGCAGCAACTAACCGCACCGATGAAACACCTATCCGCCCCAACGATCAATCCGAGTTACCTGTCATGGACAGGTTCGGCGGATGTTTCGATGCGCGGGAATCACCGCGAAACGCTCCTACAAGGAGCCGTCATTGGCTTTGAGCCATGCCCCGCCGGAAGCCGGTTGCGACACGAGAGTGTCTAGAATCCCTTTTTCAAGAAGGACTTCAGCAGCCCCGCTTCCACCACGGAACCGGGGCTTTTTCATGCCCTGATTTTCCGAACCGATTTTTTCACACGAACCCCAACTTCCCGAATGCCCATAGAATCCGCCGGCCAAGCACCGGACACCACGCATCCCTGATCCGTTTCCCACCTGAGTTTGGGAGATATGGAAATAATTATTACTACCCGGAAAAACAACCATTCCGGGTCATGGCACCACTGTATCTATCAATATGACTATTTCCATAATACATATCAAAACCGTTCTTGTGCTCAATCGGCACTGGCTGCCGGTTTCCGCGATTTCCCCTGCTGATGCATTCTGCCACATGGTCGCCGGAACTGCGGATTCCCTGCTCATTTCCGAAGGTTCGATGGTCACTCTTCCTTGGGACGAATGGCGCATTCTGCCTGTCGGTGGATCGGGTGGGATCGGAACGAAAGCCGGTCCCGTAAGGTTGCCAACCGTTATCGTACTCCGGAAATTTCACGGCCTGCCAATCTGCCGGCCTTCATTCGGATTTCGGGCACTCTGGGCGCGGGACGGCGGACGCTGCCAATACAGCGGACGCAAGCTCGCGGTGCACGAGGCGGATATCGATCACATCCTCCCACGCTCGCGTGGAGGTAGGAACGATTGGGAGAACTGCGTCATTTCCGACCGGAACATCAACCGTAGGAAAGCTGCAAGAACTCCCGACGAAGCGGGCCTGCGCCTGATCCGTAATCCCACCAGACCCCGGCCCGTGCCGGTTTCACACACCATCGAAAACACTTACCAAATCAACGACTGGAAACAGTTCCTGCCTAACGGAACGCGGACTTTAGTCCGCACGAATCAATCTGCGGACTAAAGTCCGCGCTCCCATTATATGAAACTACTGACATCACAAGACCTGATTGCTGCCGGGTATGAACCGGGGCCGATCTTTAAAATCCTTTTCGCGAAAATCGAAGAGTATGAAACACGCGGGATCAAGGATCCGAAATACGCTCTCAAATTGCTGAAACGCGATTGCGGGGAGCCTGTAAAGAAACTGAAAAAGCGCACGGAATCCCTTCCATTCAGCGAAGCGATTTCTCCCGCGAACGCAGAGGAACGTGATAACGTGGAGAAGGTTCGCCGCCAGATGAATCAACTTCTGCGCACGCCTGTCATTTCCTCCGGAGTGATCCTGCCTGATGCCTGCCCCGCCGGGATGGCAGAGGCGGTGATCCCGGTCGGCGCCGCCGTGGTTGCGGAAAACGCGATCATTCCTTCGGCACACTCGGCGGATATCTGCTGCTCCATGTATGCGACGTTCTACGATGAGCGTAGTAGTGTTGCCTCGGAAATTGACGATCTGAAATCGGTGACGAACTTCGGGCCGATCCCCCGTGCCCATGATGAAAATGTCTACGATCCTGTGCTCGACGAAGATGTGTGGGACAATCCTTTCCTCAAGGGATTGGAGAATCGTGCCCGCATGCATCTTGCCGACCAGGGAGACGGAAACCATTTCGCCTATATTGGTGAGATGTCCATCACCCCGGAGTTCATCGGGATGCTGAAGATCACCGGCTATGTCGATCTCGCTGAAAGGCTGCAATCTGCGGATCCTTGTGAGACGAGGAAACTCCGGGTTCTGGTCACCCATCACGGATCACGAAGCATCGGCGCGCACCTCTACAAACGTGGACAGATCGCGGCGGAGAAGCACACTGCAAAGGTTGCCGAAGGTATTCCGAAAGCAGCTGCATGGCTGGATGCGACAACTGATACCGGGCGTGATTACTGGGATGCGCTGCAATACATCGCGCGGTGGACGCTGGCTAACCACAAGGCCATTCATCGTCGTTTTATCGAGAAAATCGGTGGCACCGCGATCGCTGAATTCGGGAACGAGCACAACTTCGTCTGGAAGCGTGGCGACCTTTTCTATCATGGAAAAGGTGCGACTCCGGCGTGGAAGGATGACCAAGGCCGTCCGAAGCTCGGCCTGATTCCGCTGAACATGGCGGAGCCTATCCTGATGGTGCTTGGAGCTGACAACGAAGAGTTCCTTTCCTTCGCTCCTCACGGCGCGGGGCGGAACATGTCGCGCACCGCGTTGATGCGGAAGTTCCCGGAAGAGGCGGATCGCGCCCGTATCCTTGCGGAAAGCACTGATGGGATCGATGTCCGTTGGTTTTCCGATAAGCCGGATCTCAGCGAATCACCGATTGCCTACAAGAACGCAGCTGATGTGAAACGTCAGATCGGCGAGTTCGGGTTGGCGGAAGTGGTTGCTGAAATCCATCCGCTCGGGTGCATTATGGCGGGTCACATCGATCCGCCATGGCGCTCGCGCAAAGAGCAACTGAGCCCGAAGCAGCTCCGTCAGATCGAACATCGGGCGGAGCGACGGAAGACGAAGCAGGGGCTGGAGGATTTGAGTGGCGACTGAAGTCGGCGCTCCGTTACTTCACGCGCTGGGAGAAGCGCTTGATGTAGTTGTAGTCGCCGCCTTTCATATCTTTTCCTTCGGCCCAGTCGTCGGGAAGTTTTTCGAGGAGGTCGAGGCGCCGGATCGTATTGAGTAGATGAAGTAGTGACGAGGGATCCATTTCAGATGTGATGTCGGCGACGAGTGCTTTCGAGGCGAGGTCTTCTTTTCCCCACTTGAAAAGAGCTTCGGCGGCGGTGGTCCGTACGACCGGACTGGAGTCGTTGAGCAGTGGCGTCACGGCGTCAACTTCGGCGGCGGCCTTGTCGCCAAGAGCCAGCATGCCGGTTACCGCCCAATATCGTTTCACAGGATTGCCGGACGAAAGGGCCTTGTGCAAAGCGGGGAGGTCGGCTTCAGCCATCGAGGTGGCTTCGAAAGCCAAGTCGAGGATCTCGTTGAATTCGAATTCGCTGCTTTGCACGGTGTCGGCGATGGTCGAATTCTCGGCGAGTGTATCGAACATCGGCTCGGGGACGAGGCCGGTGTCCCTGATCTCTTTCATGGTTTCCTTGAGGCGTGCGCGGAGGGCCTTTAGTTTCGCGGCGTGCGCGGGATCGGCGGCGAGGTTGTTGATTTCCCAAGGGTCTGCGGCGAGGTCGTAGAGTTGCTCGGAAATGACCGGTGGCTCCCAGAGTGCCTTGTGAACACCTGTTAACTTGCCCTCTTTCCAAGCTTTTTCATATGCGACCCAACCTGGTTGGCCGAACTGGTAGAAGGAGTAGGGAGCAAGCGGGAGGTGGGGATTGAAATTACGGATGTATTTCCATTTTCCATCGGTCAGGCCGCGACGCATGCCGTAGAGTTCGTCGAAGCGGTCGGCAAACAGGAACTCCATCTCATCGGCGGAGGGTTCCTTGCGTTTTGAGCCGAGGAATGCGCGGCCCTGCATCTGCTCCGGCACATCAATTCCAGCAATGGATAGGAAAGTCGCGGCCATATCGACGAAGGAGACAGGCTCTTCCACGCGTTCGCCCATCTTGAATGGGGAGAGGGTTTGGAGTTTTTCCGGCACGCGGACGATGAGTGGGATACTGACTCCCGTTTCCTCGAGGTAGCGCTTGCCGCGCGGAAGAACTCCGCCGTGGTCCGAGGCGTAGAAAACGATTGTGTTGTCTGCGAGACCGGTATTTTCAAGGTCGTCGAGGATTTTACCCACCTCTGCGTCCATTTGCGTGATGCGATCGTGGTAGCGGGCGTAGTCCTTACGGATTTCCGGGAGATCGGGGAGATATGGCGGGAGATCGATTTCTTCGGGCTTCAGGCGTTTCGGCTCGGCGGCTCCTTTGCTGAAAAGGGAGCTTTCGTGGGTTGAATGGAGATTGAAAATAGCAAAGAAGGGCGTTCCATCCGGGCGGTTCTTGTAGTGGGCCTTGCCGGAGGATTCGTCCCAATAGGAAGAATCCTTGCCCTTGAAGTTGTAGTCCGTTTTCGAGTTGTTGGTGCAGTAGTAACCGGCGTCGCGGAGGTATTCGACATTTGGGCGGTATTTTTCGGGAATCACGTGGCGGGATCGCATGTGCTGGGTGCCCATGGTTGGTGAGTAAGCACCGATCAGGATCGTGGCACGGGCGACGGCGCAGACCGGAGCGTTCGAGTAGGCGTGTTCGAAAAGAACACCCTCTTTTGCAAGGGCATCGAGTCGCGGGGTCTGTGCCTGTTCGTTTCCGTAGCATCCGAGCCAGTGGGAGGAGTTGTCCTCGCTGACGATCCATACGATGTTGGGCTTCTCCTGGGCGGTGAGGATGGAACAGAGGGCGAGTGAGAGGAGGAGTTTTTTCATTCTAGGGAAATACAATTCAGTAAGCAGGCTAAGCGGTTCCTTTAATACGGTCGAGGACGGAGTTTCCTTGTCCGAGGCTTTGAATTACTGCAAACAAAGGGATCTAATTTATGAAACCGTCAAGTGCATTGTTCATTCCCATCGCCCTACTGCTTACGGCGGGAACAGCCTCGGCCGGGATGACGGTGGTGACGCTTACGGAGATAGCGGCTGCGCGGCTGGATGCGCTGTCGTTTTTTCTGTTCACGTATCTTGTGATCTCCTGGGTGGTGAAAGGGATCTGGAACCAGCTCGGGAAATCCTTTCCATTGCTCCCACGGGTCAGATACCGCGAGGCTCTCGGGGTGGTGTTCGTGAGCGGGCTGCTTTTTTACGTGGTGCTGACGATGATTTCCGGCGCCCGGGAGTTGCTGACGCCGGGCGCGTGGGAGAAGCATGGGAGCGGGTATCGCTTGCGCGGCGAGGAGGTCGCGAGCCTCAGCAAAGCCGAGAGGCGCGAGGCGATGGTAGCTCTCAAAAACGCGATCTGGGAATATGCGAAAACCAGCGGCGGAAAAGTGCCCTCCGGCCCCTTCGGCGGGGAGATCGACGCACGGCTGTGGGACTTCGCGGAATCCGGGATATATGCGCTCGTGCCGGGGGTTAAGCCGGGCGGCGGGCGGGAAGTCCTCGTCTATGAGCCTTCCTCGGCGGGCGGACGGAGGTTTGTCCTGCTGGCGGACGGCACCATCGAAGACCGCGCCGAGGGCGATCTGAAACGGGAACTCGATGAGATGATCCTGAGATGAGTGGGGAGACGAAACCATCGCTGGCGTATCGCGTGGCGAAGAAGGTCCTCTTCGCTATTTTCCTGCTGTTTTTGGCCATCGTGGTTTTTGGGATTGGGGGGCGGCTCGCTTTCATCATCGAGTTGCCCATTCGTTTCTTCTTGGGCTGGGCATTCCACGCATGGAAGGCACTGCCGCCGTTTTTCGGAAAATGGGAGGCTGCGGTTCTCCCCGCCGGCTGCCTCGTTGTGGCAGGGCTTTTGGTTCACCGCTTCATCATCAGGTGGGCCAGCGAGAAGCGGCCCGCACTGGAATGGCGTGCGAAACACACTGCGGCGGTGATGTCCCTGCTCTTCCTTTGCAGCGCGGCGGCGATCGCCACCAGCGGGATTTTTCACCAGTTTTTCTGGCTGGCGGGTGGAAAGGTGATCGAGAGCAATAGGAGGACGGATGTTACTTTGGCCATAAGCAACGGCAGGCAACTGATGCTGTATCTATTGGAATACGAAGTTTTGAAAGGCCGGTATCCGGAGTCCTTCGAGGAGCTGGCAGCTGAATTTGAAAGTGAAACCGGAGTGCTTCGGCGACTGTCGTGGGTTGATACCGGTGATAGGAACGTTCCAGAGCCTTGGATTTTATTGAGACCGGGTTCCGATGAGATTGCCCCGGAAGATGAACCAGTGATCGTCTCACCGCTGCTGCGTGACGGTCTAACGGTTGTTGTCGGTTTTGGAGATATGTCAGTGAGGAAGATGCCGGCGCAAAAATTGGCAGACCTGCTCGCAAGGAAACCAGAGGGACCATTCCCGGATGAATAGACTGGCACCACTTTTCCGATCTCTGCTAAAGAGTCTCCTGTGGCTCGCTGCATTCCTTGTGACCTTGTTTGTGATCTTCATCGTTGGTGCGCTTGCCTTCGATCCATTTTCAGGCAATCACCTGATTCTAGGTCGGCTGTTATTCGGGTTTGTTCCGTTTCTCAAAAGTAATTTCGCCGCGATCTCCTGGAATGCGGGGACCTGGGGGCCGGGTTTGGGCGCGTTTGTGATCGCGCTGCTGGTGGTTCACCGCTACCTGTCGGGGTGGGCGAAACGAGCTGGGCGAGAATGGAGTTTTCTCACAACTTTCTGCCTGATGATGATCGTGCCGGTTTTGTTCGTGATCTCTTTTATCGTGCCCGGCGTGCTGCTGCAGTGGGAGGCGCTGCAGGAGATTGTTTGGATTGATATCAGGTGAGAAGTTAGGTTGGGATTCGGATGGTGCGCCGTTGATGCAGATCGCGTGGCAGCAATACGTTGACTCCCAATGGACGGGGCTTGCCGTGAGAGCTGGGAACGAAGAATCCCAGCAGTCCAAAGCCTGCGGTGCTTAGAGGCTATGCCTCCAAGCTTTTCATGTCGATCCTTGGAAACACAGGCTCGGGCTTTTCGATTTGGTGGCCATCGGGGATTAGGCCCCATTTGAGTTCATCGAGTTTGAGGTCGTTGAGTTTCGGGAGTTTCAGTTGGGCGGCGAGTTTGGACGATGCTTCCGGGAGGACGGGAGAAAGTAAGATCGCGCAGTGGGCGACGGATTCCGCGAGGTGGTGGAGGACAGTGGCGAGACGGTCTTTGTTCTCGAGGTTTTTGTTCAGAGTCCATGGTTGCATGCGATCCGTGTACTGGTTGCAGTGGACCACGTGGCGGTTGAGCGCTTCGAGGGCGATGGAGACCTCGTGCTTGTCCATCGCCTTGCGGAAGGCGGCGGTGGAATCGATGAGCGATTGTTGGAGAGCGGTGTCGTCCTCGGTGAGCGGACCGCCGGGAGAGATGATTCCGTCGGTGAAACGCACGCTCATGTTCAGGGCGCGGTTGCAGAGATTTCCGAGTTCGTTGGCGAGTTCGGTGTTGAAGAGCATAACCAACCGCTCGACATCGAAATTCGCGTCGCGACCGGTGTGGATGTCGCGGACCAAGTAGTAGCGCAGGGCGTCGACTCCGAAGGTGTCTGCCAGCTCGGATGGATCGACGATGTTGCCGAGCGATTTGGACATTTTTTCACCGGAACGGTTCCACCAACCGTGGACGAGGAGTTGGGGTATTTTTTCATCGGTGAATCCGATGGCGTGGAGCATGGAGAGCCAATAGATCCCGTGGGCGGGGACCATGATGTCTTTACCGATGATATGGATCGGTCGGTCGATCCATATGCTTTCGAAATCGGGAAGAGTGGGGTCGGGGGTGAAGCCGACGAAGGAGATGTAGTTGATCAGCGCGTCGAACCAGACGTAGGTGACGAAGTCGGTATCAAAAGGAATCTCAATACCCCATTTGAGCCGCTCCTTGGGGCGTGAGATACAGAGGTCGGTGCCGGTGTTTCTATCGAGGGCGTTGATCAGCTCGGATTTGCGGAAGCCGGGGAGGATGGTGTCTTCGGATTTCTCGAGAAACTCGCGCAACCATGGAGTGTGATCGGAAAGCTTGAAGTAGTAGTTTTCCTCCTCGATTTCGGTGACCTCACCCCATTCGGGACCGAAGTTTCCCGATTCGTCGCGGTCACGGTCGGTGAGGAACTGTTCCTGACGCACGGAGTAGAAACCTTTGTAGGATTTCTTGTAGATCTGGTCTCGGGAATGGAGATCGGTGAGGATTGACTGGACGCAGGCGATGTGCCGGGCATCCGTGGTCTCGGCCCATCCATCGAACTCGACACCGATTTTTTCCCACAGCGCGCGGAAACGGGCGGTGACGGTTTTTACGTATTCTTCCGGTGAAATCCCTTCTTTTTCCGCGGTCTGCTGGACCTTCTGGCCGTGTTGATCGACACCGGTAAGGAAAAATACTTCTTCGCCAGCGAGGCGGCGGTAGCGGGCGATGACGTCGGCGAGGACTTTTTCGTAGGCGTGGCCGATGTGGGGGGAGCCGTTGGTGTAGTCGATGGCGGTGGTTAGGAAGAACATAATTTTCAATTTTCAAATCTCAACTTTCAAAGAAGAGCCGTGGGTTTGAACCGTTATGGAATAAGTTTAGCGGACAACCTTCCCGCCCATGGAGAGGATGCGGGAGTTGGCTTTGGCGGCTTCGGCTTCGGGGATGTTGCCGAGGCGGACGTAGATTTGGGAGAGGGCGGTCCAGGCGAGGAGGTCGTTGGGTTCGAGGGAGGTGGCTTGGAGGGATGCGCCGAGTGCTTCCTTGAGGTGATCGGTTTTCATGAGCGCCATGGAGAGCGCGTGCCAGGAATCGAAATGTTCGGGATCGATTTCCACGCATTTCCGGTAGAGTGCGGTGGCTTCGTCGAGTTCACCGAGGGCGAGGTGGCCGTTGGCGTCGTCGAAAAGAGTTTGTAGGGAATCGCTCAAAATTCAGCTTTAAGCCTCAAAGTAGAGGTTGGTGGCACGGCTTGTGAAAAAAGAATTGGGAAACCCTTCTCCTTACTGGCGGTAGAGCTGCTGGACGTCGGCCGCTACGTATTTTTCGTTCAACCATGAAACGAAGGCGGAGATCTTGTTACTTTCCGCAGCTCGCTGCATCTGCGAATCAACCATGGCTTCTGAGTTCTCGTTGGCAACAACCTCACGACTTTTGACAAGAATGATAAACGCGCGGTCGGCTTCGAGGACAGGGTCGGCGATTTTGCCGGCGTCGGTGTATTTAGAGGCGTCGAAGATATTCGAAGGTGCCGTGGTGGTATCGGGTTGGAAGCTACTGGTGACGTCTGAAAGGCTGACAGTTTCGTTTTCGATGCCTGCTGCTTTGGCTGCTTCAGCGAAGTCCTTCCCTTCGACCAGCGATGCTTCTATGCTAGTGACAGCCTCGTCGGCTGCTATTTTGAGAGCTGAGGCAGCTTTTTCCGCGATCAGGCGGGCGCGGGCCTCGGCGCGGGCTTCCTCATAAGTCTGGGTGCGGCTTTCCTCGATTTCTTCGAGACGTGCGACGACCCATTCGTTTTCTCCGACCGGGATGGCGGGGGAAATTTTCGAGAACGGATCGGATGTGATAACCATGCGGAATAGTTCATCGGCGGCAGTTCCTTGGGAACTGGAAGAGCGAAGAGGGGCGCTAAGAGGGGCAGGTGCCTCCCCCACTGCGAAAAACTCCGTGGTCGTCAGTTCCCAACCGTCTTCTTCCGCAAGCTCGTTGAAGTTGAGTTCTTTCTTGCTCTCGAGTTTGTATAGGAAATCGTCTACTTTCTCATCCGTTCCAAGCTGGGCAAGGCGTCGGGCCTCGGCGATCGCGGCCTCTCGGTTGGCGACCTTGATTTCGTATTCCGCTTTTTGCTCGTCTGAAGCGTCGGCTGCGAGCGGAGCGATTTCCGCAGGCGCGTCAGGTATCACAGGCTTGGCGGCTAGATAAGTGAATTTGCGTCTTTCCGGGGTTTTGAACGCATCCTGCACGGTTTCCCAAAAGATTTTAATTTCCTCTTCGCTTGGATCGATTTTTTCCTCGATCGGATCAATATCAATGCGTGCGATGTCTGTGCTGATTCGTTGGTTCTCGATAGCTGCGTTCTTGGCGACAATATTGGGATCACTCGTCAGGCCGGAGCCCAGAATATCGTTGAGCTTGCCTTGCGTGATGATATCCGATGCGAGCTCCCGGATATCGACTTCCGTCAGGCCGAGGCGGCCGATGCCCTTTTCGATGAAATTGCGGTAAGCTTCCTGGGAGAAAGCGCCATCCGGGCCTGCGAATACGCGGAGTTGGCGGATGAAAGTATCGATCTCATCATCACCGGGATAGATTCCGAATTCTTCCTTGGCAGTGCGGAGAAGGATGCGGTTGACGAAGAAGTTCTCGATTGCCTGATCTTGCGACTGGGCATTACCAGAGAGGCTGAAGAGAAAAGTGTAGAGCTGAAAATCTCCGGACTGGGCAAGTGACTGTGTTAGCTCGTAAGAAGAAGAGCCGAGATTCCTGTATTCCTTATCCGTATAGTTGCGGCCGGCGATTTTAAGAATTGATGGACCTCCGCTTGCGGCACGTATGGAACTGGAGTCCAAGAAGATGAATCCAATGATGACGAGGACGAAGAGGACGATGATGAGTCCGGTGTATTTACGAAGATTTTCGATCATGGCGCGAGTGCTGGGCGGGAGAGTTAAGCGGGAAAACGGGAAGTTGAAACCCTAAATTTCGCAAAGAATAAGGCTGAGTGTGGGATTTTGGGAGCGGTGAACCAAGAGTTCGCCACGAATTAATCTTTCATCGTCCTTTTGCAACCCTTCGCTAAATCGGATGTGGGCTTTTAAGTGCGGCAGATCATTCGTCGCGCAAGTAGCCGCGGTGGATGGCCACGGCGACGGCTTCGGCCCGGTCGGCGGCGTGTAGTTTTGTGAAAATGATTTTCAGATGCGACTTCACGCCATCCTCGCTGATGCCCATCTGAGTGCCGATCTCGCGGTTGGTGAGTCCTTTTGCCAACCAGCCGAGCACCTCGGCCTGGCGCGCGGAGAGTTCGTCGGCTCCTTGGATTTCGTCCATGCGTGCCGTGATTTCGCGGGCGAAATAGTTCTCGCCACGGTGGACTGCATGGATCGCGGCGATCAGTTCATCCGCTGGGGCGTTTTTCACCAGATATCCGGCCGCGCCCGCGCCGATCGCACGATGGATGTCTTGGTCGGTGTCGAAGGCGCTCAACATGAGGATACGCGCTTCGGCGAATTCGGAGCGGATACGCCGGGTAGCTTCCACGCCGTCGATCTCGGGCAGGCGCAAGTCCATCAGCACGACGTCCGGATGGAGCCGCCGATACGCTTCGACAACTTGCAAGCCATCTTCGGCAAAGCCGCAGAGCTCAATCGATGGCTCGAAGTCGAACAAGGAGGCGAGGCCGAGGCGGACTACGTGGTGGTCGTCGGCGAGCAGGAGGCGCATGGGTTTTGAGGGTTTCATGGTCAGGGTTTTTCAGGCTGGGCGCGGAGGGGGATTGATGCCCGGATGGTGGTTCCCCGACCGGGTGTGCTGTCGATCTCAAATTGTCCGTGGAGACGGCGGGCGCGCCCGCGCATGCCTTGCAGCCCGAAGTGGGTGGGATCGGCTCCGGCAGCCGCACCGGATTCGAAGCCGCAGCCGTCGTCGCTTACCGAGAGAATCACTTCGTCCGCGGCAAATTCCACGACGGCTTCGGCGTTCTCGGCGGACGCGTGTTTCACGGCATTGCTGAGCGCCTCCTGGGCGATGCGCAGCACGGCATGGGCGACGCTGTCCGGTAGATCGATTGCCGTGCCGACGGAGCGGCACGAGACCGTTGGGTTTGTTCCCGGACAAAGGTTTGCCGCAATCGCCTGAAGAGAGCCGAGGAGGTCTCCGGTATCGAGCAGTCCCGAGCGCAGGTTCCACAGGGTGCGACGAACCTCATCGCGGGAGGAGTCGAGGATCTGTCCGGCCAAGCCCAGATGGCGTGAGGATTGTTCCGGGCGCACGTCGAGCGCGCGCCCTGCGGCCTCAATCTGAAGGGAGACACCGGTCAACCCCTGCGCAAGTGTGTCGTGCAACTCCTCGGCCATGCGCGTGCGTTCCTCGGTGCGTGCTTCGGCCATGCGGCGACCGCCCATTTCTGCGGCCAGCGCCGTGCCCCGCTCCTGCACCCTGCGCCTGAGGGTATGCACCCATGCCAATGCCAGGAAAAGCAGGGCTCCCACAAGCCCCATCACCATCCATTGCCGTTGCGGCGTCCACCATGAGGCCGACTCGACCACCGTGAGGTCTGCCGGACTTCGGGGAAACAGGCGGAGGCCGGTTGGCAGGGTGAAATTTTCAACCAATTCGCTGGCGGGATAGTCCAGCTCGCAGACGCCCGCAATCCGGATGACACTGCCCCGCCTCGGGAGTTCGGGCATATCCGGCGGCAGGCGCACCTGGGCCGCGACACCATCTTTTACCAGCGACAGCCATCGCCCGTCCGCATCCTCGCCGTCCAATTCCAGAACCCCTCCCAGCTCGACCAGACGACCGTGTAAGTCCACGAAAGGCGTTTTCTCGAAAGGCAGCCTCATCAGCTCCGGCAAGGGTGTCTGGAGCCGCAGCGGAACCGGTGGCGGCACACTGCCGATCTTGCGCAGGATGGCCTGATGGACTTCCGAGAAATGTGCTCCCGGCACGATGAATCCAGTTGCCTCGATCCGGTCGCCCGGCTGGAACTCGGTGGGGTCTGAGGTGACGATTTTCACGCCTCGTCCTTCCTTCTCTATATATAAATGCGAGCCAGGACGGCAGAAAGTGACCGTTCCCGTGATTTTCTTACGGTGTGGCATGAGCTCATGCGGCGTGAACGCACGCAGGTTGTCGAGGGGGGTATCCGCCACCGCAAAGGGATCCTGCGGCGGCGCATTGATCACGGTTATTTCGGATAGTCCATTCACATGCAGCCTCGCTCCCACAGGTTCGCCACGGTGGTTGAAAATGTGGAGGCACACCCCACGGAACTCGACCACGGCGTCGATCAACCCGGTGGGAAGGACATCATCTTCTTTTTCCAGGCGGACGGTGAAACGACCGTGCGGGGTGCCAATTTGCAGCAGCCAGTAATATTTCGAACCGGGGAATGGCTTCACTGCCTGCACAACCCCTTGGATGCGAACCCATTGGCTGGAGAGGCGACCGCTGGACATCTCGATCAGGTTCACGATCGGTGCGTCGGGCAATTCCCCGCTACCGAGCCACTCGATACGGGATGGCACGATCGTCGGCGCGACGAAGCTTTCTATCACCTCTCCCGTCACCCGCACCCGGTCGCCGGGGACGATTCTGCGATCCGGCAACACGCCTTCAGGACCTGCATCATTCCGGCTCACATCGACGAACATTGCCGCGCCGTCCTGCCACAACAGCAGGCGCCGGCCATTGGTAGCCAGCGTGCTCACCGCGATGCCCTCGATCCGTATTTCCGGGCGTTCGGCGAGTTCCGCCGTGGTCATTTCCCGCAGCCCGGCGATCGTGTGCGCAGTTCTCTCACCGGCAGCCATGGCAATGTTACAGAGAACCAGAAACCAGAGCACGATGCGGCTGTGGAAGCCATACATGCGGAAGGCCGATTCTTGGGTGCTCATTCACGTACATTACGCTCCCGTTATCGTTCGAGCGTCAATCCTTCGTTGCCCGTGGCCAATGCCGTGTATTGCGACTCAACCGTGAACCAAGCCTACCCAGCCACTGAATTATGAAGGTAACAAATTCACAATATCATGTAATAGATGATTTACCCTAAGTTGAAGCGAATTGGCAATCGGTCGAAAAGAAAAAATTTTCCTCCAATCTGAAAGTTACACTTAAATTTAGAAGTAACTGAGTAGATATGAGTAACGACGATTTGGCTGCTGTTAAGAGGCTTCATTCTGTTTATGCGGAAATGAAGGAGGAGATCGGGCAGGTGATTGTCGGCCAGCAGGAGGTGGTCGAGCAGGTTCTGATGGCCATTGTCTGCCGGGGGCATGCTCTGCTGGTGGGGGTGCCGGGGCTGGCGAAGACTCTCCTGATTTCGACTTTGTCCGAGGCGCTGGATCTGAGTTTCCGCCGGATCCAGTTCACGCCGGACCTGATGCCGACCGATATCACGGGGGCGGACGTGTTGGAAGTGGACCAGGAAAGCGGGCGGCGCGGCTTCCGGTTCGTCCAAGGCCCCATCTTTGCGAACATGCTGCTGGCGGACGAGATCAACCGAACCCCGCCGAAAACGCAGGCGGCCCTGCTGGAGGCGATGCAGGAGCATCATGTCACGGTCGGCGAGAAGACGATGAAGCTGCCGAATCCGTTCTTTGTGCTCGCGACGCAGAACCCGATTGAGCAGGAGGGCACTTATCCGCTGCCCGAGGCACAGTTGGATCGGTTCCTTTTCAACATCATCGTTGACTATCCGAGCGAGGACGAGGAGCGCGAGATCATCCGCCGGGTGACGAGTCCTTCGGACGTCAAGATCACGGCGCGGATGCACGCGGAGGAGATTGTCCAGTTGCAGGACATCGTGCGGCGGGTGCCGGTGGGCGATCACGTCATCGAATTCGCGGCGTCGCTTGCGCGGGCCACGCGGCCAAAGGAGGCGAATGCACCGGACTTCGTCAAGGAGTTGGTGGCATGGGGAGCCGGGCCGCGGGCGGGGATCGGGCTGATTTCCGCAGCGAAGGCGCATGCTGTGTTACGGGGGCGATTCCATGCCACCACCGGCGATGTCGCCGCGGTGGCGGCGCCGGTGCTGCGACACCGGGTGTTGACTACCTTCAACGCGGAGGCGGCGGGAGTCGATAGCGACGAGATCATCGCCCGCTTGATCAAGGAGCTGGCACCGAAGGAAGAGATATCCGTGTAAAGTCCGCGCTTCACCCAACATACGATGTCCTCTCCGCTTTCCCTGCCACCCTGCATGAGCCTCCTGCCCGAGGAGACGATGGGTGTGTTGCGCCGCCTCGACTGGATGGCGCGGCGCCGGATGCAAGGGACTCTCAGTGGACGTCATACAAGCCCAGACAAGGGGGTATCGGTGGAGTTTGCAGAGCACCGATCCTACGTCCCAGGCGACGATCCGCGGACGCTCGACTGGAAGATCATGGCGCGCAGCGACAAGGATGTTGTGCGGCAGTATATCGAGGAAACGAACCTCCGCGTCACGCTGGCGGTCGATGTGAGCGGCTCGATGGCCTACACCGGCGACAAGGCGGCGATGCTCGACGGAAAGCCTTTGTCAAAATTCGATTACGGGCGGCATCTGGCGGCGGCCTTGTCCTACTTGTTCATCAAGCAGGGGGATGCGGCAGGGTTGGTGACCTTCGATAAGGCCGTGCGGGAGTTCCGCCGGGCGACCGGGAGGCCGAGCCAGGTGCGGCGGATCCTTGAAGTCCTGCACGAGACCGAGCCGGGCGAAGACACCGATGCGGCGGGGGTGCTGCACGACGTAGCGGAGCGCATCCCGATGCGAGGCTTGGTAATTCTGATCAGTGACCTCTTCGACGATCCGGGGAAGATCGTGGAGGCGCTGCACCACTTCGATTTCCGGCAGCATGAACTGGTCATTTTCCATGTCCTTGCGGAAGAGGAACTGTCGTTTCCGTTCAACGGCTACCAGCAGTTCCGCGATCTCGAGAAGGTCTCACCGCTGATGCGGATCGACCCGCAGGCGGTGCGCGCCGCCTATCTCGACCGGATGCGGGCGTTTCTCAAGACGGTCGAAGGTGCCTGCGGAAACCTGCGGGCCGACTATGTGCCGGTGAACACGCGGCACAGCCTGAAGCGAACGCTCCTGAGCTATCTCGGACGCCGGATGCACGCAAAGCGAGGTAAGTAACAATGCTCTTTCTGAATCCATGGCTTTTGCTGGCGCTCGCCGGGGTTTCGATCCCGGTGATCCTGCACCTTGTGCGCCGGCAGGCGGCGAAGCCGATGGACTGGGGAGCGATGCGCTTCCTGCACGACACGCTCTCCGAACGGCGGCGGAAAATGGAGTGGGAAGACCTGCTCCTGATGGCGGCGCGCTGTCTGTTGCTGGCACTTGCGGCCCTGGCGATTACACGGCCGTTCGTGCCGCCGGATTCGACGGTGCCGTGGATGTTCGTGCTGCCGGCGGCCTTGCTGGCGATCGCTGCCTTCGGAGCTTCGTTCGTGCTGGCGAGCAGGAAAATGCGGCTCCTGCTGCGATTGGGCGCGGCGGCATTGGCCTTTGTCGCGGCTGGCCTCGTGTTCCTCGAACATACGCTGAACCTGAAACGCTTCGAGGGCAGCGGTCGGCGGGACGTGGCGATCATCATCGACGCCTCCTCGTCGATGACCCGCGAGACCTTGGCAGGCAATGTCTTTGAAGAAGCGCGGGAAGAGGCGAAGCGGATCGTCGGGGACGCCCCACGGGGGACATCGTTTGTCATCGTGTCGGGCGGCCCCTCACCGAGGGCGCTCACGAGCACGCCGCTTACCCACCGGGCGGATGTGCTGGAGCAACTCGCCGCGCTCAAGCCGGTGGGTGGAACATTCCGTGCCCACGAAGCGCTCGGGGTGGCGACGCTGGCCTTGGCGGAGGGCAACAATAGCGCGAAGCAGATCATCGTATTGACGGACGGTCAGCGACACGGTTGGCGGTTTGGCGACGCCGGGGCGTGGCAGACGCTTGAGGAGGCGTGGGACAGCCTGCCGCAGAAACCGAAGCTCCTGTTGCGCCGCATCGGGACCAAGGAAACGTTGCGCAACGCAGGCATCTCCGGGGTGGTTTGCAACCGTCGCTTGGTCGGAACCGATCGTCCGTCGGTGGTGCGGGTAAGCGTGGAGAACACGGGCACAGAGCCGGTGACCCCGGGTGCGGTGACGCTTGAGGTCGAGGGTCAACTGGTCGGCAGCGAGTCGCTCGGCATGCTGGTGCCGGGCCAGAGCGAGACGGTCGAGTTCACGCACAAGTTCACGACCGAGGGGCCACAGGCTCTGGTGGCACGCCTCGATGCGCGGGACGAGGTGCCGGACGACGATAGGGCCGAACATATCGTGACGGTGCGCAAGAAGGTGCGTGTGCTGTTGGTCGATGGGAACCCTTCCGGAGCGTTCTTTGACCGGGCGGCAGGTCACACGGCGCTGGCGTTGGCACCAACCGGTGCACTGCTCATGGGGCGCGATCCCGGCGATGGATTCCTCATGGATCCGCGGGTGGTCGCGGCACCAGACCTGTCGGAGGGCGATTTCGACGAAGCCGATGTGATCGTGCTGGCGGACGTGCCGCGCTTGCCTTCGATCTTGGCGTCCAAGCTAACAGATCGCTTGGCCGGTGGCATCGGGCTGGTCGTGATCGCGGGACCGAGGAGCGACAAGGATTTCTACAACCAATGGACAGTGCCGGACGGGCCACTCATGCCGCTGGAACTAGGAGAGGAGACCGGAAACCCCAAGGGTGTCTCTCCTGCCCCGGCGACCTTCCAGCATGAGTCGCTTGCGCTCTTCCGCGACGAAGCCGCCTCCGATCTCGGGCAGGCGGTGATCCAGCGTTGGTGCAAGGCCGAAACGCGGCCCGGTTCCGGAGTGGTCGGCGCGGGGTTTTCCAACGGCGATCCGTTTCTGGCGGGCCGCATCTACGGGCGGGGTCGTTGCCTGATGCTGTCCTGTGCCCTCGACCGGCGTTCGGGCAACCTGCCGGCGCGAACTTCCTTCGTGCCTCTCGTGCACGAACTCGTCTCATGGGCGGCCGGTGGCGGGCC
>Ga0222660_1000498_pt1 | contig 17715 bp, 40 predicted proteins | sample AntAcemetagen549_FD_179832 | JGI IMG/M metagenome (GOLD analysis project Ga0222660, IMG submission 179832) | Saline water microbial communities from Ace Lake, Antarctica - #549 | ecosystem: Environmental > Aquatic > Non-marine Saline and Alkaline > Saline | place: Antarctica: Ace Lake...
TTGAATACACACACTTAATGAAAGGAACAACATGAACAATTTATTTCAAAACATATGGAGCCCTTGGCAACTACAACGGGTACAACAACTGATTACAGGAGGAGACATGCCTTGGTTTGTGTGCATAACAGACTACTACGGAGATGGAGAAACAGTGCATCTGGGCAATCACAAGTGGCAGCACATTGCCTATCACAAAGATCTCAGCCAAACACACCTTGCTCCGTACTTAGAAATGGCTGTGGGAGATGCACTGAGTAGATCGGGCCAAACTGACATTGACATTATTAGAATACGATGTAGTGTAACAGGAATGACTCCTGAAAATCATATAGCAGACCCGCATGTCGATACCGATTTTGCACACCGCACTGCACTGTTCTATCTCAATGACTGCGACGGCGACACTATTATGTACAAAGAAAGGTTTGACCCTCAACGAGGATTAGATCAAACGGAATATTATAAACAACATATAAAAACACCTACAGTGGACTATACTATTACACCACGAGCAAATCAAATGGCCTGGTTTGATGGCCTAACATACCATAGCTCAAATAGTCCAACTAACTCATCTCAGCGATTTATAATTAACGTAAATTACACAGCTCGCGATTCAGAACAAGCGCGAAGCGCCCAGCGCTAGATCCGCACAGCCGCGAAGCGGTTAACGCTTTTTTAAATACAGCGTTAACTCTGCGCATACAGCTACTTAAATAACTTTGATAGCCCGCACTATACCTCAACATCTAAACACGCTGTACGAAGCGCACGTGCAGCCCTAGACGCCATTATAAATCCACTCTAGCCACACTAAATCTACGGTCATTTGAAAGTGCTAGCTGTGCCAACACACAGTGCGCACTTGACACAAACTCTAGACAGTTATAACTAGGCTGAGTGCACTCTATGTTATTGTTGATGAACAAGTCTATTGACAGTGCATACACAAGCGCGTCAATAGCTTGATGGTTAGTAATAGTGTCAAAGTTGAATTGCAAGGTGTGTGCATGCGTGTGTATTGTATCAATTGTGTTCATACCGTATTTAACAGTACTTGCACACAGTAAGAATCCTATTCTTACCTTGTAGCTGGACCGAACACTCGCAGTAAGCTACTAACGTACACAGAGAAAGAGCTAAAGCTCTACAGCTCGTTGGGAAGTCTTTTACTTCGTAAAGCGACCTCTGCACTCACTGTGTGTGCTACGCTCGAAAAAGGTTCTACAGAGATTAAAAAAAATATGCGCAAAAAAATTAGGACTGTGATTATATACAGTGGAAAGGTTTGTGTAGCGTAGAAAAAATGCGCTGCGATATCTTGGGGTGGAGTACTTATAGAAGTTGGTAGGTGATTTTTACCCCTTAACTTTCCATTAAGCGTTAGCTGTAGTTATTAGCAAATATCTTTATATAGCCCCCGGGCCCGACAAAATAAAAAAAAGAAATAAATTTTTTTTCCATTAACTAAAGTCAAAAAAAGACGTAGTGCAAAAACACTACGCCCCCGGGGATGGGAAAAAGACTCTTGACTTTGTGACTATCCTATGCAGCCAACAGTGTTAGCATACTAGCAGTGACCTTCCAGCGTCCTTCCCTTACTGTGTCTACTACTACAGTCTTGGTGTTGACCTTAGTAACTGTGCCTTGTACAGTTGTGCCACGCTTGCTAGCAAAGCTAACATAGTCGCCTATGAACAGGCCACGGGCGCTCTCCTTGGCTATAAACGTGCGGCGTAACTTGACTGCATCCACTACACGGTTAAGCTCTGCGCTATCCATACGTGCTACTTGGTCTATTACAGTGTTCATCATAGTCATTAGTATAACTCCTCTACAGTTTGAGTTGGGTCTAGTTTAAGTAGTTGTTCAGCTGCCTTGCTGAGTGCTCTATACTTCTTCATTGCCTGTGCTTGGCTTATCTCTCCATCACAGTGTAGGTTCTCAGGTGATAGATCACAGTCAAGTTGCTCAGCTATTGCCTTGCGTCCTGATGCTGTGTCTAGTGTGAGTAGGTTAGTCTGTCCGAAGAATGCGTTCCAACGATTCTTCTCTTCAACGTATTTGTTTAATGCTTGCATAGTTTGCCCTCTTTGCTTTATTGTTTAACTGTATACAGTATAACACCGAAGTGCCATACTGTCAACCTCTTATTGCGCTACTAGGTATGCTTCTTTGTTTGGGTCTGCTCTAAGGCTTGCATCAACATTAATGCTGCCTTTGACGAATGCATATGGCTTATCCCACGCACCGATGTAGATGTTAGTGTAGTGGCTACGATCAAAGTAGTCAGTCATCGAATCATCATTGTTATAGTAGTTGGTACCTTTCATAGCAGCCAACAGTTCGTTTAAGAACGCCTTATGAATGCGTGAATAGTGTTGATCGATCCAGTACTCATTCACTTGAATGTAACCTTCACCATGTGTGAAGTAATCACTGAAGTCAATTGCGCCTTGTGTGATCTTAACTACTAGAGTTGAGTAATGTCTAACTGAAATGCTGCCCTTCATGTTATACTTCTTAAGAACAGCTTTGATGCCCGGTGCTAGTTCTGCTTTGTCCTGCTTGCTTACATATGCCATGTCGTTTGCCCTTATGGTTTATTTAACTTATACTAACAGTATACGCTCTTATGCGCATACTGATCGGTATTCACCAGTTTTGTTATTTTGCTGGAGATGCATCGGTCGACCACGCTTATCTTTCTGGGTTAACTCCCTCACATACAACCATTGCTCAATATTTTTCATTTTCTCTTCCTTTTCTCATTTTGTACATACAGTATAACACCTGGATGCTACTCTGTCAACCCCTAATATTCAATTCTGTCATGTACATGAACTGGGTTGCTACCGTAGGTTTCACCAAAGCGGCTGTCACTTGAGTAAACAAAGTTACCACCGAACATAGTATGTCGTCCAACGCCTTCTGGTTTAACATGCATCCTGTTGCCTGCCTTACCTGGAACTAGGATCACATACTCATTGAGCTCAGCTTGTTCAGCAGTGATAGGTCCGCTCACACAAGGAACAACCATCATATTTGATTCGTCGCTGGTAACACCACGTGCGCTACAATCAATGCCTGCGTTACGGTAAACGTCAACTCTTAGATAATTCATATTGTTTGCCCTTTTTGCTAGTTTGTATATACATTATAGCACCGAAGTGTCATCTTGTCAACCCCTAATTTACTCTAAGATCAAGAATATTTGTGTAGTACTAAAGTTTGGGATACTTTCGCCCATCTCTTGGTCTGTGTTCTCTGAGACTCCGATCACCTTGATAGTATCATCAATGTCACCACTGTATGCCTGTACAGTGTCCGCGAGTTGATCAGGAGTCATGTTCTTTAGGATGTCAAGTAGTTCTGCGTAGATCATCATTATTCGCCCTTTGCTTTATTGTTTAATATGTATATATTATAGCATGGTATTGCTGGGTTGTCAACCACTCATTTGGTATTTAGAAAAGAAAAAACCCCACTCAGTAAGGGCATACTGAGCAGGGCTTCTAAAAAGGTAGCAAAGCGTGAGGGCACAAGCTTTTACTACCAACTACCGCACAGTTCTTAATGGCTACTTCGGCTTCTTATGAACTAGCTTGGACGAGGGCACATCCTTACTAGCTCTGTTCGGACAGCTTCGATCGAGGGCACAATCTAGTCTGTCCTTGTTGGGCAACACCACAGGGTGCGCTGCTGCCCTTACACATGAAGCGGAGCGTTATGCTCGACGCATAACGGTATTTTCCGCCATCGCTTCCCACTTAGTTGGGAAAGCTTCAGCTAAGTCTGCTACCTTTAGTACTGTACGAAGTGACAGTTCGCGTAGCTTACTCATATTCATTTCAACAAAGTCCATGATGTCAACTTTAACATCTTCTGACAACTTACGATCATCCAACATGCCATCTGAGATGACTTGCTTTATACGTAATACTTTCTCTTTGTCGGTATCGATAGTTAGATCCATGTAGTGACAGCGTGACTCTAATGCTTCCAAGTGCTCACGCAACTTGCCTTTGACTTTATCAAACTTCATGTTTGTGATAAAGATTGCACTAGCTTCAAACTTAAACTTGTCTGGCACACCTTCGTTGCGCAACTTGAATGAATCAGTGTTCCAATGGATCCAACGATTCTTCTTGCTGTCTAGTGCTGCCTTCAATATGTTCAAGCTTAGGTCATCCTGGAAGATGCTGTCACAGTCATCAAACACAACTACCTTACCTTTGTCTGCCATCTTGTACAACTTGCAGTAGAGACCAATTGGCGACATAGCACCTTTGATGACTTCGTGTGTCTTGCCTGCTCCCATCATCTCCATAGTTGCATAACGATCCAACACTTCCTCAACACCGTGGCTCTTGCCTACACCCGGAGGACCGGAAACAATCATTGCTCTGACGCTTCCCTTTTTGACGGCTTTGGTCATGTCTTTGAGCATGTCAAATCGTTCTCTGATGCGCTCTACAATTTCAGCGTCTGACTCTTCAACGACTTCTGTTTTGACATCATCTCCAACCAGCTCGTAATCCTCTGGGTTATTACATTTGATCTTAATGTTACGATTTGGTAATCCAATAACAGTAGTACTGTCAACTGTAACAGCTCCACCACTAGTGCCTAGAGTAAACTCTTTGGCCATTGGAAATATCATACCGCTCATATCTGTTTCTTTGCCACGTAGTCTGTAAGTACCATTTACTATCTTAATGTTCTGCATGTTTTGCCCTGTCCTTTGTTTAACGTTTATCTAACTGTTATATACAGTATAGCACACACACTAGCACTTGTCAACCTTTTTCTTACTGGCTCCAGTAGGTTTCTGAGCTGGGAGACATGAACAGCGGCGTGTTCACTGACTCAGTATACTCTTTCCCGCTCATCATGTTGACTCGTGTCACAGTCTTCTCAATGTTCTTAGCATAGTATTCTGACTCGGCAATAGCCATTGTGAACTGAGGTGCGTCGGGTTCGTTGCCCAGCTTGCCCCGTGTCTGAGCCCACGCAGTGTTGAAGCGAGTCAGTGCTGCCTTTGCTGCTGGTACAGTCTTGTATATCTTGTCACGCAATTGCGCAGGAATAGCTGTGGTGTCTTTGCGGTAAATGATGTAGCCCATGTCGTGCCCTTTGTGTTTACTTAATTTGTAATACTATTATAACACCTAACAGCTAACCTGTCAACCCCTAATTTTCAACCCATCTAGTTCATCTTTATGATAGTCCCTGCCACGGCGCAGGATGTCTTCAAAGTCTTCGCTATAGTGATCGCACCAGTGCAGGATGTTAGCAATGATGTCTCCCGGGTGGTCCATGCAACCGTCCTTTAGGATTAGGTCCGTTGCATCCACACTCTCCCTGCGGCCTTCTTCTACTAGACTGCAATCAAACTCTGGTGAAACTAAAGGAGTTGGGTCATAGCTCATTTACATACTCCAGTAGGTTTCGGAACTGGGTGAACAATAGTAGGGAGTGTCGTAACGCTCCTTAAACTCTTTGCCGTTCATCATGTTACGAGATGTAACCATTGTTTCGTGAATCTCTGTACGCCACTTGGGTGCAGGATACATCTTAGCATAGTGCAGCTCACAAGCAAGCTTAGGTGATCCTAGTGCGCCACAACCGTCACGCTTCTCTACTAGGCGTTCGCCTGACTTGGTTCTTGCATCCGTCTTATAAAGTTCTAGTGTATACATAATTTGCCCTCTGCTTTATTAACTTATACATATAGTATAGCATCTATTACAGGATTGTCAACCCCTAATTAACAGATAATATAAAATAACCAAACAGTATAATGCCGCCAACATAGGCTGTGGTATATACTAGACTACCAAGACACTGCATCAGGAACCTGGTCTCTTCATTACACTCACTGCATCGAGGAGCAAAGAACTGCTTCTCCAATGTATGACAGCTAACACAGAACGCCATTACTTCAACTCCTTCAAGTAATCGTTTGAGTAATTTCCCTTCATAAACTCTGCAATCAATTGGTAATCACCATCTGTAAAGTCTTTGAGCTGGGTACCAAAAGTCACACCATAACGGATAAGCATCCCGCCTACATGGCTTAGCTCATTGAGTATACGTAGACCACCTTCTTTCAATTGCTTGAGGCCATGTATCTTACCAAAGTCTTCGGAGTAGTCTTGCATCTGGCGCCCTACGGCTGCAAGTTGCTTCTGTGCTTGGGGAGTTTCAAATAAGTTTTTCATGTGTGCTTGCCCTTTTGTTTGTTTATAATACTATTATAACATCTAAATGCTAGTTGTCAACTCCTAATTACAGTGTCTCTCTGGTATGACCTCAAAGATCATATCCATAACTTCTTTCCAATCAATATTATTTTTAGAACGTTGTCTAGCAGGAGGACCTGGCCTCTCTGATGTAGGAGGATTTCTATTTACTCCGCCTTTAGATACTTTACCTTCTTCAATCATATCTTTACTTACACCTTGCTTACCCAAATTCCAATAATTATTAACCCATCATACGACTTAGTCGTATGATAGGTTTTGTCTTCGGATCTAAGTTTTTGTAGATTAAACCCACTCACCTTTCTTAATGAAACCATGAACTCCGAAATTACTATCACCAGTCTCCTTCTTCATTTTATCTATAGCTTCGTTTTCAACTTCGGTACTTTTAATACCTTTAATATACTTATGATTGGTAATTTTACCAGTCTTAAAATTAAGCAAGTGAAATCCATCATATGATTTAGTCATATCAGCTTCATGTATATTACTTTCTTCTACTTTATTTAACAATTTCTTTGCTAAACTCATAATTTAATTTTCCTATCATACCAGTTTGAATATCTAAAATTACTAATACTTAATATACTTAGGTCCAAAATACTTCTTGGTCATAGAATTGTGATCTCTATTCATTATTTCAGTAGCTCTTTCGAGTTTCATACTTTTAATATTATTATGGAAATCTTTAACAATTTGACTATGGTCTCTTTTAGCTTCAAAATAACCAGTATCCCAATTTATTGTCTGAGTCAATTCGTTTTGGAATGTGCAGTCTGGTACGTTGCGTAATTGTGTTGACATTGTATAGTGCTCCTCTACTTGTTTAACTTATACATATACTATAGCACCACAATGCTATCTTGTCAACCGAAAAGTTGGTGTCCCCTACAGGATTCGAACCTGTGACCTACGGCTTAGAAGGCCGTTGCTCTATCCAGCTGAGCTAAGGAGACATATTTGGTGGGCCCTCCGAGACTCGAACTCGGAACCTACGGATTATGAGTCCGGCGCTCCTGCTGGTCCGTGTACGAGTATTTTTATGCCGTGATCTTCAACCGCTTCCAACACTGTCTGAATTAATATAGCCATTTTTTTACATTCCGTTTTTGATAAAGTTTTTGTTTATGTTTCGGTTTATTGTTCGCCGTTTTTATCGGCGCGTTCTCTTGCTGCCTCGTCAGTGTAACCAGATTTATATCTGGCATTTTTACCAGTTAAAAGTTTTGCGCGAACATGTAACAAACATTCATCGCGGGTTATTTCTTCCATTTTAAAAACGACTTCCATGCAAGCTTTTAAAATCGCCATTCTATCTTTGACGATTTGCATATCAACTTCTTTGCAATAAATCGCTTGTTTTTTAACTTCGTCTAGCAAATCTCCAGCAGCTATAGACATTTGAAGAATGCAGTCCATTCGCGTATTTCCACTAAACCGAAGAACAAAAATGCAATGCGGAATTTCAATTCCATATGCTTCTTGTAAACCGGCCATATAAAAAAGAGTGTCGCCTAACTCTTCAACAGTATTTATACGATCATGGTTTAGCAAAGCCTCTGTAAGCTCTGCAACTTCACCGACTATACCGATTGCCATGTGCAAACAGTGGGCGGTTTCTTGATTTAATCCTAAGATTATTTCGCCGCCATCTTTTGCAAGAAGGTTTACCATATCAATATGGTCCAATTCCAAATCGTGATTAAATTCTGTCATTTTTAAAACTCCTGAGTTTATTAATTTAATTTTAAATACCTTCTTTTTCTAACCGTCTTTCAGTCTCCTTTATTAAAATTGGTAGCCAATCTGGACCTAGTCCAAAAACGCAAGTTTCACGGTTCGCTATGCGTCTTTCTATATAGTTGATCGTGTTATGCAAATGTGCCGAACTCATTGCAGTTACATGATGAACTACACCATCTTTTGCGAGCCAAACTTTATTTTCAAGACAGTGTTTTATATATTTTATCTGTGTACTGAAATTAAAACTTTTATAAAAATCTATCTGTTTTTTTGCGCTTTCTGGCGTACTAGCAATATAGGGATTTGTGTCGCCGTAAAAATGAAAGTCTATTGCCAGTAGCTTTTTTGGCTGCTTTGCAGAACTTTCGTATGGAAATTCTACTTTTGTTTTTCTATGCTCTGGCTTTGGAACAACTGGTGGCGGAATATACGGCACTGTGCCGCAATTCCATCGCGCAGCGATAGCACACGATCTAAATCTTCGATAACGGTTTGCAGTGTTTGGTAGTCCATATTATTGTACCCATACATGGTTAAACTTGGAAGGAAGGTTATCACAGCTGAAGATCTCATCTGTGTAGTTCACAACCTTAACACATTCGTTGGTGGCGTAGCTGAAGTACGCATCTGGCATTGATAAAGCACTGTTGGCTGCAATTGCTATTGCTATTGTGCCTGCTAGTACTAGTCCAGTTGTTAATGTCTTATTCATTGTGTTTGCCCTTTTGCTTAACTATACATATAGTATAGCATCTTTAACGCAGTTGTCAACCCCTAATCCAAAAAAAAGTGCCGTTTCCGACACTTTTCTTTCGCTAGTTCAGCTTCTTATGAAACGAACATCTTAGCGCGACTTCCAGCAACATCACGTGCTGTCACAGCATAGCGAGTCTTGCCAGTTGTAGCAACATCAGTCTTAACGTTCAAGCCAGCAGCTCGAAGCTCGGACATACGTGCAGGAAGGTTCTTGATACCAAAGCGAGCGTTCGCATCAGCAGCAGTTAGAGTCTTGCCAGTACCACGTAGGTATGTTTCTAGGAAAGTCTTTTGGTCAGTCTTAATAGTTGTAAAGCTCATTTAAATTACCTTTTCAGTTTAAGTGTCAGCCAGGATGTTTCCTAACTGTTATATACAGTATAACACCTTTTTTGCCTTTGTCAACCTCTCATTTAGATATAAAATGGAACATCAAAACTGTTGTCTGTAACAGCGCCATGGACCTGATCACGCACATATCTTTTTTCGATATATCAGAAACTCAATCAGCCCGGCCAATATCTGAATCTTTTTATATGTGCGCTCGATAAGCCAAGCAATTCCCCACATCACGCAAAAAGTGCCGCTTATGTAAATAATAACTAAGCTCAAGCTTTCAAAATAATTCATTTGTTATCACCTATAGGGTTAATGACTAGTACGTTCTTTATCAAGTCAGCTAAATCGTGATGGCTCCACAAAGTAAGCTCAGGCGGTTCGCCTCTAATCGCATTGACCGAATCAGTTAGTATGACGGCCTGCATTTCAATAGTTGCAGCAGATATCTCGGCCTCTTCTCGAAGCTCTGCTATCTCGGCGTCTTTGTCTGCTACGGCATCCCTATAAAACTTTATCTGGGCTTGATCGTTTCCTATTACGTTCCCCATTTCTGCTATGGTGGCTTGGAGTTGTTTTACTGCTAGATAGTCTGCATCGCCTTCAAATAGCAGCCATGGATTTTTTGTTTCAGGGGTTAGTATGTAGGTAGCTTCCTGCATCCCAACTCTGTCTCGGTGTTGTATTTTCACTTTACTCTCGCTCATAGCGAATACACCCCGTATCTCTTGCCATTCCTCTCAACCATTGTAGTAACTACCTTATAGCCCTTCTTTCTAAGCTGGAAGGCTACATCACCAAGCCTTAGACACCCGTAATTCCTTAGCGCCATTAGTGGTGATACTGTCTTGCCATTCTTTAAGTCTCTAAGCATCATTTCTTGATATGTCATGGTCTTCCCCTTAGTTAATTATCTGCAAACTCTCTGGTTTTCCCTCAGATAGTATCGTCCTAGATCGGGAGGACGATTAGCCCGTTACTTATAGATAATCTTACTTCCTATAGTCGTAGAGTGCTTCGTTGATCTCGGGTAACGATTTAGCTTGTGTACCTGCCCATGATTACGGTATCGTAGTCAGGAGCGAACTTGATTAGTACGCCTGAGAAGAAGGAATCTCCACTATACCCGTCCCATGCTTGATAGGCTAGGTCGCTGTTAGTGTCGTGCCGTACTGCCATGAATTCAGCTATGTCGTACGGCCAGTTCTTGTAGATAACGAAGTCCGATTCCTCAGCACTATCGTAGTTGAACTCGCTCTGCTGCTTGGGTGTTAGGTCGTGCCAGCTTATTACTGGACGTTCTTGGTGGTTGCTTGTTATAGCTAGTGTCATATTCTTTGCCCTTTTGTTTAACTGTTATATACAGTATAGCACACTATACGGATTTGTCAACCCCTAATTACATATTCATCATGTTTCTTTAGGAACCAACGCTCAACTACAGGACCGCCGCCATCATCTTCGGCTACGATGATGTAAGCCACAGTCTTCTTCACGTTCGCATAACGCCATCCACTGTCACCGCCTATCTGGTGCGAGCCAACCCATACCTTGTGTGGATAGTTCTCCACAATGCTCTTGGAGTAGTCATCCTGCTCCTCGTTCAGCGAGTATTCAAAGTTGTGACCATGCTCCTTCTCAATGAAGTTGCCTATTGGTGCTTCAGTGTAAGTGTAGTATCCCATGCAATGCTCCTTGCTCTAATTGTTAATATAATATATTATAACACGGTATTGCATGGTTGTCAACCATTATCTGCAAAAAAGATTCCCAATGATATCAATAGCTTACAAACCTGAATCAGGATCTTGTGCCTTAGACCATATGTCCAGGATCTTCTCTGCTGGACCAGTGATTGTGATTGAGTTGTTGCACCAATTAGGCATGATCAGTCTCTCCCATAAGTTCTGTTTCAACGATGTCTGAGTGTTCAAACGAGTAATCACATTCGCTCATGATGTCTTGAATGTCTGCGTCACGTAGGACTTCTAGTGCCACTATGACGTATACTATCTTGGTGTTGTCAGCGCCGGCCATTAACAGTCTGGGTCAAAGTCGGCCCACTCCTGTGCTTCGTCTGGTTGTCCGTCATCCTCTTCCTGGAAGCGTTCACTCAACTCGTTAGCGTCTAGCATCTCGCCAACTTCGTCATTGCTCATCCACTTGAGACACATAGTCAGCGCCATCATCGGATCTAAGTTGCCGTCTTCAACTAGCTCGATTGCTTGATCTCTAAAGTCTGTCATATAATTTGCCCTCTGCTTTATTAACTTATACATATAGTATAGCACCTAAATGCCATACTGTCAACCTATTTGTTTAGGCAGCTAATACTTCCAGCAAGTCCTCTACACGATTAAACACCAAGTTGCCTTCACTAACCAACCACTCGTTGCCGTTCCATACATAAAAGTATTCGCAGCCTTCGAAGATGGAGGCGAAGACAATAATGTCATCGTAGTCTTGTGCGTCTACGTTAGTTTCGCCTTTGTCACGACCGTAAAACACGCAGTCGTCAATCTCAGCAGCTAGTGTACTCATGTCACCTAGCTCAACCATACGACCAATTTTAAACGCAGCTTGGTAGCTCTCTTGTAGAGTTTGACCAACGCCGCCATCAACATAGCCATTCCAGTGACAATACTTTGCACGGATCTTACCATTCGGAAGTTTGTAACCTATTGCGCTTCTAGTACCCATTTTATTTGCCCTTTGCTTTATTAACTTATACATATAGTATAGCACCAGTGTGCTGGTTTGTCAACCCCTAATTTAAGAAATCTGCCTTTAATCTATCAATCATTGCAACCGCTTCGTCTTGTGCTTCGCTGACTGCTTCGCTTACAAAGTCCTCTAAGTATCCGCCAACACCATCATTGATGTCTTGTGCTGGATCCATTCCCGCAGCATAGCACGAGCCTATATATGCGCTGCCCATCTCAACATCATCATACTCGGCTAAAACCCGCAGCTGGTAGTGAGTGTCAGTGTAGTCATCGCAGCGAGCCTGCATCGCAGCAAACTCTTCTTCTGTTTCTTCGAAGCAATCGCGGATTGGCATATCTTCATAAGCCCACGCAACTGATACATCGAAGTTACCTACTTTGAAAGTCTTTACAGTGTTCCACATAATGATTGCCCTTTGTTTGTTACTATACATATAGTATAGCACCGAAGTGCTATGTTGTCAACCTTTTATTTGTCTAGTATTGGCGCTTCCTGTATGCTAACAATGTAAGCTTTGCCGTTGACGTCATGTACAGTGATTGACTTGGCAGTACTTAGAAGGTAACCCTCAGTTGGGTGCAGGTCCATTTGCACGTTGCCGATGTCGTCAATTAAGTTTTCGCCATCCTGCATGGTCCATTGGTCATTGACTAGTGCTTTGCGCACACGGTCAGCAATGAAGTCGCAGTATGCCATTTTAAGATGATTAGCTAGTAAGCCCATTTTGTTTGCCCTTTGTTTTAGTTTATACATGCAGTATAGCACCTAAATGCTATACTGTCAAGTCCTAATTTACAATTTTTCTATTGCATTTTCTTGCAGGTCTACTATACTCATACACGCTAGACATGTTGCTGCTGCTGCCCGCACCAATGTCTAACCATGCACCGTCTGTACCATCATTGACATACTCGTACATCACGCCTTCTGAAGAGTCGAACCAACGCTCTCCAACCCTCGTGGGCACAGGCTCAATTGGTTCGATCTCATCTGTTTGGTCTCGAATGAATTCAGTTATGGCAGCGAACTCTTGTGGTGTTAACACAGTCTTGTATATGCGCAGGGCACTTGCCATCAACACTCCTGCACTTAGTAGCGGATTCACATCAGCTGTCACACGATCAATCTCGGTGTAGGGCTGCATTAATTTAGACTTGAGTTCTTTGCCCATGTAATGCTCCTAGTGTGTTTGCCTAATTACTATAACTAGTATAGCACCGAACCTAGTGTTTGTCAACCTATTAGTGGCTGTGTTGGCGGAACTTGTCTACTAGTAGTTGAGCCACTTGATCTCTGTTGACTTGTCCATCTTGTTCATCCACCGCCGACGAATACAGCACATGAAGAACCTCATGAAGCAGCAGTTGCGCCTCTTGGTCCACACTAATATCTCCTGCTGTTTGTTTAACACTAGCCCAATGGTTTGGCATCACCTTTACCCCTTATTCAATATAACTATTATAACACCACTTGGCCCGCTTGTCAACCATATCATCAAAACCTAACCACTAGCAGCGGGGCCTTTACAGGTAAGTACTAGTATGCACACAATTGATGTCATACAAACAGGCAACAAGTACTCACTAGTAGTCAACGACGTAGTAGTACTATACTGTAGTAACGCTAACGTAGCAAGAGCATATGCACAAGCTGCTAAACTACACTATACTACTAGTAGTCTACCATATACTATTGTACTCCATAACCCACGTGTTAGTACTAGTGTGCGCACATAAGCTAGTAGTTGAACCTCTACTAGTAGTCAGACAGCTATAACTAGAGTTGAACCTATACACGTACGGTAATCACAACCACTAGCAGCGGGGCCTTTGTGCTTTACACGGTTACTACGAGCTTGTCAACCACAAGAATGTGGTTGATTCTGGCTTTTCACGGTGGATTTAAGGTGAAGTCATGTTATAATGTAACACTTTAGGAGACAGTTACTGTGATTATATACAGTACGAAAAAATTTCTTGTGAGTGGTGACGAGTGGCATAGTTCAAATACTTTTAGGTACTCTTAGGTACTTCGCGTACTATCCAACATCTTACTACTAGTATGCGAACCAGGCTCTCTCATGCACATGTGTAGCAGCGGGGCCTTTGTGTATGTGGGATGAATCTTTGGTTCTTCCTTCACGCAGTCAATAGCTCTATGGGTAAAGGATCCTTTACCTTCACTACTACTATAGTCTTAGCGTGTGTTACTACTAGTGCGTATATGGGATGAATCTTTGATTCTTCCTTCAGGGTTCTTACCTTTGTAGTTCTTACTACTAGTGTTACTACTAGTGTTACTACTACGCTTGTGTGAGCGTGTGTTGTTGTTGTTACTACTAGTGTTGTTTACACCTTCTGCATGTAGGTAGTGTAGTAGTTGACAGAGGCTTTCACGTTCGTGTATGTCTAACTGAGTATTAGTCAGACGTTTGATAATGTCTTGTTTATTCATGTGTGGTTTTAATTATACTTGTTTTAAGGTTTGATATATGTGTCTATTTCAAACTTGCATGTAGGATAGTTGAGTTCGTATTGCTCTAGTGTTAGTTTTGCTTGTGGGAGGGTGTGTATGCCATTTGCTACTATACTATCTGTGTCAAGGTCTATTATTCTGTAACGAGTTTTATTCATTGTGTGCTCCTTAACTACTAGTATTTATTTGTTTCTAGTAGTGAGGTTGAGTTACTGTGGTCCTTCGTCGTCACCTAGGTCTCTAGCATCATCTTTGTCTATAACTCTAAACTTTAGTTTGCTCCCAGTACGGATACTTCCAGGAATACTACTAGTACGAGCAGGTGCTTCTGTGTGTGTGACGCCTTCGCCTTTGAGTCTACTAGTAACGCTACCGTCTGAGTTTTCTGTAACTTCAAGTATAGCACGTTCAATGCCGTGGTACTCTGCTACAAGATCACACATGATGTATATCTCTTCAGCAGCTTCGTCAGTGGCTTGTAGGTCCGCAGCAATACTTGCTATGTTTAGTAGTTCACCCACTGCCATTTGAATAGCTGCTTGTATTTCTTCATTGGAGAGTTCTTCATCATCATCCCATTCGTCGTTGTTCATATCAAGCTTCCTCAGCCTCAGTCCATTCTATAGTATCGATGTCCCAGCAGTCTTTGAACTCTACTGTGAACACACGCAGCGTTTCAACGTCTTGCAGTTGAACACGTTCTGCTTCTGTGTCGCGCACTTGTATAACTCCTATACCTTCATACTCGCCAGGTGTGCCAGGATGTGCTTGCCCCATGCTGAGAGAGTTTGCTTGTACTGGTGTGCCTTCTTTGTCTAAGAAAGTAGTAGTACGAAAACGACAGCCCCAGCTCTCGCCAGCAGGTATGTCTTTGATATCCATTTGTAGTTACTCCGTTTATGTGTTATACATTTACTTATCGAACCTGCGAACTCAGATAAATATTACTGAACATTAAACGTGTTCCACATCAGGAGATATCCCATGAGTACTTTAAGAAACTTGAACGTTAATCTAGAGTTAGGACAGACCATACTAGTAGGAGCTAATCGTGAGCCAGCACAGATCACGAAAATAGAGTTCCACGAGAAAAGTGGAGAGATAGATATCAACACGACAAAAGGACCTAGAAAGGTTCTCAGCTTTGCCTTGTGCGCTGATGATACGTTTGACAGTTCTGTTAATCCAGCTGACAAATACAGATAAATAACTTTATGAGAATAAACGAACTACTAGAAAGCGAAGAAGAACTTGCGGACTGGGCTGCAACAGCCAGCCTATGTAAGAGCTCAAAGTCAGACAGTGCTATAGGTGCAAGCGCCTTGGCAAGCTGTAAGAGTCAAGGGCTGCGCAAGCGCACTCACAAACGCAAGTTTAAAATCAAAGCCGGTGAGCCAAGACAGAGTGTAGACCAAAAGAAAGTTAGGGGCAAGAAGTACGGTGGCCCAATGCCTTTCTATGGCAGCGGCCCTGTTAAAAGCGGCAGCAAGAGCAAGAAGAATTAACATTGCAAATACGCCCAGGTAGTTTACTTATAGCACACCCTGTTCATTCCCATCCTAATTGCGGAGAGCAAGTTGTATACATCACGGATAGCAATCCCAACAGTACTACTGGGTTAATACTCAACAATCTCAGTGGGTATGATCTTAAAGAAATAATGGCAGATAAAAACATTGACTGGTATGGCGACAACAGGTTATTCATTGGCGGCGACAATAACGAATCAGCAATGATTATGTTACATACTGACGAATGGTATAGTTCAAACACTATACAGATCAACGATCATTTATGTATGAGTTCAGATGACTTAATGATGGAAAAGCTAGAGATGGGAAATGTACCTGAATGGTATAGATTATTTTTAGGCTTTGAAGGATGGGACGCACTTGATTTAGAGCATCAGCTTCGATCACGTAAGCCAGAATGGCTACTGCTATCTAAACCCAGCCAAGCACTTATAGAACTAGCTGACAAGAGCTTGTGGCACAATGCTGTCGCAGAGTATAGCCAAGACGTATTCGATACTTATTTCTAAACGTATAAGTATTTGTATGATATACAAAATTATAGCAGTTTTAACCCTTATCCTTATAGCCCTACCAGCCAATGCAAAGCAAATGAAGTTCATCGGCGTACAAGATTGTGGACCCGTTAAACAAATAACACAAAATACAGTTGTGAACTGGGGCGAGAAACCCCTAATACGAGCACAAGGTGTACAGTTTGGTCCTGAAGGAACCAAATATGAAAGCGCCATGATGTATTTTGTTAACCAAGACACCGGAACTTGGAGTTTGATAGCATTATACCCAGACAGTGTTGCATGTGTAATTGCAGCAGGAACAAAGTTTACACCTTACTCACAATAATAGGATTATCCCTTGGGTCAAGTATTATTACTGAACGCAGATGCACAACCTGTAAGCTATTTGCCACTCAGCGCAATCGCGTGGAAAGAAGCGATTACATACCTATGGCTTGACAAAGTTCATGTGCTAGAATGGTATGACGATTGGATGGTGCGCAGTGAGAGTTGGGAGACTCGTGTGCCAGCAGTAATGATGCTCAAGACTATGCAGAAGCGCAAACACAAGCCACGTTTTTCTAAAGCTAATTTGTATGTGCGTGACTTGTATACTTGTCAGTATTGTAACACACCCTACACTAAAAGCAATCTAACACTTGACCATGTGATACCAATCAAACTAGGCGGTAAAACTAACTGGACAAACATTGTAGCAGCTTGTGGGCCATGTAATAATCGCAAAGGCAGTGAGACTCGTATGAAACCTATTAGGCAACCATACGCACCAGACTATTACGATCTAGTTAACAGGCGCAAGCAATTAGATATGTCAATGGCACATCCTAGTTGGAGTGCTTACCTTTAGTCATAAAAAAAGCAACGCGAACGTTGCTTTTATGTTTATATGCAATACAAGTGTTGCTTATTTCAACCAAGTAAACTCCAAGCAATTAGATAAATAAAAGTGTAGTCCACAGTGCTAGAACACTTGACTACTTTATCGTCTTGGAGGACAACAACATGAATATTTATTACGTCTATCAATACCTACGTGAAGATCAGACACCTTACTATATTGGTAAGGGCAAAGCTAATCGCATTAACGAAGGACATAGACTACCGTTACCTATTACAGAACGTAGAGTTATGATTGCAGAGAATTTATCTGAGCAAGCAGCATTTGATTTAGAAATAGAGCTAATTGCAAAGTATGGCCGCAAGGACTTAGGCACAGGCATCCTGCGTAATCAAACAGATGGCGGCGATGGTACAAGCGGATCAATACGTACTGAAGAATTTAAGCAAGCACAGAGCAAGCGTATGAAGCAGTCTAATGCCAAGCGTAAGCAAGAGGGCTGGAAGTATCCTGACAGTGCT